>WBZP01006024.1_pt1 | contig 12133 bp, 7 predicted proteins | sample 5204301 | NCBI WGS metagenome assembly WBZP01 (sample SAMN12412401, study PRJNA552823) | activated sludge metagenome | isolation source: activated sludge from nitrification reactor of wastewater treatment plant... | place: USA: Pennsylvania | collected 2017
GCTGGAAGATGTGCACATGAACATCGAGGCGCGGCTGACCGAACGGATCGGCGACGCCGGCAAGCGCCTGCACACCGGCCGCTCGCGCAACGATCAGGTCGCCACCGACATCCGCCTGTATCTGCGCGACGCCATCGACGCCATTCTCGCCGAACTCAAACGGTTGCAGGACGGGCTGGCGGAACTGGCGGCGCGCGAGGCCGACACGATCATGCCCGGCTTCACTCATTTGCAAGTGGCCCAGCCGGTGACCTTCGGCCATCACCTGCTGGCCTGGTTCGAGATGCTCAAGCGCGATTACGAACGGCTGGTGGACTGCCGCAAGCGAGTCAACGTCATGCCATTGGGCGCGGCGGCGCTGGCTGGCACCAGTTATCCGCTGGATCGCCACTACACCGCGCAACTGCTGGATTTCGCCGCGCCGTGCGCCAACTCGCTGGACGCGGTCAGCGACCGCGATTTCGCCATTGAATTCACCGCCGCATCGGCCATTCTGATGACCCATCTGTCGCGGATGGCGGAGGAATTGGTGCTGTGGTCCTCGGCCCAGTTCGATTTCGTCGATCTGCCGGACCGGTTTTGCACCGGCTCCTCGATCATGCCGCAGAAGAAGAATCCCGACGTGCCGGAACTGGTGCGCGGCAAGGTCGGGCGGGTCAATGGCCATCTGATCGCGCTGCTGACGCTGATGAAGAGCCAGCCGCTGGCCTACAACAAGGACAATCAGGAGGATAAGGAGCCGCTGTTCGATACCGTGGACACGGTGCGGGGCTGTTTGCGCGCCTTCGCCGACCTGATCCCGGCGTTGCATCCCAAGCGCGGCAACATGATCCAGGCCGCCCGGCGTGGCTTCGCCACCGCGACCGATCTGGCCGATTACCTGGTGCGCAAGGGCGTGCCGTTCCGCGATGCGCACGAGATCGTTGGCAAGGCGGTGCGACTGGGAGTGGAGACCAGACGGGATTTGGTGGACATGACGCTGGCGGAATTGCGGCAATTCTCGCCGCTGATCGAGTTTGACGTATTCGAAAACCTGTCGCTGGAAGGTTCGGTGGCCGCCCGCGACGTGTTGGGCGGCACCGCGCCGAATCGGGTGCGCGAGGCGGTGATGGCGGCGCGGTCGTGGCTGTTGGAGTTGCCGTGATCCCGATGCGGCTTGCTTCATGACTTGATGTGGTAACCGGACACTCGTCAGGCCCCGTCCTTTTCGCGCATGGGAGTTACGGTTTCAACCGCTGACGTTACCTCGACCTGATCCAGGTTATCAAAGTCGGTTCAGGCTGCCGCCGCCGGTTGGGCGCTGGCCACGCGATCCAACCAGTCCAGCAGGTGATCCGCGACCTCGCGCCAGTTCAGTTCCAGCATCATGGCGTGCGCCATGTTCGGGAAGATGCGCACCTCGGCGTCGTAGAAGCGGGCGGTTTCCTCGACGATCGCGGGCGAGACAAACACATCGTTCCGCGCGCCGAGGGCGAGGATCGGCATCCGCAACGATTCCGGTTTCAAGCGCAGCGGATTCAGGCCCATCATGTCCAGGGAAACCACCTGCGATTCAGCCTGTACATAATCGAAGTACTCCCGCAATTTCGAGAGTGGCATTTCTTGGGAAAATAGCAGCCGCCGCATCATCTCGGGTGTGCCGTAGTTGGGACCGAGCAGCGAAAACAGCGCCATCTGCTGGAACAGGAACGGATGCCGCATCGCCATGTGCAGGGTGGTCGGCAGCAGGCCTTGCGGCGGCACCGAGGCCATCAACACCAGCCCTGGGATATCGGGATGGGTTTCCAGGTATTTCTGGATCACCATGCCGCCCATCGAATGACCGATCAATACTGGCGGGCTTGGCAGAGTCGCGACGGCTTTTTCCAGGTCGGTGACGTAATCAGCCAGCCGCCAGGTCAGCAGATGCTCGTGACCCTCGCTCAGACCGTGGCCGCGCATGCTGAAGGCGTGCGCTTCGTAGCCATGCCGCGCGCAATGGGGCAGGAAGTTTTCCTCCCAGCAGCGGGCATCCGTAAACGAGCCATGCACGAACAGCAACGGCGTCGGCTTGGGCGTGGTTTCGGGATAGCGGCTGATCATGTCCAGTTTCATGATTTAAGAAGTCCTGTCAGGTGGAAAAGGGCGATGAAGTGCAGAGTAAGTGGCCCGGCTGGCGCGGCGCTTGATAGGGTAATGATTGCACGGACGGTTGACCGGCGGTTGATCAGCGCAAGGCCACGGTTTCCACCCAGACCAGCTCGCAGGCGCCGGCGCCGGTATCCTCGCGGGTCAGCGAACTGCGCCAGTGCCAGCCGTCATCGCGGCGGACGTCGACCAGGTAACCACCCAAACTCACGATATGGCCGGGACGCACCGACTTCAGGTGGTCGGCGACGGCGCGCGAGGCGGGAATCAGGTGCATGTTGGCGCTATGGGTCTCGATGGCCCGACGCGGGATGGGAAAGGTGGCGGTGAGCCAGTAGTAGAACCGGTTGCGTTGATGGATGGCGATCTGCGCCAGCACCGCGCTGTCCGACATCGGCCCCCAGCCCAGCGCCAAATCCACCGGCGCCAGTTCCGCGCCGGCATCGAAGCGGTAGTCTTCCCGGCCCAGCACCCGGGCTTCGACGGCGAATTCAGCCAATACCTTGATTTCGTAACTATTCTTGCGGAACGCCGGCGCCGCTGCGTCCATCGGTTGTTGCCGCGGGTCGTTGGGCGCCAGCACGCCGGGCGACCGTTCGATAGAGCGGTCGCGCCAAGCGAACCAGGCGCCGAGCGCGCAGATCAGGAGCAACAGCCAGGCGCGGCGCATGGATTATGGATCTCTCTCAGGCATCCCGGTTGCGGTTCGCCGCCAGCATCCAGTCCGCGGCATCAATCGCCGCGACTTTGCAGCGCAGGCGACCCTGGCTCAGCAGTGCTTCCACGGTATCGCCGATGCGGACGGCGTCGGCCCGATGCAGAATGTCGCCGTCCGATTGTCGGCGCACGATGGCGTAACCACGCTCGAGCGTGGCGAGCGGACTCAGGGCGTGCAGGTGGCCGCTCAGGTTGCGTAGCCGTTGGGATGCCGCCTGCAGGCGCTGGCGGGTCGCCTGCCGCAACCGCTGATCCAGTTCGTCGAGCCGCTGGGCGCGATCCCGCAGGCGGTGGCGCGGCTGGGCGCGGTCGAGTCGCCGCGTCAGTTCCGCTAGCCGCTGGCGCTGGTGAGCGAACCGTCGTTGCAGCGCGCTGTCCAGCCGCTCGGCTAGCAAGCGGACCCGGTGCAGCCATTCCAGCCAGTCGGGGCTGGCCAGTTCCGCCGCAGCCGTGGGGGTGGCGGCGCGCAGATCGGCGGCGAAATCGGCGATAGTCACGTCGGTTTCGTGGCCGATGCCGGTCACTAGCGGAATCGTGCAAGCGACCATCGCCCGCGCCACGATTTCCTGATTGAAAGCCCACAAATCCTCCAGCGAGCCGCCACCGCGCACCAGCAACAACACGTCGCAGTCCCGACGGTCGGATGCCAGTCGGATGGTTTGGGCGATGCGTTCCGCCGCGCTGTCGCCCTGCACCGGCACCGGATAAATTAGGATGGGCAGACCGGGACAGCGGCGACCCAGGGTGATCAGCACATCGCGGATGGCCGCGCCGCTCGGGGAAGTGATGACCCCGATCCGGCGCGGAAAGCGGGGCAGGGGCTGCTTGCGTTCCGGCGCGAACAGGCCTTCCCGTTCCAGCCGCAATCGCAGCTCGTCGTAGGCCCGGCGCAGCGCTCCGGCGCCAGCTTCCTCGACGTATTCGACGATGATTTGAAAATCGCCGCGCGGTTCGTACAGGCTGACCCGACCGCGCACCAGTACCTGCTGGCCGTTGCGCGGGCAGTCGCGGAACAGGAAGGCGCGATTCTGGAACAGGGCGCAGCGGATTTGCGCCTTGGCGTCCTTCAGCGAGAAGTAGATGTGGCCGGAGGATGGGTGCGACAGATTGGAAACCTCGCCTTCCACCCAGAGCGTCGGGAATTCGCCTTCCAGCAGGGCGCGCACGTCCTGATTCAGGCGGGAAACGGTGTAGATGTCGCGGCGGGTGGAGGGCATGGAAGCGTTGGTGTTCAAAATGATGGCCGCACTCCCTGATAGCCCGCTTCCGTCGCAACGTGCCAGCCATCGTCGCGGCGCAGGCCGATTTTAAAACCTCCCGCGCTCAATTGTATTCTGGGTTGTTGCCGCATCAGTATGGCCAACGTCATCGGCGATTGCCGATCGGGTGATTCCATGACCAGATCCTCGATGGCGTTGGAATAGCGCTGGTGACGAACGTAGTACTGGCGCTGGAGTTCTACCAGCCGCTCAAGAATGGTCTTCGGCGATCCAAATTCTTCTTTCTGGGTAGCTCTGCTGGCCAGCGTTTCTTGAACCTTCCGGGAGTCAAGAGGCTCCTTGCCGAGCATTCGTTCGCTGAACGAGGGTTTACCCTCTGCTATTTCCCGAACGGTGTTCTGCGCGCAGCTTGTCAGCCAAACAAACGGAACGGCAGCCACGAGACCCATAAGGATTCCGTAGGCCAACGGTGAAAGCGCTTTTAGTACTGGACTGTCGGGAGCTGTGCCAACTTCGATTTGCCGGCAGTCGGAAAGGCGATCGGCGATGCTTCGTCTACTGCGACCGAAAATCAACCAGAGCAGCGCTATGGGCCAGATAAGGAAAGCCATGATATTACCCGCGAGCCGCTGAAGGAGCGTTCCAGTATCGGGTAGGGTCACTGCGTTGTCGTCTTTTCGCACCGGCGCAATTCGCATCAGCCGCTGCCCATAGGTCAAGCCATCCCACTTACTGGGCACATGAACAAGACCAAGCCATAATCCCAACAGACCCATACTGATCCGGATAATCAGTTCGTAGTTTTCAAAGTTCTTGACCGTCCTCATCACGGAACTGAGATCATCCGCTCCATTCAAGGCTATGTTTAAAAGGACAAGCAACAGAATAATGCCTAATAAAGTTGGCCCTCCCATCAGCAATCCAAGGCTAAAATGCGTGGCGACCGCCGCCAGGAACCGCCGCTTAAGGGAGGCGGTGGGCATACGCTCCAGTTGCGTGGGCAGGGTGATGTAGGGTGGCAGGGTGAACTCCAAGGACATCAACTTTAGCGGGCCGGGTGGTAGCTCATCAAAATGCAGAGCGTTTGGATTCGGTTTGGTACTTTCCACATCCGAAGCTGGCGCTGCTGTAGAACGACGGTTATGGGGACGCTTCAGTTCCGCCTGGCGTTCCAGATACTTGGCAATAATCAGTCCGCAGACAGGGCACATACCTTGGGAAGTCAATCTATCCCGAGGACCGCGAGCGTGATAATGGCACTTGGGACATTCGGTGAAGGTGGCGATTGACGCAGCAAGTGGTTCGGTAAAAGCGGATTCGGATGAGGGAGTGGATTCGCCCGGTAGTGGTTCGAGCGCCAGCGTAGATCCGGATGGTTTTTTATCCAGGGAAACCGAAGCGATTTTGGATGGATCGGGCGTTTGATCCAGCGAGATGGCGTCCGTTGCTGGCCTAGAGGGGTTCGTTAACGCTGCGACTTCATTGCTCGGAGCCAGCCGGCACACGAGTCCAGCATTTTCCATCGCTCCTTGGTAACGGTCAGCAGTCTCCAAGTCCAGCGCCCGGCGCAAAACATACGGCTTTCCAGAAAACAACACCTCAAGCTGGTCCGATTCCCGCCGCAATAACTTGGCGAGATTGCGCCTCGCGTCTTCAGGGGAACAGCCGTCCGCGATCCGCCCCTCGAAGATCAAGTCATAACGATTGTCCATCGGTCGGCCCTCCGCTCAATTGGTATCTTGCCGATTGTTTTAAGTTCAGGAAGGTCAGGCAAGGTGTTCATCCAACAGACATCCGTTGTTGCCAAGCCGCCACGGATCAGCGCCGCCCCGATCCTTACTGCTCCAGGCTCCGGCGGGGAGGTCTGGTGCGCCAAGGACTCAGACTGGCGGATTTTCCGTTTACCGGCTGCCCGCCGTGGCATACACTAACTCGCTTATTTTTCGCCAAGTCCTGAGGCCCCGCCATGCGTATCGTTCAAGAAGCCCTGACCTTCGACGATGTCCTGCTTCTTCCCGCTTATTCCGCGGTGCTGCCCAAGGACGTGAACCTCAAGACCCAACTGACCCGCGCCATCACCCTCAATATCCCGCTGGTGTCGGCGGCGATGGATACGGTGACCGAGTCGCGGCTGGCCATCGCGTTGGCGCAGGAAGGCGGCATCGGCATTATCCATAAAAATATGCCGGTTGAAAAACAGGCGCAGGAAGTGCGGCGGGTCAAGAAGTACGAAAGTGGCGTCATCAACGATCCCATCGTCACCGCGCCGACCACCACCATCCGCGAGGTGCTGGCCCTGACCCGCGCCCATCACATCTCCGGCGTGCCGGTGGTGGACGGTGAAAATCTGGTCGGCATTGTGACCAGCCGCGACCTGCGCTTCGAGCACAACATGGACGCGCCGGTCAGCGCCATCATGACCCCCAAGGAACGCTTGGTGGCAGTACGGGAGGGGGCCAGCCGCGAGGAAATTGTCACCCTGTTGCACAAGCATCGCATCGAGAAGCTGCTGGTGGTCAACGACCGCTTCCAGTTGCGCGGCATGGTCACGGTCAAGGATATCCAGAAGTCCAGCGACTTCCCCATCGCCTGCAAGGACGAATGGGGTCGGTTGCGGGTCGGCGCGGCGGTCGGCACCGGTGGCGACACCGAGGACCGGGTGGCGGCGCTGGTGAACGCCGGGGTGGATGTGATCGTGGTGGATACCGCTCACGGCCATTCCCTCAATGTGCTCAACCGGGTGCGCTGGGTCAAGGATCGGTTTCCGCGGGTGCAGGTGATCGGCGGCAACATCGCCACCGCCGCCGCCGCCCGCGATCTGGTCGAAGCCGGCGTGGATGCGGTGAAGGTGGGGATTGGGCCAGGTTGTCTGGCCACCGGCACGCGCATCCTGATGGCGGACGCGCGCTATAAAAATATCGAAGACGTGCGTCCCGGGGATCGCGTCATCAATCAGCAGGGCCAGCCGGTCACGGTCCGCAACGCCTGGTGTACCGGGATGCGCGAAGTGATGTTGATCCGGCATACCGGCTCGTTCTGGGGAACGCTGGTTACCCCCGATCATCGCTACCTGATGGGGGATTTGGAGACAGTGAGCGCGGCGACGCTGGCCGCGCGCGGTTATGTGACGGTGTTGGAACGGCCGACGCGGCAGAGAGCCTCGAAAATTGGTTGGAAACCCATCGGTGAAGTCCAGCGCGGCGTGGGTCTGTTGCCTCGGCGGATCGCCTTTGAACTGCCGGAAACCCTTGAAATCAATCTGCGCGATTTCGCCATTCGCCAGGATCGGCAACTCGCGCGTTATCGGACCACAATCCGCGATTCCTACGCGCTGGGCTATGTACTGGGAACCTTTCTCGGCGACGGCCATGCCTTCATCGCCGTGTCCCGGAATTCGGAGCAAGGGCGGGTTTCCTGGTATTTCGCCCGCCATGAACAGGAAATCGCCGCCAGGCTGGCGCATTTCGTTCAGGAAGTGACGGGCGTTGCGCCCAAACAGGTCGTTGGCGAGCGCATCATTACGCTGCATCTTTACTCGCTGCAATGGGCGCGTTTTCTGGCGCGGCTGGGCAAGCACCATGAGAAACACTTGCCGCCCGATTTGCTCTGCGCCAACCGGCTTTACCTGCAAGGGCTGTTTGATGGGCTGCTGGACAGCGACGGTTATACCGACACCGGCGGCCGATTGTGCTTCCACAACACCTCCCAGGCGCTGGCTGAACTTTTCAACCTCCTGTGTCTGTTGTTAAAGGGCAGCATTCCCAACTGCAATCTTGAGGAGCCTTCCGCCGGGGGTTTGACTGGAACGTGCGCGGCCAATTGCCGGGAATCCTACCGGGCGCGGTTGAACGCCTCGCATGAAAAACGGCTGATGGAAGACTATCAGGTCATCAAGTTGCTGGATCGGCAAATGCTGGGGATCGCGCTGCCGGTTTACGACATCGAGGTGGATTGCCCGACGCACAGCTTTATTGCGGATAACGCGATTGTTCACAATTCGATCTGCACCACCCGCATCGTCGCCGGCGTCGGCGTGCCGCAGATCAGCGCGGTGTCCAATGTCGCCGAGGCGCTGCGCGACTGCGACGTGCCGGTCATCGCCGACGGCGGCGTGCGCTATTCCGGCGATCTGGCCAAGGCCATCGCCGCCGGCGCTCACACGGTGATGATCGGTGGTCTGTTCGCCGGCACCGAGGAAGCGCCTGGCGAAGTCGAATTGTTCCAGGGCCGCTCCTACAAGTCTTATCGCGGCATGGGGTCGCTGGGCGCGATGACCCAGCAGCACGGTTCCAGCGACCGCTATTTTCAGGAAGGCAGCGCGGTGGAGAAGCTGGTGCCGGAAGGCATTGAGGGCCGGGTGCCCTACAAGGGCAGCGTGCTGGCCATCATCAATCAGTTGATGGGTGGCGTGCGCTCCAGCATGGGTTACGTGGGTTGCCAGGACATCGCGGAGATGCGGACCAAACCCGCGTTCACCCGGGTGACCTCGGCCGGCATGCGGGAAAGCCACGTTCACGACGTGACCATCACCAAGGAAGCGCCGAACTACCGGGTGGATTGACTTCCAACCCTTCACCTCCACCCTGACCCTCCGCCGCCAAGGAGGAGGGGAGTGCAGCCATGACCGCTCGCGACATCCATCTCGACCGTATTCTCATTCTGGACTTCGGTTCCCAGTACACCCAGTTGATCGCCCGCCGGGTGCGGGAAATTGGGGTCTACTGCGAAATTCATCCCTACGATGCCGATCCGACCGCCATTCAGGCTTTCCACCCGCACGGCATCATTCTATCCGGCAGCCCGGAATCCACCACCGTGGCGGATGGCCCGCGCGCTCCTCAGGTGGTGTTTGATCTGAACGTACCGCTGCTCGGTATCTGCTACGGCATGCAGACCATGGCGATTCAGCTCGGCGGCCAGGTGGAAGCCTCCGATCACCAGGAATTCGGCTACGCCCAGGTCCGCGCCCACGCCCATTCCGAACTGTTGCGTGCCATCGAGGACCACGCCAGCCCGGAAGGGTATGGTTTGCTGGATGTGTGGATGAGCCACGGCGACCGGGTGACCGTGCTGCCGCCCGGTTTTACCCGCATCGCCAGCACCGGAACTTGTCCCATCGCCGGCATGGCGAACGAGGAGAAGCGCTGGTACGGAGTGCAGTTTCATCCCGAGGTGACCCACACCCGCCAGGGCGGGCGTATTCTGCGCCGCTTCGCGCTGGACATCTGCGGCTGCGAGCCGTTGTGGACCACCGGCAACATCATCGAGGACAGCATCGCCGCCGTCCGTTCCCAGGTGGGCGACGACGAAGTGCTGCTGGGCCTGTCCGGCGGAGTGGATTCCTCGGTGGTGGCGGCGCTGCTGCACCGGGCCATCGGCGATCAGTTGACCTGCGTGTTCGTGGACACCGGCCTGCTGCGGCTGCATGAGGGCGATCAGGTCATGACCACATTTGGCCGGCACCTCGGGGTTCGAGTGCTTCGGGTGGACGCCGAGGAACGGTTCCTGGCCGCGCTGGCCGGCGTGACCGACCCCGAACAGAAGCGCAAGATCATCGGTGGGTTGTTCATCGACGTCTTCGAGGAAGAGGCGGTCAAACTGCGGGATGTCAAATGGCTGGCTCAGGGCACTATCTACCCCGACGTGATCGAATCGGCGGGAGCGAAGACCGGCAAGGCCCACGTCATCAAATCCCATCACAACGTCGGGGGGTTGCCGGCGGCGATGCGCATGAAGCTGGTCGAGCCGCTGCGGGAGTTGTTCAAGGATGAGGTGCGCCGACTGGGGATGGAACTGGGCTTGCCCTCCGAAATGGTTTATCGCCATCCCTTCCCCGGCCCAGGGCTGGGCGTGCGAATTCTCGGCGACGTGCGCAAGGATTTTGCTGACCTGCTCCGCCGTGCCGATCACATCTTCATCGAGGAACTGCGCCGGGCCGATCTGTACGACCGGACCAGCCAGGCGTTTGCCGTGTTTTTGCCGATTAAATCGGTGGGGGTGATGGGCGACGGCCGCCGCTACGACTACGTGGTCGCCCTGCGGGCGGTGGAAACGGTGGATTTCATGACCGCCCACTGGGCGCACCTGCCTTACGAGTTCCTGGATCGGGTGTCGCGGCGCATCATCAACGAGGTGCGCGGTATTTCCCGGGTGGTCTACGACGTGTCCGGCAAGCCGCCGGCGACCATCGAGTGGGAATGAATCGGCGTGTTTCAGGGTCTATTGAGATCTATCGAAAAGTATCGCTAAGCAGTTGTTCTGTAAAGGCTGCTGCCGGTCTTTGGGGTTGTCCCGGGAGAGTTTGCTTTGCAGCAAATATTGCCTTTGCGTGGGATATTCTATAAATTGCGGTTATTCGCTGCACAGCGAATAACCCATGAGGCGCGATGCTAGAGACCCCTGAAGCCGAGAACGCACTGATCGGCAAGCTTCTGGAGGCCCTGCGCGGGCTCCCGGAAGTGACGGCCGATCTGGGGCGCCCGGGCGACCCAGGTGGGTCAAGTGCGAGCGCCGAACGCGAAGTGCTGCTGTCGATCCGCGTCGCCGAGCGCCCCTTGGCGCTGCTCGTCGAAATCCGCAAGGTCCTGTACCCACGGGATGTGCGGCAGGCGCTTTGGCAGATCCGTGACTCCGCTTCCCGGCGCCAAGGCGATGGGAATGGCGGGCCTGCCGTTCCGCTGCTGGCTGCCGAGTCGATCTCCCCGGGCGCCAAGGAGCTGCTTCGGGGTGAGCGGGTCGGCTATTTCGACGGAGGGGGCAGCCTGTACCTGCCGGCGCCCGGCGCGCTCTTCTTCGTGGACAAGCCGCCGTCGAAGTCGACTTCACGCGCGATCCGGTCCCTGTATTCGGGGCGACGGGCTCACGTGCTGCATGGTTTGCTTGAGAGGCACGGGGACTGGCTCGGTGTCACCGAGTTGGCGGAGGACGTCTCGGCATCGCCTTCGACGGTCTCGCAGGTCCTGACGGCGTTGGAGCGGCTCGATTGGCTCGATTCGCGCGGGCAGGGGCCCGGCAAGCAACGGCGTCTGAGTCAGCCCGCGGCCTTGCTGGATGCGTGGGCGACGAACCTGAAACAGCAGCCCCTCGAGCGCATGAGGCGCTTCTTTGTTCCTTCGCTGAAGGCTGACGGCCTAGCTAAAAGTCTCGACCAGGTCCTGTCCGCCCGCGGAATCGACTACGCCTTGACCCACGAGGCGGCCGCCCAGCGTTACGCCCCGTTCCTTTCCGGCGTCTCGCAGCTTCGCTGCAGGCTTCCCGCTGGCCCGGCGACTGAAGCGGCGCTGAGCGAGCTGGGTGCGCGGGCCGTCACTGAGGGTGCGAATCTCGTGGTGATCGAGGCGAAGTCACCCGGTGACCTGCTGTTTCGCGATCGGGTCGGCGGCGTCTGGCTGGCCAGCCCGATCCAGGTCTACCTCGACCTCCTCCGGGGGGAGGGTCGAGCCAAGGAGTTGGCCGAGCACCTGCGCAAGGAAAAGATCGGATTCTGATGATCAAGCCCACGAGCCTCGACGGATACAGCGACGCCTACACCCTGGACTGCGAACGCGTCCTGGTCACGCTGCTGCGCGGGCTCGGTCCATGGAAGGAATCTGTCTACCTGGTCGGGGGACTGACGCCGCGCTATCTGGTCCCCAAACGCCCGCCCGCCGTGCCGGCACACGCCGGCACCCTGGACGTCGACATCGTCATCGACCTGCAGATCCTGGCGGACACCGAGGCGTACCATACGCTCGAGGAGAACCTCAAGCGCATGGGGTTCGAGAGGGCCGAGAACGAGCAGGGCGTCAAGCTCTCCTGGCGGTGGCAGACCCGCACCGAGCACGGCGCGCTGATGGTGCTGGAGTTCCTCGCCGATGCGCCGCAGATCGCCGGAAGGCGCGTACAACCGCTGCCGACGGAAGGCACGATTTCGGCGCTCAACATCCCGCACTCGTCGATCGTGTTCGACCTATACCAGGTCGCCGAGATCCGCGCCGAGTTGCTCGGCGGGAACGGGATGGCGACCGAGCGCGTCAAGCATGCCGACATCGTCAGCTTCACCTGCCTGAAGGCGTTCGCGTTCGACCAGC
>WBZP01002893.1_pt1 | contig 12132 bp, 10 predicted proteins | sample 5204301 | NCBI WGS metagenome assembly WBZP01 (sample SAMN12412401, study PRJNA552823) | activated sludge metagenome | isolation source: activated sludge from nitrification reactor of wastewater treatment plant... | place: USA: Pennsylvania | collected 2017
TGAGGTCGGGGTTGTAGAAGACGCGCGGCACGAGCGCGAGCTGTCCCGCGCGGGGAGCGCCCGGGGCGCGCAGGAATCGTTCCGCGAGCGACGCCCCGTACTCGTTCGCCAGGGAGGCGGCGTAGCCGAGCGCCACGTTCGAGGAGGCCGCGTCCGTGCCGTCGGCCACGATCTGCAGCGACGCCGTGCGGCCCGAGGCGACCGCGGCGCCGAAGCCGGGTGCGATCACGAGGCCCATCTGCGCGCGCGAGGTGACGAGCCAGCGGTCGACGGCCTCGGCCGTCTCCTCGGTCCCGACGACCTCGAAGTACCCCGACCGCTCGAAGCGGCTCACGAGGTCGCGGCTCGTCGCGCTGCGGTCCTGGTCGACGAGCACGGTCGGGACGTCGCGCACGTCGGTGTTGACGGCGAAGCCGAAGACGGTGATCTGCACGACCGGCGCGACGAAGATGACCGGGATCATCTTGCGGTCCCGCCGGATCTGCAGGAACTCCTTGACGATGACCCGCCACAGGACGCGCATCGCTCAGGCCTCCCGCCGGGCGAGCCGCAGCGAGGCGAGGGCCGTGACCACGAGCCCGTAGAGCGCGAGGGCGCCCACCTGCGGCCAGTAGGTCGCGAGCCCCTCGCCCTTCAGGATGATGCCGCGCAGCACGACGAGGAAGTAGCGCGCGGGCACGAGGTAGGTCACCGTCTGGAGGACGGGCGGCATGATCCGGATCTGGAAGATGAACCCCGACAGGAGGATCGCCGGCAGCATCGACGCGATGAGTCCGGCCTGGAAGGCGAAGGCCTGCGTGCTCGCGACGGTCGAGATGAAGAGGCCGAAGCCGAGCGCCCCGAAGAGGTAGAGGAGGACCGCCACCAGCAGGTCGAGGTACGGGCCCCGGATCGTCACGCCGAAGAGGACGCGCGCCGCGAGCAGGATGACGAAGGTGGCGATGAGCGAGATGCCGAGGTAGGGGATCGTCTTGCCGACGATCAGCTCCCACGTCCGCAGGGGCGCCACCCGCAGCTGCTCCATCGTGCCCCGCTCCTTCTCGCGCACCACGGACAGCGCCGTCGAGAGGACGGCCGTCAGCATCAGCAGGAAGCCGATGAGGCCGGGCACGAGGAACTGGGTCGACTCGAGCTGCGGGTTGAAGAGCACGCGCGGCTGCAGGTCGAGGGGCGGCGCGGCGGTCCGGCCGGCCCGGCGCAGGGCGCGCGCGCGGATCGCGAGGTTCTCCTCGGCGGCGAGGGCCCGCGCGTAGCCGAGCACGGTCGTCGCGGTCGTCGAGTCGGCTCCGTCGAGCAGAAGCTGCACGGGGGCGGCGCGCCCGGCCGCGAGGTCCTGGCCGTAGCCGCTCGGGACGACGAGGACGGCCCGCGCGACCCGCCGCTCCAGGAGCGCGTCGAGGTCCGCCTCCGCGCCGGGCGTCGCCACGAGGTCGAAGTACGTCGAGTTCGTGAAGGAGGCGACGAGCTCGCGGCTCGCGGCGCTGCGGTCGAGGTCCTGCACCGCGAGGCGGACGTGCCGGACGTCGAAGTTGAGGGCGTACCCGTAGAGCACCAGCATCAGGGCGGGCAGCGCGATGAGCATCATCAGCGAGAACGGGTCCCGCCGGACCTGGCGGAGCTCCTTCACGACGACCGCGCGCAGCCGCCTCATCGCGCCTCCACCGGCGCCGCGTGCCGCGCCGCCTCGGCCGCCTCGACGTGGTGGATGAACACGTCCTCGAGCGAGGGCAGGATGCGCTCGATCGAGGAGGCGGAGTTCGATCCGGCGTCGAGGAGCCGGGCGACCTCGCGCCGGCCCTCCTCCGCGTCGCGCACGACGACGTGGATGCGGGTGCCGAACACCGACGTCTCGACCGCCCAGGGCGCCTTCCCGATCGCCTCGAGCGCGTCGCCGACCCGCGGGGCGACCACCTCGAGGACGGCGTCGCCGGCGAAGACGCTCTTCAGCTCCGACACCGTGCCGAGGGCGACCAGCCGCCCGGCGTGGATGAGGGCGAGGCGGTGGCAGTACTCCGCCTCGTCGAGGTAGTGGGTCGTCACGAAGACCGTGACCCCGGAGGCGGACATCTCGTCGATGAGCCGCCAGAAGCGCCGGCGGGAGAGAGGGTCGACGCCGCTCGTGGGCTCGTCGAGGAAGACCACGCGCGGCCGGTGCAGCACCGCGCAGGCGAGAGCCAGGCGCTGCTTCCAGCCGCCGGGCAGCTCGCCGGTCAGGCGGTCCTCCTTGCCCTCGAGGTCGGCCATGTGCACCGCCCACGCCTCGCGCTCGCGCGCCTCCTTCCCGGCGAGCCCGTAGACCCCGCCGAAGAAGCGGAGGTTCTGGCCCACGGTCAGGTCGTCGTAGAGGCTGAAGCGCTGGCTCATGTAGCCGATCTTCCGCTTCACGCCCTCCGGGTCCTTCGCGACGTCGGTGCCGAGGACGAGGGCCGTGCCCGAGCTCGGCGCGAGCAGCCCGCAGATCATCCGGATCGTCGTGCTCTTGCCCGCGCCGTTCGCGCCGAGGAAGCCGAAGATCTCGCCCTCGCGCACGCGGAGCGACACGCGGTCGACGGCGGTGAACGCGCCGAAGCGCTTCGACAGCTCGCGGATCTCGACGGCCGTGCCCATCAGCCGCGCCTCACCGGCCCACGGCCCGGTCGAGGGCCGCCGCGGCCAGCCGCAGCGCGGCGAGCGACTCCGTGCGGGCGAGCGACGCGCGCTCGTGGGCCACCTCGGCGTCGAGCAGCTCCGAGGAGGGGATGACGCCCTCGCGGTAGCGGTCGCCGGCCACCCGCCGGCTCTCCGCCGCGGAGAGGACGCTGCGCTCGGCCACCGCGACGCGGGCCTGGGCCGTGCGCAGCTCGAGCGCCCGCTGGGTCACCTCGAGGCGGATCGCGCGGTCGAGCTCGCGAAGCTGCTCGCGGACGGCGTCGGCCTGGGCCCGCGCGCGGGCCTCGCCGGCCGAGCGCTTCCCGCCGTCGAAGACGCTCCAGCTCACGCCGACGCCGACGTCCCAGGTGTCCTTCCACTCCGCGGTCGGCGGCACGATGTCGCGGTTGGGGTTCGCGTAGGTGTAGCCGCCGGTGAGCGCGACCTGCGGGAGGCGCGCGCCGCGCTCGGCGCCGGCCAGAGCCGAGGCCGCGCTCGCCCGCGCCGCGAGAGCCTTCCGCTCGGCGCGGCCGGCCTGGGCCGTCGCCACGAGGGGCTCGACGTCGGCCGCGGCGGCCGGCGGCGCGCCGAGCGCCTCGGCCGGCTCGACCCGCGCTCCCGGCGGGAGGTCGAGGAGCCGCTGCAGGTTGGCCTCGGCGACCTCCGCTTGCGCCTCGGCCCGCAGCCGCTCGAGCTCGACGCGGTCGCGCTCGACCTGCACCGCGAGCACCTCGTTCCGCGCGGCCATGCCGAAGCGCTCCCGGCTCTGCGCGTCGCGCAGGTGCGCGTCGTAGGCCTTCATCGACTCGCCGAGCACGCGCACGCTCTCGCGGGCGGTGACGAGGCTCCAGTACGCCGTCTTCGTCTCGAGGACGAGGTCGGCGCGGCCGGCCCGCAGGTCCTCCCGCGCCGCGAGGCGCCCCTGCTCGGCCGCCGCGATCTGCCCGCCCACGCGGCCGCCGGTGTAGACGGGCAGCGCGACGCCGGCGCGCAGCCGCCAGTTCTCGTTGATGTTCGGGAACACCACGACCCGCTGGAACGGCTTCGACGGGTCGCCGGTGGGCGTCGTGATCGCGAGCTCGGGCACGTCCGACCGGTACTGGTAGCCGGCGGAGACGTCGAGCTGGGGCCAGCGGTCGGCCGCCGCGCCGCGCCGCTGCGCCTCGGCCGCCGCCTCCTGCGCGCCGAGGCGGGCGAGCCGCGGCGAGGCCGCGATCGCGCGGGCGACCGTCTCGTCGACCGAGAGGGCGAGCGTGGGCGAGGGGGAAGAGGGCTCCTGCGCCGCCGCGGGCAGCGCGGCGAGGGCCAGGAGGAGGAGGGCGGCTCTCATGGGTTCACCTCGGGGCCGGCCGGCCCGCCCCGCGGGCGGATGCGGCCGATGAACACGTCCTCGAGCGTCGGCGTCGTGGGCCGGGCGGAGCGGACGTCGACCCCGGCCGCGCGCAGGGAGGCGGCGATCCTCGCGGCCTCGGCCGCGGCGGCGGCCGGGTCGGCGAGGGGGAGCGTCGCGTGGAGGCGTTCGCCGAAGACCTCGACCTCGGCGACCCCGCTCGCCGCGCGCAGCGCGGCGGTGGCCTCGCGCCGGGGCTCGGCCACGACCTCGACCATCACCCCCGGCTCGGCGGCGCGCAGCGCGTCGGGGGCGTCGACCGACAGCACGCGGCCGTGGTCGACGAGGGCGACCCGCGTGCAGCGCTCGGCCTCGTCGAGGTACGGCGTCGTCAGCAGGATCGTGAGCCCCTCGCGCTGCAGCCGCGCGAGCAGCCGCCAGAAGTCGCGGCGCGACACCGGGTCGACGCCGGTCGTCGGCTCGTCGAGGACGAGCAGCTGCGGCGTGTGCACGAGGGTGCAGACGAGGGCGAGCTTCTGCTTCATGCCGCCGGAGAGCCGGGCCGCGAGCCGGTCGCGGAAGGGCGTCATCCGCACCATCTCCAGCAGCTCGTCGCGCCGGGCGGAGTAGCCGCGCACGTCGTGGATCTCGGCGAAGAACGCCACGTTCTCGTCGACGCTGAGGTCGCCGTAGAGCGAGAACTTCTGCGAGAGGTAGCCGACCCGGGCCGAGAGCCGGCGCCGGTCGCGCTGGGGGTCGAGGCCGCAGGTGAGGATGCGGCCCTCGTCCGGCGGCAGGAGGCCCAGGATCGCCCGCAGCGTCGTCGTCTTGCCCGCGCCGTCGGGGCCGATGAGGCCGAACATCTCGCCCCGCCGGACCTCGAAGGACACGCGGTCGACCGCCTGCACCGTCCCGAAGCGGCGGGAGAGGGAGGAGACCGCGACGAGCGGCTCGCCGGCGGGAGGCGTCGTCACGGCCGGCCCGCCGGGGCGAGGCGCGCCGTCGAGGGCATGCCGGGCCATCAGAGGCCGTCCGCGTTCTCGAGCGCGACCTTGATGCGGTAGACGAGCTTCACGCGCTCGTCGCGGGTCTGCACGTTCTTCGGCGTGAACTCCGCGCGCGATGCGACGAAGGAGAGCCGGCCCTTGCGCGTCTGGCCGTCGTCCGTCACCACCTCGGCGTCCTGGCCGACGCGGATGCGGCCGAGGTCCGTCTCCGGCACGTAGGCGTTGAGCCACGCGTTCGGCAGGTCGGTGACCACGACGATCCCCGCGCCGCGGGCGAGGAGCTCGCCCTTCTCGGCGACCTTCTCGGTGACGACGCCCGCGACCGGGCTCGTCACGACCGCGTCCTTCATCTGCTGCTCGAGCTGGGCGATGCGCGCGTCGGCCGCCTCGACCCGGGCCCGCGCCGCGTCCTTCTCCTCCGCCCGGAAGCCGGCCTTCAGGCGGCGCAGCCGCTCGCGGGCGGCGTCCTGCGAGGCCCGGGCCACGTCGCGCCGCGTCCGCGCGTCGTCGCGCGACTTCGTCGTGCCGGAGCCGGCGGCGAGGAGCCCCTCCATCCGGTCGAGGTCCTTCTGCGCGCCGTCGAGGTCGGCGTCGGCCCGCCCGAGCTGCGCCTCGGCCTCCTTCACGTCCTCCTCGCGCGAGCCGGCGAGCCGCAGGCGCAGCTCGGCCGCGGCCTGGGCGCGCTCGGCGCGGGCGGCGTCGAGCGCGAGCCGGGTGTCGGTCGTGTCGAGGCGCGCGATCTCCTGGCCGGCGGCCACGGTCGAGCCCTCGTCGACCGGGAGGGCCTCGAGGGCGCCGGGGACCTTCGTCGAGACGAGGACGTCGGTCGCCTCGACGTGGCCGGTGGCGACGATGGGGCCGCCCGTCTCGGCGCGGCGGCAGGCCGCGAGCGACAGCGCGAGCGGGAGGGCGAGGAGGGAGAGGGCGACGACGAGGCTGCGCTTCATGCGCGCGCTCCTTTCGGCATTCGGGGGCGGGCGGCCGCGGGGGCCGGTCGGCGGCGCGGCGTCGCGCGGCGCGACGCCGGGGCGAGGCCGCGGAGGGTCAGCTCCTCCAGGTAGTCGACGAACTCGGCGATCGACGGCATGGCGAACGGCAGGGCGTGCTCGCGGGCCGCCCGCTGGCGGGCCGGCTCGGTCGAGGCGAAGAAGACGAGGGGAGCCACGAGGCCGAAGTGCAGCAGCAGCGGGTTCACCGGGCGCAGGACGCCCTCGCGGGCGCCGCGCGCGCCGACGCGGCGGACGATGCCGACGATGGAGACGAGGTGGGGCAGGACCCGGGGCTCGAGGCCGGACGCGAGGACCTCGCGCATGAAGAGGCCCGGGAACTCCGGGTGCTCGCGGCAGTAGCCGGCGAAGACGTGGAGCAGGCCGTGCACGGCCGCGGCGGAGTCGGCCGCCTGCGCCTCCACCGCGTCGAGGCGGGCCGCGATCTCGCGGAAGCCCTGGGCGAGGATCTCCGCGTAGAGGCCCCGCTTTCCGCCGAAGTGGTAGCTGATGAGCGCCTTGTTGACGCCGGCCCGCTCCGCCACGTCCTCGATCGGCACGCCGTCGTAGCCGCGCTCGCCGAAGAGCGAGGCCCCGGCCGCGAGCAGCGCCTGCCGGGTCGCCGCCGGGTCGCGCTTCTCGCGCGCCCGTGCGGGGGGAGTCGGGTTCGCGGCCAATCGTTCAACCATTTGATTTAATCAACCAGATGGTTGAAAGATAGGGCGGCCCCCGCCCGCCCGTCAAGCGAAAAGGAAAGGGCGGCGCCCCGTCACGCTGTAGACGAGGGTCTCGACCGAGCCACGGCCGCCGCGGTCGAGGGAATAGAATCGTCAGGATTCGTCCATCCTCGGAGAGGCCCATGTCCGACCGCCCGACGACGCGCCGCCGATTCCTCGCCGGCGCCTCCGCCTCGCTCCTCGCCGGTCCGCTGCTGCCGCGCGCTGCGCGGGCCGCGGCGGCGGAGGCCTCGTCCGCTGCGCCGTCGCTCGAGGCGCCGCTGCGCTCCGCCGACTACCGGCGCGTGACGTTCGCCGACCCGTTCTGGGCTCCCCGCGTGCGCGCGAACCGCGAGACGACGGTGCCTCACCTGTTCCGCAAGCTGCGCGAGGTGGGCGCCATCGAGAACCTCGAGCGGGCGGCGGCGGGGCAGAAGGGCGGCCACCAGGGCTACGTCTTCGCCGACTCCGACGTGCACAAGTCGCTCGAGGCGGCGGCCCTGTGCCTCGGCGCGGGCGCCGACGCGAGGATCTCCGCGGAAGTCGACGCCGTCGTGGCCGTGCTCGCGCGGGCCCAGCAGGCCGACGGCTATCTCGACTCTGCCTACCAGCTCGACGACAAGCCGCGCTTCACGAACCTCCGCGACGATCACGAGCTCTACTGCGCCGGCCACCTCGTCGAGGCCGGCGTCGCCCACTTCGAGGCGACCGGCCGGCGCGACCTCCTCGACGTCGCGCGCCGGTGCGCGGACCTGCTCGCGCGCACGTTCGGCGAGGGCCCGGGGAAGAGGCCGGGGTATCCCGGCCACCCGGAGCTCGAGCTCGCCCTCGTCAAGCTCTCGCGCACGACGGGCGAGGCGCGCTACCTCGACCTCGCGCGGTACTTCGTCGAGCACCGGGGCGAGCGTTTCTTCGCGACGGAGCACGGGACGCCGCCGGCCGAGTACGACGGCACGTACTGGCAGGACGACGCGCGGATCCGCGACCACCAGGTCATCGCCGGCCACGCGGTGCGCGCGCTCTACCTCTTCTCGGGTGCCCTCGACGTGGCCCGCGAGACGCGCGACCGCTCGCTCCAGGACGCGGCCGAGCGCGTCTTCCGCAGCGCGGTCGACAAGCGGTGGTTCGTCACCGGCGGGCTCGGCTCCTCGGCCCACAACGAGGGCTTCACCGACGACTACGACCTGCCGACCTACGACGCGTACCAGGAGACCTGCGCGTCGATCGCGTTCGTGATGCTGTGCGAGCGCCTCTTCCGCCTGACCGGCGAGGCGCGCTACGCCGACCTCGTCGAGTGGTCGCTCCACAACGCGGTGGCGGCGGGCGTCTCGCTCTCGGGCGACCGCTTCTTCTACGTGAACCCGCTCGCCTCGCGCGGCGCGCACCACCGCCGGGACTGGTACAAGTGCGCCTGCTGCCCGCCGAACGTGGCCCGCACCCTCGCGAGCCTCGGCCGGCACGCGTTCGCCACCTCGCCGGAGGACGTCTACGTGAACCTGTACGCGGCCGGCGCGGCCGACCTCGACGTCGGGCGCGGGAAGGCCCGCCTCGAGGTGGCCGGCGAGTACCCCTGGGACGGCCGGGTCCGGATCACCGTGGCCGACACGACGGCCGGCCCGTTCGCCCTCCGGCTCCGCCGGCCCGGCTGGTGCGACGGGAAGGTCGCGCTCCGCGTCAACGCGGCGGCCCACGCGGCGCCGGTCGAGCGCGGGTACCTCGTCGTGCGCCGCGAGTGGCGCGCGGGCGACGTCGTCGAGCTCGACCTGCCGATGCCGGTGCGCCGGCTCGAGGGCCACCCGTACGTCGAGCAGACGGCCGGGCGCGTCGCGCTGAGCCGCGGGCCGATCGTCTACTGCGTCGAGCAGCAGGACGCCGCCGCGCCCGTCCCCGCGCTGCGGCTGCCGCCGTCGGCCGCGCTGCGGGTCGAGCGCGATCCGGCCCTCGGCGGCGCGGCCGTGCTGCGCGGCGCGGCCGCGGCCGCGGTCGTCGACGCGGAGACCCCCCTCTACGGGAGCGGCCCGCGCGAGACACGGCCCGCGCCGTTCGCGGCGGTGCCCTACGCGGCGTGGGACAACCGCGCCCCGGGCGCGATGCGGGTGTGGCTGCCCACGGCCTGAGCCGTGCTAGCCTTTGCCGTTTGCCGCACACCGGAGACGGAACGCTAGGCCGGCGCCCCGCGCCGGCGGGAGGACATGCATGAAGACCGGACGGCTGGCCCTCGGGGCCGCCTTCGCCGTGGCCCTCGTCGCGCCCGTGCGCGCCCACGCCCAGACGCCGGCGGGCACCCCCGCCGAGATGGTGACGACCTACAACTCGCTCGCCGACGGCATCCTCGCGCTGAAGCGGACGGAAGACAGCCTCGTCCGCTCGATCCTCGCCGCGACGCTCGGCCACGGCCAGGGCGCCCTCGTCCGCGCCCAGCACGCGATCGCCGCGGGCGACGCCAAGGCGGCCACCGCCGCGGTCGAGGCCCTCGCCGCCGACGTGGGCCACCTCGCGACCGAGGGCGACAACGCCGTCGGCGCGGTGCGCAAGCGGCTCCTCGAGGGCGGCCACCACCACAACGCGGCCGGCGAGGCGCAGGGCATCTACGACGAGGGCTACGTCGTCGTCACGAAGAAGGCGAAGACCCAGCTCCTCGAGTCCTCGCGCGCGATCGCGGGCATGGCCGCCGCGCCGAAGGCCGACGCGCTCGCCGCGGAGTGGAAGAAGGTCGAGGCGGTCGTCGCCTCCCTGAAGAAGTAGGCCGGATTGGCCATCGGTCGCACCGGCCGGGCCGCGGCGGTCCTTCTCGTCGCGGGCCCGGCCGTCGTTCTCTCGGCGGGCGCTCCGGCTCCCCAGATGAAGTCGACGCCCCGCCCGCCCGCCGAGACCGTGGCCGCTCCGGCCGCCCGGTCGCCCTTCCGCTTCGTCGACGTCGCGAAGGCGTCCGGGCTCGCGCGGGTCGTCCTCGCCGGGCGGCCCGGCAAGGACCACCTCCTCGACTCGGCCGGCACCGGCGCGGCGTGGCTCGACTACGACCGCGACGGCCTTCTCGACTGCTACGTCGTCAACGACTGGAAGATCGAGGGCGACAAGGTCGGCGAGAAGGGGAAGAACGCCCTCTATCGGCAGCGGAAGGACCACACCTTCGAGGACGTGACCGACGCGGCGGGGGTCGGCGGCGAGGGAGAGTGGGGCGCGGGCGCGTTCGTGGCCGACTACGACGGCGACGGCTGGCCGGACATCCTCGTCACGAACTACGGGAGGAACGTCCTCTACCGCAACCTCGGCAACGGCCGCTTCGAGAACGTCGCGGCCCGGGTCGGCCTCGAGCAGCCGGGCTGGAACACCGGGGCGGCGTGGTTCGACGCGGACGGCGACGGCGACCTCGACCTCTACGTGGCGCAGTACATCGAGCAGCCGCTCTCCGAGATCCTCGCCGCGAAGCCGACCCTGTCGTGGCGCGGGCTCGAGATGGTGGCGGTGGGCCCGTTCGGGCTCCCGGGCGCGCCCGACTATTTCTTCCGGAACGACGGCGGCCGGTTCGTCGACGCGACCCGGGACGCGGGGATGGAGGACAAGGGCCTCGCGTTCGGCTTCTCGGTGCGCGCGGCCGACTTCGACGGGGACGGCGACGTCGACGTCTACGTCGCGAACGACTCCGACCCGAACTACCTGTACCGCAACGACGGGAAGGGCCGCTTCACCGAGGTGGCGACGTGGACGGGCTCGGCTCTCGACGAGAACGGCGCGGCGCAGGCCGGCATGGGGCTGGCGGTGGGAGACGTGACCGGCGACGGGCTCGTCGACATCTTCGTGAACAACTTCGCCGAGGACTTCTCGACCCTCTACCGGCAGCTCCCGGGCGCGCTGTGGGAGGACGTCTCGAAGAAGAGCGGCATCGGCCCCGCCACCTACCGGACGCTCGCGTGGGGGACCGCGTTCGTCGATCTCGACAACGACGGCGACCTCGACATCCCGGTCATGAACGGCCACATCTACCCGCAGATCGACCGGCACCCGGAGCTCATCGGCACGTACGAGCAGCGGGGGATCCTGCTCGAGAACCGCGGGCCGCTCGGCCCGGACGCGGTCCCGCTGTTCGTTGACGTGACGGACTCGGCCGGTCCGGGGTGGCAGCCGAAGCGCGCGCACCGCGGCCTCGCGGCCGCCGACTACGACGACGACGGCGACGTCGATCTCCTCCTCACCCAGCTCGACGGCCCGCCGGTCCTCCTCCGGAACGACAGCCCGGTCGGCTCCTGGTTCGAGGTCACGCTCGAGGACGGCAAGGGCGGCATCGCCCCGATCGGCGCCGAGGTCCGGATCAGGGCCGGCGGCCGCTCGCAGTGGCGCGACGTCGCCGCGGGCGACTCGTACATGTCGACGCACGACCCGCGCCCCCACTTCGGCCTCGGCCCGGCCACCGTCGTCGACGAGCTGGAGGTCCGCTGGCCGAACGGCCAGCGGACGGTGCTCCGCAACGTGCCGGCCCGCCAGAACCTGCACGTCAAAGCCCCCGGCCGTTCGTTCTAGAATCCCCTTTCGCGCCGGTGCGCGGCACGGAGGAAGCTGAGTTATGGCGACGGCCGACTGGGTGGTGGTGGGGCTCGACAACGGGGGCAACAAGAACAACGCGACCGTCCTCGACGCCGACGGGAAGTTCCTCGTGAGCCAGCTCTTCGAGCGGCCGAGCCGGGTGACCGAAGGGCCCGACATCGCCGTCGCCGCGCTCGTCGAGTCGTTCGACGACATCCTGCAGCGCACGGGGATCGCGCGCGCGCGGGTGAAGGCGGTCGGGCTCGACACGCCGGGCCCCGCGAGCGCCGAGGGCGTCGTCTCCTCGAAGGGCTCGACGAACTTCGCGCACCCCGGCTGGCGGAACTACGACTTCCGCGGCGGGCTCGAGAAGGCGCTGGGCCTGCCCGTCGTCTACAACAACGACGGCAACGCGGCCGCCCTCTACTCGCACTACCAGCTCTTCGGCGCGACGGCCACCCAGCGCTCGTCGATCTCGGCGATCGTGGGCACGGGCCTCGGCGGCGGCGTCATCGAGAAGGGCGCGGTGGTGAAGGGCGCGTCCGGCTTCGCCGGCGAGCTCGGCCACGTCCACGTCCCGATGGAAGGCCTCCTCGGCCCCGGCCAGGCGTTCCCGAAGTGCAACTGCGGCTTCTCGGGCGACGTCGAGAGCGTGGCCTCGCTGACCGGCATCGAGGTGAACCTGCTCCCGTACTGGCTCACGCGCTATCCCGGCCACGAGCTCAACAAGGCCGAGTCGATCGCCCGCGCGGCGAAGCTCGTCCGCGGCTACGGCGTCGAGGGCGACGAGATGGCGCGGAAGATCTTCGAGCAGCAGGCGATGGCGATCGGCCGCCTCTTCACGATCGCCGCGAACTTCATGGACCCCGACGCGTACTTCGTGGGCGGCGGCGTCGTCGAGGCCGAGGCCCACTTCCGCGACTGGTTCCTCGAGAAGGTCCGCG
>WBZP01006025.1_pt1 | contig 12132 bp, 9 predicted proteins | sample 5204301 | NCBI WGS metagenome assembly WBZP01 (sample SAMN12412401, study PRJNA552823) | activated sludge metagenome | isolation source: activated sludge from nitrification reactor of wastewater treatment plant... | place: USA: Pennsylvania | collected 2017
CGGCAGGAGTTGTTCCAGCCGGCCCTCGTGGTTCTCCTCGATCAGCCCGATCGGGTCCGGCCGCCCCACCGGCGGGGTCCAGTCCGCCAGGGTCCGGCGCGGCACCCGATGCCGCAGCCTGCGGCCCAGCGCGTACCGCTCGGCACGGCTGATGGGCCGCTGGCGCAACGAGTGGTAGGGGCTGCTCTCCGCCTCCGCGAGGACGGTGTGCTGCCCATTGGGCGTCGGCATCGACCCATCGTGGCACGGGCGCTGGGAAGCCAGACCCTCTTTGGTGCCTCGAGCGATGTCTACCCCAGGGCTGCGGCTACATCGGGCGACCCGAAATTTCGCAACCTTGATGTCGATGTCGGCCAGTTACACCTCATGGCAACCCAGGCGTCGATATCGACGAGATACCCATCATGGCGACCTTGAGGTCGATCTGGGCACGCATTGGGACCGTCGGTCGCAACACCACGGCAGCCCTGATGTCGGTCTCGACGAATTCTCCATCGCGGGTAGCCGTGGTGTCGATCTCGTCGAAATCGACCATGAGGCTGTGCTATTCCACAGTCGTAGTCCAATCCACAGCCGCGACGCAGATCTCGCTCGAGCTTCCAGAAGGTGTCCCTGCCCAGCCGCAAGTTCCCGGACATGGGATACCGCAGTGAACCATTCATCGGAAGCCAAGCGATCGCCAATCTCGACCTCACCCGAGGTGAGCTGCGCTGGAACCACCGAGCCTTACTGCCCGATGTCTACCTGCACAAGGACGCTCCGCGCGACCTCAGGGCTCGAACCAGGGCCGCCTGGCTGTGGACCGGACGCAAGGGCATCATCGCCGGACAGGCCGCCGCAGCGATCCACACCAGGGGCCCGCTGGACGACGACACCCCCGTCGAGTTGATCGCCAGGGCACGTCGGCCCCAATGCGGGGTCATCATCCGCACCGAACGCATCGACGCCGACGAGATTGCCGCATGGCATCACATGCTGATCACCTCACCCGAGCGCACCGCGCTCGACCTCGCCCGGTTCCTGCCGCCCGAGCTGGCGATCTGCCTCCTGGACCGACTGGCCTACAAGACCGCGATCACCGAGGACGACCTCTATCGGCTCGCCGATCGTTACCGGGGCGCTCGCGGAATCGACACCGCCAGACAGGTGATGTATCTGATGGACGCGGGCGCGGCCAACCCCGAGGAGAGCACGCTGCGACTGGCGTTGCACGAGGCCGGATTACCGCGGCCGGAAACCGACATCAATGTCGGCGTGTGGCCGGACAGTGCTCGAATATCGTTGGGCTGGAGGCGTTTCAAGGTCGGAATTCACGTCGAGAGCGATCCGCCGCCAACCGACCGAACCCTGATCAATCTCGCTGCCGCAGCGGCCGAGCGCCGGGCGATCCACGGCTGGCTGATCCTGACCGCCACACCGCAACGCGACGTCGGCCAGCTGATCAGCTCGGTGCGCCAGGCACTCAGGCAGGCACGAGCTCGAACACCGGGATGACGCGATCGGTCAGCTTCTCGTATTCACCGAAGCCGGGTGCCCGCTCGACGATCGTGCGATACAGCGGATCGCGTTCGGCGCGGGGCAGTTCACGGGCGGTGACGGCGCGCGGGGGGTCGGCGCCGATCTCCACCGACGCTGCCGGCTGTGCGCGAATGTTGAATACCCACGCGGGATCCCGGTCGCGTCCGGCCGACGAGCCGACGACGTAGATGTGGCCGTCGATGTCGAAATACGCCACCGGATTGGTCCGCTGGGCCCCGCTGCGCGCACCCGTCGAGGTCAGCAGCAACAGCGGGAACCCCTCGAACTGGCCGCCGACCTTTCCGCCGTTGCGCCGGAACTCGTCGATATTGGACTGATTGAACTGTCGTTCCTCATCGTCGACCATGGTCGCCATCCTGGCACGTTTCGCCCCGTGCAACCGCGAATCTCTGTGAGGATGGGGCCATGCTGCTTCGCCTCCTGTGTGTGTTCGCTGCGGTCACGGCCTTGGTCAGCGCACCCGCGCCGGCCGCGGTCGCCGATCCCTGCCCGGACGTCGACCTGGTGTTCGCCCGCGGCACCGCCGAGCCGCCCGGCCTGGGGCGCGTGGGCGACGCCCTGGCCAATGCGCTGGAACCGATGCTGGGCGGCCGCAGCCTCGGCAGGTACGCGGTGAACTATCCGGCCAGCTACAACTTCCTGACCACCGGCCAGGGCGCCGACGACGCCCGCGGCCACATCGCCTGGATGGCCGACAACTGCCCCGGCACCCGCATCGTGCTGGGCGGCTTCTCCCAGGGCGCGTCGGTGGTGTCGATGCTGGCGGGAGTGCCGCCGGTGGGCCAGCGGATCGGCAGCATCGGTTCGGCACCCGCGCTGGATCCCGCGCTGGCCGGTCGCGTGTCGGCCGTCGCCGTCTTCGGCAACCCGGGCAATCGGTTCGGCAGCGCCCTGTCGTCGACCGGGCAGTTCGCCGGCCGCGCGATCGACCTGTGCAGCGCGGGCGACCCGGTCTGCGGGGCGGGACTAAACCGCTCCGCGCACAGCAACTACGAGCTCCCCCCGTACCCCGGCCAGGCGGCGTCGTTCATCGCGGGCCGGGTCTGAACGTATGAGCGCGGTGGACCGGTTCTTCGAGATCTCCGCGCGCGGATCGACGGTCGCCACCGAAATCCGCGGCGGCGTCGTGACATTCATCGCGATGGCCTACATCATCGTGCTGAATCCGATCATCCTGTCCGGGGCCGCCGACGTCGTCGGTCACAAGCTCGGCTTCACGCAGGTCTCGGCGGTGACGGCGCTGGCCGCCGGTGTCATGACCATCCTGTTCGGCGTCGTCGCACGACTGCCGTTCGCGTTCGCCGCCGGGCTGGGCATCAACTCGTTCCTGGCCAGCTCCGTGGTGGGCTCGCTCACCTGGCCCGAGGCGATGGGCCTGGTGGTCATCAACGGCCTGATCATCGTCGCGCTGGCGATCAGCGGTCTGCGCAAGCTGATCTTCGACGCCGTCCCGATGCCGCTGAAGCTGGCCATCACGGCCGGCATCGGGTTGTTCATCCTGTTCATCGGACTCATCGACGCCGGGTTCGTCGGCTCCACCGGGCTGCCGTCCCCGCCGCTGGGACTCGGCGCCAAGGGCGCCGGGTCCATCACGACCATCCCGACGCTGATCTTCGTACTCACCCTGTTGGTCACCGGCATCCTGGTGGCGCGAAAAGTGCGGGGCGGCATCCTGATCGGGCTCATTGCCGGCACCGTGCTGGCCGTCGTGGTGGAGGCCATCTGGCATCTCGGCTCGGCGGTCGACAAACCCGGCGGGTGGAGCCTGTCGGTCCCGACCCTGAGCGGTTCCCCGTTCGCCGTGCCCGACCTGTCGCTGGTCGGCGAGTTCAGCCTGGCCAGTTTCGGCCGCATCGGCATCCTGGCCGGCGTCATGCTGGTGTTCACGCTGGTGTTCACCAACTTCTTCGACGCCATGGGCACTTTCACCGGCCTGTCCCGGCAGGCCGGGCTGTCCGACGAGCACGGCAACTTCCCGCGACTGCAGTCGGCGCTGGTGGTCGAGGGCGCCGGCGCGGTGGTGGGCGGCGCGGTGTCGGCATCGTCGAACACGGTGTTCATCGAATCGGGCACCGGCATCGGGGAGGGCGCCCGCACCGGACTGGCCAGCCTGGTGACCGGCGGCCTGTTCCTGGCGGCGATGTTCCTGACGCCGTTGGCGGCCATCGTGCCGTCGGAGGTGGCGGCCGCCGCCCTGGTGGTGGTCGGCGCGCTGATGGCATCGGTGTTGCGCGACATCGACTTCGACGATTTCAGCGTCACACTGCCGGTCGTGCTGACCGTCGCGGTGATGCCGCTGTCGTACTCGATCGCCAACGGCATCGGCGTGGGCTTCATCGCCTGGGTGGTGTTGCGGTCGGCGTCCGGAAAGGCCCGGGAGATCAGTCCCCTGCTGTGGGTGGTCGCCGTGGGCTTCCTGCTCTACTTCGCCCGCGGCTGGATCGACTCACTGGTCGGGGTGTGATCCCGAGCGCCGATTCCAGTTCAGCGAAGGACTTTTCGGTCAGTGGGACCAGCGTCTGGATGTCGGGCACCAGGTTACGCCCGGCGACATACCCGATCGACATCGTTCCGGCATACGAACACATGGTGGCGTTGAGGCCGAGACCGTCGAAGACCGTTGAGATCGGGTACATCGAATCCAGGTGTGCCCCATTGAAATACATGTCGGTCGACGGCCCGCGGACATTGGAGATCGGCACGTTGTAGCCGGTGCGCCACCGGGGCACCAGCGGGATCGCCGACAACAGCAGGGTCGGTGCGAGATTGGGCGCGGTCAGCAACGCGGTGACCGTCGAACCGCGCCGGGCCACTTCGTCCTTCGCGAATTCCATTGAGCGGTGGATCAACTCGAGGCGCTCGACCGGATCGTCGAGATCGGTACCCAGCGGGCACTGTTGCAGGCCGAACATGTTTCCATGGCCGGCTCCGGCCGACGCGTTGTCGACGCGTACCGACACCGGGCAGAAGCCGATCAGCGAGCGGCCCGGCAGCTGGTCGTGCGCGACGAGCCACCCGCGTAGCGCGCCGGCCACCACAGCGGTCAGCACGTCGTTGTTGCTGACCCCGGCCGCTTCCTGGATGGCCCGGATCCGGTGCAGCGGCCAGGTACCGCCGGCGACGGCGCGCTGGGAGCCCAGCCGCTGGTTGAAGCGGGTGTGTGGGGCGCTCAGCGGGGCCGGGCTGGTACCGTTCGCGGCGCCGGCCACATACTCGCCGAGGCCACCGATCAGGTTGCGCGCCAACCCAATCGAGGACCGCAGCGCCGAGATCGGGCCGGGTGCGCTGCGCGCCGGCTCGACGGACCGGGTGGGCGAATGCTCGCCGGCGACATAGAACGGCTTCACCGTCCGAGCCGCGGGGTCCGGGCTCAGGCCGTCGGCGATCATCTGCATGCCCTCGACCCCGTCGACCAGGGTGTGGTGGATCTTGATGTAGAAGGCGAACCGGCCGCCCGGCAGACCATCGATCAGGTAGGCCATCCACTGCGGGCGGCTTCGGTCCAGCGGGCGCGCGTGCAGTTCGCCCACCAGATCCCACAGCGCGTGTTCGGTGCTTCCGGGCGGCAGGATGCGGGCCTGCATGTGGTCGGGCAGGTCGACCTCGGCATCCCGCCAGGTCCACAGGCCCAGGGTGTCCAACCCGATGTGCGGGCGAACCCGCAACCGCGGATCGATCCCCGCGCCGCCCATCAGCGCCTGGCGGTGCAGGTCGTCGGCGAAGTGCGGACCGGCATCGGCCGGCGGGGTGAAGATCAGCAGCGCCCCCACATGCATCGGGCTGGCCAGTACCTCACCGGTGATCATCGCCGCGTCCAGGGCATCCATCACACGCATCGGAACTCCCCTCCGATCAAGCCGGATTGCACGATCGCCGAATCGATGAACTTCTGCACGGACTGTGCGGTGAAGAAGCCGGTGTGACCACCGCGGTACCAGACGATCTCGGGCCTGCCCCAGTGCTGCCACAGTCGCACCACCTGCTCATGCGGATGCACCAGCCGGTCGGCGACGCCGCCGTAGATGAACCGGCCGGCCATCGGCACGCGTGGCGTCAGGGACAGCGGCGAGACCATCCGCCCCAGCGGCGCGGCCAGCTCGATGATCTTCTTACGTGGATCCCGTCGTCCGAATCCGGCGTGCCGGCCCAGCAGTTCGACCAGATCGGCGACCGGAACTCCCAGGATCGCGCAGGTCAGACCCTCGTCGAGGCTGGCAACCAGGGCCGCCACGTAACCCCCCATCGAGATGCTGTTCAGTCCGATCGGCTGGCCGGGTTCCCGCGCCCGGATCCAGGACAGCAGCCGTCGCACATCCCAGACCGCCTGCGCGGCGAAGTGGCCGTCGTCCAGGATCTCCTGGCCCGGGAACGCCTTGCCCTTGGGCAGACCCCGGGCCCGTGGGCCGTGCTGGGGCAGCACCGGTATCGCAATGTTGAGCCCGAAGTCGTTGTGCAGGTGCCAGGCCCGGAACAGCGTGAGGTCCAGGGCCGCGCGCCCCATCTCGGTGCCGTGGATGCACACCAGCCACGGCCGGGGCTCGCGGTGGCGCAGCAACAACCCGTAGACCCGGTCATTGGCGGTGTAGCCCGACCAGCGGTCGCCGCCGGGGTCGTTCTCCTCTGGGGCGTAACCACTGTCGAAGACGAAGCGCTCGTAGGTGCGTCCGCGCTGATGCACCGGATGAAGGGCCACGTTTTCGAGCGGTGGCGGTTCGGCGAACAGCAGTTCGGGGTCGTCCAGCCACCCCTTGGCACCGTAGAACTCGAGCGCGGCCCGCACTTCCTGCTCGATCCGGTCGAAGTCCGCACCCGCGCTGAGCGGGCGCTGAGTCCGCAACCCCAGCAGGACGAGCTCATCGCGCAGTGCGTGCGTGACCAGCGTGGCGGACGGACGCACGACCGGCAGCGCACTGTCTGACCCGCCCAGGTAGTGCCGCCACGCGCCGGCGTAGTAACGGCCCGTGCGGGTCAACGGTCCCAGGATGCCGTCGATCTCCGGCATTCCGGGCCACCGAGACTCTTCGGATCCGCTCATATCGCCCCTGCCGCAATCACGAAGGTGGCCATCTCACGAGGATGTCTCTCGCCCGGCGGGTGCGCGAGAGTCCCCGGGTAGGGAACCCGGGGACCTACGGCACCAGATCTTGGGGTGGGGCACGCTCGGCTGTGGTCTGATGCAGCAATGAAGTGGTTCGTCGAGAGCCCATTGCTGACGCTTTTCGTGTGTGTCGGCGTCGGCAGCCTGTTCGGCCGAATCCGGTTCGGCCCCATCTCGTTCGGCCCGGCCGGAGCGTTGTTCGCGGCGCTGGCGATCTCGGCGGTCGAACCGGATGTGGCGCTGCCGCCGCTGGTGACGTCGCTGTCGCTGTGCGTGTTCTGCTACATGGTCGGCATCGCCGCGGGCCCGACGTTCGTGTCGGCGCTGCGCACCGGCTGGCAACCCGTGATCGTGTCGCTGCTCGCGGTGGCGGCGATGGCCGGTGCGGCGCTGGGCGTCGGGAAGGCCTTCGGCTTCGACACCGGGACCATCGCCGGTGCGTTCTCCGGCGCCGGAACCGCCACGGCCGCATTGGGTGCCGTGCAGCAGCAGCTCGCCGATGGTGGGGCCATCCCGCCCGAGCCGGCCATCGGCTACGCCGTCGCGTACCCGATCACGGTGTTGCTGACCATCGTCGCGTGTTCGTATCTGATCAGCGCCGGCAAGCGCAAACCAACCGCGGAGGACCGCGAGAAGCTGGCGCCCATCGTGGTGCGCACCCTCGAACTCGTTGGAGATCCGGGCTGCACGGTGCACGAATTCGAGGCCCGGCACCAGGCCGTGGTCTCGCGGCTCACCCGCGGGCACCGGACCGTCGTCGCGCACGAGGCCGAACCGCTGGCCGCCGGGGATCTGCTGACCATCACCGCCCGCGAGGACGTCGTGGCGAACCTGGTCGGGCAGCTGGGCCGGGCGGCCACCGAGGAGCCGTGGCTGGACCGCAGCGAGATCGACTTCCGCCGTGTGACGCTGTCGAATTCGGCCTACGTCGGCCGCGAGCTGCGCGACCTGCGGATGGAGGAACGGTTCGACGCGGTGGTCAGCCGGGTGCGCCGCGGCGACATCGACATCATGGCCACCCCGGACCTGGTGCTGCAGAGCGGCGATCGGCTGCGGGTGACCGCACCCCGCGAACGGCTGGCCGAGATCTCCACGGCGCTGGGCGATTCCGAACGCACCGCCGGCGACATCAACGCGATCGGCCTGGGGCTGGGGCTGGCCATCGGGCTGCTGCTGGCGTTCGTCAAGATCCCGTTGCCCGGCGGCGGCGTGCTGGTGCTCGGCACCGCCACCGCGCCACTGATCGCGGGCGTCGTACTCGGCGCCATCGGGCGCACCGGCCCGATCATCTGGACCCTGCCCGGCAATGTCGCCAACACGCTGAATCAGTTCTCGCTGTTGATCTTCCTGGTGGCCGTCGGCACCGGCGCGGGGTCGGGTCTGGTCAGCGCGCTGTCCACCGACGGCCTGCAACTGGTGCTGCTGGGCCTGGCGATCTCGGCGGCACACGCGCTGATCTGTGTCATCGGGTTGCGTTCGGTGCTGCGGTACGGCACGGCCCGCGCCCTGGGCGGGCTCACCGGCTCCCAGCTCAACCCCGCGCCGTACGCCTACGCGATTACCAAGATGCCCGACCAGCGCGTCGCGGTCGGCTACGCCGTGCTGTTCCCGGTGTCGATGATCCTCAAGGTGTTCCTGGCCCAGTTGATGGTCGTCTATTTCTGACCCGCGCCGCGGGGCCCTCGGCGCCGGGCCTCATGCTCGCGGAACGACACCGCTCGTCGAACCCGGCGGGTCCATTGGCGCCGGGCCTCATGCTCGCGGAACGACACCGCTCGCCGAACCCGGCGCTACGCTGCAACGGTGACCGACCTGGCGTGGCAGACCGCACCGCGGCCGTCCATCTGGGCCAAGATCGACGATGCGCTGCACCGCTCGGATCATCGCGGCGTGGTGTTCGTCGGGGCCGCCGGGGTCGGCAAGACGGCGTTCGCCCGCGCGGTGGCCAGCCGGCAGGCCCGCAACGATCGCAAGGGCGTGGTGCGCTGGGTGGCGGCCACCGCGTCGGCCCGACACATCCCGTTCGGTGCATTCAGCCATCTGCTGGACATCGCGCCGGGTGCCGATTCGGCCGCCCTGCTGCGTTCGGCGCGGGCGGCGCTGTGCGACGGGGTCGACGAACGCCGGCTGTTGATCGCCGTCGACGATGCCCAGCACCTCGATCCCTTGTCGTCGACGTTGTTGCACCAGTTGACCTTTCATTCGCAGGCCCGTTTGGTCCTAACGGTGCGCGACCACACCCCCTCCCCCGACGCGATCACGGCGTTGTGGGAGGAGAACCTGTTGGCCCGCATCGACGTGGACCCGCTGGAGGGCGCCGAGACCACGGCGCTGATCGAGTCGGTGCTCGGCGGGCCACTCGAAACCAGCAGTGCTGAACAGCTTTTCGCGATCAGCGGTGGAAACCCGTTGTTCCTGCGGCATCTGGTCGACGCGGCCGTCGGCTCCGGTGCACTGAGCGCCAGCCGCGGGGTCTGGCAGCTGCGCGGCGCCACAACGTTGCCGCCGCACCTGACCACGCTGATCAATCAGCGGCTGGAGAAGCTGTCGCCGGACGCCACGTCGGTGATGCAGTACCTGGCCGTCGACGAGCCGCTGGCACTCGCGGATCTGACGGCGCTCACCAGCGCGTCGGCCGTCGAGGCCGCCGAGGCGGCGGGGACCGCGACGATCACCCGACGTGGCAGCGTCGACGTGGTGTCGCCGGCGCATCCGATCTACACCGAATGCATCCGGGCGGATCTGGGCATGCTGACCCGGCGGCGGCTCTGTGCCGACCTGGTGGGGCAGCTGGCCGCCGGCGATCCGAGTCACGTGAGCGACCGGCTGCGGCTGGCGGCGCTGTCGCTGGACACCGACACCCCGCTGGCGCCCGGCGCGCTGATCGAGGCCGCATGGGAGGCCATGCGGCTGGGCGATCTGCGCCTGGGCGAGGTGCTCGCGCGCGGCGCGCTCGAGGGCGCCGGCCAGGACTCGCTGTATGCCCGTCTGCCGCTGGCACATTCGCTGGCCTGGCAGGGTCGCGGCGCCGAGGCCGACGAGGTGCTGACGGCCGTCGACCCCGGCACCCTGTCGACGGACGACCTGGTGGCCTGGGCGCTACCCAAGACGGCCAATCAGTTCTGGATGCGCGGCGACTCCGCGGCGGCCCGCACGGTGCTCGCGGAGGTCCAGGCCCAGGTGGGTGAGCATGCCGCCGCCGGCGCACTGGATGCGCTGGCAGCGACGTTCGCCCTCAACGCCGGCGAACTCACCGAGGCCCGTGCGACAGCCGGGGACATTCTGGCCCGCCCGGGCGCCGGCGACCTGGCAGTAGCGTGGGCGGCGGCGACGGCCACGCTCGCGGCTGCCCGCGCCGGTGATCTCGAACCCGTGGCGGACCTGGCCGCCCGCGGGCTGGATACCGCACATCCGGGACTGCTGCGGTTCACCATCGGGCTGGGCCAGCTCACCGCGGCCCTGCTGGATTGCGACGTGGCCGGCGCCGAAGCCCTGGCACGGCACTACCTGGAATTCGCCGGGATGCAACAGCCGGGCCGCGCCATCTCCGACGTGCTGTTGGCCGAGGCCCTGATGGCCCGCGGCAGTCTCGCGGAGGCCGGTGCGCTGCTGTTCCAGAGCGCCGCCGCACTCGCCGACACCGGCTACTCCTGGGGTCCGCTGGCCCAGCTGTTGTTGGTGCGCACACTGGGCCAGCGGGGCGACTACGCGCAGGCCCAGCTCGAGTTGGCCCGCGCCGAGGAATCCCACGGGCTGCGGTCGCGGATCTACACCCCGGAGCTGGAACTGGCCCGGGCCTGGACGCTGGCCGCCGGCCGGGAGATGCCCGGCGCCATCGAGGCCGCCCGCCGTGCGATCGCCACGGCCCGCGAATCCGGCCAGCACGGCGTCGAACTGCTGGCCGTGCATGATGCTCTTCGGTTGGGCGACAAGCAGATCGGCGAGGAGGCCGACGCGGTGTGCGGCGGGGTGGCCGGGGAGCTGGCGCCCCTGGTGCTTCGGTACGCCCGTCACCTGGCGGCCCGGCGCGCCACGGGTCTCGACGAGGTGGCCGCCGAGTTCGCCGGGCACGGCCAGCTGCTGGCCGCCGCCGATGCCGCGGCACAGGCCGCGGTCCTGCACGCCGGTGCGGGCCGGCACAACCCCGAGATGGCCTCGCGCACCAACGCCGCGCGCTGGTCGGAAGCCTGCGGCAACCCGTCGACCCCGGCGCTCGAGCGCGCACTGACGCCGGTGCCGCTGACGGGCCGCGAACGCGGCATCGCCGTTCTGGTGGCAGAAGGGTTGAGCAACAAGGCGATCGCCGACCGGCTGGAGGTGTCGGTCCGCACGGTCGAGGGTCACATCTATCGGGCCTGCACCAAGCTCGGGGTGGCCGACCGGGCTGCGCTGGGCGCCGTGATCGCCACCAAGCCCTAGCCGCCACTCACGCCCGCCACCGCTGAGCTAGCCGGTCGGGCCGGCGAGTTCGTCGGCGATGTGGCCGAACACATCCCGATCGGCGTAGCGGCCCATGAACATGTCGAGATGCCCGTAGCCGGGGATGACCCTCAGGGTCTGCCGGCCGGGCCGATGCGCCTCGAGGTAGTCGAACGTGCGCTGCTGGCTGGCCGGCAGGAAGCAGCGGTTCTCCGTTCCGGTGATCAGGGCGATGCGGGCGTCGGTGCGCGGCGGTTGATCCAGCAGATCGGGCGGCAGCTCGTCGAACGCGCCGGTGGGCACCAGCTGGCCGGCCGCTACCGACGCGGCCATCTGCGTGAAGAATGTCAGTGGTACGGAGCCGAATTCGTGTCGCAGCCAGTCGTGGGTGCGTTCGGAGAGGTTCTCGTGCGACCAGAGCGCCGGCCGGCCGGCGCCGTAGGTGAAGCTGATCATCCGGCACGGCCCGTTGTCGCATTCCCGGTGGGTGGCGTTGACCATGGCGACCAGGGCGCGTGCCGCCCAGCCCGGCGGTGACACGGTGTCCCCCCAGCGCGGGTCCAGGTAGCGCAGCAGCGGGGCCACCCGAGGTACCAGCCAGAACAATTTCACCCGTGACCAGCGGGCGACGACGGGATGCAGCGACATCGAATTCGACACGATGGTGTCCACCTGCGGCAGCAGCCCCGCGGCCGCCGACAACGCGAAACTGCTCGAACCCTGACAGTGGATGACGGCCTTGACGGAGCCGGAACCGGTGCGCTCCAGTATTTTCCGCACCGCGTACGGATGATCCCAGACCGCGGCCTGGTCCAGGTTCCATTCGTTGCGCGGCAGGTCGATGCTGGCCCGCCAGTTCTCCAGCCAGACGTCCCAGCCGGCCTCGATCAGGCGATCGACCACGGTGACACGCTCGGGCACCCGGAACAGGTTGGCGCGCACCCCCGCTCCGGGCACCAGCACCACCGGCCCGCGCCACGGCTCCCGTGGGCCGCGCACGTGATGCAGGTTGAGCTCCATGCCGTCGCCGGCCCGGAAGGCGACGACCTCGGTGTCCAGCGCGGCGGTCATCGCAG
>WBZP01006026.1_pt1 | contig 12131 bp, 9 predicted proteins | sample 5204301 | NCBI WGS metagenome assembly WBZP01 (sample SAMN12412401, study PRJNA552823) | activated sludge metagenome | isolation source: activated sludge from nitrification reactor of wastewater treatment plant... | place: USA: Pennsylvania | collected 2017
GCGTCGGCTCGTCGAGCAGGAGAACCGCCGGCCGCGCCAGCAGCCAGCGCGCGAGGACGGCCTTCTGCTGGTTCCCGCCGCTGAGCGTCGCGACCGGCTGGCCGTCGCGGGCCTGGGGCGTCAGGCGGACGTCCTCGCGGATCGCGGCCACGGCGCGGCCGAGCCCGACGCGGTCGAGGAGCCCAAGCGGGCCGCGGGCGTGCCGGGCCAGCGAGGCGAGGGCCACGTTGTCGGCGATCGAGGCCTCGAGGAGCAGCCCCTCGGCGCGCCGGTCCTCGGTGACGAAGGCCATCCCGCGGGCGATGCGGGCCCGCGGCGCGAGGCCGTGCACCGGCTCGCCGCGGAGCAGCACGCGGCCCCGCGCCGAGGGGTCGAGGCCGAAGAGGATGCGCAGCAGCTCCGTGCGCCCCGCGCCCATCAGGCCGGCGATCCCCAGCACCTCGCCCGCGTGCAGCCGCAGGTCGACGCCCTCGACGACTCCCGGCTGACCGAGGCCGCGCGCCTCGAGCAGGACCTCCGGCCGCGGTGTCGAGCGGGCGGGCGGGAACCGCTGGGCGAGGCTGCGCCCGGCCATGAGCGCGACGAGCCGCGGCTCGTCGAAGCCCTCCCGCGGCCCGTGCGCCTGGACGACCCCGTCGCGCAGGACCGCCACGTCGTCCGAGAGCCGCAGCACGTCCTCGAGCACGTGGGAGATGTAGACGAGGGACACGCCGCGCCCGCGAAGCCGGCCGAGGAGCTCGAAGAGCCGCCTCGTCTCGCGCCCGCTCAGGGAGGTCGTCGGCTCGTCGAGGATCAGGAGTCGCGCGTCGAGGCTGACCGCGCGCGCGATCTCGACCTGCTGCGCCTCTCCCGCCGAGAGCCGCTCGAGCGGGGCGTCCGGTGCCGCGTCGAGCCCCACCACCTCGAGCCAGCGGCGGGCGTCGTCGCGCAGCGCCCGGCGGTCGACGAGCCCGCGCCGCCGCGGCAGCCGGCCCAGGAACAGGTTCTCGGCGACGGTCAGGTTCGGGAAGAGGTTCAGCTCCTGGTGCACGAAGGCGACGCCGCGACGCGCGGCGTCGCGCGGGTGGCGCGGCGCGTAGGGCTCGCCGCCGAGGCGCATCTCGCCCGCGTCCGGGCGCACGTTGCCGCCGATCACGTTCATGAGCGTCGACTTGCCGGCGCCGTTGCCCCCGACGAGCCCCAGCGTGCGTCCCGGCGGGAGCGACAGCGAGACGTCGCGGAGCACCGGCACGCCGCCGAAGGCTTTCCCGATCCCGCGGAGCTCGATCACGCCCGCGCCGCCTGGACGCGGGTGCGCGCCGCGTCGACGAGAGCGGCGGCGAGGATGACGCCGCCCTTCGCCATCATGACGGCGAAGTTCGAGAGGCTCAGGAGGTCGAGGGCGTTGTCGAGGAGCTTGACGAAGAGGACGCCCGCGGCCGTGCCGGCCAGGCTGCCGCGCCCGCCGGTCAGGCTGGCGCCGCCGATCACGGTCGCCCCGACGACGTCGAGCAGCAGCCGCTGGCCGAGCACGGGCGAGCCGGTCTCGGCCTGCGCGGTGTAGACGGCGGCGGCGACGGCGGCGAGGGCCCCGCTCGCCACGTAGACCGAGGCCCTCACGCCCGCGACCGGCACGCCCGACACGCGGGCGGCCACCGGGTTGCACCCGACGGCGCGGATCCACCGCCCGTAGAGCGAGCGGGCGAGGACGAGGTGCACGAGCGCGGCGGCGGCGAGCGCCACGGCGAGGGCGGCGCCGGTCCGGCCGAGGGTCAGGAAGCCGGGCGGCAGGCCGTTGATGTTGCGCGAGCGGGTGAGGAGGACGGCCAGCCCGCTCACGAACATCATCGATGTCAGGGTCACGATGAACGCCGGCAGGCGGAGCCGCGCCACGGCGAGCCCGTTGAAGAGGCCCACGGCGGCGCCGGTGAGCAGCATCGCGAGGAGGGCGGCCGGCACCGCGAGCGGATGCCCGGCCAGCCACCCGTCGTCGGCGTTCATCACCCACGCGCCGACGACGCTGGCGAGCGCCATGGCGGAGGTCTGGGACAGGTCGATGCCCCCGGTCAGCAGGACGAGCAGCTGGCCGGCGGCCGCGATCAGCAGCGGCAGCAGCGTCGAGAGCAGGTTGGCGAGGTTCTCGGGCCGCCCGAGCCCCGGCACGACCGGGAGGAGGGCGAGGAACGCGGCGAGCGACAGGGCCAGCACCAGGTGCTCGGAGACGAGCAGCCCCGCGAGTCGGGCCCTCACGCGCTACCGTCCCGCGCTCGCGCCCCACATGCGGGGCGCCATCGCGGCGCGGTTGCCCTGGTGGATCACGAAACCGGGGTCGCGGACGATCTCCGGCACGGGCTTGCCGGCCTTCGTGTCGACGAGCGCGTCGATCGACGCGCGGGCCTCGAAGAACACGTCCTGCACGCCGGTCGCGTCGAGGTAGCCTTCCGAGAGCATCCGGTACGCTGTCGCGTCGCCGTCGAAGCCGCCGAGGACCACGTGGCCCGGCTCGCCCGCCTTCACGTAGCGGCCGGCGCCCTGGAGCGCCGACACCACCGACGGGAACAGGAAGTCCGAGGACGCGAAGACGAGGCCGACGTCGGGGTGGGCCTGGAGGGCGTTCACGAGGCCCGCCTGCGCCTTCTCCTGGTTCCACTCCGTCGGGACGCGCGCCACGACCTCGACCGCCCCGCCCGCTTCCGCGACGGCGGCGTCGAAACCGTCCCGGCGGCCGACGGCGTTGATGTCGCCGAGGTCCCCGATGAGGACGATCGCCTTCGTCCTCGCGCTGCGCTTCCGGGCTTCCGCGACGAGGTAGCTCACCGTCTCCTTCGTGAGCGCGAAGTTGTCGGCGACGACCGCGGTCGACCGGAGGTCGCTCTTCTCGGGCGGGCGGTTGAAGAGCACGATCGGGATGCCGGCCTCGTTCGCGGCGCGGATGATGGGCAGGCAGGCCTTGGCGTCCTTGGGCACGAGCACGATACCGTCCACCCGCCGGGTGATGAACGAGCGCACCTGGTCGATCTGGCGGTTGGCGTCGCCGTCGGCGATGGCCTGCAGCATGGTGCCGCCGCGCTTGCCGATCTCGGACTCGAACGCGCCGAGGGCGGCCACCCAGAACTCGGTCTGCAGGGTCTCGAAGGCGACCCCGATCGTGAGGCCGGTGCGCGCGGGCTTGCGTTCGCCCCCGCAGGAGGCCGGCAGCAGCGCGAGCGCTCCCGCGGCGAGGAGAGAAGCGGCGCGTCGGGTTCGGGTCATGGCCACCTCACTCGGGGACGAGCGTGCGAAGGTACGAGAGGCTGCGCCGGGCCCAGTCGGCCTCGAGCGCGATCGTCTCCTCGAGGCCGCCCTGGCGCGGCGTCCACAGCTCCAGGATCGCGTTCACGTCGCGGCCGGCCGCGGCGAGCCGCTCGAGCAGCCACGGGACGTCGAGCCGGCCCTCGCCGGCGGGCGTGCCCTCGACCGAGAACCCCATCTGGCCGTTCACGCGCCGGATGGTGAAGTCCTTCACGTGCAGGTTCAAGGCGTAGGGCGCCAGGCGCTCGACGACCACCTCCGGGCCCTCGAGGGCGGCGAAGGAGTTCACGGTGTCGAGACAGACGCCGACGTGGCGGGGCGAGAGGCGCTCGACGACGTCGACGAGAGTGACGGTCGAGAAGCGGTCGTGGTTCTCGATCGCGATCGCGACGCCTTCGTCGGCGAAGCGGGGCAGGAGCGGCGCCAGACGGGAGACCGTCTGGTCGGCGGACGGGTGGTCCGCCGGGCCGTCGACGACGACGCGCACGAACGGCGCGCCGATGCGGCGGGCCACCGCCAGCTGGGCGAGCAGCTCCGACGGGTCGAGTCCGCGCGTGCCTGTCTCGAGCGCGACGTCTTTGGCCCCGGCCGCGTCGACGAGCGCATCGAGCTCGCCCGCCGCGAGGGCCGTCAGCGGCAGGTTGTCGCAGTACTGCACGACACCCACGCCGAGATCGACGGCCCGGTCGAGGAGCGCGCGGGCCCCGAGCGGGCTCGCTGGATCGTGGCCGGGAACGCCGACGGCCCACGTGTACGTGTACGAGCCGATGCCGAGCCTCACTCCGGGAGCTTCCCGTCGAGGATGGCCCGCAGCTGCTCGCGGACGCTCTCGGGCTCGAACACCTGCTTCCAGTCGGGGCGCAGGATGCGGCGGCGGCCGAGCTCGGCGATCAGCTTCGCGCCGTCGGAGAGCGGGAAGTCCGCGCGCTCGAAGACGATCCCGAGCGGGACCTTGATGTGGCCGTACAGGAAGTCCTCCGCCGCGGCGCGCGGCACGCCGCGCCTCACGACCTCCTCGAGCGCCTCGCGCAGGGCGACGATGAGCGCGATGCCCGTCGTCTCGGCCATCGCCGGCTCGAGGAGCGCCATCTGCTCGACGGTGATCCGGTGGGCCCGGGTCACCGGCGCGAAGAAATCGCGGGCGAGCCGCTCTCCGCGGAAGTAGTCCTCGTCCGGTCCCTGGGCGAGCGCGCAGACGATGGGCATCTTCGCCTTCGTCCCGCCGAAGAAGTCGGCCCGGGCCTCGGGGTCGTCCTCCGGCTCGAAGACGCTCGGGTGGCAGGGGTGGGTCACGAAGTACGACACGTCGGGGCGGGGCGGAAGCTCGCCCGCGCACATCGCCGCGGGGTCGAGCGTGATCACGAGCGTGCCGGGGCGGGCCTTCGGCACCACCTCGCGGGCCACCGGGCCCAGCACGCGGTCCGGCAGGGCGAGGATGACCACGCCGGCGTCGGCGAGTGCCGTGTCGGGCGCCACGCACTCGAGGCCGCGCCGGGCGACGTTGGCCTTGCCGGCGGGCGCGGTCTCGACGCAGCGCAGCGCGTACTCGGGCCGGTCCTTCAGGTGGTCGACGACACGGCAGCCCATCTTGCCGCCGGCGCCGAAGAGGGCGATCGTCGTCGTCTGGGTCACGCTTCCTCCTCGTTCCCGGAGAGGCGCACGGCTCCTCCGGTGCGGGCCGACTCGTAGCAGGCGAACACCAGGCGCAGCGTCTTCAGGTTGTCCTCGCCGGTCGTCTCCGCGGGGGGGCCGCCCGCGAGCTGGGTCAGCAGGTTGGCGTTGCAGGCGACGCCGCTCGACTGGGAGAGCTCGTAGCGCGGGTCTGCCCACGCGTAGCGGGGCGGCGGGCACCGGCGAGACCGCGTGCCCTCCCCGGTGGTGAGCCGGACCCAGTAGTCCGGCCCGAGCTCGATCGAGCCGCGCTCGCCCTCCACGTGGACGTACGTCTCGGGAAACCGGTCGTGCTCGACCCGGCTCGCGTAGCTCATCTCGCAGACGACCGTAGCCCCGGACTCCATGCCGAGGAGCACCGTCGCCACGTCTTCGCCCCGTATGCCGGGGTTGACTCGTGCCGTGCGGCAGAGCAGCGTCGTCGCTTCCCCGAACAGGAGCCGCGTCGTGTCGAGTATGTGGGTGCCGATGTCCATGAGGATGAACTGCTCGAGATCGCGGAGCGCCGGCTGGTTCTCGAACACCGGGAAGCTGTTCGAGTACGTCACGCGAGCGCGGAAGACCCGGCCCGCCGCGCCCTCGCGCAGCAGCCCGGCCAGGGCGCGGATCGGCGCCTGCCACCGCCAGTTCTCGTGCACCAGCAGCGGCACGCCGGCCGCCCGGCAGGCGGCCAGCATGGCCTCGGCGTCGGCGAGCGTCGGCGCGAGCGGCTTCTGGCAGACGACCGGCGTGCGGTGGGCCGCGGCCAGCTCGACGAAGGAGCGATGGGATTCGACCCCGGTGATCACGTCGACGAAGTCCGGGCGCTCGCGCGCGAGGAGCTCCCCGGCGTCGTCGTAGACCGCCGGGATGGCGAGCTCGCGGGCGAGGGCCTCGGCCCGCGTCCGGTTGTACGCCGCGACGCAGACCGCCCCCGGCAGCTCCCGCCAGGCGGCGAGCTGGTACCGGGACCAGTAGCCCGTCCCGATCACGGCGAATCGCAGGTCGGCCATGCCCGAACGCTAGCGCGCCCGGCGGCCCCGCGGCTAGAAGCGGACCGCCCTCGACTAGGACGATTTGACCCCTCGTGCCCCGGGAGCGGACACTGCGCCGAGTGGGGCCGAAGGCCTTTCGGAAGCGCGGCCGTTCGAGCCCGGGCCTCGCCCGGCTGCGGGCGGCCTGCGCCCGGCTGCCGTTCGAGCCGCACGACATCGCCGGCCAGCTCGACCGGCGCGGGCGATACGCGGTGGAGCTCGAGCGCGAGTTCCCGCTCTCGATCCGTCTGTTCCGCTACACCTCGCGCCGGCACACGCCGGGGACCACGTGGCACGAGCGCCTCGAGCTCTTCCTCGCGCTGGAGGGCGAGGTCCGCCTGCGGGTGGGCCGCCACGACCTCGCGCTCGCGCCCGGCGACCTGCTCCTCGTCGGCGCCATGCAGCCGCACGGGGTGACCGACTTCCCGGGGTTCGACGCCCGCGTTGTGGTCGCGAGCTTCCTGCCGCCGCTCGTCGCGGGCCCCGGCTCGACCTCTCACGACCAGGCCTACCTGCTGCCGTTCTGCGTGGAGGCCGGGGCGCCGCCGCGGGTCGTGCGGAGGGACGAGCCGGCCGCGTCGCCCGCCGCCCTCGCGCTGGCGCAGCTCGTCGAGTGCTTCTTCGGCGCCGGGCGCGCGTACCGGGAGGCGGGCAGCAAGGCGTACCTCCTGGAGCTGCTGTTCCACCTCGCCCGCCACTTCGTCGGCTCCCCGCAGCTCCAGGGCGAGGTCGTGCGGCAGCAGCGGCGCGCCCTCAGGCTGCGCGGGCTCCTCGAGCACATCCGAGAGCATCATTCCGAGCGCCTGTCGGTCGAGTCCGCGGCGCGTCTGGCCGGCATGCGTCCCTCGCAGATGCGCAAGACGTTCAAGCGGGTGACCGGGATGAGCCTCCTCCAGTACCTGAGCCACGTCCGGCTCACGCGGGCGGCGCGCCTCCTGCGCGAGAGCGAGCTCACGATCGCGGAGGTCGCCATGGAGGTCGGCTTCGTCGACCAGAGCTACTTCGACCGGCGTTTCCGCCGGGAGTTCCGCCAGACGCCGAGCGCCTTCCGGGCGCGGCAGGCCGTCGCTGCGCTCACCTCGCCCGGGGAGCTCGCGCCTTCAGGTAGAGGACCGCGTCGCCCGAGAACGGAGCCGTGATCACCTCGTGGCGCCCGCCGGCGAGCGCCTCGGGACCGACCAGCGTGCGGTCGAGGAGCGGGAGATACCACTCGACCGCCAGCTCGCCCGTCGCGTCGGTGAGGTCGAGCGTCGCCGTCCCGCCCTGCGGGAAGTAGACGAGGTACTCGCGGCCGGGGCTCGCGAGGCAGAAACGGGTGGAGACGAGATCGCCGCGCGGGGCCATCGCCGCGAGGTCCATCCGCTCCGCGTAGCGGCGCACCTGGCCGAGGCCGCGGCGGATGAGCGCCCAGTCGGGATAGTCGCGCTGGTCCTTCGAGATCCCGCCCTTCAGGAACATCCACTCCACGTTCTCGCGGACGAGGCGGCCGGGCAGGTGCTGCCACGGGTCCATGAAGATCGAGTGGAGCCCGCGGGTGAAGCTCTTCCACGCCCAGTACTGCGGGCCGCCGTGGCCCCACAGGTGGTCGGTGTCGTTCACGACCACCTTCGTGCCGTCGGAGGCGGGTGGGTCCTCCTTGTAGTCCTGCAGGTAGACCGAGCCGGGCGCGGCCCAGTCCTGGGGCTCGCCCGACGGCGAGATCCAGTCGGCGGGGCTCGCGAAGAGGTCGCGGTTCGTCTGCGTCGGCGGGGAGATCCGGTGCGTCATGCCGACCGGGTGCTGCTTCGGCTTCGTCCGCTCGTAGTCTCTGACGAAGCGGATCATGTGGTAGGTCCACGGCGTCGCGCCGCCCTCGTTCGCGATCTCGTAGAGCACGTTGTCGAGGTCGTTCACGGTGTCGACGACCTTGCGGACGTACGCTTCCTGCCGCGCGAGGACCGCGGGGTTGCCGAGGCTGTGCAGCGTCGGCCGGTCGTCCTCGTCCTGGTTCGAGCGGTAGAGGACGTCGACGCCGTTGACGTTCGCGGCGCCGTTGAACGGGTGAGCCAGGAACGGGTCGCCCTCCTTCGAGCCGGCCTTGTTGAGGCTCCAGCCCTGGAAGAGCATCACGGAGACGTAGAGGCCGCGCGCGCCGAGGCGCCTCACCCGATCGCGCAGGCGCTCGAAGTAGGCCTCGTTCCAGCGGTCGAGGTCGAACTTCGGCTGGCCGTCGGCGACGAGGCCGGGTCCCGGGCGCGGGTAGGGCATCGGCGAGATCACGATCGGGTCGTTCGTCCACGACGCGCGCCAGGGGTGCTCCCACGTCCAGAGGCGGACGAAGTTGTGGTGGTTCGCCTCGAGCATCGCGACGTACCCGTCGAAGTCGAACGGCGGGTCGCCCGGCATCCCGAGCTCCTGGAAGTTCGCCCAGGTGTGGGAGCCGACGAGGACGACGGCGCGGCCGGCGGGATCGGCGAACCAGCGCGGATTCGTCGGGTGAATGCGCAACGGGCCGGTCGCGGGCTCGGCGGCCCCGGCGGGCGCGGCCATGGCGAGGGCGAGGGCGAGGGCGTTGACTGCGCGAAGAAGCATGAGGCCTCCCGGGGGCGACGTTCGCGGTGGGGCGCGATCTTACCGTGCGCGACCGCGGGCGGGCCCGCCCGAGCGCGCGGTGGCGACACGGTTCGCGAGGCCGTAGCATCGGAGGCACTGGAGGTCGCGTGCCCCGATCTCGCGTGACCGTCTTCGCCGCCGCAGTCCTGCTCCTCCTGTCCTCCACCCTCAGGGCGGCTCCCGAGCCCTCGCGGGTCGTGGTCTCCGGCCCGCTCCGGGCCTGGCAGCGCGTGACCCTCACCTGCGAGGGGCCCGACTCCGACGAGTCGGGCGCGCCCAACCCCTTCCTCGACTACCGCATGAGCGTGACCTTCTCGAACGGCGTCCGCTCGCAGACCGTGCCGGGCCACTTCGCCGCGGACGGTGACGCCGCGCAGACCGGCGCCACCTCGGGCCGCGTCTTCCGCGCCCACTTCCTGCCGGACGACTCCGGCGTCTGGCGCTACGCGGTCTTCTTCCGCTCCGGGGAGGGGGTCGCGCTCGACGAGAGCGCCACCGCCGGTTCGCCGGCGGGCTGCGACGGGGCCACAGGAGCGTTCACCGTGGCGCCTGCCGACCCGGGCGCCCGAGGGCTGCTGCGGTCGGTGGGCCAGCGGTACCTGCGCTTCGCCGGCAACGGCGAGTGGTTCCTGAAGGGAGGCGCCGACAGCCCCGAGAACCTGCTGGCCTTCGCCGACTTCGACGGCACGCCGTCACGCCACCGGTACGAACCGCACCTGCGCGACTTTCGCCCGGGCGACCCGAGCTGGCGCGGCGGGCGGGGCAAGGCCCTCGTCGGCGCTCTCAACTACCTGGCCGACCGCGGCATGAACACGGTCTACTTCCTCACCATGAACGCGGAGGGCGACGGCAAGGACGTCTGGCCGTGGACCGCTCCCGCCGAGAGGAAGCGCTACGACGTCAGCAAGCTCGACCAGTGGGAGATCGTCTTCTCCCACATGGACCGCCGCGGCATCCTGCTGCACCTGGTCCAGCAGGAGACCGAGAACGACCACCTGCTCGACGGCGGGGCGCTGGGCGTCGAGCGCAAGCTCTACTACCGCGAGCTCGTCTCGCGCTTCGGCCACCACCCGGCCCTGGTGTGGAATCTCGGCGAGGAGAACACCAATTCCCGGGAGCAGCGGCTGGCGTTCGCCCGCTACCTCCGGGGCCTGGACGCCTACGAGCACCCCATCGTGCTGCACACGCAGCACACCCGCAAGGCCCGCGAGCGTGCCCTGCGCCCCCTGCTGGGCCAGCCCGCCATCGACGGGTCATCCCTGCAGATGGGCGACGTCCGCGAGACCCACGACGAGACCCTGCGCTGGCTGACTGCCTCGGCGGCCGCCGGTCGCCCGTGGTTCGTGTGCCTCGACGAGCTCGGCCCGGCCGACCGCGGCGTCCTCCCCGATGCCGACGACCCGCGTCACGACGAGCCCCGCCGCTACGGCCTCTGGGCCAACCTGATGGCCGGCGGGTCCGGCGTGGAGTGGTACCTTGGCTCGACCGAGTTCCTGAGCTCGGAGGGCACCCGGGCCCGCCGGTGGTGGGACCTCGACACCGAGGACTGGCGCGCCCACGAGGCCATGTGGGATCAGACTCGCCACGCCCTCGCCTTCTTCAGGGAGCACCTGCCCTTCGCCACCATGGAGCCGAACGACGAGCTGGCCGGCCACCCCGAGGCGTGGTGCCTCGCTCGCCCGGGCGAGGTCTATGCGGTGTACCTTCCGAACGGCGGCACCACAACCCTCGATCTCGGCGGCGGCACGGCGTCCTACAGCGTCCACTGGTACGACCCGCGCCGGGGCGGAGCGCTGCAGAACGGAAGCGTGACCGCCGTCGCCGGCCCCGGCGTGCGCGACCTCGGCAGCCCGCCCGATCGGCCCCGGGAGGACTGGGCGATCCTGGTCCTTCGGCGCTGAGCCTCCCGGAGGCGCCCGAGCGAAGAGCGGATCCGCGTCCGCGCCCGCCTGGGGCTCGAGAACGACCCGCGCGCCCGACCGGCCTACAACTCCGCGAGCGGGGCGAGCACCCTGCGCGCGTACTCGACCGAGCGCCGGTGCGCCTCGACGACGCCCATCGTCGACGGCGTGCCGCTCTCGACCGCCTGCTCGAGCACCACGTGCGGGCGCCGGCCGCGCCGCACGAGCTCCCGGACGAGGCGCGGGTACTCGACGTCGCCGTCCGCGAGCGTCTCGGACCAGACGCCGTGCTGCGACTGGCGCACGTGGATCTCGACGACGCGGTCCGCGTAGAGGCGCAGGACGTCGAGGAGGGCCACCTGCGAGTCGCCGGCGCCGCGGAAGACCCAGTGGGCGTCGAGGCAGAAGTGGACGTGGCGCGGGTCGGTCCCGGACAGCATGTGGTGCAGCTCGCGGGCCGCGAGCCGCAGCTCGGCGTCGTGGTTGTGGTACGCGAGCCGCATCCCCAGTCCGGCGAGCTCGCGGCCCAGCCGATCGAGGGCGTCTCTCTGCGTGACGAGCTGGGCGTCGGTCTTGTTCTCGGGCCCGCCCCATCGGACCGGGCTCGGGTTGGTGACGACGATGGACGTGCCGAGCGGCCGGGCCGCGCGGGCGACCGCGAGGACCGCGGCCACGCTCGCGTCGACGCGGTCCCGCTCGTGGAGGACGGTGTTGACGTAGAGCGAGCGCACCTCGAGGCCGTGCTTGCGGAGGAGCGGCCCGAGGGTGGCGAGATCGGCCGGGGACTCGACGAGCGGCTCGAGTCCGCTGAAGCCCACCGAGGCCATCTCGCCGAGCGCGGCGTCCCAGTGCTCGGCGAGGGCCCTCCCTTCGCGGCGGAAGAAGACGTCCCAGGAGTACTGGCTGCAGGCGAGGGGCAACGGCCGGCCCGCGGCTCGGACGCGAGCGGCGCCGGTCGCCACGGCGCCCGCGCCCAGCGCGGCGAGGCTCAGGAATCGACGGCGGTCGGTGCTCATGGCCGCGATCATAGGCCGAGACGCAGCGCCTTCCTCACCGGCCGAGGGGCGCGAGCCCGGGCGGCGAGTAGCCGGCGGCCGCGTCGTCGAGCACCAGCACCCAGTCGGGCCCGTACGGCGGAGTGCGGAAGCTCGTCGCCGAGCCTCCCGGCACCTCGCCGATCAGCGTGCCGATCCCGGTACGCGGGTCGTACCACCACGCCTTCAGCGTTCCGGCTCTGAGCTTCGCGAGGTCGACGGTGAGGTCCTGGTCGCTCGTCGGCACGTAGACGATCGCGTACGTGCCGGCGTTGTCGCGGGCGGCCTGCACGTGCCGGCCGCCCTGGCCGGCGTCGCCCACGACGAGCGAGGGGTCGGGCACGCGGTCGAAGTACGGCCGCGAGAGCAAGAGCTCCTTGAGGTACGTCATCTGCCGGCCGCCCGGGCGGTGCGTCGCGTCGATCCAGTCGCGGTCGGCGAAGTTCACGACGGCGTTGCGCGGACCGACGAAGCCCCAGACGGCGTGGTGCCCGTACGTGACGCCGCACGCGCCGGCCAGGATCCCGCGCCAGATCTGCTTGCGGACGTCGTGGTCGCGGAAGTACCCGGTCGAGGGGTCCCAGCGCGGCCACGGGTTGTACGGATGGTCCTCGTAGTTCGGCTCGATGTCCATCGTCGGCTTAGACTGC
>WBZP01006028.1_pt1 | contig 12128 bp, 10 predicted proteins | sample 5204301 | NCBI WGS metagenome assembly WBZP01 (sample SAMN12412401, study PRJNA552823) | activated sludge metagenome | isolation source: activated sludge from nitrification reactor of wastewater treatment plant... | place: USA: Pennsylvania | collected 2017
ACGAAGGGGCCGTTCTTGTCGAACTTTCCGTCCTTCATGCGCAGCAGCGGCTGCGTCAGGCGATCGGCGCCGTAGGCCATCTTGCCGTTGAAGTAGCCCTTGATGCAGTTGAGGCCCCGGTTCACCGGTGCATCGGGGTCGCCCTTGGTGGCGACGACGCGGCCGTCCTTCGTGGCGACCTGGATGCCGCAGCCGGTGCCGCACATGCGGCACACGGCCTTGTCCCATCGCCAGCCCGCCTCGGCCGCCACCACCTGAGCGCGCGCTGACTCGGTGAGCGGCAATCCGGCGGCGGCCGCGGTGGTGGCGGCCAGGCTTTGCTTGAGCAGTCCACGGCGGGACAGGCTGGTCATGTAGTAGTCCTCCAGCGATGGGTCATGGGGGCGCGGCGCAGACGCCCGCGGGCGCGTCTGCGTCTTCGAAGCAGTGGCAGACGAGGTCGACCGCCAGCACGTGAGGCAGGGCGCGGATGCGGCCGAAGCCCTCGACCTCGGCGCCGACTTCGGGGGCCTCCTGGACGACGACGAAACGGCCGGCATCGTCGTCGGTGCGGCTGACTTCCACGCCCGGCAGGCCACCGAGCGCCCGGGCGACGGCCTCGACGTGCCCAGGCTCGGCGGTGACCAGGATTCCGGAGAGGTTCATGCGGTGCGGGCAGTTGCTGCCCTTGGGCGGGTCGCGCCCGATCCGTCCAAAGAATCCATCGAAATGCACCTTTTGCGGTCTTGCGCCGCGTCAAGCACGCGTCGCCGTGCTGCACGAAGCCCCCCGGGGCATCAACCCGTAGAAGCCTGGCGCGACTGGTGTTCCTGCGCGGTCCGGGCATGCCGCGCGCGGGCTTGACGGAGATCAAGACGTTGCGGTTTGCCGACCCGCTGCGGTGGTGGCGGTACCACAAGCGCCGCCCGGTTCGATAGCCTCGCGCGTGCGACAGGAGAAAGAGGAGTTCCGCATGAATCTTCGCACGGGTCAACGCAGCCTCCGGGTTGCCGTCGTGGCGCTCGCCCTCGGTCTGCTGGCTGCATGGACCGGCAATGCGCCGGCGTCGCCTGCAGCCAAGCAGGCCACGGCACCCGCCATGCTGACCACCACGGCCCCCGCACCGAGTGCCCCGGCGCTGAAGACCGCGGCCGCCGAGGCTGCGGCGTGCCTGAAGTGCCACGAGCCGATCAAGGCCTTCCGCGACGACGGCAGGCACCAGTCGGTGGGCTGTTCGTCGTGCCACGGCAACCTGCCGGCGCACAGCGCGAACGAGAAGACGCGGCCGACGACGAACATGGACCCGGCGGCCTGCGGCACCTGCCACAAGGCGCAGTTCGACAGCCAGTTCACGATGAACTGGAACAAGGCCGCGCGCAAGGAGAAGTCGCTCGCCCCCGGCCCCTCGCCCAACCCGGCCTGGGACAAGCTGATGGCGCCGCACGGCTTCACGCGCGAGCACGCCGAGGCGCGCAGCCACATGCACATGGTGCTCGACCAGTTCGTCGTCGATCGCGCCTTCGGCGGCCGCTTCCAGCCCAAGGAGGGCTGGGAGCACCTCACGAAGACCGGCAACTACAAGGTCTGGGACGTGATCGAGGACAAGTACCCCGGCGACACCGACCAGAAGGTCTTCAAGCCCGGCACCGCCGCCGCCGCCAACCCGGTGTGCTGGAGCTGCAAGTCGGCCGACCTGATCCTCGACTGGGCCTACATGGGCGACCCGGTGCCCACCGCGAAGTGGAGCCGCACTTCCAAGGTCGTCGAGCTCGTCAAGGACGTCAACCACGCGATGAACTGCTTCTTCTGCCACGACCCGCACTCGGCCAAGCCGCGCGTCGTGCGCGACGGTCTCATCGACGCGCTGACCCGGCCCGAGAAGGACACCCTGTTCCACGCCGACCGCAAGGCCGCCAAGATCGAGGTCAAGGACCTCGGCACGCGCGGCCACGTGCGCAAGATCGCAACGCTCTCGCGCTACGACACCAAGCTGCAGTGCGGCCAGTGCCACGTCGAATACAACTGCAACCCGGGCTTCGACGCGACGACGGGCCAGGCGATCACGATGGCCGACCGGCGCACGAACCTGTTCCCGTTCAAGAACGTCGAGGGCACGCTCGCGCACTACACGAGCGTCAAGTTCCGCGACTTCCGCCATGCGATCACCGGTGCCGGGCTGATCAAGAGCCAGCACCCCGACGTCGAGAACTTCTACGGCTCCAAGCACCAGCGCGCCGGCGTCGAGTGCCACGACTGCCACATGCCGAAGGTCATCGACAAGAAGACCGGCAAGCAGTACACCTCGCACTGGCAGACCTCGCCCAAGAACTACATCAAGGAAACCTGCCTCGGTTGCCACGACAAGTGGGACGAGAAGCAGGCCAAGTACGTGATCGAGTCGCTGCACCATCGTGTGCAGGGCAAGACGCGCAAGGCCGAGTACTGGCTCGTACGGCTGGTCGACAAGTTCGAGGAAGCGAAGAACCTCGGCGTCGACGAAGCGGTGCTGAACCAGGCACGCGACAAGCACGCCGTCGCGCACCAGCACTGGGAGTGGTGGACGGCCTCGAACGGGCACGCGTTCCATAACCCCGACGCCACGATCGAGTCGCTCGCCAAGTCGATGACGACCTCGCAGGAGGGCATCAAGATCCTCGACGACGCGATGGGCGCCAGGCGCAGCGTAGCGCGGGCACAGGCTGCTCCGGCCGCTCCGGCATCGCGCTGACGGGCTCGCCCATGAGCCGGCGCCGGCGGGAGCGCCGTCCTGGGGTGAAGCTGCCGCTCCCGTACGCGGCGATCGGGGCGGCCGGTGCGGCCGTGGCGCTGGCCACGCTCACCGCCTGCGGGCCTCGCCCGGGCACGGGCGACCGGGTGGCGGCCGAGGTCGACCGACTCGACCTGGCAGCGCCTCGACCTGCCGAGGGCGTGGCGCTTCCAGGCGACGTGGCACCTCAGGCGGTCCGAGCGGCGTCGAGTCCCCAGGAGCGGAGCATCGCCCTGCAGCGCGCCGTTGCCGCCGAACCGGGCAACGGGCGTGCCTGGGCCCTGCTCGGCTACGCCGAGGCCGAGTCCGGGCGCTTCGCCGAGGCCGCCCGCGCTTTCGAGCGCGCGCTGGCGACCTCACGCAAGGTCGCCCTCGACCCCTGGGTGTGGTGCGAGTACGCCGACGTCCTGGGCATGGCGCAGGGTACGCTGGCGGGCAAGCCGACCGAGGCGATCGCCGAGGCGCTGCGCCTGCAGCCCAACCACCCGAAGGCGCTCGAGATGGCGGGCAGCGCCGCCTACGAGCGCCGCGACTTCGCTGCCGCGGCGTCGTACTGGAAACGGTTGCTGCCGCAACTGGGCGAGGGTGAGGCGCCGCACCGGGCTGTGAGCGCCGCGATCGGGCGCGCCGAGCGGCTGGCCGCGGCCGCGCTGCCGCCGACGCGCTGATCCTGGCGGCCCATGGGGTACCGCGGTCGAAGCCGGCGAGCCGGGTCAGCCGCGCGAAGCGGACGCATCCGCCTGGAACGACCGAAGCGGGCAGATGCAACGCGAGGCGCTGAGCGAGATCAATCGACGCTGGCCCGACTCGCCCATCATGTGGCTCGAGCCACCGTGACGAAGGAATTGCGGCATGTGGCCGGTGAGCGACATCTGGCGTACCTCGGCGGTCTTCGCAGACGCAGTCGCGTTGCGGTTCGCCCCTGCAGCAGCCTGGCAGACGCGGCGCGAGGCGCGCCTGGCGGCGCTGCTGGGTGCCGCAAGCGAGTCCTCACCGCTTTACCGCTCGATCCTCGAGCCCCTGGGGGGGGCTTCGGCGCGGCTCACCGACGTGCGACCGATCCGCAAGGCGGAGCTGATGCAGCAGTTCGACCGCTGGGTGGGCGATCCGGAGGTCACCTTGTCCGCGCTGCGCGCCCACACGCGCGAGCCGGCGCGCATCGGCGAGCCCTTCCTCGGCCGCTACACGGTCTGGGAGAGCTCGGGAAGCAGCGGCGAGCCGGCAGTGTTCCTGTTCGATGCGCCCGCGATGGCCGTCATCGATGCACTCGAGACGGCGCGCGGCCCGGTCTCCACGCTGTCGCCCTGGCCGCTGCTCGTGGCAAGCCCGGCGTCGATGCGCATGGCCTTCGTCGGCGCGATCGACGGCCATTTCGCGAGCATCGTCTCGCTGAAGCGGGGGCAGCGCCTCAATCCCTGGCTCGGTGCGAACCTGCGCACCCTCTCGTTCCTGCTGCCGATCGACGCTCTGGTGGCCAGCCTGAATGCCTGGCAGCCGGCCGTGCTGGCGAGCTACCCGAGCATGGCGTGGGTGCTGGCGCAGGAACAGGCGGCCGGCCGGCTGCAGCTGGAGCTGCGGGGGGTCTGGACCGGTGGCGAGACGCTCACTGCCGCCCAGCGCGAGGTGATCGCGCGCGCTTTCGGCGCCCCGGTACGCGACGCCTACGGCGCCAGCGAGTGCCTGACGATCGCGAGCGAGTGCCGCCACGGGCGCATGCACCTGAACGCCGACTGGGTGATCCTCGAGCCGGTCGACGCCCAGATGCGCCGCGTGCCCGAAGGCGAGGTGGGCGAGACGACGCTGCTCACCTCGCTCGCGAACCGGGTGCAGCCGATCATCCGCTACGACCTTGGCGACCGCGTGCGCTTCGTGCCCGGGGCCTGCCCCTGCGGCAGCGCGCTGCCGGTGATCGAGGTGCAGGGGCGCGAGGACGACGTGCTCAGCCTGGTCGGCGCGCAGGGCCGGCTCATGCACCTGGCGCCGCTCGCGCTCACCACCGTGCTCGAAGAAGAGGGCGGCGTCTTCGACTTCGAGCTCGCGCAGACCGGCGAGCGAGCGCTCGAGCTGCGCTTGCACGGCGCCGACGCTGCCCCGTCGCGACTCGAGGCCGCATGCGGCGCGCTGCGACGCTGGCTGCAGGCACAGGGCCTGCCGCAGGTGCAGATCGCCGGCCGCAGCCTGCGCGCAGCGGCCTCGCGCGGCCGCAGTGGCAAGCAGAGGCGCGTCAGAGCCTGCGAGTAGTCCGAATTGCCCGAGTTGGCGTGTCGGGATTGCTCACAGACTCTCGGCCACGGAGCTTGGTGCGTGCCTTGCTCCCGTGGCCTCGCGTCACGGGCTCTCAGCAGGCGCCGACGGCCCGCCGCCGGGCCGGAGCGTCTGCGCGGCAGCAGGCATGCACGAAGGCGACCAGGCGATCACCGTCGAACAGCTCGCCGGGCAGTCCGGGCCGGTACTCGAAGCGCTCTTTCAGGCCCGTGGCGATCTCGTTCCCCTGCCGCAGCGTCATCCACTCGCCTTCGAACAGGCGATCGTGCACATGGCGCGCCAGCCGCAGGTCCATCGCGTGGTGGCGCGGATCGGCGGCGATGGCCTCGATGCGGTCGCGCACGCACAGGGTCTCACCCTCGAGCACCTGCACGAAGTGGCCGTCTGCGAAGAGCAGGGCGCCGGTCAGCCCCCGGCGGCGGTTGCGTTCGGCGGCGCCGCGGGCGATCTCCAGGGCGTCGGGCGTGGTCAGGCCCGCGGCGGCGCGGCTCACGTAGGCGATGCGTGCAAACACGTTGTCGACCTCCCTCCTGGCGCGAGGAGCCGCGGCTCTTGCGAACCGCCGCCCCAGGAGGGGTCATCGGCCGCCGGATCCCGGCCATGAACCGCCGGCCGAGGCGCGGCCCGGCCCGCCGGCGCAAGCCGAGAAATCCTTCACGGGGCACGCGCGCGCAGGGCGCTCGGGTGCCGGCCGGTGCCGCCCGGTGATCGCACTCAATCCAGATCAAGTCTTGTCGACGAAACCCGCTTGCTCTGGGTCGGTGCGCGTGGTCCACTTGGCACATCAAGCACAAACGCCAGACAGGCAAGCCGGGCAGGCAAGCCTGTCCCGGTCGCCTTAGGCATTCGACTTGGAGGAATGGGACATGGATCTGAAGGTTCCGAACCTGATGTCGTTCTTGACATCCGACAGCGACGGCCTGTACGGAGGGCCGCACAACCCCTGGCTCGATCACTTCCACCGCCTCGGCGCGAAGCAGCTCAAGCTCGTCTCGCTCAGCACCGCGATGATGCGCGACTCGCTGCACGTCTACCGCGACGTGGGCAAGACCTACGGCGAGCCCAAGTTCGTGCAGCGCTTCCAGAAGTACCTGGAGAAGATCGCAGAGGCCAACGTCTCGCTGATGGAGAAGCTGTCCCGCGACTACGACAAGCCCGCGTTCGGCCTGCACTTCACCACGATCGACGGCCACAAGGTCGAGGTGACCCAGCGGGTCGTCGAGGACAAGCCGTTCTGCAAGCTGATCCACTTCGCCCGGGACACCCAGCGCAGCGACCCCAAGATCCTGCTTGTCTCGCCCCAGTCCGGCCACTACTCGACGCTGCTTCGCCCGACGGTCGAGAGGCTCCTGCCCGAGGCCGAGGTCTACATCACCGACTGGGCCAACGCGCGTGACATCCCCGTCGAAGCGGGTGAGTTCAGCCTCGACACCCTGGCCGACTACGTCGTGCACTTCTTGGAGGTGCTCGGCCCGGATACCAACGTGATCGCGATCTGCCAGTCGACCGTCCCGTCGGTCATGGCGGTTGCGCGCATCGCCGAGGAGAAGCCCGAGGCCCAGCCCGCAACCCTGACCCTGATGGCCGGTCCGCTCGACCCGGGCGCCGCGCCGACCGATGTCACCAAGCTGGCCGACAAGATGCACCTGCCGACCTACCTGGCCACCTTCATCGCCGAAGCCCCGAACGGCCGCAAGGTGTACCCCGGCTACGTGCAGCTCATGGCGTTCATCGCGATGAACCCGAAGAGCCACTTCTCGTCGCACCGCGAGCTCTACAACCACTACGTGGCCGACGACACCCACCCCGACGTGGATCGCATCGAGCGTTTCTACGCCGAGTACTTTGCCGTCGCCGACCTCACGGCCGAGTTCTACGCCGACACGGTCAAGCGCGTCTTCATCGACAAGGAGCTCGCCAAGGGCACGATGACCTACAACGGCAAGCTGGTCCGCCCCGAGCTGATCACCTGCCCGGTCATCGGCATCGAGGGTTCGATGGACGACATCTCGGCGCCAGGGCAGACCAGGAACTACATGAAGAAGCTCTCTGGCTCGCGCGACGTCTCGTTCTACGAGCAGCCGCACGCCGGCCACTACGGTGTCTTCGCCGGTGGTCACTGGCGCCGCGACATCGCTCCGCGGCTGCTCGGCAAGATCCGCGACACGGCTGCGGCCAGGGGTCAGACCTACAGCGCGTACCAGACCGATAGCCTGCCGATCGAGGCCTACCGGGGCTGACTCGCCCGTCTAGGTCAGCCGGCGCGCCGGGTGCTGCCGGGCACCCGCCACGCCGACTGGGCCCATCGTCAATTCCTCGCACTTCCACCTGGGCGACGCACCGGCGCGCACGGCACGCCCTGCGGATCGGGCAGGCCGGGTGACAGGCGGACCGTCTGCTCCCAAGGGCTGCGCGTGCCGGCAGGCGGCGGTGCCACGAGGTCGGCCAGCGTCACCGCATCCAGCGCCTCGAGGCAGCGTGCCATCGCGTCCTGCAGCACGCGCTCGAGACGGCAGCGCCCGCTGAGCCGGCAGGTGCTGGCCTCGGTGTCGAAGCACTCGACGAGGTGGAAGTCGGTCTCGGTCCGGCGCACGACTGCGCCCACCGTGATGCGATCGGCTCTCTGCAGCAGGCGGATACCGCCGCCACGGCCGCGCACGGTCTCCAGGTAGCCCAGGCTGGCCAGGGTCATCACGATCTTCGTCAGGTGGCTGCGCGAGATGCCGTGCGCCTCGGCGATCTCGGCGATCCTCACCGGTTCGGTACGCTGCGTGCTGGCGGCGCAGTACATCAGCACGCGCAGGCTGTAGTCGGTCCATTGGGTGAGTCGCATGGTGGCGGTCTCGTGCCTGCTGCCGGTCCGGGTGTCGGCAGGGGCCGGAAGGATTCACGGGGCGCTCTGTTCCCGGCCTCGCCCGCCTCACCAGCTCGGCACCGCAAAGCGGTAGGTCAGCCCGAGTCCGGCGTAGTCCGCCCTGAAGACCTTGTCGGTCCTGTCGATCGAGTGTGTCGTGCCGGCCGAAGCATGGATCGCCAGCTGCTCGCTCAGGCCGACGTTCAGGCCGACGCCGCCCTTGAGGATCAGGCCGTGGACGTTCGTGCCGGCCAGAAGCTGGCCAAAGAACTGGAACCGGTCACCCTTGGCGTAACGGTTCTGCACGCCGACCCCGGCCAGCAGCTCGCCGTAGCCGGGGTAACCGAGGTAGGCGCTGTAGGCGATCGACGCCTGCAGGGGGATGTAGACATGGTCGGCGACGACGCTGTCGACCTGCATCGACACCAGGCTGACGTTGTCGCGATCGATGCCCCGGTAGCGGACGTTGGTCTCGGTCTGGTGGAACAGGCTGAGCCGCTGTCCCCGGTAGTTCGTTCCGTCGGCCAAGTCTGGGGCGCCCGTGCGGTCGCGACCGGGCTCGACGTGGTAGCTCAGAGCCAGGCCGTAGGTCGCGTTCTTCGATGTCCCTTTGGGTGCGACCAGGTACCCGGCCGACGCAGCCAGTCCGAAGTTCCTGCCGATCGCATACTCGGCACTCAGCTTCGGATAGACCACCAGCCCCGGGCCGGTATCGATCTTCTCGGGCGCGTACCCACCCGAGCCCACGCCCAGCTGGCCGTGCAGATCGAGGCGCGGTGCGAGCCGGAACCGGTAGCCGAGGCCACCGACGACCTGGTTGTACAGAGGCAGGCCCTCGTAACCGACCGTGAGGGTGGCGTACCAGTAGGCGCTCTTCGTCAGGTAGTGCGCGTACTGCAGGTCGACCACGCGCAGCGTGCCCTGGAACGAACCCTCGGGATCGATCTGCGAGTAGTTGTCCAGGGCCCAGGTCAGCGTGTACTCGGATGCGTCCGCGGCGAAGGCGGAGGCCTCCGATGCGGTGAGCTGTTCGCCGGCACTAGAGTAGGGTCCGACGGCGTAGGAGAACGGCACCTGCACGAAGAGGTTCAGGCGGGTGTCGTCGATGGCCGAGTCCTTGAACCTCAGCCGCGCGACATTCGCGCCGACCGAGAAGCCCGAGAACTCGTAGCCCAGGCCGACATAGCCCTTGACGAAGCCGCCGGTGCCCGAGAGCACCTTGCTCTGCTCGACGTCCTTGCCGCCCCCTCCGCCACCGACCGCGAGCCCTGCGTTTGCAAACAAGTTCCTCCAGATCCGGCGCTGGGCGTGGGCGGTGACGTCGAAGGCCATGAAGCCGCCGTACTGGCCCTCGAGAAGCGGCGCGGAGACGCCGACGCCGACGAACAGCCAGTCGTTCACCCTGGCGAGGGCATGGAAGCCCATCAGGTCGATCGGCTGGTCTCCCGGCACCGGGATGGACAGGTAGTCCAGCATGATCATCCCCTCGCCGCGGGTCGGACCCGAACGCTCGGACCGGGCCGCGGTGGCGGGGGCCGACGCTCCAGGCACCGGCGGGTGGCCCGCCGAGGGCGCCGCGTCCTGCGCAGCCGCGTCGCGGCCCCCGGTCCCGGCGCCGACGAGGGCGATCGAGAGAAGGCGCGCGCCGATCATCCGAAGCATCGCTTGGCTCCTCTTACGCCAGCAGCAGCGAAAACGCCGCGCGGCGCGCGGCGTCCGGTCGCCATGCAGCGGGCCACCCGAGCGGCCCGCCGCGTGCAGGCTCATTTGCCGGCGGGGATCTTGCCCTCGACACCCTTGACGTAGAAGTCGACCTTGTCCTTCCAGGCCTGGTCGGGCTTGGCGCCCTTGGCGAGGCGTTCCTTGCCGGTGTTGTCGACGATCGGGCCGTCGAACGGGTCGAGCGTGCCGGCCTTCAGCGCCGCGCTCGCCTCCTCGGCCTTCTTGCGGACGGCCTCGGGGACGGCCTCGTTGATCTTGATCACGTCGTTGGCGCCCTCGGGCTTGCCCCAGATCGTGCGCTGCTCGCCCTTCCAGGTGCCGTCCAGTACCTCCTTGACGGTCTTCTTGTAGTACGGGCCCCAGTAGACCAGGTTCGACGCCAGGTGCGCCTTGGGCGCGATCGCGCTCATGTCGCTGTCCCAGCCGAAGGCGAACTTGCCGTTCTTCTCGGCCGTCTGCAGCACGGCCGAGCTGTCGGTGTTCTGCAGCAGCACGTCGGCGCCGCCGTTGATCAGGCTCTGCGCGGCGTCGCCTTCCTTGGGCGGATCGAACCAGGTGCTGACCCACACGACCCTGGTCTTGACCTTCGGGTTGACGCTCTGCGCGCCGAGCGTGAATGCGTTGATGTTGCGCAGCACCTCGGGGATCGGGAAGCTGCCGACGAAGCCCAGCGTGTTGGTCTTGGTCATGCCGCCGGCGATGATGCCGCTCACGTAGGCGTCGTGATAGAAGCGGGCGTCGTAGACGTTCATGTTCGGCGCCGTCTTGTAGCCGGTGGCGTGCTCGAACTTGACGTCCGGGAACTCGGCCGCGACCTTGAGCATCGGCTCCATGAAGCCGAAGCTGGTGGCGAAGATGAGCTTGTTGCCCTGCGCCGCCAGGTCGCGGATCACGCGCTCGGCGTCGGCGCCCTCGGGCACCTTCTCGACGAAGGTGGTCTGCACCTTGTCGCCGAACTCCTTCTCGACTTCCTTGCGGCCCTGGTCGTGTGCAAAGGTCCAGCCGGCGTCGCCCACCGGGCCGACGTAGACCCAGGCGACCTTCAGCGGCTCGGGCTTGGGTGCGGGCGCCGAGGCGGCCGAGGCGGCCGGGGCCTGCGCGGCGGGTGCGGGCGGCGCTTCCTTCTTGCCGCAGCCGACCAGGGCGGCAGTGGCGGCAGCGGCAGACAGCCCGGCCCAAGAGAGCAGGCAGCGCTTCGAGAGGTCGGTCATGCAGGGTTCTCCTTCTGGCTCGTGGGGTTTGCTGGAGGGGCAGGAAACAAAAGATTCTAGGTTGCGCGCTCAGGACCCCGGGTGGAAGGGCTTGCCGAGCGACGCCGGCATGTTGATGCGGATGAAGGCGGCGTTGCGGCTGATCAGCGACAGCACGACGATCGTCGCCAGGTACGGCAGCATCGCGAGGAACTGGCTCGGGATCTGCACCCCGGCGCCCTGCAGCGCGAACTGCAGCATCGTCACGCCGCCGAACAGGTACGCACCGAGCAGCACGCGGATCGGGCGCCAGGTGGCGAAGGTGGTGAGTGCCAGCGCGATCCAGCCGCGGCCTGCGGTCAGCCCCTCGACCCACAGCGGCGCATACACCACCGAGAGGAACGCGCCCGCCACGCCGCAAAGCGCGCCGCCGGACATCACCGCCGCCAGCCGCAGCCAGCGCACCTTGTAGCCCAGCGCATGGGCCGACTCGGGGCTCTCGCCGATCGCGCGCAGCACGAGTCCGGCACGGCTCCTGTACAGGAACCAGATCAGCGCCAGGGTCAGCACGACGGTCAGGTAGACCATCGGGTGCTGCCTGAACAGCGCCGGGCCGACGAAGGGGATCTGCGCCAGCCCCGGCCACTCGAGCACCTGACGTTCCGAAAGCTTCTGCCCGACATAGCTCACGCCCACGAAGGCCGAGAAACCGTAGCCGAACAGGCTGAGCGCCAGGCCGGTGGCGTACTGGTTGGTGTTGAGCCAGATCACCAGCAGCCCGAAGGCAGCGGCGAGCATGGCCCCGGCTGCCGCGCCGGCGGCGAAGGCCAGCGCATCGCTGCCGGTGGCCAGCGCCACCGCGAAACCGGTGACGGCGGCCACCAGCATCATGCCCTCGGCGCCGAGGTTGAGCACGCCGGCGCGCTCGTTGATGAGCAGGCCCAGCCCGGCCAGCGCCAGCGGCGTGCCGGCCAGCAGCGCGGCGGCGATGAGAAGGGCAAGTTCGTTCATTGCGTCGCGCCTCTTGCCCTGGCCAGCGCCGAGCCCAGGCGCAGCCGGTAGTGGATGAGCGTGTCGCAGGCCAGCAGCAGCACCAGCAGCAGGCCCTGGAAGACCCCGGTGAGCGCGTTCGGCAGCCCGAGGCGAGATTGCCCGAGCTCGCCGCCAATCAGCATCATCGAAAGCAGCACGCCGGCGAACACGATGCCCACCGGGTGCAGCCGGCCGACGAAGACGACGATGATCGCGGTGAAGCCGAGCCCGGTGCTGATGTGAGGCGTGAGCTGGCGCAGCGGCCCCGCGGCCTCCATCGCGCCGGCCAGGCCGGCCAGGCCGCCGGAGACCATCAGCG
>WBZP01006032.1_pt1 | contig 12122 bp, 11 predicted proteins | sample 5204301 | NCBI WGS metagenome assembly WBZP01 (sample SAMN12412401, study PRJNA552823) | activated sludge metagenome | isolation source: activated sludge from nitrification reactor of wastewater treatment plant... | place: USA: Pennsylvania | collected 2017
GACGACGCCCTGTCGGGTGGCGTGTCCTACCTCGGCCGCACGGTGGCCAACGCCGACCAGCTCGTCGACGCGGTCTGCGACCACCCCGCCTGCGCCCCCTTCGTGGCCGCCAAGCTGCACACCTACAGCAGCGGCTCCGACTGGTTCGCCTAGGCCGGATCCTTCGCGGCCACCCGCAGCAGCCAGCCGAGCGCGGCCAGCATCGCCCCGAAGCAGAGCAGGAACAGGCCGACCACCGGCCACTGCGGGGCGATGCGCCAGGCGGCGGGATCGAAGCTGCCGGCAAGCTTGAGCAGGCGCACCGTGTGGCGGGCAAAGACCATGCCGAACAGCGACGCGAACAGCAGCGCGCCGGCGACGGCGAAGCGGCGCTTGAGGAACAGGTGCAGGGCGGCGGCGGAGCCCAGGATCGCCAGGGTCAGGGCCCAGATCGCCGGGGTGTGCATGAAGGCGCGCAGGATCGGCCGCAGGGCGACAAGGTAGGCGCTGCCGGCCAGGGCCGCCGCCAGCATGCCCCAGAGGAAGCAGGCACGGCCGGTGGCGAACACCGGCGGCCGGTCGCGGCCCAGCCAGGCGACGCAGAAGCCGCCCACGGCGAGGGCGCCGGTGAGCATGTGCAGCCAGCGCAGCAGCCCTTCCGAGCTGGGCGGGTTCCAGACCCAGCCGGTGGCGTCGCCGGCATGGAGGGCGCGGATCAGCTGCGGCTGTTCCGCCAGCGAGAAGACCGCGGAATAGGCGAGCGAGATGTAGAGCAGGGCCACCGTGGCCAGGGCCAGGGCCGGGGGGCTGACCCGGCCGCTGCGCTCCGCCCCCAGGCTGGACCGGTACAGCGCGCTGTAGGCGGCCATCGCCGCCGCCGGCACCAGCAGCCACCACCAGCCGCTGACGATGGCCGCGGCATAGACCTGGCGCGGGTAGACCATCTGCAGGAACAGCAGGGGCGCCACCCCGAGGGTGACCGTGGCGGCCATGGCGCTGGGCAGCCAGCGGCCGAGCCCGGCCAGGTCCAGGTCGCTCCAGCGGCCCCGCGCGGCGGCGCCCAGGGCGATCAGCACGCCGCCGAGCAGCACGTTCATGGCCGCCAGGTGGAGGGCGAAGGTGAGCAGGTGGAGCAGGGTGAGCAGCCCCAGTGGCGCGGAGAGGAAGTCGGAATCCGGGAGTTTCATGGCTTCACCTTGCGGCCGAGGTCCTGCAGGTAGGCGATCAGGGCGGCCCGTTCCTTTGCGTCGCCGGTGTAGGCGGGCATGCCTTCGCCGAGGTCGGCGGCCATGTCCAGCAGCCCGCCGATCTCCTCGGCGCCGAGCCCGGCGAAGGATTTCGACTTGTCGCCCGGGCTGCCGACCGCATGGCAGCCGCCACAGCGGACCTCGAAGGCGCGCCGGCCCAACTGCGGGCCGTCATGCAGCCCGCTCAGCGGCCGCTGGCCGCTGCGGGCGTGCAGCCATGCCCCCAGCAGGTCGGCTTCCGCGGGCGTGCCGGGGAAGGGCGGCATGGGGCCGCGCAGCAGGTGGGTGCCGCGGACCATGGCGGCGATGAAGGCCGGGTCGGTGCCGTCGAAGGCGGGTTTGAGGGGCTTGTAGCCCGACCAGGTGTGGCAGCTCCGGCAGGCCATCCGGAACAGGTCCGCGCCGGGGTCGCCGGAACGGTAGCCCGCTCCGGCCAACAGCCCGCGCTGGCGGGTCTCCGCCAGCCGCGCCACCGGCACCCCGTTGCCGTACAGGTAGCCGGCCACGACGTAGGGCTTGCGGACCGATTCCCGGAAGGTCTCGAAGGCGCCGAACCAGCCGAGCCCCAGCAGCAGCACCAGCGCCGCCAGCGCGGTCGGCAGCCGGCGGGCGACCGCCGCCGCGAGCGCCAGACCGGCGGCGATGGCCGCGGCGAAGCCGAGCGAAACCCTGAGCGAGGCCATGGTGAAGGGCATGCGCTGCACCGCCTGCTGGGTCACCGCCGCGGGGATGGCCTTCCAGTACCAGGCCATGCCCAGAGCCGCCACCGCCAGTCCCAGCAGCCCCCAGGCGGCCAGGCCACGCACGGTGCGGGCCTTGAAGTCCCCGGCCGGCTGGCGGGCGGCGACCAGCAGCCCGAACAGCCCCGCCAGCAGGATGCAGACGCCGGTGCGCAGCAGCAGCGAAGGCCCGAAGGTCGGGTTGAAGAAACCGTCCCAGAACGCGCCGGTCTGCAGCCAACGCCCCGGGGTGAGCATGAAGGTGACGATGCCGTTGATGACGAACAGCGACAGCCAGGCGGCGGCGAAGTAGACCCAGCCGACCCGCAGGTGGTCGCGGGCGGACAGCCGCTCCCAGCCGTAGTAGTAGACCAGGGCGGCGGCGATCTCGACCACGAAGAAGGTCCACTCGATGGCCCAGGCCCAGACGAACTGGTGGATCAGCACCTCGGTGGCGGCTGGATTCAGCAGGCCGATGATGAACCAGATCGCCACCCCCGACAGGGCCCCGAACACCAGCGTGAGCAGGATGAAGAACCGGCTCAACCCCTTCAGGAAATCCAGCGTCGGGCGGTCGCCGGCCCGGCGGGCGCGCGCTTCGGTGACCACCAGGTACAGCCCGCCGCCGATGGCGAAATGGGAGACGAACACGTGCAGGACGGCAATCACGCCCATCAGCACGCCGTAGCCGATGGACGCGTCCCAGACCGGATAGTTCATGCCTGCCCCCCCAGGGCGGGCCGCCGCTTCCGGCAGCCCACCCTAGATCCTGCCACGGCCGGGCAGCGCCGGTTCAGCCGGCGAGGTCGATGGGGTACTTGCCCTGCTCGATGAGCTGGGTGGCGATGCGGTCGCGCAGGCGGCTGCCCGGGGTGGCGGCGTGGCCATCGAAGGGCGCCAGTTCCCGCAGGGCGGCTTCGTGGGCGTCCCCCTCCAGCACCTCGGACAGCAGGGCGCGGGCATCCGCGGCCACCTTGCCCAGGGCGTGGTTCAGGTACAGTTCCGCGCAGTCCCGGGCGAACCCGGCCCAGCGGTGGCCGCTGCGCGCCATCCGCTCGGCGCGGACCAGACCGCTTTCCACGGCGAACAGTTCGGCGGCGAGGTCGGCCATCAGGCCCATGGCGTCCTGGTTGTCGTTGAGCTTGGCGCCGTGGGCGGCCTGGGCATGGCCCATGGCCAGCAGGGCCTGGCGCTTCAGGCGCTCCAGCAGGGTCAGCTGGGCCGCCAGGGGGCCGTCGAAGGCGGGCAGGGGGGCGCCGCCGCGGGCGGCCTCGAAGGCGGCCAGCAGCGGCAGGCTGCCCGAGGCGGCGCGCTTGATCAGGCCACCGCCGATGATCAGCCGGTTGATCTCGTTGGTGCCCTCGAAGATCCGGTTGATGCGGCAGTCGCGGTAGATCTTCTCCGGCGGGTACTCCTGGCTGAAGCCGTAGCCGCCGAAGGCCTGCACGGATTCGTCGGCGATGAAGAACAGCGCCTCCGAGCCCCAGATCTTGGAGATCGAGGCTTCCATGGCGTACTCCTCCATGGCCTCCATCTTGCGGGCGGCGGCGTCCGGCTCGGACCAGTCCACCGAGCCCATGGCGTCGTCCATGTAAGCGACGGTGCGCCAGTTCAGCGCCTCGCCGACGAAGACCCGCGCCGCCATCTCGCCGAGCTTCTGGCGGATCAGGCCGAAGGAGTCGAGGGAGCGGGAGAACTGGGTGCGCTCCGAGCTGTACTTCAGGGTGTACTGCAGCACGCGCTTGCCCATGCCCATGCAGGCGCCGCCCAGCTTGAAGCGGCCGATGGCGAGGATGCCGAAGGCCACCCGCGGGCCCTTGCCGACCTGGCCGAGCAGGCGGTCCCTGGGGATGCGCACGTTGTCGAGGCTGAGCGGGCAGGTGCTGGAGCCCTTGATGCCGAGCTTGTGCTCCTCGGGGCCGATGCTGAAGCCCGGGTCGCCGCGCTCGACGATGAAGGCGCTGAACTTCCGCCCGTCCACCTTGGCGAACACGATGAAGACATCGGCGAAGCCGGAGTTGGTGATGAACATCTTGGAGCCGTTGAGGACCCACTCCTCGCCGTCCAGCACGGCGGTGGTGCGCGCGCCCATCGCATCCGAACCGGAACCGGATTCGGTCAGGGCGTAGGCGGCCAGCAGCTCGCCGGTGGCGAGCTTCGGAAGGTACTTCGCCTTCTGTTCGTGGCTGCCGAAGTAGACGATCGGCAGGGTGCCGATGCCGGTGTGGGCGGAGAAGCTGGTGGAGAAGCTGGACTGCTTCGCGACCTCTTCGAGCACCAGCAGGGTGCTCTTCTTGTCCAGGTCGAGGCCTTCGTAGGCCTCGGGGATCTCGATGGCGAGCAGGCCCACCTCGCCGGCCTTGCGCAGCAGCTCGACGGTCAGCGGGATGTCGAGCTTCTCGATGGCGTCGTCCTTCGGCAGCACCTCGCCGTCGACGAAGTCGCGGGCGGCGCGGGCGAACTCGCGGTGGTCGGCGCTCAGCTCTTCCGGCGTGAACTGGGCCAGGGAGCCCGCGGGGGACAGCAGGAAGGCGCCGCCTTTCACTGGATCCGAAACGTGGCTCATGGGCCCTCCGGTAGCTTCCGACCTAGGGGTCGAAATTCCAAGGATGCCCGGCCCACCGGGGAAAAGGATCACAAACTGACTCCGAGTAGCCGAGCTGGACCGGCCTTCAGGTTGCGTTCAGGAAAGGGGCGGCCCGTCCCCGCCCGCGGTTACCATCAAAGCCATGCATCCGCGCACCTGGCTCACGCTCCTGACCCTTCCCCTGGTGGCCGCGTTCTCCTACCCGGTGCTCCTGCGCGGAACCCAGACACCCCGCGCCGAAGCCACGCCGGCGAAGCCCGACCCCCTGGACGGGCTGGCCGACATCCAGGACGTGCTCGCCCTGGTCCGCGACAACTACGTGGATCCTCCGGACCTGGGGAAGGTGGTCGGCGGCGGCATCCAGGCGGCCCTGGAACGCGCCCACCCGCTGAACGCGTACCTGCTGCCGGAGGACCTGCGGCTGCCGGATCCGGGTCCCGCCGAAACCGGGATCCGGGTCATCAAGCGCGGCATCTACGCCCACATCATCCATGTCCGCGCCGGCAGCCCGGCGGCCAACGCCGGCGTGCAGGTGGGCGAAGCCATCCGCCGGCTGGACGGCGAGAGCATCGGGCCCATGAGCGCCTGGACCCTGGAACGGCGCCTGCGCGGCGCGGACGGCTCGGCGTTGTCGGTCACCCGCTTCATGAACACCACCGGCGACGTGCGCACCGTGACCCTGAACCGGACAGTGCTGGCCTCGCCCGCCCTTGCCGTCCGCAAGGAAGCCGCCGCCACCGTGGTCGCCCTGCCGGACCTGAGGCAGGGCCGGGCGCAGGAACTCCGGCAGCTGCTGGGCTCCCTGGACCACGCCCTGCCGCTGGTGCTGGACCTGCGCCAGTGCGCCGGGGGCGAGGTGGCGGAAGCGGCGCGGGTGGCCGGGCTGTTCGTGAAGACCGAACCCTTCGCCACCGTGCAGGAACAGGGCAAGCCGGACCAGGGCCTGGCCGCCGGAGTGGACCTGCAGCCGCCCTTCGCCAAGCTGGCCTATCTGGCCGGGTTCAGCACCATCGGCCCGGCCGAACTGCTGGCCTCCGCGCTGAAGAAGCAGGCGGTGGCCTCCTTCGGCGAGCGCACCGCCGGGCTGGCAGTGGAGCGCAACCGGTTCCTGCTCCGCCAGGGCGGCGCGGTGGAACTGGTGAACCGGCGCTGGCTCGGCGCCGGCGGCGAGAAGCTCGACCGCACCGGCGTCGTGCCGGAATTCCCCCTTCGCGGGCTGAAACCCGAGGACGATCCGCTGCCGAAGATCCTGGAGTCCCTGGCCAAGCCGAAGGCGGCGCCCAAGCCGGAGGCGGGCAAGCAGGCCCTGCGGCTCCATCCCGGCGACGCCGTCGCCGTCTGACCCATGGTGAAGTCGAAGCGGCCCGGCACGCCCTTCCTGGTGGCCCTGGGGGCCATCATGCTGGCCCTGGGCTTCGCCGGCGGCATGCTGCTGAGCCAGCAGGGCTGCGAGCGCAAGCCCGCGCCGCGGAAGCCGCCGGCGCAGCAGCCGGCCGGCAAGGGGGCGCAGCGGCCGCCCGCCTACGAAGAACCGGCCCCCCGGGAGACCGCCCATCCGGCGCCGAAGGCCCGGGTCGAAGCGCCGAAGGGCGAACTGCCGCGGCTGGCCCTGGTCATCGACGACCTCGGCTACGCGCCGCCGGAACTGGTGATCCGGCTCTGCGCCCAGCCGGTGGCCTTCACGGTGGCGGTGCTGCCCTACCAGGAGCATTCCCGGGCCAGCGCCACCCTCGCCCACGACCGTGGCAAGGAGGTGCTCCTGCACCTGCCCATGGAGGGCGGCGCCGGGGCCAACCCCGGGCCAGATGCGTTGCGCATGGACCAGAACGAGGCCGAATTGCGCGGCCTGGTGAAGAAGGCCCTGGAGGACGTGCCCTTCCGGGTCGGCGGGAACAACCACATGGGCTCCCGGCTCACCGCCGACCGGGTGCGGATGGGCTGGGTGCTGGAGGAGTTCAAGGCGCGCCGGCTGTTCTTCCTCGACAGCCGCACCAGCAAGGACACCGTGGCCTTCGAGGTGGCCCAGCGGCTCGGCGTCCCGTCGGCCCAGCGGCAGGTCTTCCTCGACGACGACAAGGCCTTCGCCGAGATCGAGAAGCAGTGGGACCGCGCCCTCGCCCTGGCCAAGCGGGACGGCGAGGCCATCGTGATCGGCCACATCTACCCGGAAACCGTCGAGGCCCTCGAGAAGCTCATCCCGAAGGCCAAGGGTGAAGTTCAGTTTGTCAAGATAGGATCGTTAGTTAAGTAATAATTATCATTAAATTTTTTTTAAAACAAAAACATAAACAAACAAATCAAACAGGATGCACAGGATGGACAGGATAAAAGCTTTTCATCCTATACATCCTGTGAATCCTGTTTAATGGTATTTTTTCGTATCTGAATGATCTTCTCGATTTCAGCATGAACCGTGCCCTGGGCGTCCTCCAGGTTCACCCTGTAGACCCGGTCAAGCTTTCCGTCGGTTTCGAGCAGGCGGCGGATTGCGGTGGTTTCCTCCTCGGGGATCCGGAAGACGGCCTGCAGGGTGCTGCGCCCGGGCTTGCGGAAGCGCACCGTGGCGGCCTTGTCCCAGACGGTGCAGTCCGGGCCCAGCAGCTGGATCAGCATGATCATGAAGAAGGGGTCGACGGACCCGCTCAGGCTGCCGCCGAAGATCGTGCCGACGTAGTTGCGGGTGCGCCAGTTCAGGGGCAGGCGCACCCGGACCTCGCGCCAGTCGGCGGCGATGAAGGTGACCCGGCCGCCGGTGCCGCGGTAGCAGGGCCAGAGGTTGAAGCCCCAGCGGAAGGCGCGGGTGCGGAGCGACTCCTTCACCGGCGGCTTGTCGTCAGAACCGTACGGTGACGTTCTCGCCGGAGGTGACGAAGACCGTGTCGACGAAGCGCACCTGGCGGCTGGCGTAGGTCAGCAGCAGGGTGCTGGTGCGGATGCCGTGGCCGAACATGCGCACACCCTCCAGCAGGTTGCCCTTGGTCACGCCGCAGGCGGCGAAGACGATGTGCTGGCCGGGGGCGAGGTCCTCGGTGCGGTAGATGCGGCCGAAGTCGACGCCCATGGATTCGGCCTTCTCCCGGCTGGCGGTGTTGGTGTCGACCTTGAGCCGGCCCTGGATCTCGCCGTTGAGGCATTTGAGGGCCGCGGCGGAGATCACGCCCTCGGGGGCGCCGCCGATGCCCATCACCGCGTGGACGTTGGTGCCGCTCACCGCCGCGGCGATCGCGGCGCTGAGGTCGCCGTCGCCGATCAGCTGGATGCGGGCGCCGGCCTGGCGGATGTCCGCGACCAGCTGGTCGTGGCGCGGGCGCTCCAGCACCACCACGGTGATCTCGGTGACCTTGCGGTCGAGGGCCTTGGCGATGGCGTTGAGGTTGTCACCCACGGTGGCGTCGAGGCTGACCTTGCCCTTGGCGGAGGGGCCCACCACCAGCTTGTCCATGTAGAGGTCGGGGGCGTACAGCAGGCCGCCGCGCTCGGAGGCGGCCAGCACCGCGATCGCGTTGGGGGCGCCGGTGGCGCAGAGGTTGGTGCCCTCCAGCGGGTCCACCGCGATGTCCACCTGCAGGTGCCCCGGGCCCATGCCCACCTTCTCGCCGATGTAGAGCATGGGCGCCTCGTCGCGCTCGCCTTCGCCGATCACGATGGTGCCGTCCATGGGCGCGGTTTCCATCGCCAGGCGCATGGATTCCACCGCCAGGGCGTCGCTGTGCTTGCGGTCGCCGTGGCCGATGCTGCGGGCGCAGGCGATGGCGGCGGTCTCCACCACCCGAAGGAAGTCCTGCGCGAGGGATAGCTCGATGTTCATGACCGCTCCGGGTGACCCGCCCATTCTAGGCCCGCAGGTCCACGGACACCAAGGACTGCGCCTCCTCCCTCGGCCCGCGGGCGGGCAGAACCCGATGCAAGGCAGCCCAGGACCGGCTTTGCCGGTCCTGGGCGCGGGGGCCCGGGGCGGTCCGCCGAAGCGGTGGGCGCGCAGCGAAGCGCAGCGCGGAACCCCCGGAGGACGTCAGGCCGAGGCGCGCTGGCCGACGCTCTGGCGGATCCAGTCGAGGAAAGGCGCGCTGCCCTCGCTGACGGTGAACATCAGGATCTCGGGAATCTCGTAGGTGTGCAGGTCGCTGATGATCTCGGAGACCTTGGGGAACAGCTCGGTGGTGGTCTTGATCATCAGCAGCACTTCCTCGTCCAGCTGGGTCTCGCCCTTGAAGAAGTAGTAGCTCTTGATGCCCGGCAGCAGGTTGACGCAGGCCGCGAAGCCCTGGTCGACGAGGGAGGCCGCGATGGTGAGCGCGGTCTCCTCGCTTCCACAAGTGGTGACGACTAGGCACACATCGGTCATTGGGCACCGTCTGCCGGACCGGATTCCGGCGGTGGAACAGTGTGCCACGGAAGCGGACCGGCCCGCACGGCGGCGATGCCTCGCAATATGAAGGTCGGGCGCCGCGGCTGCCGCAGGGTCCGGCGGTCAGCTGTCCTCGCACAGGCGGGCCATGAAGATCGCCCCGGCCGCGGCCACATTCAACGAATCCATGCCCCGGTGCATGGGCAGGCAGAGCCGGCGGTCCGCCTGGTCCAGCCAGGAACGGTCCAGGCCGCGGTCCTCCGGTCCCAGGATCAGCGCCGTGCGGGCTTCCGGCCGCCAACGCCGGCCATCCTCGCTGCCTGGACCGAGGGCGGCGGCCACGGTTTCGCCGCCGGCGGACCGCCAGGCCTGCAGCAGGTCGGCGGGGTCCTCCCGTCGCCAGATCGGGATCCGGAACACCGCCCCCATGGAGGTCCGCACCGTCCGCCGCGCCCACGGGGAAACCCCGCCTCCAAGCAGGACGCCCCCCATGCCGAGGGCGGCGGCGCTGCGCAGCAGCAGGCCCAGGTTCTCCTCCTGGTCCACCCTCGGCAGCACCAGCAGGCGCGGGCAGGCCACCAGGGCGGAAGGCGGCCGCTCGGCCGGAGGTTCGACACAGGCCAGCACCCCCCGGTGGAAGGGGAATCCCAGCAGGGCATGCAGTTCCGCATCGGGCAGCACCAGCAGGGGGATGCCCACGGGGATGCGTCCGACCCACTCCCCCTGCCGCGACTCGGAGGCCAGCACCGAGGCGATCCGGAGGTTGCCGGACCGGGCCTCGGACAGTGCGGCCTCCACCAGGAAGGCTCCCTCGCAGATGGCCCAGGCATAGGGTTCCCGCCGGGCCGAGCGGCCCTTGAGGTCCTGGTACGGGTCCAGCAGGTGCCCGGGTGGGTGGGGCGTCAGCGACGGCATCAAGCCATTGTGGCGGGCCCGGGAGCGGCCGCTACTTCTTGTAGATGCCGGCGCCGAAGATGACGCCATCCCACACTTCGATGTAGCTGGTCTTGTTCTCGATCTTCTTGTCGGCCGGGTTCAGGTACTTGTAGTCGTGCCAGCCCTTGCCCTTGGTCTTGGCCAATTGGATCCGCTCCTGGACGAATTCCCTGCCATCCGGGTCCTTGGCCTTGGCCTGGTTCAGCCCGACCTTCGAGGAACCCTGGCCATGGGCCAGGACCTTGCCTTCCATGTCGTAGACAAAGACGTACAGTTCGCCATTGCGCTTGTGGAAAGGTCCCCCGGCCACGGTGATGGTCTTGAAGGCCGCCTCCCTCCCTTTGCTCTTGGCGAACTGGATGGCTTCTTTCACCAGGGCCTCGGCTTCCGCCGGTGAGGCGTCCTGGGCGGCCAGGGGCAGCCCGATCAGGGCGGCGGTCACGAACAGTCGCAGGTAGGCATGCATAGGACCTCCATCAGGTTCCGAGTCCAATGAGTGTTTCGGCTGGAACCGTGGAAGGTTGAATCCGGTCGCTGCGGGGGCGCCTTGACGGTCCCGGCGGCATCGCCGAGGATGGTCGGACGAGGTTCCGGATGGCCCTGGGCCGCTACGCCTATCGCTGGAGCACCCGCGCGGATCGCACGCGGGACGGCGGGGCCCCCTCCTAGGCTGGGCCGGGCCCGACCGATCCCCACGATCCGCGCCAGCGGGTCGTTTTCATTCATGCCTGTCCCAGGATCCGCCATGACCCATGACGCCCTCGAAAACCTGAACATCGAAGCCTTCGAACGGATGCCCTCGCCCGAGGAGGTCCATGCCGGGTTCCCGGTCCCGGATGCCGCCGCCCATGCGGTCGCCCAGGGCCGGCGGGCGATCCAGGACATCCTCGAACGGAGGGACCCCCGCCTGTTCCTGGTGGTCGGCCCCTGCTCGATCCACGATCCGGCCGCGGGCCTCGACTATGCCGGGCGCCTGCGCGGCCTGGCGGAGGCGGTGGCCGGCACCTTCGCGGTGGTGATGCGGGTGTACTTCGAGAAGCCCCGCACCTCCACCGGCTGGAAGGGCTTCATCAACGATCCGCGGCTGGATGACTCCTTCCACATCGAGGAGGGGATCCGCCGCGCCCGGAGCTTCCTCCTGGACGTGGCCGGGCTGGGACTGCCCGCCGGCACCGAGGCCCTCGACCCGATCACCCCGCAGTACCTGGGCGACCTGGTGGCCTGGACCGCCATCGGCGCCCGCACGGCGGAGTCGCAGACCCACCGGGAGATGTCCAGCGGCCTATCCACCCCCGTGGGGTTCAAGAACGGCACCGACGGCGACCTGGGCGTGGCGGTCAACGGCATCCTGTCGGCGTCGAAGCCGCACAGCTTCCTGGGCATCAACGACCAGGGCAGTGCGGCGATCGTGCGGACCCGCGGCAATCCGCACGGCCACCTGGTCCTGCGCGGCGGCAGCGACCGCCCCAACTACGACTCAGTGAGCCTCGCCCTGGCGGAGCGCGAACTGACCCGGGCCGGACTGCCGGCCAACATCGTGGTCGACTGTTCGCACGCCAACAGCTTCAAGAAGCCGGAACTGCAGCCGCTGGTGATGGCGGACTGCGTCCACCAGATCCTGCAGGGCAACCGGTCGATCGTCGGGCTGATGGTGGAGAGCTTCCTCGAGGACGGGAACCAGCCGATGGCGGCGGGAGCGGCGGGGCTCCGCTACGGGTGTTCCATCACGGATGCCTGCCTGGGATGGGAAAGGACGGAAGCAACGATCCTCGAGGCGGCGGCGATGCTCGAAGGGCGGCTGGGAGGGCGGGGGGCCTGATCGTCGGATCGGGGTGGCGCGCCGGTTTCGCCCCTGATCCATGAAACGGTCGTGGGAGGCGAGGGGGCGAGGACCTCACGCTGCCTGCGCACGCACATCCGCCTGCGGCGGCCCGCCCAGGACGCGGTGCGTCCTTCGCTTGGGCTAACTGCGCGCCATCCTCCGCCTGACGCACAGCGCAGCGCGCTGTGCTCCCGCGCGCTGCGCTTGCGGAGTCGGAGCCTCCTCGGAGGTTCGAATCCTGCTTCGAGTTCCGACCCATGAAAAGGGCTCGTTGCGGTACTTAGAGGATTCGAACCTCGCGCTGGCTGCGCACGCCCATCCGCCTTCGGCGGCCCGCTCAGGACGCGGTGCGTCCTTCGCGTGGGCTACCTGCGCGCCATCCTCCGCCTGACGCACAGCGCAGCGCGCTGTGCTCCCGCGCGCTGCGCTTGCGGAGTCGGAGCCTCCTCGGAGGTTCGAATCCTGCTTCGAGTTCCGGCCAATG
>WBZP01006033.1_pt1 | contig 12120 bp, 13 predicted proteins | sample 5204301 | NCBI WGS metagenome assembly WBZP01 (sample SAMN12412401, study PRJNA552823) | activated sludge metagenome | isolation source: activated sludge from nitrification reactor of wastewater treatment plant... | place: USA: Pennsylvania | collected 2017
CGCGGTCGGGCCTGTCTTCGATGGGCGGCTTTGCGGGCGCGGTGCTCGGGCTGTTTGTATGGTGTCGTCGCAGCGGTGAGCGAGTGATGCCCTACGCAGACTCGCTGGCGTACGGATTGGCGACGGGGTGGTTCTTTGGCCGGATGGGCTGCTACGTCGCCCACGATCATCCCGGCGAGCTGATGGCGACCTCTGATCCGCTGTACTTCCTGGGCGTCGATTACCCCTGTCCGATGGCCCACTGTGCGCCAAAGGGCAGCGGTTTGGTCCACATCGGGGCCGAGTTCCGTCGGCACGACATGGGCTTCGAGGAGGGACTGTTTGCGGCAGCACTGGCCGGTGGCTACCTGTTGTGGGGAACCATCAAGCCACGCCTGGGTGTGTTTGTGGCCTCGATCGCGACGCTGTATGGTCCGATTCGTTTCGCGATGGATCGACTGCGAGTACGTGATGGCATCGGGGCTGATCCGCGCACGTTCGGGCTGACCCCAGCGCAGTACGCGGCGATCGCGGTGACTTTGATTGGCCTGTTGCTGTGGGTGTACGTGCTGCGGCAGCCTGCACCGGCCACCGTCTCCCCAGCCTCTGCTCCCAGTGAGCCTCCCGCTTCCCCTCCATCGGCACAATCTCCGACGAGTGCCGACGGCTCAGACAGCGCCAAGTCGTAGTCACTCTCCGTAGAAACTACCCGTCACTTGTCGTCGACGGCTTCGCTGCGCTAACCCTCGACTTTCGTTTCCCTCTCCCCGTTCCGATTTCACCTTTCCTGTCCACGCGTAGGTCAACCCTGCGGCTCGGGCCCGCGACGATGAGCTGTGGTGCCCCACCCGCGCTCGCTGCCGCCCAGCCTTGCGCAGAGGCATCAGTGCGCCTGCCGGGGGGACCGCTGGTTCCGGTGTTCGCCCTCGTGATTGGTATTTTGTGGCAGACCGGGGCAAATCACTTCATGAAGTAAAATTACGCGGTTATGTATATTTAGTTAAATCTACATAGGTATTTTATTAATGAACAATAAATCGACAAATTTGGTTGATTTGGGTTGACGCACCAGCGGTTTATTTGATTGACAGATGGGCAGAACCATTTCGCAAAGGACTGCTCAACATGACGCGAGAAAACCAAACAAACTCATCCGTACTAGATCCCCAGAGCGAAGATTCCCGACGAGAAGTGACCCAGGCCGATGAAGATCGGGCGGCACCTCGGGTCAAGCTGCATCGTGGCTTTGCGGCGATGGATCGTGATGCGCACCGCGAGCTAGCACGCAGTGGTGGTGTGGCTGCCCATGCTTATGGGCTAGCGCACCGCTTCACATCAGAACAGGCCCGCGAGGCCGGCAAGAAGGGCGGAGCGAAGACCGCAAGCAACCGGGAGCATATGGCCGAAATTGGCCGCAAAGGCGGCTTTGCCAAGCGGGGCTATCGACAGGATGAACAGCGGCAGAAGACCAACGCAGTGAAGACGGAGGAAGGACTAGGAGGCGAGGCGCTGGCGGACGATGGTGAGCGCCCCGCGGACATCACGCAAGTAATAGCGAGCGCGCAGATCCCAGAGCCCAGCCTCATCGAGATCCCCACGCCGTCCCAGCGCCGCTCGCCGCCGCGAGGTCATCGAGAAGGTACATAGGGCGGTGGCCACCGACAGGTTCAAGCTCTCGGAAAAGCCATGCAGCGGAATCGCAAACTCGACATCGCAGAACGCACGCGCTTCTTTGGTGAGGCCAGCGTGCTCATTTCCCATCAGCAGCGCGGTTGGGGCCCGTGGGTCCAAATCGGTAAGCTGCGTGGTTACGCCCGGCACGGCCGCCGCGAGCCGAAAGCCACGCTGGCGGAGCGTCGAAAGAGCAGCTTCGGTTGACTTGTGCTCTAGGACATCAAGCCACTTGTCGGCTCCCTGCGTGACTTTTTCGGAGACTCGGAATCGTTCGCGCGAGGCAATGATGTTGACCTCGCGGATGCCCATCGCCTCGCAACTTCGCAACACCGCGCCGCCATTGTGGGGATCGTGCAGATCTTCGAGTACCACCACCACTCCGCCAAGCCGCGATGCGGCAACCTCATCAAGCCGGGCCGCTCGACGATCATCGAGCAGGGGACGGAGCAGCTCGACGATCGCTTGGGGCGAGGCCAGTCGCAGCGCCGCCTCTTCATCGTGGCGACAGGGCGGCTGCCACTCGGTGCCGTAATAGCGCGGCGGCAGGACGCCGGTCAGGTTGGGCTGCGGACGGGCCATGACGCGCTACAGGACGAGATCTTCGAAGTGGGTAAGCTGACGGAAGGCGCGGAAGCGGCTGTCGATGATCGGGTGGGTCAAGGCACGGAAGCGATCGAGGCTGAAGTCTTCACAGCAGAAGCTCGCCATCGTGCTGCCGCAAATCATCGCACGCCGTACGAATGCACCGTCGAGGTGACCGCCGCGCCAGGTCCGCGATAGATAGCCCATAAAGCCGCCCGCAAAGCTGTCTCCGGCACCGGTTGGGTCCACGACCTCGGTCAGCGGTAGGGCAGGGGCGGCGAAGATGTGCTCGTCATGGAACAGCAGCGCTCCGGCGTCGCCACGTTTGACGACCACGTTCTTGGGACCAAGCCGCTGAATCGCCTGCGCTGCATGGACCAGGTTGTGCCGACCCGACAACAGACGTGCTTCCTCATCGTTCAGGAGCAGGAAGTCGACCCGCCGCAGCACCTTGAGCAGGGCCTCGCGACTGCCGTTGATCCAGAAGTTCATCGTGTCGAGGCCGACCAGCTCGACGTTCTTCATCTGGTCGAGCACCCGCAACTGCAGCACTGGATCGATGTTGCCCAGGAACAAAAGCCGCGCCGCCGCGTGGGCTGCGCTGAGCTTGGGCTCGAACCCGGCGAACACGTTGAGCTGCGTGTCAATCGAGGTTCGCTTGTTGAAGTCTTCGGAGTAACGGCCATGCCAGCGGAAGGTTTTGCCGGTGTGGCGCTCGATGCCCTGGGTGTCGACGCCGAGGCGATGGAGGAACTGGCTATGTTCCTCGGGGAAGTCGTCGCCAACCACTGCCACCAAGCCCACCGACGTCAGAAACGAGCTAGCCGCCGTGAAGTACGACGCCGAACCGCCGAGAACCTCGGTGCGGGTAGCCGCTTGGGTCTCGATGGTATCGAGAGCAACCGAACCAACGACAAGCAGATCAAGCTGAGAACTCAAAGGCGCTCCTTGTGGCAGTCGAATCCAAACGCATTGTGTCGCGAAAATCCCATCTTACTGCGTTGGTGGCGGGATGTGGCGACCGATGATGAGCTGCATCCGCGCATAGTCACGCGGCGCGATTTCGTGGGTCATGACCGCGTGCTCGATGGCTCGGCTGCACGCGCAGGTTCGGGGAGGGGTCTTGGCGATCAGCAGCGCGGCGCGACGGACGACTCCGCGAGCCAACTCAATGTTGCGCTTGAGCACTGCGACCACTGCATCGACAGAGACGGCGTCCTCTTCGGCGCGCCAGCAGTCGTAGTCGGTGGACAGGGCCAGCGTTGCATAACAAAGCTCTGCTTCGCGGGCCAGCTTGGCTTCGGGCAGCGCCGTCATACCGATGATGTGGGCACCCCAGGAACGATATAGGTGCGACTCGGCTCGGGTCGAAAACGCCGGGCCTTCCATCACAACCAGGGTGCCGTGCGGATGGACCGTGGTTCCACATCCTTGCACTGCGCCGAGGAGGATGTTGCGCAGGTCATGACAGAACGGTTCCGCGAAGGCGATGTGGCCAACGATTCCGTCGCCGAAGAAGGTGTTGCGTCGTTTCTCGGAGCGCGTGCGATCGATAAGCTGGTCGGGGAGCACCACGTGGCCGGGGTGGATTTCCTCGCGGAGTGACCCGACTGCCGACACCGATAGCACATACTCTGCGCCGAGCTGCTTGAGCGCGTGGATGTTGGCCGCGTACGGCACCTCGCTCGGCGTCAACCGATGGCCGCGTCCGTGCCGAGGTACAAACACCAGGCGAACATCATCGAGATCGCCAATGTGCAGCGTATCCGATGGAGACCCGAAGGGAGTCTCGACCCTTTGCTCATGTACGTTGGTAAGCCCCGAGAGCTCATACAGACCGGAACCACCAATGACGCCAATCACCCTGCGTGCGGACATGCGGGGGCGCTTCTAACACAAAGAGGAAAGCCGGGTCAACGCGGCAGCGCGGGCTTAGCGACGAGTGTGGCAGAATGCACCCATGACGACCACCAAGGCGGATGTCGCGAAAGAGTCGAGTGAGCGCTCGGGGTCGAGGCTGCTGCGACCTGTGAGCGATGGCTTTGATCTGGATGGCTTTGCGCACTCAGTCAGCGATACCGTGCAGACGCTACAGCGCGAGATCTGTACCGCCATCGAGCGAATCGACGGGCAAGCGACGTTCCGGCTCGACTCGTGGCAGCGGCAAGGCGGGGGGGGCGGACTGACTGGCATCCTCAGCGAGGGTCGCGTCTTTGAAAAGGCAGGCGTCAATACCTCGGTCGTCCACGGCGAGTTGACCGAGGAGATGCAGAGAGCGCTTCCTGGAGAGGGCCCGAGTTTCTTTGCGACCGGGGTGTCGCTGGTCTTGCATCCCCACAATCCGTACGTTCCGACGACACATGCCAACTTCCGATTTTTGCGACGAGGTCGGACGGCGTGGTTTGGCGGGGGGGCGGACCTTACCCCGTACTATCCATTTCTCGATGATGCCGCGCATTTTCATCGCCAGCTTGCGATGGCCTGTGACCGGCATGACCCAAGCTACTATCCGCGCTTCAAGTCCTGGTGTGACGACTACTTTTACCTGCGCCATCGCCAAGAAACACGCGGGGTGGGCGGCATCTTTTTTGACTACCTACAAGCGGATGCTCCGTCGGTACATGCCTTTTGGAAAGATGCTGGTGCCGCGTTTTTGCCGGCCTATCTTCCCATCGTCGAGCGGCGCAAAGATTTGCCCTTTGGGGAGCGTCAGCGTCACTTTCAACTTTACCGGCGTGGTCGCTACGTGGAGTTCAACCTGCTCTACGATCGTGGCACCGTGTTTGGTCTGAGGACCGACGGACGGGTCGAGTCGATCCTGATGTCACTGCCGCCGCTGGTGCGCTGGGAATACGACTTTCGGCCTGAGCCGGACAGCGAGGAAGCGCAGCTCGGGGCGTTCCTCCGACCTCGCGACTATCTGCGCGAGGTGGCAGGCTCATGAAAAGGCCAGGCCTGACGACGTGGATCATCGTGGCGCTGATCTTAGGATCGGCGGTCGGTGCGTATCTAGGCGGTCACCTGGGTCAAGGCCTTCAGCCGCCGGGATGGATGCCCAAAGCCTCGTCGCTGGAGTGGATGTCGAAGACGTTCATTCGGCTGATCAAGATGTTGGTCTCGCCGATCATCTTTTCCACACTGGTCGTCGGACTGGCGGGAGCGGGCGAGAAGCACATCGGGCGGTTGCTTCTCAAAGCGCTGCTCTGGTTTTGGGTAGCGACGGCTGCTGCGTTGTTCATTGGCCTGGGAGTGGCGAACACGCTCAAGCCGGGACTTGGAGCAGTGGGTGGCACCGGCAGCTTTCCAACGCCAGCCAGCAAGCCGTTTTACGAACAGGTGGTGCCGACCAGCCTGATTGATGCCATGGCCAACAACTCGATCTTGCAGATCGTGTTTTTTTCGCTGCTGTTTGCGATGGCGCTGGTGGCGATCGGTGACAAGGGGAAGCCGGTGTTGGCGGTGCTTCGTGGCGTCGCCGAGGCGATGTTTAAGCTGACTGAATACGTGATGCGCTTTGCGCCGTTTGGGGTGTTTGCGGCGATGGCCGTGGCCGTCGGTACTCAAGGCCCGGGGGTAATGGTTCAGCTTGGTAAATTGGTGCTGGCCTTATACCTGGCGCTGATCGTGTTTGTGATGGTGCTGCTCCTCGCGGTCAAGCTGATCACTGGGGTGCGCATCGGTCTGGTGCTGCGTGAATTACGAGAGCCGCTGCTGCTGGCGTTTTCGACGACCAGCTCGGAGTCGGCGCTGCCCAAAGCGATCGCGACGATGGAGCGACTGGGGGTGCCATCGCACATCGTCGGCTTTGTGTTGCCAGCGGGGTACAGCTTCAATCTCGACGGATCAACGCTGTATCTGGCGTTGGCGTCGCTGTTTATTGCACAGGCGACTGGCAAGTATCTGTCGCCGACGACTCAGATCGAGATGATGCTGACGCTGCTGTTGGCGAGCAAAGGCGTGGCGGCGGTCCCGAGGGCCTCGTTGGTGGTGCTGGCCTCGACTTGTGCGGCGTATGGACTGAAGGTTGAGTGGATTGCGACCATCCTTGGCGTCGACGCGGTCATGGACATGGCGCGCACCATGGTGAATGTCCTCGGAAACTGCATGGCTTCGATCATTGTCGGGCAGTGGGAACAGGCGATCCCCAAGGACGCCCCGCTGTACACCGGACGGCTGCCCGAATCCTCGGCACCCTCGTCCCATGCTTGAGAAGCCGTGGCCCCTTGGGTACCGTGGTTCCATGTGTAACGTGAAGCTGTGGGGCGTGCCGCTGCTGGTGCTGATCGTCGCGGCGCTTCTGGCCGGAACTGCATCCGCTAAGCCGCCACCGACGATCGCGGTCATGCCATTTCGGGATCTGACCGGCAAGGCGAAGTCTCATATTGGCGAAGCGATCCGGGAGGTGGTTGCGAGTGACCTGAAGAGCCTGTCCGGCGTGCGCATTGTGGAGCGTGGCAGCCTCGACAAGATCCTCAAAGAGATGCGTCTTCAGGGAAACCTGAAAGAGGTTGAAGACGACACGGCGGCCAAGCTCGGCAAGGTGGTCGGCGCATCGGTGATGGTGATCGGCGCGTATCAGGAAGAGTCGGCCCAGATTCGACTCACCGCCCGCTTTGTTCGCGTCGAGACGAGTGAAGTCATTGGCAGTGCGAAAGTCGACGGCACCGTGAAGCAGTTTTTCCGTCTGCAAGATCGGGTTACCGCCGAGCTGTTGCGCTCCTCCGGACTACCGCTGCTTGCCAAACAGGTGGTCGATGGAGCGGACAGTCGGCCCGACCTAAAGACGATGGAAGCCTTGGATTTGTACGGCCAAGCGGCAGTTGCCGAGACCGATGAACAGCGCGTGGTGCTGCTGTCCTCGGCGGTGGCGATGGATCAGAACTTTTCCTACGCGGTCAAAGACCTAGTTGCTCTCGAAGAGCGGATGCAAAAGTATTCAGCGGAGCAGAAGAGGCTCACGGACGAACGCATCGAGAGTCTTCGCAAAGAGCTGGGTAGCACGAGCGATCATCAAAAGATCGAAGCAACCACCGGCCAATTGCTGCGATTGCTTCAAAGCTCTCGTCGCTACAACGCGCTCCGGCGTGAGGCTCGGGCCTATCTAGACGGTCTGCCGGCCGGGACGCCTGCCAGTCGACTGTTTGATGATGCCTCGCTGATGTTGGTCAGCACGAGCATGCAGATGCGGGACTGGGACTCGGTGCTGCGCGACGGAGAGGCGTTTATGCAGCGTGCTCCGAGCAGCGCATTCTTCGAGCCCACGCGGCAGATGGTGGTCCAGGCGATTGAGCAGAAGCGCCTGATGGCTGAGGGAAAACAGAAGCTTGCCGACTTTCTGAAGGAGCATCCAGCGGTGGTGACGTGGGATCTGTGCCAGTTGGCCGCCGTCTATTCTTCGAGACACCAGTATCGGGAGGCCCAGCGACTTTACGAGGCCTGTCAACGGAGCAGCGACAAACCATCGATTGGTGCGATGCAGGGAATCCTGGTGGCCGACATGATGCTGGGCGACTTTGCGGCGATGAAGCGCCACATTGCTGACGCGGAAAAGATCGATCCCACTGCGGCGCGATCCATGCGCACAAGCTATATGGTCCTGATACCGAGCGATTAGGAGAGGATCATGCGACGACTTCTACTTGCTTTGGTACTGCCCGTTCTTGTGGCGGCTGCACCGCAGCCCATCGATGAGAGCCGGTCGATCTTGGCCGAGCGCGACATCGTCATTCAGAAGATCGCCAACGGCGAAGACTTCGAGCGCAACGTGGCGCGCTTTATTGAGCTGAAAAAGCGTTTTGAGACGCTGGTGTCCACGCTCAAGCTCACGCCGGGCGGCCTGATTGACGGTCAGCGATTGGCGCGGGAGAAGTTCAACCAGTACCTACGAACGCTGGATTTTCGGATCGGAGAGCAGTGTCCGATGGCGCTCGATCCGACGAACCGAAGACCCGGCGACGGCGGACACACGTTTCGGGGTGACTACGGCAAAATCATTGCGAAAAAGTCGGTCAAGATTCCCGCCAAAAGTGGATTCGACGACGAAGAGTCAGTGGAGACCTATCAGATCGCCGCCCGAGTCGGAAACGTGTCATTTGGGGCCAAAGAGATGAAGACCCACGACGGCAAGACCTTTTCGGGCAACGTCGGTGACATGGTTTTCTTGTGCTTCGCTAGTGTGTCGTCGCACGGCTCAGGAAGCTATCTGCCACCGGAGTTTCGCGACAAGGTGCTCGGCTCGGGGTTCGTGGATCGGATCAAAGGTCCGCCGCGCATCGTCAGCAAAGCCAAGTGGAATCCGATTCATCTGGTTGGTCGTGGCACGTTGCGGTCGGTGGCGAGGGATGGTCGCTGGCCGTTTGCTGAGGGAATCCCAGTGCTTAGCCACATTCTTGTCGAAAAGGATCTCGGCAATGGCCGCTACGAGATTCGACTCGATGAGCCGTACGACATTGGCCGAGCGACGCAGGTCTCGTTTCTGCTCGACGTGCCGAGTGGGCTACGCGGTCACGAACAGATCGGCCCAGGTGAATGGGTGTGGGCTATTATGACGCGCCCCGTGATTGACAAGCAGTTGCGCAAGCTCATCCTCACCGCCGAGGACATCGAGACTGCCTATGTCGACGCGGTGGAGGATCCCAAGTAACCGCATCTCGACGTGAGCGCTTCTGCCTGCGTGATGACCAAAGTGACTGCCGATGCCCCGGATTACGTTTGAACCCCATACCAAAACCATCGAATGCAACACCGAGGAAACGGTGTTTGTCGCTGCTCGTCGCGCTGGCATCATGCTCCCGACCGCTTGCGTGGGCCGAGGCTCGTGTGGGCTGTGCCGCGTCAAGGTGCTGGCCGGTGAGGATTCGCTACCGCCCGTTACCAAAGCTGAAAAATTCCACCTTGGGAACACCTACTTCATCACCAAGCTGCGGCTGTCCTGTCAGCTCACTGTGAGCGGCGATGTGACCTTGCAGATCCCCGATGCCGTCGGCAAAAAGCTCCCGACGCTGTCTGGAAAGTGAGTGGTCGATGAAAAAAGCAGACTTGGTGAGCAGTCTCTCGCAGAAGCACAAATTGCCACGGGGCAAGGCGCAAGCGGTCATCGAAGACCTGTTGGAGGAACTGGCGGCAGCGCTGGTTCGCGACGATACGGTTGACCTGCGTGGCTTTGGCACGTTTAGTCTCCGTCGTGCGAAAGCTCGCGTCGGCCGCAACCCGCAGACCGGTGCGGCCATCGACATTCCGGCGAGGCTGGTACCCGACTTTCGTCCCGGCAAGGAGCTGCTCGAGCGCTGCAATCCCGCCGATGAACCGATTGTGCTCGCCTCAAAACCTTCGCACGACGTCCACTTTAGCAACTCAATTGCAGACGAGAAATCACCGGCCAGAACCGTGACTTCGAGCCTTTCCCGAAGAGCCGAACAAGATCGCCAAACTCTGTGATAGAGTAGTCAGGTGGCCAAGTTAGGTCCCGGCGCAAAGGTCGGGGATCAGTTTCACCTCATCCGTAAGATTGGCGAAGGCGGCTGCGGCGAGGTCTTCCTTGCGGAGCAGACGACTCTCGGACGGCATACGGTCGTCAAGCTGATGCATCCGGAGCTGTCGCGTGATGCTTCCTACGTGGAGCGTTTTCGTCGAGAGGCTCGGTTGGCAGCTCGCCTGATCCACCACCACACTGCCGCGATTTACGCCTTCGGTGAGACTCCGGACAAGGTGCTTTGGATTGCGATGGAGTACATTGAGGGCGAAAGCCTGCACAATGTGCTCGCTCGAGAGTCGCCACGGCAGATCGCCGAGCTGCTCAATCCCGTCGCTGATGTGCTCGATCGAGCTGCTTCGATGGGAATTATCCACCGCGACGTCAAGCCCGAGTAAGTAGCTTAACAAATTATCGTCGAGAAATTAACTTTTCAATGATTGCTGGGAAGTACGCGGGAAACTTAGGAAAACTGCACTTGTCGTCGAAGATACCGCTAGGGAGTGGATCGGGGGGACAGGTGAGAGAGCTGCTCCTGTAGCTGCTCAAACGGCACAGATTTCAGTAAGTTAAGCAGCTCTGTGTCGTTGAGTTTGTGAGCGGCTAGCGCGTCCGCTACTCGGCTGCCTCTGGCGTTGGCGACGCTTGATGCGCTGGCGTAGTGCTGGGCGGTCACGGCAAAGGAGCTGTGGCCGAGCGCTCGGGCTACTGCTTCAGAGGTCGCGCCGCCATCCAAGGCTAGCGTGGCATGGAGTCCACGCAGGCTGTGCGGGCAAATCTCGGGGACGCCTGCGAGACGGCACAATCGCTTGACGCGCAACCAATAGTAGTTGCGGTAATGCGTCTTGTGCGTCATCGGATAGAACAGCAGCTCGCCGGGCTGCTTGGTCTGCGCGAGCTTGAGCAGTAGCGGGCGGATGCTCTCGGGGATGTTGAGGCGGCGCTTGGCATTCTTGGTCTTGCCCGAGGGTATCCACAGCACGCGCCCGTCATCGTCGATGTCACGAGCAACCCGCGCCACGACCTCACCTTGACGCAAACCTAAGTACATCATCAGCAGTGCCCCCAGCGCCGACGCATCACCGTCCTCGGCCTGCTGCCTAGCGACCCTTTCAAATCGTCGCGCCTCGTCGATGCGGAGCTGCGGCTTCCCGGTCGGTTTCCGTCCAATCAGCGTGACGCGCTTCCATGGATTGGAGCGACAGTAGCCGCGTTTGATCGCCCACTCCCAGAGCTGCCGCGCCATCATGAGCTGTACGTGATGCGTCGCGGGTGATGGTGGTCTGCCGGTCGTCGGCCTTGGCCGCTGGACATGCTCAGCATAGAGCTTGCTGGCGTCGCTCTCTGTGATCTGCGTCAGCGTCTTTTTGAGTGGTAGCCAACCGCTTGATTGAACGACCGCCCACTTTGCGGAAGCCTCCTTCTGACCACGCACCGATACCAGCCAGGCGGACCACTCCTCGATCGCGCTCTTGATCGTCCGTCGCTCGATTTTGCTGGAGCGCGCTAGCAGACTCTCTTTCACCGCTTCGGCTTCCTCCAGCGTCTTAAAGCAAACGGTCTTTGTGGCTTCTCCTTCGACGATTTTCAGTCGGTACTTGCTGGCGTTGTCCTCGTACGGCCCCCACACGCGGAGGTTCACAACCTTGGCCGCTTCGCGTTCCTCGCAGAGCTTCGCCACCATCGGTGCGGCTTGCTGCTTGATCTTGCGCGCTACTCGTCGGCCCGTCGCTTTGGCCTGTCTCGCGATGTTGTCTAGGTTCGGTCGGTTCATGATGTTCTGTCCTCGGTGTTCTTGTCGGTGTTCTTGTCGGTGTCTTTCTGTGCGTTCTTCTTGGTTCTTGTCGCTGTGGCTTTCGGGGTTCTCGCTCTGTCTCGCGCTCGCTGACCCTTGGCGATGCCGCCCATTCGACCGATCGCGGCCATGTGCTCTCGGTTCGCCGAGGTCGTCGCGCCGCCCTTCTTGCCCGCCGCTCGTCCTTCCTCCGACGTGAAGCTGTGAGCCAACCCGAGCGCATGCGCAGCCACCCCGCCGGAGCGCGCTAGCTCTCGATGAGCCTCTTTGTTCATGGCCGCAAACCCGCGATGTAGTTTGGGCTTCGGTGCCTCCTCGGTGGTCGGTTCGGCGTTCGTCAGTGCTTCTACTTCGATTGCTTCGTTTGTCGTCGCTGATTCTGTTTCCATGGGTACACCTCTGGCTTTCTGGGGGCATCGCGAGCGCAGATCGGCCTATGGCCTCGAATCCGGGGCCTCTGTGCGTCGCAGGGTTGGGAGTAGGTCGCGCTCAGCGCTTCCGAGTACGCCCGACGAGCGGATCAAGCTGTCGCAAGGTCCGATCGATCCGTCGGTCGATGTCAGATCGGAGCGTGCGCAGCTCGTCGCAGGTGCGATCGATTAGGTCGAGAAGTCCGAGC
>WBZP01004037.1_pt1 | contig 12119 bp, 10 predicted proteins | sample 5204301 | NCBI WGS metagenome assembly WBZP01 (sample SAMN12412401, study PRJNA552823) | activated sludge metagenome | isolation source: activated sludge from nitrification reactor of wastewater treatment plant... | place: USA: Pennsylvania | collected 2017
ATACTACAATTTGTCAGGGAAACAGTGTCGTGCTCAATGGCTATGGAATCGGGTTAAATTATCAGTGGTTAAATAATAATGTAATCGTTCCTGGCGCCACCTCCAATAATTATACAGCAACCTCATCCGGAAATTATTCGGTAATTCTTTCTTTCGGAGGACAATGTGCGGATACTTCTGCGATTTTACCCTTGATTGTAAACCCCACACCGAATGCAACGATTAGCCCGAATACTGCTCAAACGATTTGTCAAGGACAAAGCGTAATCTTTAGCACAGGAGGAGGCGGAACGTATCAGTGGTATCAAAATGGGATACTCATCCCAGGTGCCACCGGTGCAAATTATACTGCTACGCAAACCGGAGGGTATTCGGTTATGGCTACAATCAATGGATGTTCTGACCTCAGCCCGATTGTAAACGTTACAGTTCAGCCGGTCGCCAATGCAACGATTACCGCTGGCGGAAACACAACCTTTTGTCAGGGTGGAAGCGTAACCCTCGTTGGTAGCGGAAGTGGAGCCGTAGGACAAGTTTATTCTTGGACTTTGCTCCCCAATACTCCGGCAGGAAACAGCAATTCGCTTGTGGTTACTCAATCCGGAAGCTATACTTTCACTTTGACCGCAAATGGTTGTTCTTCTACATCTCCGGCTACAGTCGTTACGGTAAATAATCAACCTACTGCGGGTATTTCTCCTGCTGCCCCTCAAACGATTTGTCAGGGACAAAGTGTACTCTTTACCGGAACGGGAGGAGGAGCCTATCAGTGGTATCAGAATGGAGTGCTTATCCCCGGTGCGACCGGACAAGTTTATTCAGCTACTCAGACTGGCAATTATTCGGTAAGTGTTTCTTCTAACGGATGTACAGACGAAAGTCAATTGGCTGCGGTAACGGTTCAGCCGGTTGCAAATGCGGCAATCACTGCGGGAGGTCCGCTTACCTTCTGTCAGGGAGGAGACGTTACGCTTGTGGGTAGCGGTAATAATACGCCGGGTCAGTCTTATACCTGGATACAACTGCCCAATACTTCTGCCGGAAACGCCAATAGCATTACTGTATCTCAACCCGGCAGCTATGTTTTTATTCTTAATTCCAATGGCTGTTCGGATACTTCTGTCGCTACTACAGTAAACGTAAATGGATTGCCGAATGCAACGATATCCCCTTCCGGGGTTCAGACAATTTGTGAGGGCAGTTTTGTAACGCTTGCTGCAACGGGAGGAAATTCATATCAGTGGTATGTAAATGGTCAGATTATGAACGGGGCGGTTAGTGCTTCTTTACCCGTCGGTACAGCAGGTGCTTATTATGCTGTGGTTACAGATAATATCGGTTGTGAGGCGATTACGGCTACGGTTTTGGTGGAGGTTACGCCTTTGCTGCCGGCAAGTATTGCAGCAAATGGATCTACTGCGATTTGTCAGGGAGAAAGTGTAGTATTATCCGGCAGCGGAACGGGGGGATTAGGACAAACTTACTCATGGCTTAGCCTGCCTTCTCTGAATGTAGTAGGAAATGGAAACACCTTTAATGCCAATACCTCAGGGACGTACCAGTTTATTTTGAATAATAATGGGTGTATTTCGTCGTCGTCTTCAATCAATGTGGTGGTCAATCCGCTCCCTTCGCCTTCTCTCAGTCCATTTGGAGCAGTTACGATTTGCGGAGATGACGACCTTACGATTGTGGCTTCGGGAGGCGGTACGGGTTATGTGTGGTATGCAAACGGGGTTATGGTAAGCGGCAATAATTCGAATCAATATACGGCTACGATGGAGGGGGCTTATTACGTGAGCGTTACGGATGTCAATGGATGTACGGGTAATTCTGTACCCCTGATTTTGAGTTATGCTCCGCTTCCCGACGCTCAGATTGTTGCGAATGGAAGCACGGTTATTTGCGAAGGGGAAACGGTGACGCTTACGGCCTCCGGTGGCGATACTTATCAGTGGTATATGGATGATACGCTCCTTAGTGGGCAGACCAATCAATGGCTGGATGCTTATTCGAGTGGTACTTATTCGGTTGTGGTCAATAATAGTTGCGGTTCAGACACGTCCGGATTCGTAAGTGTACAGCAAAGTGCATTTCCAGTTGCGGGTTTCTTTACGGATATGCCGGAAGTCTTTGTAGGCGTACCTGTGCAGTTTATTGACCAAAGTGTGAATGCCGCAACCTGGTTCTGGAATCTCGAAAACGGAACTACTTCAACCCTCCAAAATCCGGTTTATACTTACTTTAATGCCGGAAATTATCCGGTAAGTCTGATGGTAGAAAATGAAATTGGATGCTCCGCCGAAATTATCCTCAATATAAATGTAACAGAAGGGGCACCTTTTATCCCCAATGCTTTCACCCCTAACGGAGACGGAATCCACGATGCGTTAGAGACAAACTTCAATGTACTGAAAACGCTGCAATTCCAAATCTTCGACCGGTGGGGCACAATGGTCTTTTCCACTACGGGTAAAGACGAATTCTGGAACGGTACTTTTAATGGTAAAAATGAACCCTCCGGAACGTACTTTTATGCTCTCAAAGGCAAAGGATTTACCGGTAAGGAAATCGAACAAAAAGGATGGGTTGTGTTGGTGAGGTAGAAGGGGGAAAAATGATTGCTTCATTTACAGCATAGGGGACTAACGTCTATGCTGTAAATGAGGGAGTTAGGTATTTAGTGTAGGTAAAATCTATTCCGTTTATAGTGTAAATTTAACCCAAGTTGCAACTTGGGTTAAATTACTTTTGTCTGCTACTCTGCTTTCGGATAGAGGGCGTGCTGCCTTGGAGGATAGATAGGTTTTTAGATTTTATGGCAAGACAAGAAATCAATCTCATCGAAAAAGACGGCGGTACCTGGCGTTTCCGTCACGAGTTTTTGCAGGATTATTTTTGTAAGGAAAATAAAAAAGTGTAAATTTGTAGGGAAAATAAAGAAAATGTATATGCAATACATTCCATCACCCAAACTTAGCAATTTGCAGTTAGAGCTGCTCAAGATTTATTCTTTTACTTCTAATGAGGAAGATTTAAAAGCAATTAAAAAGATGTTGGCAACTTATTTTGCCAACAAATTAACAACTTTGGTAAATAAAGCCGTTGAAAAACAAGGAATTACAGAAGATGACTTGGATAATTGGTTAAATAGTGAGGAGCAGTAAATATGAGAGTTGTATTAGGAATGACTACAAAATAAATGGACAGATTCCTTATTTATTTCTCATTCCTATACTCTTAGGGTTCGTGAAAATAATCCCAGAGGGATTGAATGTTTATAGAAAAATGACGAACCGATGTATGCGACCCCGATAGGGGTCGTATTGTTTGTTTTTACCTTCTTCTATAAACATTGGAACCCTTCGGGTTCTATCCATCAATCCATTCAAACAAATATTCCTCTTGAAATTTCTTAAAAAACTTGATACTCTTGTTTTCTGAAAAAAAAAAATTTCAGAATGAGAAATAAGGAAACGAAAGATAAATGAGACTGTTCAAAAATTGACGAAGGCAAGCAAATGGTATAAAATGATAAGCGAATTGGCGCAATATTTAACCTTACCCCTATTTCTCCCCTTCCCTATACATCCGAATTAGGGGCGAAAGCAAAAAGCAATCTATTCCTTTTTTATTCAGGATTGGTTTTAGTTTAGCGTAATTATAATTGTTGAGGTTTCCTTCCGAAATAATGACAAGTCCGGGTGTTTTTGAAATGGGAGAAATTGCAAGAGAAGTACAGCGGAGTACCTTTTCCAGCATAGCAGCGAGGCTTTCCGGAGAGTCGGGATATTCATAATCCTCCACCCGAATTGCCCAATCATACGTATGCTCATTCACCGTAACCGGAATACTGCGTAGGTCATAAACGAAGAAAGGAACGTACTGTCTTTTCTCAGGATATTTAACGGCCTTTTTAAATTCCGAAAAGGTAATCCGACGATGCAAAAAACGATTGAGATACTCAGCGTGCTTTTGGCATAAATCATAGTCATAAAGATGAACAACGGGGTGAGTTTTGTAGTCCGTCAGTAAAGCCATCCAAGTTTGCAGAACGCCCTGAGAGACAAAACGCATTGTATCTAAACCCTGAGCCTTTGAACTTACAAGCCCCAAAATAAGGAGAAGAAAGAAAGTATATTTTTTCATTTTTTAACCCCAAAAATCAGATTTCCAAACCTTTTCACCTATTTTACGGATTAGCAAGCACCTCTTTCATCCATTTTAAGGAGGCTCCCAATACCTCGCCATTAAAATTTTTGCCCATATAATCCGTTGTAAACCCTTCAGATTTAACCATGGAAACATACTCCTTCAATCCGGGAACCGTTACAAAATTTTGTTCAGTCTGAGGAAATTCAAGGAATTTACCCTTACCTGAGTGATAATTATTTACAATTTCCACGATTGACTGAGCGTCTTTCGCATCCGGAGCATTGATGTCTAGCTCTCCGTGCATAGAAAGAACGGACACATTGAGGTTTTTCCACACCTGTACCATTACCTTCTGCTGAACTTCATAAAAATAGCTACTATGTCTCCCCATAAAGGTACTGCCCTGATACCGGAGCGGGTTATCCGTTTTCAGTAGAAAGTTCTTATAAGCCTCATTTCCGGCAATTTCCCTTGCGCTTTTTCCATTCATCAACCAATCCACCATTACAGGCATCAGTTTACGCATTTCATCATCTGTACGTAGAGGGTCATCTCCTTTGTAAATACTTCTATTCCGGAAATAAGTCGTAAGGTATTCAATCCAAGGTTTTAGCACCGTCCCATACACCATAATTCCTTTGACATTGCTTTTTGAAGCCAGTACAGGAGCCGTAATCCCTCCAAAAGCATGTCCAAACAAAAACACTTTGCTACTATCTACATAAGCGTATTTTTTAAGTTGTTTTAACCCTTGAAGATATAGGTTCACCTCGTCTTCAAAACCGATTGTTTCACACTTTTTTGCGCCATCGCTGTCCCCTACTCCGGGTTTTTCCAGACGATAAACTACATATCCGGCACTTACCCATCCGTCAATCATTTGCTTCACCGGATGCTCGTCATTCGTACTGAAATCCAAAGAGGTACAAGCATAATCCGGTAGATAATAAATTGCCGGGAATTTTCCATCTCCTACGGGCTTATGTACAATGGAACGCAGATAGCCAAAGTCCACCTGCAATTCATCATAAATTACCTGACCATCAGGCGAATTTTCATCAAACTTACCCGTAAGTTCTCCCATAATCTCTTCTGAAACTGAACGACGAAGCACTTTAAGTTTGAGGGATTCCCGGGGTTTCAACTTGGAAATGCTCGAATAAAAAGACTGAACGTCCGTTACGACCACCCCATTTACGTCCACAATCACATCTCCGGACTTCAGCCCCATTCTATCGGCAGAAGAGGCAGGAATCACTTGTGTAAGGACAACGCCTTTAGTAGTTGCCCAGCCGTACCGGTCAAAAAAAGTCTGAGGTGCATTATCTACACTTACCCCAAGGCTACCTCTTCTCGGAAGATTTTGCCCAGAAAGCGTCCCAATGCCCAACAAAATCCATATTAATATAAAGGCTATTTTTCTCATCTTTAATAATATTATTCAAAAAAGGTTGATTGCAATTTTATCCTTCAGAAATTCATACGAAATCGCTTATTCAAAAATCAATATAATCCATTGACTACTATTATTTTTCACAAAACGTACCCCTCATACTAAATTCCATATGACTCCTTTGATTCTCATGATGTATGCCCCAAAAAAAAGACACATCAAAAGATTCCACAAAAATAATAAATTTATTTGTGTTTTATCAACTGTATGAATAATTATATTTTATTAAATTCTGAAAATAGAATTTAATAAAAAAGATTTATCCTCTTACTTTTGGAGGAAACCCCAATTTAAGGCATTGAAAATCAACTATCAGAGTCTATGTCACTCCTTCTATAAGGGCAAAATACAGGAAAAGCAAAAAATAGAATTTGTTCTTTATCGAAATAGAAGAACTTACTTGAGGGCTTTTACGGGATAGCCCTGAAAGGGCGGGATATGTCAGCGAGGGGCTTCGCCCTTCGCTCAGAAGTATAGTATTCACAGTTTAGAAAATTGATTTTTAGTTTTTTATAAATAACTTTTCTTATTTGCTATACCGAACCCACGTTTCTCAGTTTATTTGTACTTGGTACTTATATCAAAAACCAAACAACAAAACAATCCTACAACAAAAATTGTAGGATTATCTGATATAAAACTTTACATTGCTTATCTTTTTTTACTTTCGGTAACTATTCAGGAATCGATGCTTAGCCTTGCCATTAAATAACTGAGTGTTGATTCTGCTCCCTGATTAAGGTTTACATGATGCTCTTCCAATCCGTCATAGCACCCCCCTGTACACGGATTGTATATGATTTGGTGGATTTGATTATCTCCAAGAAACCAATTAAATGCCATTTTTATTTTATGGGAATAGCTATCATCTCCAAACACCTCCCAAAAACGACAAGTCGCAAGGATAGTATAGGCGACATCAATCGGTTGCTCTCCGTGAGTTCCGGTTTCTTCTCCTCTATGTAGCCACGTTCTGTTTGAGATTACCCTGATTTTATCTTCTTGAAAAGTAAGGGATAAAAGAAAATCGAATGCTTTCTTAGCGGTCTCTTTGTAAATTACCTCCTTAGAGTCCTGCCATGCACAGAGGAGTGCCTCCGGTAATACACTATTTGCATAGGTCAGATAACTTTCAAACCAAAACCAGTTTTCTTCTGATTCATGACGAAACATCTGAAGCATCCTATTGGCGAGTAATTTGATAATGTCGGATATTTTTTCTGATTTGAGTACAGTATTTGCATAATAAAGTCCTTTGATGGTAAAGGCCATCGCCCTTGTGGAGTGAATCTCTTCAATATAGGGTAATGCAAGCATGAGATTTTTTTCCACAGCAACTACGGAAATCCCTATCATATCTGAACATTTTGATATTAAAAAGCCCAATGCCCAAATCGCTCTACCGTTGGCATCGGCTAAATTAGTAGCCTGGTTTTGGGTAGTGAATTGACGTTGCTCATCCAAATAATTCAGAAAATCCCCTTCAGGTTGCTGACAAAACTGAATAAACTCCAGATAAATCTTGATGTATTTTAAATCCTCAGGATTGCCTGTGAGTTCGTAGTGCATACACATTACGATGAGAGCACGTGCATTATCATCGAGCGTATAACCTGACTCAATATCGGGTTGATTAATTTTGGCGAATTGGATGATACCAAAATCTGTTGTCATTTTTTTTAGATGCTTCAGATTAAGGGGAGGCAACGTATAGGTAAGTTCTATTTTCCTGGATTCTTTTAGTCCAATCAATTTGGGGCTGTTAGAAGAGACCTTCTCAATCAGTAACGCATGAGCAATCGCTGCATTTTCCCATGCAGTAGGGGCAATTCTATGAAGTACATTTGAGTTAAAATTTTTAATTAAATACTCATCGTTCAGCAAATGATTTACTCCCTCAGCGAGCTGATTAGAGTCCTGAAAGTCTATAATAATTCCGGTATTTTCTTTCAATACTTCTTTAGCATGAGGGATGGGAGTCGAAATAATAGGGCAACCACAACTCATTGCATAGGCAAAAGTTCCGCTCACGGCCTGATGGGGATCTCTGGAAGTAAACAGGTAAATATCCGTTAGCTGTAGGTATTCAAGTAACTTCTGTAAGGGCAGATACTCATTGATAAAAATAACATGATCTTGAAGGGAGAGCGTTTTTACTTTGGCCTTTAACATTTCCCTATACTTTTCACCTTCCGACTGAATAATTCCAGGATGGGTTTTACCGAGAATCAAAAAAACTACCTCAGGGTTGAGCTGAATGATAGAGGGAAGTGCATTCAGGGTGGTTTCAATCCCCTTTCCCGAACTAAGTAACCCAAAAGTGGAGAGGACTATTCTTCCCTTTAGCCCCATTTTTTCTTTGAGAACCTCCGAGTCAAAATGAGGTATAAGATGAGTACCATGTTCTATGACTTCTATTTTTTGTTTATTCAATCCATAATCTTCTTCCAATATCTGTGCTGCATTTTGAGTCATAACAACTATAGATACGCACCCTTCCCCCATCCTTCTCACTTTTTCTTTAAGTATCTCCGTAGGTTGAGGCAGAACTGTATGGAAAATCAGGACGACCGGTTTAGATAGAGTGTATAAAAACTGCATAAAAAAATCATTTCCTCTATCCTGAAAAAGCCCAAATTCATGTTGTATAAATACCTGATGTAGATTATCGTCATTATTAATCGCATTTGCCAATTCCTCAAATTGTTTTGGGTCATGAGTATCCAAAACAAATTTCACTTCTTCCGGATAACTAAGATTATGCTTACCCGATTCTAAAGCACACACCTGCAATGAAAAAGAGTTCCCGAATTTACTATTGAGTGCTTTGAGTAAATCCTGTGTATAAGTCGCAATCCCGCATTGACGGGGAGGATAGGAAGTGAGGAATAATATTTCCGGTAGTTTCTCCTTAATTTTTTTTTGAGAGAGAACTGATTTAGAAAAACTGGTTTCTTTTGCTAGGATTTGTTGATTAAACAAGATTTGATTGCTCATGCTATAATAATTATTTATGGAGTAATAACTCGGTGATTAGTCCGGAAAGACTTACAGAAGCAACTGCGACCCGTAAATCAGCTGCTCCATAATAGATATACAAAGTATCCTCAAATACTACCGCTCCTGTGGGGAAGCATACATTATTCACTTCTCCTTGCAGTTCCCATGTCTCTTCCGGTTTAAATAGCGGGTAGGGAAGACGAGCAATTTCTTTACACGGATTTTCCAAATCAAGCAAGGCAGCACAGGCAGAATACACATAACCCGTAACGGTGTCATGCACACCATGATAAATCAACAACCATCCGTGTTCGGTCTCAATAGGCGGACACCCGCCTCCGATATAACTCACTTCATGTTTGTATTTAGGTGCTAATAAAATAGTTTCTTCGAAGTGCAAAAAATAGTTTTGCCAAAATTCAGGTGTAAGTTCACTCAGTTCAGTAACATTTACTACCGCTTGAATATCAGGCTTAATCCTATGAAGAAAGCAGAATTTATTTTTAATTTTTCTAGGGAAGAAAATGACATTTTTATCCCATATCATTTTTTTGGGGTTCTTATCCCCCACCATCCATTCATGATAATTAAAACGAGCATATTTCTCATTGACACTAGTCTCTTCTCCTATAAGATATCAAAACTCCTTATAGGTTACCTCCGGGGTAATTAGTCCGTATCTTTCAAAGTGCTTTAAGTCTTTAGAGGTAGCCAGTGCACCCAATGCATTTATCCCATCGTAAGCGGTAAATGTGAGGTAATACAAGCCCTCGATTTTAACGATACGCGGGTCTTCTACCCCATGTGATTCATATTCAAATTGAGGAGAAATAACAGGAACCTCTAAACGTTCTTCAACGGTCAACGGCCCTTTTAATCTGCAATAACCAATTGTGGAATGATTGCCTTTACTTACAGCTCTATAAAAAAGATGTACATATTCTCCCTCCCGTATTGCCGCAGGATTTAGTACTCCCTCATTTTCAAAGCCTAAAGTAGTGGCTTCCAACAATACCCCTTCTTTTTTTACTGCTATCGCTTCCCTACTAGGCAATTACTTTTTATTATTCACCGTCAAATCGTTTATGGCCTTACCTAATTCGCTCATATCATGACTAAATTCCCGTTTGAAAGATTCCCAATCACTTTTTCCACGCTCATATCCATTGATTTTTACTTTCAAACGCTCATTTCTGACTTTCAGGCTGTCTATATTTTGTTCGATTGCGACATCCATTTTGCTCTTTTTGTCTTTTTTGAGATTTTTAAGGGCAATAATCAGTTGCTCATTTTCCAAGATTTTAGCGTCAGATTGTTTCTTAAACTCTGTAAATTCTGCTGCTGCCCTTATTTCTGCGTCTTCATTCTCCTTTGCTTTGACCAAGTCTTCTTTGGCTTCACTCACTTTATTTTCCGCACTATCTACTTTCTCTGATGAGGTTTGACAACTGGACAAAGTGATTCCTACCCAAAGCCCAATACTTAACACTAAAAATACTACTTTTTTCATGATTAATATGAATTTAGTTAAAATTAAATTATTACGCAAAGGTCGGGTTATTTCTCCCTTTAACCCTTATACCTTTTGACATAATATTTATATAATTCACGTATTATTATTATTTCCTATTCCTATGAAATGAGAAATAAATAAGTAGAATAAGTTATTCCTCTTTTGTTTCCTTAGGAATGACTACAAAATAAAGTACTTACTTTCACTTGCCTTTTGCCCCAAAATTTCGTTGGATTTTCGTTACAATGCGCTGCATTGCGCCTCAAATCCGCCTTATTTTGGAACAAAATTCTGCGTGAAACCCTGCGTACTTTATTTCTTCGGCATTCCTAATAGATACTCACACCAAAAATATTTTACAGTGAATGATATAATTGATTAGAGAAATTATATAAGAATAACCAGTCATTCATTCTCTACCTTTGTAATATGAAAATGTATTCATAAATTAAGTACAAAAAAAATGAAATTAGAAATTGAAGGAAAATGGAACGAACAAAAAGGAAAGCTAAAACAAAAATTTGCAATCCTTACAGACAATGATTTAATGTTTGAAGAGGGTAAAAAAGAGGAAATGCTCGGAAGGCTTCAATTAAAGCTTGGCAAATCCAAGGAAGAACTACATAAGATTATTGAATCTTTGTAAACGCATCTTGAGTATCGTTTAACAAAAATAAGTTAAGCGGTACTTATAGATATTATTTTTCACAATGTATATTCACCGTTAATATTCAAAAAAATGTTTACTTTTAGTTTAACTGATTTTGGAACTCCCCCCAAACGGATTGGGCAACGCTCTCCAGCCGATAATGAGAATAAGATTCAAAAAGCCAATGGCGTAATTCTCCCCAGAAAGAATAAAGTGGGGCAAAGAATGATTATGCAAAATTGGCAAATCAGAAGGGAAGATGAACCGGAGATAGTGAAAAAAAACAAAAAATGATTTTTTAACTATACTATTATTCCTTAACTTATTTTAGCGCAATTTCAAGGATGATTCAGTGGCTTGGGAAGTCCCTTTTTTATACAAAACAGGAAGAAAACAGTGCTTAAAGACAATTTCCGTCCGACTTTTATCTAAATAATATGAACCTCTAATTTAACAAATTTGTATCATGGAAAAAAATGAAGTAGATAAATCCAAAACCCTCATTACGGTTGAAATCATAGAGTATGTTCCCAACTCGGTGGTCATTAAGACCATTCTAAAAAAGACAACAGGGAACATTAGTGTAATGTCATTTGATACCGGAGAGGGATTAACAGAAAGAACGACCCCTTTCGACACCTACGTTCAAATCATAGATGGAAAAGCAGAAATTGTAATTGATGGAGAATCCCATTTGCTTGATACGGGGCAGTCTATCGTAATTCCTGCACACTCCCCCAACTATATCAAACCGAATGAGCGTTTTAAATTGATTTTAACCGTTATCAAAAGCGGATACGAATGATATTCTTGTCTGACTACAAGAATATTATTCTTTTTCTTTTATTTCAAAAACACCGATTATTGTGAATGGTATTCTAAAAGAAATTTTAACGATTACGGAAGAAATCCAAAACGCTTTTCCGGCATGCTATAATCTACTGGATGAAACGCCGTTATTTCTTTCCAGTTCAGAAGAAGGAGTAGGGATTTATGATTTTGAGCGGTATCTCGAAACCATTACAATCCAACTCGGCACCTTTCGTCTTTTCGGGTTACCGCAAAAGCAGTAAAGATGTAAGACTTACCCTTAATAATGTAACATAAAAAAAGGAATTACCCGTACCTTTGTACTATAAATAATTTAAGTATAATATTAAAAGAAAATCAACTAAATCAGGTTATTTGCGACTAGCATTAGCCACATTGTTTTTTGTCGCCAATTTTAGTGTAAAAGCACAAGATGTAGTGCAAAAATTTGAAATAGGCCTTCGAGTCATGCCAAGGCTTGCTACCCTGCCTGTCAAAGCCTCTACCGGCGGAACCGTTAAGAGTAGCAGTGTTCTTGG
>WBZP01006034.1_pt1 | contig 12119 bp, 10 predicted proteins | sample 5204301 | NCBI WGS metagenome assembly WBZP01 (sample SAMN12412401, study PRJNA552823) | activated sludge metagenome | isolation source: activated sludge from nitrification reactor of wastewater treatment plant... | place: USA: Pennsylvania | collected 2017
GTAAGGGCAATGGCCGCGTATCCGAAAGCTGCGACATATCGCCAGATGATATCATCTTTGGTGATCTGCATGATCTGCGACTCTTCGCCTTTCACGCGGAATATCAGCATATCATCCACCCCGAAGATGACCATACTCAGGAGCAGTGCCATAACGGCCATCCATAGGAGCAGTATAACGGTGAATATGAAAGAGGCGATGAACTTCGACATCAACAATTGCGTACGGCTGACGGGCTTGGTCAGCAGCAGCCTTAATGTGCCCATATTGGCCTCCCCGGAAATGGCATCACCGGCTATCAGCGCTACCAAAACCGGCACCTGCACCAGCAGTGTATTCAAAATGATGTAACACATGAAATACCCGTTGATGGCCTTCGACCTGTCTATTTCGAAACTATCCTGCACGCTCTGCATCATGAGGTTCAGGTAGCTGGCGCCATCGGCCTTAAAGGCGAACTGAAAAATGAACACGATCGCCGAAATGGCCGCAAAAGCGATATAGGTACGCGGACGGCGGGAGATTTTATATAACTCGATCTGCAACAGGTTCCACATGCTGTCCTTGGTTAGTTAGTGATAAGAAATATTCTTCCAGCGAATGCCGGGGTTTAATGGAAACGACACCTGCGCCGGAGGCGGCCAGGCGGCTGACGAGTTCTGGCACGCGGGCTTTGTCCATATTGACACGGATCTGCATTCCGTCGGTTACGGGCCGGAGTAATGGATATTCTTTATGGATCAGGGCAATCGCCAGCGTGTTATCGAGTGTTTCAATGGTCACCACCGTGTTCGACGGGCTGAGTAGTTCATGCACATAACCCTCCGCGATCTTGGCGCCCTTGTTGATAATGATCATACGCGTGGCCACCTGTTCGATCTCACTCAGCAGGTGCGAGGAAACCAGTACCGTCTTGCCCATGTCTTTCTTAAGGCTGATGATCAGGTTGCGCATATCGGCGATACCTTGTGGATCAAGCCCGTTGGTGGGTTCATCCAGCAACACCAGCCGGGGGTCGTGGATGAGGGAAACGGCAATACCTAAACGCTGTTTCATACCCTGGCTGAAGGTCTTAACGGCACTGTTCCAGCGATCTGCCAGCCCAACCATGTCGAGCCGCTCCATCAGCAAGGCCCTGCCTGCTCGCCTGCCGCTCATGCGGGCAAAGATCTTCAGGTTATCATAAGCCGAAAGGTATTTATACAGATCGGGTCGCTCAATGATCGCGCCCGTTTGAGACATGATCTCGTGACGGTGGGCAGACAAGTCTTTTCCGAAAATCCGGATATTGCCGCCCGTTGGTTTCACCAGGGTTAATAACATCCTTATGGTGGTGGATTTACCTGCGCCGTTCTGGCCGAGGAAACCGTAGACATCGCCATCATAAACGGTAAACGAAAGGTCATTGACCGCATGGACCCCGGGATACTCTTTCGTGAGGTGACTGACCTCGATAATAGGTTGCGTTTCTGGCATGCTGTGTAAAGTTAAACGGATCAGCCAGTAAAAAGTTTATCTCAAAGAAAATTATCCGCCTGGCTTCATATATGATTGAAGGGCCTGTACGTAATTTTCAAAAGCGGCAATACCCTTCGACGTCACTTTACACGAGGTCAATGGATAATTATCCCGAAATAGTTTTGTCACCTCGATATATCCTGCATCGCGCAGCTTATTCAACTGCACGCTCAGGTTTCCGGCCGTGGCATTCGTTTTTTCGCGGATAAAGGTAAAATCGGCTTCCCTGAGGCCGATCAACAGACTCATGACAGCCAGCCGGAGCTGTGAATGCAATATGGGATCGAGTTCTTTAAACTCCATGGTTCAGCTTGTTCTTGTTGAATTGAGCCCGCAAAATAAATCCGGGTATCACCCAGGCCGCCACCGCACCCGCAGCCACCAGGAGGTACGTTTCATGGCTTTTGTAAAAAAGGGTTACGATGCACAATAACCAGCAAATGATCCCACCGATGATAAAAGGACTGAATTTATTCATGCACCCGGTAATAAAAGTCGGCATACCGAACAGAAGCAGCAACAAGGGAAGAACAATATATCCTATATCCGCTATCCCTCCGGCGATCGTCAGTATCAGCACTGCAATGCCAAAAGTCAGCCAAACATATTTATTCATTTCACCGGCATAGGTTTTGGCTGTGCGGTATTTCCTTTCCTTTCTGTCGAAATACAACTGCAGGACAAATGTGATACCCATCAGGAAAAACGGGTTGAAGGGAAATGAAAATCCCTTGACGGCAGACATCAGGTAAGCCAGCACAAAACAAACCACATTGGTCACGCCCCATAAAATAGCGCTCAGGCCGTTCTCATAATAATGGTTCCTTGCCGTCAGGATCATGCTGTTGATGATCTGGATACTTTCTTCATGGGTCAGGTTTTTCTCTTCCATTGTATTGACGTGAGTTTGAATAAAACAAAGAGACCGGTTAAATGAGGCTGTCTATTTCAGGCACTCGGCCAGCGTAGCTTCCGCCTGCTTTCTGCCCCAGGCAGGATGAAGTTCGGAAGCCGGTTTAAAGCGATCATATTTTTCCATGGCCGTTTGAAGCAATGGCATGGCCGGTTTGCAGCCACCGCCAAACTGTTCGGGCGTGTAACGCAACGACTGACCTTTCAGATAATAAGGCCTGGGGTTTGTACTATCCTGTGCCATCGCCAGTTTAAGTTGCTTTTCGCTTTCCGCCCCATACTGCATGTATCGCTGCATGGGATTCACCATCAGCCTAACGCTGGCGATCATGCTGCGCAGGCAACTGATCTCCGAATTGAACGGACTCAGCGAATCGGCCAGGTTGGCCAGCTGCTCTGCCTTGTCGGCTATGGGATCGGTATCAGACTTATCCTTTTGTGCAAAACAAAAATTGACCTGGCAGAAAGATGCATAATAATATGGCAACCACTGGTTCTTTTCCGCCAGGGCGATACGCTCGAAACCATTCGATAACGACAGTAGGCTGGGCGGATTGGAAAAACTGCTGTCGATCGATGAAAGGTTCCTTTTCATGGCATTCAGGAATTTTTCGCTGTATTCCATTTGTGCCTGCGCCTGCTGCAAAAACAGCATACATAATAAGGGGATGATGATCTTCTTCATGTTGATGTATTTATTAAATGAGGTTTTTAAACCATTACAGATTATTGTTGATAGCGTCCTGCGTACGGTCGATTCCGAAGTTCATGAAACAGCCAATGAAAACAAATCTCCTGGAGGGAGGCAGAATGGGCACCTTACGGTCACCGGCAGACGAATAATTATACCCAAACACCTGGTTCTGTCCCAGGACATTATTGACCGACAACACCCAAACGATGAATGCTTTCTTGTTTTGTTTACCCAGGTTGGGCAAATAATTCAGGCTGAAGCTAAGGCTGTTAAAGTTGATCGTTTTTCCCTGGTCGCGGACAATGTATTTGCCCTGTGCCTGGTCATATGCCAGGTCGAAATAAGGTCGGCCGCTGGCAAAACTGTAACTGGCATTAAAGCCCGTTTTCCACGGAAGGACAAATTTTTTCATGACCAGCGAAGCGGTATGTTTTGCCGCAAAATTGGGTTGCATGGAAACCGGGTAATTCAGAAAATCCCTTTTGGTATCCAGCAATGAATACGTGATCCAGTAATCAAAATTGGGGATGGTCTTCCTGTCTCGCCAGAAAAACTCAACCCCGCGAGCATAGCCGTAACCGTTATTCGATGCGGCCACTAAGCGCCCAATGGCATTGTTGGCCGTTTTAAACAGGTTGTCATAATTCTTATAAAACAACTCTGCCCGAAAGGTACGCTGGTTGTCGATTTTCTGGTATTGAAGGATGTAATGGGTTGACCTGGCATAACCAAGATCGGAATGGAAGGCCGGCAGGTAACGTCTTTCCGGATTTTGGTAAAAAATGCCATAAGCAAAGGAAGCCTGGCTGTTGTCCGGGAATTTATACGCCAGAGAGGCGCGGGGCGCCAGGTTCCAGCGTTTCATCAGGGAGGAATACTCCAGTCGTCCGCCGAGCCTGACCGCAACATCGTTGGTCAGGTAAAAATCGGTTTCCGCAAATCCGGCCGAAAGGTTATCGGTGACCGTTTCAGGATATGCCTGACCGTTATAATCTGTAAACACGGTTTTTTCACGGCTGTAAAATTGATCGGCGCCAAAACGGAGGGTGTTCATACCTTTCCATCTTTTTTCCAAAACCCAGCGGGCCTGTGCATACCTGGCGGTCGAAATGAGGCCGTAATTCTTAAACGCCCAGTTGCCTGCCACACTCAAAGGAAGTTTTTCACCATCCTCATCCTGCAAACCGTTATTGATATTGTCTTTATTGGTACTGTAACTTAAAGCCAGGAATGATTTCCAGCGGCGGCCCAGGTTTTCTTTCCAGTTGATGTTATGGTATGTATTGAGATTCTCGATATCAAATGCGTTCTGCAGGGGAATGGAATCAATATCCCCGGCCCTGAAACCTGTTTTATTCCAGCTCAGGTACCCGTAATATTTGACGAACCCGCCCGTTTTTGTTTTGAACCGGAAGTTAGCATCACCCTGGTGGTAGGTGGGCGATTGATAAAAATCCTGCCGCTGTTTGATCACGGCAAAAGCAGGCGCCAGGTTTGTATAATTATATGTGAACCCCCAGGAAGATCTTTTGTCTTTACCCAGTTTCTGTATCCCGCCACCCACACCTATGACCGATACCGACAGGTCGGCGGATGTTTTTTCCGGCAAGTCCTTTGATTCCAGTATCAATGCCGATGAAAGCGCTTGCCCGTATAAAGCCGAATAACCCCCTGCACTGAATACCGTGCCTTTGAAAAGAAATGGGTTGAACCGTCCACGGGTGGCGATACCCGGAAGGCTGCTGAAAAAAAAGTTATTGACCAGCATACCGTCGATGAATATCTTGCTTTCGGTGGCCGTTCCACCCCTGACAAACAAACCCTCGGCCTCTCCAACCTGCTGAGTACCAGGAAGGGTTTTCAAAGCCCCCACTATATCGGCATTGGCCCCGGCTGTTGTTACCACATCAAGCGAGGTCAGTACCGTGGTCTTTTTCTGGTCGCTGGCTTCAAATGCCCCCGCGGTGATCACCACCGCCTTCAGTTCGGTGATCAGTTCCCGGGTGGCGATATCGATCCTGATCGGGGCGGATTCAATAGTTATATTTTTCTGATATGTGTTGTACCCTGATAAACTGGCAACGATCACCTGCGCCCCTTTTTCATATGTTTCAAAATTGTAATATCCAGACGAGTCGGTCGTTGTGCCGTCGTAGGTATCCTTTAAAATAATACTGGCACCTGCCAGGGGATTATTTTTGCTGTCGGTCATCTTACCGGATATCCTGACCTGTGCTATTATAGAAAAGGGGGCCAAAATAAGGAGAGCAATGAGCCTGAATTTCATTACGGTAAATTTATTTCAAAAATAAAGTAGTTTATTTTGTAAATCAAATTAAATTTTAGTCTTTCCCGGATTTTCCGCAAGGGAACTGGGTGCAAAATTCAGAAATTAAATCATCTTATAAATTGTTTATCAATTTTTTACGGATGTAAATAATTATTACTTCGTGTTAACGGGTTACCAGGCAGACTTATTCACAAAGGCAAAAAATTATTTGTTTATGTGGGGGCAATTTGTAATTTAGCAACAGAATTTAATGGGTTAGTAAGTACAAAGGGTCAGCAGAAATGTTGACCCTTTTACTTTTTCGGAATGAATAATCTTCCATTACAATTATAGTCATTGACCTAGGGTTGCTATGATGATGATCATAACACACCGATGCATGTCTTCTTCATGCGCTTCTTTTTTTCTTTTCCTTTTTGCCACTACTTTTACTTCATGAGTAAATCGAAGTCGGCTTTTTTTTGTCAGCATTGCGGATATGAAAGTGCCAAGTGGTTAGGTAAATGTCCTTCCTGTGAACAATGGAACAGTTTTGTAGAAGAGGTGGTTGTCAAAGGAACGGATAAGAATGAAAAAGAAAACTGGAAGAATTATCATGACCAGGAAGGTACCCGTATGAAGACCATCTCGATCAATGATGTGAGCAGTGCGGAAGAAAAGAGGATCATTACCCCGGATCCGGAATTGAACAGGGTATTGGGTGGTGGGATTGTCAGGGGCAGCATTGTACTGGTAGCAGGCGAACCGGGTATTGGCAAATCAACGCTGTTCCTGCAGAACGGGCTCATGCTGAAAGACGAAATCACTTTATACATCAGTGGTGAAGAGAGCGAACAACAGATCAAGATGCGGGCTGAACGCATTGGCATCAGTCATGATCGTTTTTTTCTGCTGACGGAAACCAACACGCAGCAAATATTCAAGGAGATCAAGAAACTCAAACCACAACTTGTCATTATAGATTCCATACAAACCCTGCAATCGCCTTATGTGGAATCTTCACCTGGCAGTGTCAGCCAGATCAGGGAATGCGCCGCCGAGATGCAGCGATTTGCAAAAGAAACGGGCACGCCGGTTTTCCTCATCGGTCATATTACAAAAGACGGCAGCATTGCAGGCCCCAAGATCCTGGAACATATGGTGGATACGGTATTGCAGTTCGAAGGCGACCGGCATTATGCCTATCGTATCCTGCGTACGATCAAGAACCGGTTCGGGTCTACCGCCGAACTGGGTATTTATGAAATGACCGGCCAGGGCATGCGTGCGGTCAGTAACCCCAGCGAGATACTGATCACCCAGAAAGAAGACCAACTGAGTGGCATAGCCATTGCCGCCACCATGGAAGGCATGAGGCCCCTGCTGATCGAAACACAGGCGCTTGTCACTCAAAGTGTTTATGGAACCCCGCAACGGACCGTCAGCGGATTCGACCTCAGGAGGCTGCAGTTATTACTGGCCGTATTGGAAAAAAGGGGTGGATTTCATTTCGGCGTCAAAGATGTATTTGTGAATATAGCCGGCGGCATAAAAGTCGAAGACCCTTCGATTGATCTCGCGATCGTCTGCGCCATGCTGAGCAGTTATGAAGACGTACCCATACCACAGGGCATCTGTTTTGCAGGAGAGGTTGGTTTAAGCGGAGAGATCCGTGCGGTGAACAGGATCGAACAACGCATTGCCGAAGCTGAAAAATTGGGATTTGAAAAGATCATCGTCAGCAAATATCATGGAAAGGCCATGGAAAAGATCGCCCACCAGATTGAAGTGGTGGCCCTGGGTAAAGTGGAAGAAGTATACCAGTTCCTTTTCTGATGCTGCAGCAAATATCTCTTAGGAAAAAATATAAACCCCTGCCCTTCCCTGTTACCCATTTTGTAAATATCCCGGCAGGCTCAAGGCATTGTATATTATTTCAGGTTAACTGAATAAAGTTCAGCCGGCATATGCACATTTGACACGACGGGTTTGTAATATGCATGCTTGTCTGCATCATGTCATTCATCAACCATATCGTTTCAGATATACTGCATACCTTTTATCCGCATGTATGTACCGGATGTGGTTCCGATATGATTTCCAGGGAACAATTACTTTGTTTACCCTGCCTGGCCAGTTTGCCCCATACCCGTTTTGCCTTTTACCCTGGAAATGATATTGAGCGGATATTTACCGGCAGGATGCCCGTTGTGGCAGCACACAGTGAATGTTATTTTTCCAAGGGACAACTGATCCAGCAACTGATCCATCACCTCAAATATCATGGCAACAAAGCCATCGGCATCTACCTGGGTGAAATGGCAGGAAGGAGTTTACTGACCAGCGGACGATTCCAGGGCATTGATTATATCATTCCGATGCCCCTGTTCGCCGATAAGGAATTCAAAAGGGGGTATAACCAGGCCGCCGTGATCGGTGAAGGTATCAGCCTGGCGATCAACGTACCGCAACCCATTGGATGGGTGATCCGGCAAAGGCCCACGGAAACGCAAACCCGTAAACACCGGACGGAAAGATGGGAAAATGTGCGGGGCAGTTTCCACCTGACAAAACCTGATGCGCTCCGGGGCCGTCATATCCTGCTGGTGGATGACGTCATCACTACCGGCGCCAGTATTGAGGCCCTGGGGTCGGCGATACTGGATTGCCCCGGCACCCGTATCAGCATCGTATGCCTGGCCCATGCAGATAAATGATCACCCTCATCTGCTTCAATGGAATCCAGTACATTTGAAGCATGAAGATGTTTACCGGATGGCCGGCCGTTATCCTGCTGGTCTTACTATCCTGTTATTCCTGCAAAAAAGAAACATTTAACCGAAGCCCTGATGCCAGCCTGCGCATCAGCGCCGATTCATTGAAATTCGACACCGTATTCACCACAACGGGATCCGTCACCCAATCATTTAAAATATTCAACACCAATAACCAGAAGCTGTTGCTATCATCAGTTAAACTGATGGGTGGCAGTGCATCCGCATATCATATCAACACGAACGGTCAGCCTGGTCCGGAAGCCCGCGACATCGAGATCGCCGCCAACGACAGCATATATATATTTGTATCCCTGACCATCAACCCCAACAGCAATAACCTGCCGTTCATTGTGAGCGATAGCATACGCATTGAGTATAACGGTAATGAACGCTTTGTGCAACTGGAGGCATTTGGACAGAACGCCCGTTTCCTGCGCAATGAAACCATTACCGGCCAGGTAACCTGGACGAATGAACTGCCTTATGTGATACTCGGCGGACTTCAGGTTGACACCGGCGCCACCCTGCGCATTGATGCGGGTTGCCGCATTTACCTGCACGCCGATGCGCCCCTGCTCGTGGATGGCACACTGATCGTCAACGGGGAAAAAGGCCGGGAGGTTTTATTTACCGGAGACAGGCTCGATGATTATTACCGCGATCTCCCCTCAAGCTGGCCGGGCATCTACTTCCGTGCAACCAGCCAGAACAACCTGCTGAGGTTTGCCGTCTTAAAAAATGCATACCAGGCCATTGTTTGTATCGATACATCGAATAACAGCCAGCCCAAACTGACACTGAGCCAAAGCATCATCGACAATGCCGGCGATGCGGGGATCATAGGCTACCGTAGCAGTATAGACGCAGACAACTGCCTGATCTCTAACTGCGGCAATAACATTGCCCTGCAATGGGGCGGGCGATACCAGTTCACACATTGCACATCTGCCGCCTTTTCCAATAACTTCATCACACACAGGAATCCCGTACTGAGCGTGTTGAATTATACGACCAGCAACGGCAGCCTGCAGGTAAACGATTGCAGCGCCCTCTTTACCAATTGCATTTTCTGGGGCAGCCCCGGGCTCGTCGACGATGAAGTCAGCTTGGCCAGGGAAGGCAATACCGTGTTTGATATCACCATGAACCATTGCCTGTACAGGGCCGGCACCGACCCCGCTCCCGCCACGTTGAATAATGTCATCCGTAACCAGGATCCCTTATTCGACAGCATAGACATTTCCAATAAATATTATGACTTCCGCACCAGCAGAGACCCGTTTGCACCGGGTGTTGACCAGGGAATGGCAACCCCATTCCCGCGCGACCTGGATGATTTGCCAAGAACCGTGCAGTTGCCAGACCTGGGATGCTATGAAAAACAATGATTAAATGAACCTTCCGCTTGCACCGGTTGTTTGATAAAATAAACCATATGATACGATTATTTTTTGCCGCGTCTTTACTGATTTCCTGCGCTGCCCAATCTGGTGAAAACACCCATGTTCCCATATCAAATAATACCATGCAAACATCAACCGATACCAGCAAGAACATTTACGGATTCAGCGTCAGGGCGCTCGATGGAGGAACGATCGACTTCTCCACTTTCCGTGGCAAAAAGATCCTGGTGGTGAATACCGCTTCCGAATGCGGCTATACCCCGCAATACAAAGACCTGGAAGCCCTGTTTGAACAATACAAAGACAAGCTGGTGATCGTGGGATTCCCCGCCAATAATTTCGGCGGACAGGAACCCGGCAGCAATGAAGAGATCAAATCATTCTGCCAGAAGAATTACGGCGTCAGCTTTCCGATGGCTGCCAAGATCTCCGTTAAAGGTGATGACATCGCCCCCATTTATCAATGGCTGACACATAAAGACCTCAATGGGGTTTTGGATGCCGAGGTAAAATGGAATTTCAATAAATTCCTCCTGGATGAACAGGGCCGGCTGATCGGTTACTTTGAAAGCCGTGTAAACCCGTTAAGCGATGCGATAACCGGAAAACTATAACAGCGATCAACATTTTCAGGATCTTAATGAATCAGGCCGCCCCTGCAACTTGTACAGCAGGGTAATCCTTAAACTTTACCCTCCCCTTCTCCCTAAGCCCAGTTTCCGTAATTTGCGGTATGCAATTCAGTGAGGTCATAGGGCAAAAAGAAACCAAACATCAGCTTGTACAACTTTACCACCAGAACAGGTTGAGCCATGCCCTGCTCTTCCTCGGACGCGAGGGTTCCGGCAGCCTGGCGCTGGCCATGGCATTCGCCCAGTTCCTCGTTTGTGATAAGGTACACGGGAAGAACGGCCAGCCACCCACCCCTTCTCTATTTGGGGAACCCGAACCGGAGATAACGGTCTCCGATCTAACGTTAACGGATAGCTGCGGAACATGCCCTTCCTGCCAGAAAGCCTCGAAACTCATACATCCCGACATCCATTATTCCTATCCGGTCATTCCCAGGAAAAGCGGTGAAAAGCCCATCAGCACGGATTATATCGCAGCATGGAGGGAATTTATCAAAGCAACGCCTTACGGAAACCGGTACGACTGGATACAATATATCGGAGCGGAAAACCAACAGGGTAATATTACGGCCAACGAATGCCACGACATTTCGCGTAAGATGAGCCTCAAGAGTTTTGAAGCGCCTTATAAGATCCTGATCATGTGGATGCCGGAACTGCTCGGCAATGAAGGCAACCGCCTGTTGAAACTGTTGGAAGAACCCCCGCCGGACACCCTGTTCATATTAGTGGCCGAGAACCAAAACCTGATCCTCCCCACCATCTTATCCCGCCTTCAATTGATCAAGATCCCCCAATTGACCAACCGCGATATCGAAGCGGCACTGGAACTCAGGGAATCCGTTGCCATGGAAAAGGCCGAACAGATTGCGGCTATCAGTGAAGGAAATTACCATGAAGCGCTTCACCTGCTCCAGCATGCCGATGACGACTGGGATCAGTGGCTCCGCGGCTGGCTCAATGATATCATCCGCGCCAACCGGGATGGCCAGATCAAGTGGATCGATGAAATGGCCAAAACCGGGCGGGAGAAACAAAAACAATTCCTCCGGTATTTTACCCACCTGCTGGACTTGGCCATCCGCGTCAAAATCAGCGGCGAAACAGGCCCTGCCTATGCGGAAAACCGGTCTGCCACCGAATTTGCCCTCAGGCTGAATAAGCAATTTGATTATGGGCAGATGGATGCCATTGCCACTGAGCTGGATAATGCCGCTTACTATATAGAACGAAATGCCAATGCCAAGATCCTCTTTCATGCACTCACCATTAAGTTAAATCATATTATTACCAACAAATCAGTAATTTTGATTCCCTGAGGAAATATTTGGGATCGTGTGTAGGAAAAGGATATTTGGAAATCTCCATCATACCTGAGAAGGTTGTCGATATATTCAAGCGTTCCAACAGGTTCGCGGATGATATGACCCCGTTGCTTATTTTTATTTAAGCTTCTGGCAACCATTGACTTAGCCCATATTTCCCTGATTCTATAACGTACAAACCTGATATATGGGATGTGGAAGTTGCGGTACCGGTAAAGACGGTGCTCCCGGTGGATGCCAGAGTCATGGCCATTGTGCCAGTGGCGGTTGTAACCGGTTGAATGTGTACGACTGGCTGGCTAATTTGCCTTACAGCGACCCGGAAAGTGCTTGCCGGATCGTGGAGGTTAGTTTTAATAAGGGCAGCCGAAAGGATTATTTCAGAAATACCACCCTTCATTACTTCGAAAAAGGCGAACTCGTTACCGTAGAAGGTACGAGTGGCTTCGACGTTGGCATGGTTAGCCTGACCGGCGAACTGGTGAGGCTGCAATTAAAAAAGAATAAGCTCGACGAGAAAAGCCCTGATATCAAGAAGATCATGCGGCGAGCCTCGGAATCAGACCTGGCCAAGATGAAAGAACAGAAA
>WBZP01006037.1_pt1 | contig 12118 bp, 14 predicted proteins | sample 5204301 | NCBI WGS metagenome assembly WBZP01 (sample SAMN12412401, study PRJNA552823) | activated sludge metagenome | isolation source: activated sludge from nitrification reactor of wastewater treatment plant... | place: USA: Pennsylvania | collected 2017
GAGCGTCGCCAACTCAAACCACAGGTCGACATCGATCAGACCCAGAGTGGTTGCAAGCGAAGCCGTGAAAGCAACCAGTAGCCCCATTGAGATGAGCAACATCATTCCCGGCTGACGGGACTTGATCTCATGCCACCCACCCTTTAAGAAGACGGGGCCGCCGTAGAGAAATACAGCTGTACCAAAAAGCGGCGCAATCCATTCATGACCCGGAACCATCGGGGCTGTGTAGCCAAGAAGTTCCTGAAGCATATGACTATAAGCCACGGCGGGCATCGTAAGCAGGAGACAAATCCAGAACTTGCGCCGAAAGACAGCAGGGTCATGTCCTGCATGCTTATCGTGGCTGTGTTCAGCTCCGTCGTGATGATCATGGGAATGGTGATTCATCATGATTTCACCAAGCGATCAACTGCTGCTATTGCCTCATCGAGCTTTTCTCGGCCCGCTACCGAATCACTCCGAACTGCATCCACTACGCAATGATCCAAATGGTCACGCAAAAGCGAAAGCGCTACTCGATCGAGTGCACCGTTAACGGCACTTACCTGGTCGAGAACGTCGATGCAGTATCGATCCTCGTCAACCATCTTGCGTACGCCTCTGATCTGCCCTTCTATTCGCGACAGTCTCTTCAATATTGCCTGTTTGTCAGAGCTGTATCCAGCCATAGCCTTACTCACCTTAACATCTTCACTATACCCCTAGGGGGTATAGTGAAGCAAGGCCTGACTCTATGGAATATAGAATGGCTTGACTCGCAAGCGAGCATGTGTGATGACGAAAACAGGCACCCATAATAGAGTGCCTGTTTGACATGTTCATTAAATCGTGGTGGAGCTAGGGAGACTCGAACTCCCGACCTCTTGCATGCCATGCAAGCGCTCTAGCCAACTGAGCTATAGCCCCTCATAGAACCGCCTCATTGTGCCAGATTTGCGGAGAATTTTCAAGGCAAAAGTAGAACCCCACCCCCTTTCGGGAGTGGGGCATCTGACCGCGGTGGTCAGGAGACGAGAGCGAGCTTCCCCTTGCGGGAGCGCTTGGGCGCAGCCCGTCGTTTGGGGTATGGCGTCTGCTTCGGATTCGGCTTCGACTTGGCAGCCGGTGCTTCCTCGATCGAGGAGACGTCACGCAGACGACCATCGAACTCGTAATCCATCCAGCAGGTCTTGTTACAGAATGCCGGATTGCCCGTGAGGCCGTCGACGTAATCGTACAACGTACGACCAGAAGCGCCGCAAGCGGCACATTCGTGAGCATCAGCCCGCAATTCGCGAACGGTGCGTCGATGCTTGGTCACCGCAACAGCCATGAAGCCTTTGGTTTTGGACAATGTGCCACTTTCTTGATAGAGGTACAAAAACTAACCCTGTTAAAATATACTTTTTGAGGCTATTTGTCAATAATATCTTCACCCACAAGATGAAATCGAGAACTTGCGCGAAATTGTTTTCCAGCCGAGATTTCAAGCTCTCTAGACCAGTTTGGATTGCTATTTGTCAGCTGCCAGCACAACGTGTTTCTGTGTTCGGGCAAGCACTTGAGAACTACCAAAGACCGCGTTGAGTTCGCGCTGCACCCAAGGCTTGAGCCGAGCTTCCACGACAAAAACGAGCTGACCACTGGGTTCTAGCCGAGTATGACTCTCGCGAATCATTGATTCAACAACTTCGCGGCCCCGGTGCGTCGGCGGGTTGCTGACAATGAGATCAAACTTTGCATGCTCATCAAGGTCTTCATAGCCTGGGCTGGCAAGAATTTCGACATTACTGAGCTGGTTATGCAACACGTTGTGACGACTCACCTTCACAGCGCCAACATCGCTATCAAGTCCAATGACTTGTGCCATCGGACGGTGCGCCGCTAGCCAGACCGACATCGCGCCCCAGCCACAGCCCCAATCCAGGGCTCGTGTGTAGTCGATCGATGCAACCCGCTCTAACAGCAGCCGAGTCCCCTTATCGAGATCCTTTGGTGAAAACAAATCCGGTCGCGTTTCACACTCGACTTTGGTGTGAGCTATCTCGAAACTTACCACGTCAGCTCCTGACCATTGACCTCTATGATTGTATGACCTTCACGGGCATCAAGCTGCTTCAACCGACGAAACACGCCAGCTCGCGACATCGAACTGCGCAGTCGCTCGACAGCCTGGGATTGCTGAAAATTCGTCCGATCGCCCCAGCGCTCAGCGATGCGGCCTTTCAAAATATAACGATCTTTGCCAGCTGGTTCGAGGTACCAATCGACCACGGACTCAACTGGGACATCAATAATCTTATCTGGATCCACCTCGGGCGTAATCTCCGGAGTAACCTGCAGAGTATGTGCTGTAGCAGCCAGCAGCTCTTGCAGTCCCTGGTGCTCCTGGGCGGATAATTCGAGCACCTCAGCTATCTTGCATTTGGCCGCTCGAGCGAGTGCTTTGCGTTTAGCTTTGGCGGTCGCGTCATCAATAAAAGCCCGCTTGGACAGCACTACCAGTGTTGGCCGATGAGCTAGCTGTGGGGCATAAGCCACCAGCTCGTCCCGGATAATCTGGTAGCTTTTTGCTACATCCAGATCAGTCGCGTCGACGAGATGGATGAGCACGCGCGTACGTTCAACGTGACGCAAGAAATCGTCACCCAAGCCCTTACCCTCCGATGCGCCTTCGATGAGTCCGGGTATATCGGCGACCACAAACTCAGTCTTATCAAACCGCGCCACCCCAAGATTTGGCACCAGGGTCGTAAAAGCATAATCAGCGATTTTCGGACGAGCTGAAGTAATAACTGATAATAGCGTCGACTTACCGGCATTTGGTAGGCCGACGAGGCCGACATCGGCAATCAGCTTAAGCTCCAACGTCAACTCCTTCTCCCCACCTGGCGCGCCAAGCTCAGCAAATTTAGGGGCTTGAAACGTGCTGGTAGCGAAGTGCGTATTACCCAGACCACCGCGCCCACCCTTGGCAACTATCGCCTCATCACCATCGTGCACTAGATCTGCGAGGATGGTGTCACCGTCACGAACGATCGTACCGGGCGGTACGATAAGCGTCAGATCACCGCCATTCTTGCCGTGACGTTTATTAGTGCCGCCAGCTGTACCAGCTTCGGCTTTCCAGAGAGTTTTAACACGATATTTTGAGAGTGTTGAGCTATTATGACTGGCGCGGACGATGACATTGCCACCATGACCACCGTCACCACCGTCCGGACCACCTTTCGGCTGATGTCGATTACGCAAAAACGAGACACGGCCATCTCCACCGCGCCCGGCTTGTACTTGGGCTGTTGCTCGATCAATAAACATACAATTTTTCGTCTGCGAAACTTTGACAGTATAGCATAAATATGGTTATATTGCACTAGTCTCGTACCTCACGATGAATGCACAAGGGGGATTTCTATGCGTTCATATCAGCCAATCATCCCGCCATACCTAACCACGGCGGTATTTCTCGCAATCCTGGCCTGCGTGGCCTTCGTCATCGTCGTCCTGATGATCGCCCTCACCATCGAGGCAATCAGCTTGCGGCGATCGAGGGACACCATCCCATCAAGCTCGCAACCACCCAGAGAGAGGTGAACTATGTCGACGCTACAAGGGTGCCTGCTCGGTTCGGCGCTATTCATAGCCGGCGTAGTGGCAATCGTGTACGGTACTCGCAAAAGCCTGAATGCCTCCGAGTTGATGGTCGAGGATACGATCCGCATCTTGCGCGACCGGCCAGACATCATCGATCTCGATACCGATCAGAGCTTTCATTCGCACCGAGCAATCGAACACACGTGGCTGATCGTCGCCATTCTCGGCATCATCTGTGCCATCTGCGGCGGCGGGCTCTTTTTCGCCTTCGCCTTCTAACCACAAACCGACCCAAGAGTAATCTTGGGTCGGTCTCTATTTATCTGGATATTAGTAGATGTAGCGGAATGTACTGGCTGGTACTGTGCGGGTCGAAACCCGATTCCAGCCACCATTGTAGTTCATCTCGGAAACCGTTACCGATCCCCCATTCACGCTCTCCACGTAGGCAACGTGACCAAAGCCTCCCCAACCGCCCGAGGTCTGGGCTATGGCACCCGGGCGGGGTGACGAGCCAACGGAGTAGCCTGAGGCGATAGCATTGTAGTACCACTGGCTGGCATTACCCCAGTTTGACGGGACCCGACGGCGACCGGCCACATAGTAGGTACAGTACCCGTATGAATAGCCGTTCGCTCCATAGCTCGCGCTAAACGTTGGACGGCTCTTGGGCGTGGCTGCTGCCACCGCAACGCTACTTTTAACCGGTGCTGGCGCTGCTGGCTGCGGCTTCACACCATCAGGGATGATTAGCTTCTGACCGGCCGTCAGTGGCTTGCCTTCAAGCTGGTTATAGCTATCGATGAGGTTAGCATTTGACTGGAAGCGACTAGCCAGCTCCTCAAGCGTTTCATTACCCGCGGCTGCATACATCAGACCATTAACTGGCAAGATCATGAGCTGGGTACCTGGCTTTAAGACTGCATCAGCTTCGAGGTTATTCGCCCACAGCACGGTGTCGGTAGTGACGCCGAATTTTTGCGCGATGGTTGAGGCAGTATCACCGTTGACCACCACGTAATTGGTGACACTACGACTGGCTGTGCCGCCGCTAGCGATCGGGGCGCGCTTCGTCAAGAACGACTCACCAGTCGTGGCTAACTTAGCTTGTGATGCCACGCTATTAGCGCGCTCTTTCACGTCTGACGCTATCAATGAACTACTTTGTTCAGCGAGTACGGCACCAGCAGCCAACATGGTTGACTGGTCTTCGGCGGCGGCCCCTAAACCACGCGGCTTAGCGCCCGTTAGGCTTTCAGCCTGTATTTTACCGGCCCCAACAATAAAGATAGCACCTGCGGCTACCAGAACGTGGGAAGCGAGACGCCAAGCGCCTCCGGATTGTATTGATTGTTGAATTTTTGCCACGAGTCGGATATCCGACTGGGCTTCACGTTGATTCTCTGCGTTTGGGAGAGTATTTGGCGTGTTTGTATGAGAAGAAGTCTGTGCGACACCAACACCGGCTGGAGCGAAACGCTTCAGTGATGATGGAAGGCTCTGGCTTATTCTACGAATACAGCGCTCCATCGCTTGCAGCTGACAGTGATATGTGTATCTGTTGGGATGTCATATACTCGCTGTTTATCAAGCTTATTACTATCGGACTCATCGGTCTCTGCTCTTAGTGAACAGACTGAAGGGCAATCGACCTTTATTATTACGTGTATTTGCCTTCTTATCAGATGAGCTGACAGGAGTTTTGAAAGCAACATGAGGGTTTCTAAGAAGTGTCAGATGAACAATCATCAGTGTCTCCGGCCTCAGGCTTTCAAAAGCTACGTTGGAATACTAGCAGAGGGGTCTGGGTAGTGTCAAACGGCTTACCCTATCTGGTGAACAGGTCTATTTGAGATACTTCTCAATATTCTGCATATGCTCGGCATAGGTTTTGGCAAAGTAGACTTTCTTATCCTTGCCACCGATGAAATAGATGTAATCATTTGAAGTGGCACAGATGGTTGAGGTGATCGCGTCGAGACTCGGATTATTGGTCGGCGTCGGTGGTAAGCCCCTAGCCTTATACGTATTGTAAGGTGAGTCAATCGTCAGATCCTTGGCGGTCGGTACGGTTTTTCCCGTCACATAGTTAATCGTCGGGTCACTCTCAAGCCGCAAACTGGCCGCCAATCGATTGTAGAATACGCCGGCGATCGCCGCGCGATCTTCACTCCGACTTGCCTCCTTTTCAACCATCGAGGCTAAGGTGAGCCGCTGATAAGGGGTCAGTTTGGCAGTGTACGGATGTGGCGTGCAAGTTAAGGCACCTTTCGCTTGAGTCAGCAGTGGCAACGCCGAGTCCTCAAAATTCTTCAGCATCTTAGCTGCGAGCACGTCAGCACCATCCGTCTTGAGCACCGTATAGCTATCAGGCGCAAACAGCCCTTCGGGGTTAGCCGTTCCGGCGGGCGCACCAAGAGCTATCAACAAACGCTGGGCATCGGGCTGAGTGGTCGCAACAGTCGCAAAATTTTTCCCGGCAAAATCTGAGTCAGCTGCTAAGGTCTCGCTGATCTGTTGAATAGTTTTGCCTTCGGCAATCGTAACTTGACGCGAGGCCAACTTTCCTGCCGCCAAATAGTCAATAATCTCAACTGTCGACATGCTCGGCTTGAGCTGGTAAGGTCCAGGTTTGAGCTGGCCACGAGCCGGCCCGATACGAGCGTACAAACGGAAGGCAAAGGCGTCCCGAATGATTTGCTTACTAGCCAACTCACGCGATATTTCATCGACCGACATACCCTGTTTGATAGTTACCAAGGTTGAGTTAGTTGAGTTGCTAACTGGTACATTGATTGAATAGCTTAACCAAATGCCAAAAATCACTACTGCCAATAATAAGGCGACCAGACCAAGAAAACCGAGCTTCATCGCCCGTTTACGCTTATCGACTCGATTTACCGTGTGAATAGCGTGGCTCGAACCGAGATTGTTCTGCTTTGGCCATTTCCCCCTCGCCGCCATTAGACCATGCTCCGCATGTAATCATCGAGTAATACGGCCGCCGCCAAAGCATCCAGCTGTCGCTTTTCCTCATCTCGACTGGCCTTCCCTAATTGAGCCCGAGCGCGCTCAGAGGTCGAAAATTCATCAAAGAGTATCACGTGCAAGCCAGATTCATCTGCCAGCTCTCCAGCAAACTCACGCGCCTTGCGAGTTTGAGCCGTATCATTACCGTTAATGTCTCGCGGCAAGCCAACCACCACGGTCTCAGCATCATACTGCTGAGCGAATTGCAGAATCTGAGTCATCACTGATGGTCCAGCTGGAAATACGCCGAGTGGCTCGGCTTCGATGCTATCGGCTGGCTTCAAAGATATCCCTACCCGAACGTCGCCAGTATCAACACCAATCAATGGCTGACTGACTGCCAGCTCGATGTGGTCGGCCCCCTTCATTTTGAGACCGATATTTCGACCTTGATATTTTGTGGCGGAACCGGCATATTCGGCACCAGCGGCCAGGCATCGACCGTTGCGCCTGAGACATTCGGATACTGCTTAGCGATATCCGATACATCCTTCTTCGGCTTACCAGCCACTTGCTTAGCAAGCGCTTCTTTATCGATTGGCTGGCCGATATAGGCGACCGTGGTCAAGCTATAGGTAAAGGTACCGTTGGTATTTTTTATCAGCTTGTAGGTCGCTTGATCGAGGCCCGGGTCGAGTACCTGAGAGCCGTTTTTGAGGCTGTCAGCCAGAGACTTCGTAACGACTTTTTCCAGATCGGCCCTATCAACGACTAAGACACTATATTTAGCCTTCACCGTAACGGTGGCATTGGTGGCCTCTGCCCCTACCGGCGGGTTGCTTGATTGAGTGACGACCGTCGCGGTCAGAGTCTCATCAAGGACCTTTTGCTCTTCAGTCGCTTTTTCGCGCAATTCATTGAGCGCCTGGGGTTTACTGCCATCAACGAGAGCTTTGACAGCTCCGTCTAGATCAGCCTGACTGATGACCTTGATGACCTTAGAAACACCTCCTGAAGTCGTTCCCGTCGCGGTTACCTTTGCATAACTGCCAACCGTGAACGTAGCGTTCGAAAAGTTATAACTATCACCGTTCTCCGCAGCCGTTACTGCTGCCGAACCAGTCCCCGCCTTCGAGCAGCTCCCTCCTGAGAATTTTGCACCTGTGACTGCGGTCGAGGTAGTTGTAGTGAACTTCTTGCCAGCCGTTGATACGACTGAGCCAGCTGGCAGCGTAAAGTCATCACTCTCAGAACAGTTTGAGATACTGAGCGTGCCAGTGGCTTTTGCACCAACATCCTTTTGCCCGGTCGACTCAATACTTTGCGACAGATCCTTAGTGGTTTCCAGCGCTCGGGCTGGTACATCGCCAGAGCCAGTACTCGTCACAACAAACGTCGTCGAGACATCACGCCGATCAGCCGCCGCCTGCACCCTAACGGTCGCCGTCTGTACAAAAGAGGACATCAGCCACATGAAGAGGAGGAAGCCAAGCAAACCGGCACCCGCCCAAATCCAGACTTTAAAGCGATCGTAATTTGGGATCTTGCCGCGGCTATTCTTTTTCGACTTTTTACTTTTCTTGCGGGCTGTTTGCGGCTCATCAAACCGCTGAACCGGTACATCGTCATTGCGTGGCTCATCCCGAGCAATCGGCGGCACGATGGCAGCTTGAGTAGCTGACTTAGGCTCTGGGTCCGCCTCTGGCACTTTAGCTTCAGCCTTCACGTTCTTAGCCACTAGCAGACCGACTTTCCCAGCCAGGGCTGTGGCGTGCTTGTCGGCTGTAACTAGCACCAGTTCTTTATCAGATGATTTCGCAGCTTTCTTGAGCAATTTGAGATTGACGATACTTTGCAGAAACGGCGAACGGGCCGGCACAACAATGCGCACCTCATCACCAGCGGCTTTCTTCAGCTTCTCAATTGCTTCGGTGATCTCAGCATCATGCTCGAGATAAATAATATTGTCTTCGTGGTCTGCCATAAGAGTATTCGTATTCTAGTATACCTTATGGAATGAGCTTACAAAACAACCCTGAAGAAAAGATGAAGGTCCGCAATCCCGAAAGAGTGCGGACCTTGTTTGTTATCACTGTGCCGGCGGAGTTCGTGCAGAGATCAACCAGCGTACACATCCAGTCAGCCAGAAGAAGATGATCATTGTGACAGCTGACCAACACAGCGCGAGTATTGTCGACTGGAAGTAGCCAGTGAAGCCAGCGACGATTATTGCGATTAACGCAGCCGCTGCCGAGAAGTTGCGCCCAACTTCTACTCCTGCGATCGAACCAGTGCGCATACCCGCGCGACCCATCTTGTAGCTCAAGCCCGCAAGAGTAACTGATCCAATCGCAAGCATGAATGTAGACACATACAGGAATTTGCTGACGTCCATTTTCATCACCTTTCACATTGCGGATAGGTACTAGATACCTCAAGCTTACACATCATTTATTTTGTGCACAAATGAGAAATATCAAATAGACAGCGTTCGACTGAGGCGCTGCAATATTTGCTCACCGGCCGGCTCGGAGCCGACAATATCGAGGGCGAGATTAGCTAGGCCCATCGGCGTGATGTCCTGCGGGCTCGTCAGGCGGCCGGTGTGATCAATCACGCGATTCACATCGGCAGGTGCCACAAAGTCTATCTTTGGCTTGCGAGCAAAGGGCAGGTCCTTATACCAGCCGGCGGTCAGTAGAGCTTCTTTAATCTCCGGCAGAGCCGAGCCGCCACCACAGAGCAAGATGCGATTCGGCAAATGATCGAGCTCATCAAACTCCGACAGCGACAGCTCTACGCCCGACAACCAGACGTCAACGTCACGCGCCAGCGCTTCAGCCACTTCTTTCTCCTGGGCTTTATTCAGCTTCCCGGCTGAATGGTGCAACTTGAGCTCTTCGGCTTCTTCAAAGCTGACACTCAAGCTCTGGCCGATGCGCTTCGTAAAACTACGTCCACCGATTGCGAACATCTTCGTGCCAACCACGCCACCATTATTCACCACCGCGATGTCGGACGTGCCACCACCGATATCAATGAAAATCGCTGAAAACTCAGTCGAATCGTCCGCACCGACGCTCTTCGCGACGGCAAACGGCTCAGCGGCTATATTAATGAGGTTAAGATCCAGATCGCGGGCGACCGACTGTAAAGCACCAAGATGCACCATTGGCGCAAAGGCCGTAAAAACCGCGATCGATACATCTCGCCCCTGGAAGCCAACTGGGTTTGTCACCCGATAGCCGTCAATCTCGACATCAACCACAGCGGCATTGACCAGCTTGACCTGGACGTCCTCGGAGCCGGTCTCCCAAGCTAACTGATCACGGACTTTTTCAAAAGCCGTGCGCTGCACGCGCTCGATGATGTCCTTCAGCTCCACCATATCAATCTGTACTTCCGGCCGCGCTCGGCGATAACTCACCGTCGTGCTCATTCCCTTCACCAGCTCGCCAGCGATACCAATTACTGTATTACGAGCCACTACGCCCGCCATCGCCTCAGCTTCACGGAGCGCCTTATCGCAATTCTCAACCACGCCAGCAATATCCGTCACGGCACCGTTGGCCATATCAGTCAGTCGTTGATGCGCCCGGGCCGCGCCAATAATTTCGACATGACTACCCTTTACTTCGCCGATCAAAGCTTTGACGTACTCCGTACCGATATCGAGCGAAACAATATACGGATCAGCCGCAACTTTCGCCGCTCGTGATTTCTGACCACGACCAGGAAGCTTCGGCAGCTTGGGAATTTTTGGAAGCTTGAGCGCCATACGCATTCATTCTAGCAGATTTTGGCTCCCTCTTGCGCTTTTGCCCAGATGTCGGTAACCTGTCAAGCGGTACCTTCACTCTGACCGAAAGGTAATTACATGCCTGAGATGTATGACGCAAGTGATCCGCCCGTCGTCCGCGAAGTTAAGGCCCTGCTGTGGGCAGTAGCTGCAGTGCTGCTCGGCTGGTGGTTGCAGTACATCAAATATCGCTGGCCGCGATCCAAGTCAATCGTGAACCAAGTGCCGAACGCGATGTCGGTTTTTCGCATTCCCGTCTCCCCAGTTGTTGCCGTCATGTTGTCGATCTCCATCTGGGAGGGCAACACGACTGCCGCCTGGTGGTGGTTTGTAGCCGTCGTCGGACTGATCATCCTCGATGGTCTGGATGGGCCGTTGGCGCGTCAACTCGACGCGGTCTCCGACTTCGGGAAGGCCATCGATCCAGCCGCCGACAAGGTACTCATCCTGTCGCTAGCCATCGCCTACTCGGTCCTGGTGATGCATTTTCAGGGCCTTGGAGTGTTCATCCCGCTCGTCGTGGCGCTCAGTTGGGCGATCTGGGTCGAGATCAAACTCGTCATGATCGCCCGCGATACAGATCGACTGGTCAAACTACTTGGCAATGTTGATTTGCCGGGTGCGAATGTGTTCGGCAAGATAAAGTTCAGCATCCAAGCGCTGTCATTCTTGCTGGCCTACGCCCTGATGATCACCATGCCAGCTGATCCAGTTGGTGGTTTGTGGCTGACGGTCAGCATGATCGTGGCGCGTTTCTTCGCCGACAAGAGCCTCGGACGCCACCGTCAAGACGTGTGGGAGTTCGAGAACCTGGCACGTCATCGACATCTGCCGGTTCCGGCCGCAACCACGGTCCGCGAGCTGGTTCTCTTGCCCTTTACCCGCAAGGAAAAGTCCACCGAGTCCGGCCAATCGGCCGCCTGAAATCAGGAGGAAGCACATTGCAGAAGGTCAAGAAACTCATCATCGCCAGCCTGGCGACCATCGGGGCCCTCGTCGTTGGCGTCATTGTCGCGACGATAGGCTCCGGAGTCGCCCAGGGCTGGGGTCAGCCGGCTCCGTCGCTCGAAAGGGACTTCGATCCGCCATGGCCATACTGAAACAACCCTTCATACCCGGGAGTGCTCTGACACTCCGCGAGGGAGACTGGATTGTCGTCTCGCGATGGACTGGCGTCGAAGAGATCATCGACATCGAGCGAATCGATACTGAGCCTTTCAACTTCCAGCGTCGTGGCGTCGCAGTCATGACTGAAACAGGATATCGTCAGGTGTTCAGCCCGACTGAGCAGATCTATCGACGGCCTGGCAATGGTTCACGGCGTAACCCGCCGCCAGCTGGTGATCGCGAACCGCGTGTCGCGGCACCGTCCAGCGGTTCAGATAGCCGAGTCATCGAAGCATCGGCCGTTGAGGTTGGTGCTCCATGACCGAAGTCCAGCAGCATACCAAGCTCGACGACAAACTCGTCTCGGCCCTGGTGTACGGCGATATCGTCAACCCTCAAGGACACCATGTCATGCAGACTGATGTTTTCTACACGCCAGGTAGACTCTCCACAGTCTACCTCTCGAATGGTGACACCATGCTGCTCGGCCACGCCGATAAGCTGCCGTTCTACGGCAACATCATAGATCAGGCGGACATCTTGCAGCAGCACAAGTTTCCTACTGCGATGATTCTGCCGACGCTGTTTCCGTCGAAGCCAGCGGGCGTGCAGATCGCCGTGCGGCACTTCGTCGAGCGCTCGGGCATTCCTGCGGTGCTCTACATC
>WBZP01002737.1_pt2 | contig 12117 bp, 8 predicted proteins | sample 5204301 | NCBI WGS metagenome assembly WBZP01 (sample SAMN12412401, study PRJNA552823) | activated sludge metagenome | isolation source: activated sludge from nitrification reactor of wastewater treatment plant... | place: USA: Pennsylvania | collected 2017
ACATTGTAACACGGCATGTGCTCGAGCATATCGAAGATGGTTTGCACGTGGTTAAAGAGGATAAATATACAAAACGGCTTTGTATTAATGTTCCGTATGATGAAGGTAAAGGAAATCCTTTTCATATATTGACGGGTATTGTCGAAAGTTCTTTTCCTGAGTATAAGAATGTAGAGTTCTTTTATGAAGATCTTGAGGGTAATACATATGAAAAGAGACCCAAAGGGGTGTTCATTAATAGTATAGTGTTTATTGCGAGCAAAGAGGGAATGTCACTCGTGAAGCCCTATTTCAAGTTCCCTGTTAAAGCGGCGGGTATTAATGAGGTGATTGACGACTTTACGGAGTCAAATACCAACTATGCAAGAAGTGCTATCAAGATTCTCCTAGAGAGATATAAGGATGTCACCGGACAAGGGTTAGAACAGCAGCTAGAACTGTGTCAAGAAGAGCTTAAACTACGCACGGCTGAGAGGGACAAATTCAAGAAGGACGTTTACAGTTTGAGCGGTGAGCTAAATGCCATAAAAGGCAGTAAGAAGTGGAAATACGTAAAAAGTGTAGCGGTTGTAAAAAATAAAATATTAAAAAAAGATGGCAGCAAATAAGCTTAATCCAAAAGTATCAATTATCATACCTGTATATAACGGGTCTGATTACTTAAGATCGGCAATTAATAGCGCCTTGGCACAGTCCTACGAGAACATCGAAGTAGTTGTTGTTAATGACGGATCCAGCGATGGTGGTGCTACGGATAAAATTGCAAAATCCTATGGCGACAGGATACGATACTACAAGAAAGAAAATGGCGGAGTATCTACGGCGCTAAATCTTGCGATTGAAAAAATGCAAGGTGAATACTTTTCGTGGCTTAGCCATGATGATTTATATAAAGACAACAAGATTCAAAGCCAGATTGACTTCTTGAATACACTCGAAGATAAAAATTCAATTATCTATGCAGACTTTGAATTGATTAATGAACATGGCGAGCTGCTAGAAAAATGCGTTAACAATCACGAGCTACTTGAACGAGTGCCTGTATACGCACTGCTAAGAGGGATAATAAACGGCATCACTATGCTGATTCCAGCGAAAGCATTTAAGACTCATGGTAAATTTGATGAATCCATGAAGTGCGCGCAGGATTACGATATGTGGTTCAGATTATTTAATGATTATACATTTGTGCATCAACAAGAAATTTTGACTCAGACAAGAATTCATTCTAGCCAGGGTACGACATCAAACCCAGCGGCTACGACTGAAGGGAATGCTCTTTGGATTCGAATGATCAAGCAGATAGATAATGTGACGAAACAAAAAGCTGAAGGTAATTTGTTTACATTCTACTTTGAGATGGTGAAGTTTCTGAAGAATACCCCATACAATGAAGCTCTAGAATACTGCGTGAGAGAACTCGAGAGGTATGCAAATAGCAAAGAGGTCAACTCTGATGATTACAGGACAGATAAGGTAGTCATCCAGACCGCAAATAGCCTAATTGACGAAGATCAAAAGATTAGCGCAGCATATTTCACATCGAATATTCTTGCTCAGCTTATTGCGAAAAAGAAACACGACCGCTCAATAGATATTATCAAGGGTGGTCTTGTGGGTAAATTAAAGAACGTAGATTCAGTACACGAATCTGAAAAATATCTAACTAAAGCAATTGCCAATAAAAAGAAAAAAAGAATACTCTTCTGTTCCGGATATTGGCTCACTGGTGGCATAGAAAGGGTTTTATCGATTCTATTTGAGCAATTAAAAGATGAGTATGAGATATTCCTGGTGACACCTCATGATGGCAGAAAAAGTAATATTACGGTTCCGCCACATGTAAATCATATCTTAATTTCTGAAGATTATTATACTAAATACGACTCAATAACTTTGACGTATGCGATCATGCTGAAGATAGATGTAGTAATTGGTATGAACTGGGAAAAAGAACAGTTATTGCTATATGACATGTGCACGTCTGTAGGTATTAAAACAATAGCTTCGAACCATGAGATATATTTTTATCCGTATCTGAATATAAATCTACAAGGATTAATTAATAGAAGAGTCGAGGTGTTCAAGAATGTGGACGCCGTACTCTGGCCGACGAACTTCAGTGCTGCAGCATATGGTCTCGTGGCAAATAATAGTTACTTGATGCCTAATCCAAATACTTATGATATTAAGTCGTCTTACAAAGATCACGATGAAAATATAATTCTATGTGTTGGTAGGTTTACGGATTATGTAAAACGAATAGATAGAATACTACACTGCTTTAGTGAGGTTTCAAAAAATGTACCAAACGCAAAACTTATACTCGTAGGAAAATATGATAACGATGTTGAATTTATGCCTGCTGATAGCAGGACAGTTAATCATCTACTCAAAGAGTACAGGATTGATCAAAGTAGAGTTGAGTTTGTTGGTGAGGTAGACAATCTAGATGAGTATTATGCGAAGGCGAGCTTATTGTTGGTAACTTCAAATAACGAAGGCTTCTGTATGGTTGTTAACGAAGCAGCGTGTTACGGCGTACCAACGGTGTGTAATCGCATACCAGGACTAGAGGACTTAATTAATAACGGAGAGAATGGATATATTGTTGAGCAAGACGATATTGTCGCACTGTCTAATAAAGTTGAGACACTACTCGCCGACAAAGAGCTGAGAAATCGAACAGGCAAGCAAGCTAAAGAATATGTCAAAAAGTTCAGCAAGGAAACAGTTGGAAACAGTTGGAAATATTTAATTAATACTGTAATAACGGAAAAAAATACAGATAAAGCATTACGAAAGAAGCTTGATTATAAAATTGAAGACTATCGTGCGTACAGTAAATTACTTATGCGTGAGATGGATAAAATTGTTGCGATGATGCAGTCAGGGCCGGTGAGAAACGACGTAGCTAGCGCTCGCAAGGAGAATGAGAACCTTAAGAAAGAGGTCTATGGTTTGAGTAGTGATTTAAATCAAATACGAAATAGTAAGCGATGGGTCGTAACGTCTCGTATAATAGACTTAACTGTTGGAAAAGCTAGAAGACTGAGTAGTAAGCGAGGGGACGCATAAATGGCAAGTATACCAAAAAAGATTCACTACTGTTGGTTTGGTGGTAATCCCCTGACTCCGTTGGCTAAAGACTGTATTGAGAGTTGGAAGAAGTATTGTCCAGATTATGAGATTATTGAGTGGAATGAGACGAACATAGATATAGACAGCTCGCCATTTATGAAAGCCGCATACGAAAACAAAAAATGGGCATTCGTATCTGACTATGCGCGGTATAAGGTTATATATGAAAACGGTGGCGTGTATCTTGATGTTGATGTTGAGGTTATTAAAAATCTGGACGACCTATTGAAATTAGGCGCATACATGGGCTTCGAGGGTAATGAGTATGTAAACTCTGGTCTTGGCTTCGGTGCTACCGCTGGTGATAAGACATTGAAAGAGATTTTGAGTGTTTATGATAGAACGAGCTACGAAGATCATAAAGATGATCCGGCAAAGATATCAACACCCATAATTGTTACCAATATACTTTCTCAACACGGGTTCAAAAAGAATGGTGAAATGCAAAAAGTCGGCACTATGACTATTTTGCCAGAAGACTATTTGTGCCCAAAGAATCCGTTGACACGTCTGACCAATATCACCGATAACTCTCATTCTATACACCACTACGACGCAAGCTGGGTGGGGTCAAAAGAGCGTGAACACATAGACAAGTTAGAGGCGTCGAGTAAAGATATTGCCGCTCGATTTCCCGACCTTATATCGATAATTATTCCTGTATATAACGGCGAGGACTACTTGGCGCAATCAATCGAAAGCGCGGTAAATCAAACATATAAAAACCTTGAAGTTATTGTGGTTGACGATGGTAGTACTGACAGGACTGAAGAAATAGCACGTTCGTACGGCCCAAGAATTAGGTATATCCGAAAACTCAATAGTGGCGTTTCATCGGCACTTAACCTTGGTATTAAGAGTATGCGTGGTAAGTATTTTGCATGGTTGTCTCATGATGACGTCTATCACGAAGAAAAGCTCGAGGTATTGCACGGTGAAGTTACTGGGTTGGATAAGACCATCGCAATATCAAACTGGGATATTATTGATGAAAATGGCAAGTTCCTTAGGCGGGCGAAATTAGACGATCGTTTACAGACCGCCCCGAAAAGCTTTTTGGCATTTGACAGGAAGACGTGGCTGAATGCGTGTGCGATGCTGATACCAAAAAGTCTTTTTGACGAAGTCGGGTTGTTTGACGAGAAGCTAAGAACAACTCAGGACTATGACATGCATTTGAGAATGATGGACCATGGTGCAACTTATAAAATAGTTCATAGGCAACTATTCTACTCCAGGGCACATGCTAATCAAGGATCTTTGGCGATCGGTGACGATACTATGAGTAATTCTGATAATATGCACGTTAATATTATTTCTAGGCTTTCGAAAAATGACTTTGACGCATATTTCAATAATAATCTTGAAGAATTCGAGAAGGCATATCGGTCATTTGTGTCCAATGGCTATTCGCTGACCCCGGTGGAAATGGTGAAAAGAGTTATTGAACTATATGGGAATGACGACACTTTCACAAGACAGGTTGTAGGCCGTAGTCTTGTATCAATGAGCGGTGCCGTGTCGGCTAAAGCTACAAATATCGTTCTCAAAGAACTAGGTAGTCGTAAGAAAAAACCACGTCTTTTGTTCTGCTCGGGTCGTTGGCTAACCGGTGGCATGGAGCGAGTGCTATCTAATTTGTTTAATCATCTGGATGATAAGTACGAGATTATATTAATCACTCCAGGCGGCTATGAAGATGATGAGACGACAATACCAATTCCTCGTTCTATTACACACCTAAAAATAGCCGAAGACTTATACAGGAATAGCTTTGATATGGCTGCTTTCACCTATGCCAAATTACTCAAAGTTGATATTGTAATAGGTTTTTTGAATCTAAACGATATACAACTGAACCTCTACGAGCGCTGTGTTAAGAATGGCATTAAGACTGTGGCGTCGAATCATGAATATTACTTTTTTCCATACAGAAGTCCCGATGCAGATATGCGCAGGCTGGCTCTTAGGCGGAAAGAGGTGTATAAAAAACTCGATGCGGTATTATGGCTGACAAATTTCAATACAGCCGTTCATGATATAGATGCGGACAATGGATACTTAATGACTAATCCGAATACGTTTGACATTAAGAAGTTACCTACTAAAAGTGCAACTAAGAACATCATTTGCGTCGGACGTTTTAATGATCATGTGAAACGTGTCGATAGGATTATAGGCGTGTTCAGTCGGGTGCAAAAAGAAGTTCCTGATGCAACCTTGACGCTTGTGGGCGCTGTTGATCGCGACGCGCCAACTGCCGATGCAAAAGGCGACAGCATAAATGATTTGATATTGAGCAGAGGTATCAAGACTGAGAATATAATATTTGCAGGTGAAACAAAAGATATATCTCAGTACTATGCGAATGCAGATCTTATACTCATGACTTCGGAGACAGAAGGCTTTCCTATGGTATTGACTGAGGCTATGTGTCACGGCTTGCCGGTGGTTTGCGGAGATATCCCAGGACTCGAAGATGTGGTAGTCGATAGCTACAATGGTTTCGTTGCGGGCCAAAATGATACGGCAGCCATGGCGCAACGTGTAGTTGAAATCCTTACCAATGATTCGCTACGAAATAAGATGAGTAAAAATGCGCAGGATCATGCCAAGCAATATGACGGTAGAAATATTGCGGACAAGTGGGACTATCTTCTAAGAACAATCCTCAAGGGGGGTGACTTCCCATCTGCGTTGCGCAAAAAGCTGCCGTTTGAGATAAGTGACAGAGCTGTTTTTGAGCAACGTATAGTAAGTGAGCTCGATGAATCTATGCGGCAATCACTTGTGATGGCGAGAGTCCTTTCAGGTGAGAGCAAGGAAAGTGTTCGCGCAAAAACACTCCGCCTTGCTCGCTCTACCAAAAGGGACTATGCCACCATGGGTGTGCGGCGCGCAAGCAAGAAGGCGATAAAAAAAGTTGTTAGAAAGACTGCGAGTGTATTACGACTTGACCGTCGTAACGGAATGTAGCAGATAATTTACAGATATATGGCTAAGCGTGATCCAAAAGTATCCATAATTATACCGGTCTACAACGGTTCGAACTTTCTTGCAAATGCCATAGATAGTGCACTTGCTCAGACGTATCGTAATATCGAAGTCGTCGTGGTTAATGACGGCTCAACTGATAATGGTGAAACGGAACGTATTGCTCTATCGTATGGCAACAAGATTAGTTATTACCAGAAAAAGAATGGCGGCGTGTCTTCTGCGTTGAATTTTGGGATTAAGAAAATGAGGGGTGAGTATTTCTCTTGGTTATCCCACGATGACATATATGAGAAAACAAAAGTTGAAGAAGAGATTGAATATCTGCTTGCCCGGTCGGACCCCGCGCATACAATCGTCGCCTGCAATTCTTTTACATTGTTTGAAAGCGGAATCAAGAAAAAAGAAAAGATTAATCAGACTGTCTTCGACAATCACTTTGATATCTTTCTCGGTGCATCTGCAAAAGTGGGTCTGAATGGCTGCAGTTTGCTGATACCACGACAGCTTCTCATAAAAGATGGTGGATTTAAAGAAGATCTACCAGTCACCCAGGATTATGATTTATGGAATCGGTTAAAAGATAGAGCAACATTCGTGCTGCTCGATAAGAATCTTGTCGTGTATAGGCATCATGATATGCAAGATAGTATACAAAAGTTCAGCATGAGTCTTGTGGCGGGTGATGATCTAAGGTCGCGTATATTACAGGGTATATCAAAGAATGATTTTGCTCATTTTATGGAGTCTCATAAGAAAAATGAGAAGTGGCTTTGGGATAACTATGCAATCTACAGGACAAGGGGATATATAAAGATACCACTAGCAATGCTTTATTTGTTAGCCCGTTATTATGGTCATGACACGACGCGAGCTTTACGGGTCAGATCTGAGCTCCTTGTTTTTGAGCGTCGCTATAGCAACGATCTGAAACAATTCGGAGATAAAAATATGCTAATTGCAGAAAAGACAAAAATACTCATTAAGAGTATCTCCAGTAAAGACTACAAAAGTCACCCAGATTCTGATGGTGGCAATAAGCTGGTGGGATATATAGAAAGTATCAAGAGCGACGGCCTACTATTTGTCATAGAAAAGGCTGCGCGAAAGTTGGGCAGGATCGTACGACGAAAATAGGTATGGGTAGGGGTTACTTTATGCCTATCGGTGCGCCAACTGGTATATCTGCCATGACTACATCGGGCACGGTCTGGATTTTACCCCAGTTGTATCCGTAGCTATTGAAGGCTTCCGCGCTATCAAACGGGCGCCTACTCGTGCTATCTACAAGGTACACTCCTGAATTGGCTGCACTACTTTTGATCAGCTTACCTGTGTATGCTGCGATATTAATTCCTACTGTAGGCCCAGTAGGAATGCTTGCTATGAGGGTGTCTGAAACAGTTATAACTTTATCCCATGAGTAGTTGTGGCTGTATAAAGCATCTACACTGTCAAAAGCCCGTTTGATACCGTTTTCAATAAGGTAAACTCCCGATCCGGCTGCGCTACCTTTAATTGCTTTGCCGTTGTAAGAGGTAATACCAAACCACTCCTTGAAGTATGCATAGAAATTACGATTGCCATATGCGCCACAGTAGGCTGTTCCTGGATATGCTGCAAGAGCGCCATCATTTGGGGTGTAGGGTGTATATATGTATAAGCTTAGGGTTGCTATGTTCTGTATGTTTACCTGCTTGGTGCCGCAATTGGGGTCTGGTGAATACTGTATGTTATTCACACCTATAAAGTACCTGTAATCGTTGGGATGCTGCTTGTAATAGTTTAGCTGCCATGCGGCAAGGGTCATTTGGTTGTAAAAACCAGCATAGTTTTCATTACAGTTAGCGGAATTGTTAGGGCCGCTGTCTGGGCAGGCATAGCCCATGGCGTACTTGTACTGGCTTTTGAGCGGCCAATTGTCGGCTGTCAGTGGACCCAGGGACTCTTTTTTGAGCATTACAAGCAATACTTGGGGGTTTATGTTGTAAGTTTGAGCGGCGTTGTATATTATCTGTGCTGCGCTTATGCCACCAGCAAAAGCACCACCACCTTTTTCGTATGATGTTTCATGAGTGGTAGGGTTTTCATAATATTTGTTTATACACACGTATGGTGGGCCGGGCCAACCCTGTATTTGCTGTGCATATTGTGCGTTCGTTAGGCCGCCATAGCCAGAGGCTTGTGTGCCGTTTATGTCACAGTTTGGTATTAGGCTATCTAGGAACGCCTGGATTTGAGCTAGACTCATAGCGTCTTTGTTGTAGAATATACGGTCATCTATTATATTCCCTGGGTCAAAATCTGTTATAGGTGCAGCGTGCACCTGGGGGGTGATTGTAAGCAGGCCAACGATAGCAAAAACTGCCGTTAGTAGTCCGGCCGTGTAAGGGTGTTTAAATAGTGACCGTAACATCTGGTGATTTACCTACATATATTGATGATTCGAAATTAAGGCTTATCGTCCATTTGCCGGATGTAAGCTCTGAAGTTGAGATTTGTATGGTTTTGCAATCTGTAGATGACGGGTTTTGTAACAGAGTGGTGTCTTTTGTAATCTTTTGACCACCTGGGCCCACCAGTGTAGCAAAGCACCGACCATCTTCAACAGGGTAGTTGACTCCACCGCGTATATACAGCGTGCCGCTACTAATATTTGCTGTCGCTGTAACCTGGAGGCTTTTTAGTTCACTGCCCTCGATAGTCTCTGGTTCGGGTGGCCTGTCTGAATTAACAACTTTTTCCTTGTTGTCCGGGCTTTCTTTCAGCGCTTTTGACTGCTCTTCGTCAGTGTTGGGTTGTGATTCCATAGTGTCAGCAGTTACGGAGTTGTTATTGGTGTTTTTATGGTAATATGCATACACACCAACAGTCGTCAGTAAAGCGACTATTACTAGTGTTACAATGAGTTTTTTCGATGATTTATTTTTGTTTATGCGCATAGACTATACTCTACGTATAATTATAATAACTTATTAGCATAAGCGCAAGAGGTGATAGCGACTAAGTTGGATACCCGTTTGAGTTCAAGGGTTCAACCCTACAAGGTGTAAATATTTGCAATTTGGTTTAATGTAGGTGTATGCCGTCGCGTAATATTGTAAAGAGTTATAACACAGACACCTTCTATCATGTATATAATCGTGGTGCTGGCGGTGCTTATGTATTCAAAGATGCAATGGACAAGCATGTGTTTGTGAATTATCTGCGGCGCTACGCTACGCCACGTGACTATCGCGATGAACCAGAGGCGCAATACCCCGAATATGATATAGAGGTGAATGCATATTGTGTAATGGGTAATCACTTTCATCTGCTACTCTACGTTCGTGGTGATGCCGACGCATTATCTGGCTATATGCGATCCGTAAGTACGGCGTATTCTATGTATTACAACAAAAAATACAAAAACCGCGGCCACGTGTTCCAAAGTATATTTAAAGCCGTAGCTATAGATACCGATGCGTATTTTGCACACATAACACGCTATATACACATGAACCCGCGCACATACATGACGTATAAATGGTCTAGTCTGCCGGCATATCTTGGCGAGCCTCACGAAGATTGGCTAAGCCCCGAGCGCGCCATGACCATGACACCCACTGAATATCGCAGATTTATAGATGAATACACAGACAAAAAGAAAGAATTAGAGTATATACGGCATTTTTTGGCGGATATTTAAAAGCTCCATAATCTGTTAACTAAAACAATGATAATATGTTAAGTAAAATGCATGCAATGTGTAATATGAACTTGACACTTTGCAGTGATTTTACTTGACACTTTGCAAACATTAGTGGTATAATACATACTATGCCATATATAAAACGAATAATAGATGAAGATATAAAAAACGGACTAGCTGCGGCAGGCGCGGTTGCTATAAGAGGACCACGAGCTTGTGGCAAGACCGAAACAGCACTACAATACGCTAGTAGTGACGTTAACTTGATTTATGACGTTGCTGCTCGCGACCTGGCGCGACTTGCACCCAGCAGTATACTGGAGGGTGACACTCCAAGGCTAATTGACGAATGGCAAGAAGCCCCAGATGTGTGGAATGCGGTTAAAACCGAAGTAGACAGACGTAGGACTTCTGGTCAGTTTATACTTACGGGGTCATCGGCTGTAAATAAGGAAAGCCACCTGCACTCTGGCGCTGGCCGTTTTATACTTCATGACATGTCTACTATGACTTGGGCTGAGCTTGGCTATTCTAACGCGACCGTGAGCTTGAGCGATCTTTTGGCGGGGAACCCAGTTAAACCGAGCCAAAACAAAACTGAGCTGAGTGATATACTGACACGGCTTGTTGTGGGAGGCTGGCCAATGCTGATAGGTAAAACAGAGAGGCAAGCCAAGGACATTAACAAGGCTTACGTAGACTTGCTTCTCAGTGATGACATTAGTCGAGTGTCGGGCATCGAGCGTGATCGACGTCGTGCAACACAGATTTTTACGTCTTTATCTAGAAATATCGCAACTACAGTAGGTATTGCTACGCTCTCTAACGATAGTGAATCTAATGAGGTGGACGGCGACGATGTTACGGTGTCGAGACAGGCTACATATGACTACTTGGAAGATTTGAAGAAGCTTATGATAGTAATAGATCAGCCAGCATGGAGGCCGCATGTGCGCTCGGCTGTGAGGCTACGCACAAAGCCAAAGCGCCACTTAGCAGATCCTTCGCTAGCCGTAGCGGCGTTGGGTATTTCATCTAAGACACTAATAAAGGATCTTAGATATACTGGTTTTTTGTTTGAGTCGCAAGTGTTTCACGATCTTACAGTATATGCCAGGGCGAACGACGCTGAATTATCGTACTACAGAGACAGTAGTGATAGCGAGGTAGACATAATTGTTGAAGATAGGGCGGGCAACTGGGCGGCGTTTGAGGTCAAACTGGGTGATGACGACTTGGATGCTGCGGCTGCTAAGTTGTTGGCGTTTGCTGCTAATATAGACACTAATAAAACCAAGGAACAGGGCTCCCTGAATATCGTTACTGGTGTTGGCTATGGATATGTGCGTCCAGATGGAGTGAACGTGCTTCCGCTGAGTGTGTTGGGTGTCTAAATTGTCGACGCTCTAACGGGTATGTAGTCTAATACTTGACACTTTGCAGTGATTTTACTTGACACTTTGCAAAATTCTAGTGATTTTCGTAGCCATTTGGATTCTGCGATTGCCAGCGCCAGGAGTCGGTGCAGGCTTGCTGGATGGCTAGTGTGGCGTGCCAGTTGAGCTCGGTATTAGCAAGGGCTGGGCTGGCGTAGCAGGCGGCTACGTCGCCGGGGCGGCGAGCAACTACCTCATAAGGAATATCTTTGCCGGCAGCTTGTTGCACGGCAGCTATGAGTTCTAGTACCGACGTGCCGGTGCCGGTTGCTAAGTTGTAAGCGTGAGCGCCAGGCTGCATGTGGCTGAGCGCTGCTATGTGCCCACGTGCTAGGTCGACCACGTGTATGTAGTCTCGCACACCGGTGCCGTCTATGGTGTCGTAATCGTTGCCAAAGACTTTCACCGAGTCGAGCTTGCCGATGGCTACCTGGGTGACATATGGCAGTAGGTTGTTTGGTAGGCCGCCAGGGTCTTCGCCAATGGTACCACTTTCGTGCGCACCCACGGGGTTAAAATAGCGCAAGAGTGTCACCTCTAAGTCTGAATTTGCTCTAGCAACATCAGTAAGGATTTGTTCGTTCATAAACTTTGTCCAACCGTAGGGGTTGGTAATGCCCACCCCTACACGGCTCGTTTCGGTGAGCGGGAGTGACTCGGGGGTGCCGTACACCGTGGCTGATGAGCTAAACACAATTCGCGTAACGTGGTGAGCCTGCATTGCTTCAACAAGCACGATGGTCGAATCGAGGTTATTTGCGTAGTACTCAAGCGGTTTTGCAACTGATTCACCCACAGACTTATGGCCGGCAAAATGGATAACGCCATCGACCGCGTGCTCGGCAAATATCGTAT
>WBZP01006039.1_pt1 | contig 12113 bp, 8 predicted proteins | sample 5204301 | NCBI WGS metagenome assembly WBZP01 (sample SAMN12412401, study PRJNA552823) | activated sludge metagenome | isolation source: activated sludge from nitrification reactor of wastewater treatment plant... | place: USA: Pennsylvania | collected 2017
GATCAAAGGGGAGAGATTGGAATTGAAGAATAAAAGGTTATCAGTCTACTTCACGCATAAAAGTGCGATCAACAAATTCAAGGAACACGATTGCGGGGATTTTCAAGGATAAACCGGTTTACTCAATGCCTGGTTGCTGAAGGGATCGATCAGGTTTCCTGTACGTAGCCTTTCTGTCATGCAGACCGTTCACCTGGTAGGGGTAGTACTTTCTTACGCTTACTAAAATAAAAAAGCCTTCAATGGTCGGTGAAGGCTGTAAGATTGACGGGATAAGAAACAAACTTGTGTCAAAAGCTCTGATCCGCATCTGCTAAGTGGTCTCACCAAGAATCGAACTTGGATCTAGAGTTTAGGAAACTCCTATTCTATCCATTGAACTATGAGACCAGGGCAAAAACCAGAAATGCGCAATAAGGGCTCTGAACGGTTAACTTATTACAGCTTTTCTCATTTTCGGGAGGCAAAAATAAGGGTTTCCCCGGATTGGGAAAGGCTTTGACCCATTTTAAAGCCGAAATTAACGCCCGAAAGCCCCAGCCTGCCCTAATCCCGTATATTTGCGGCCTAATTGCAGATTTATGAAGTGGATGAACACCCTTATCAAATACCGTCTTTTGATCGGTATTGCCATGCTCGGACTGGCCATTTTTGTCAATTATCAAACCAGTTTCTGGCCCTCCTTTATATTATACTTTATTGCGGTCGTGCTTATTCTGGGTCATTTCCTGTTCGGACCCATGCGGTTGATCCAATCTGCCATGGAAGAAGGGGATATGGAAGGGGCCAAAAAAATCGTGGACTCCATACGTTTTCCGGGCTTGCTGATCAAACCCGTTCGCTCTGTTTATTATACCCTCCAGGGAAACCTCGCTATGATGAGCAACGATTACGACGCGGCGGAAAAGCACATGAAAAAGGGGCTCGAACTGGGCGGTGGCTCACTCACCAAACAGGCCGAAGGGCCCAATAAACTGCAACTGGGTATGCTCAGCTTGCAAAAAGGCGACTATAAACAAGCCGAAGCCTATATCCGCCAGGCATTAAAGGCGGGGTTACCTGACAAGGAAAATGAATCTGCCGCATACCTGCAGCTTTGCTCCATCATGATGAACAAACGCGAGTTCAGGGCCGCCAAAGATTATTTCCGCAAGGCCAAGGGCCTGAAGCCCACAACGCCCCAGATCGTTGACCAGATCAAGCAAATTGAAAAATATATTACCCGGATGCCGGGTTAACATGCAATACTGCAGTAAGTAAGGATTTTTGTAGATTTACACTGTAGCTAACTAACCTATTTGCCCTGTGATAACGGATTACCGGTATCATTAAAAACACCTGAATTGAATACACTGAGTTTTGCCCGGGAAGAATGGAAGGAAGTTCACCTGGGAGAAGGATTTGTCAATGACTTCCGCCTGGAAGTTTCCAATTTTGGCCGTATCAGGGCCTTTAATAAAATTAATAAGGGCAAGATCCTGAAAGGGTCTATGATCAATGGCTACCGGATCATCCGGATGAAAATGTTCCATGCGCGTAATCCTGAATCCGAGGCCCGCCTGAAAGAAATGCAGGCATCACTATCCCTTCTGTTTAAAGAAGTGGTGGCCATCCGGAAAGAACTTCGCAATAATAAGATCAGTCCTGAACAGAGAGCCGATTGGCAAAAGAAACTGGAGGAGGCCGTCAGCTTGCAGGAAAGCAGGAAAAAAGAATACATGGTTGTGTATAACCAGGATCTCAAAAGCCGCACGCATTATTACGCCCCACTCGTTCATCGCCTGGTAGCCGAGTATTTTATCCCACGCCAGTCAGAAGAACATACCATTGTTGCCCACCTCGATTTTGACAAACTGAATAATGTGGTGACCAACCTTAAATGGATGACACCGCAGGAAAACAGCAGTCACCAGCAACTTAGTCCGCATGTGCAGGCTGATAAGGAAAAGAAAAAGCAAACCGTTCTCTATGGACCCCGGACCGGTAAACTCACGGTCACCAAGGTCATGTTCCTGAAAAAGCTGCTGAATGAAGGCGTTTCCGTTAAAAAGCTGGCTAAACAATTCAAAGTGACCGAGACTCAGATCATTCGCATCAAAAAGAATCAAAACTGGTCATCGGTGGAAGCAGCAAAGTAGATGGTTTCTTTTAGGATTGAGATTGTAATTATTCTTTAATTCGTTGAAATCATTAAAAGCGCTGGATGGTTGATATATTCTGTCAACATCTGTAAACATCTGTGCCATCTGTGAGCGACTTCCTGAACCCATATTCATGCAGACAAAAAGGGACAATATCTGTGAACATCTGAGCCATCTGTGAGCAACTTCCAGAACCCATATTCATGCAGACAAAAAGGAACGATATCTGTGAGCATCTGTGCCATCTGTGAGCAACTTCCTGAACCCATATCCATGCAGATAAAAAGGGACGATATCTGTGAACATCTGTGCCATCTGTGAGCGACTTCCTGAACCCATATTCATGCAGACAAAAAGGGACGATATCTGTGAACATCTGTGCCATCTGTGAGCGACTTCCTGAACCCATATTCATGCAGACAAAAAGGGACAATATCTGTGAACATCTGTGCCATCTGTGAGCGACTTCCTGAACCCATATCCATGCAGACAAAAAGGGACAATATCTGTGAACATCTGTGTCATCTGTGAGCAATAATGATTTCAACCCTGGCCACCAGGTAGCACAGCAGCAATCTTATCATTTTATCCCACTCACTCTGAAATCACCATTATTTGCTTATGATTTTTTACTTTTGCCTTCATTCATTAAACCAGCCTGATTCATGTGCGGTATCGCCGGCCTGATCGATTATAACCAGACTTCTTCACCCGACATACTTAGCCGTTGCACAGACGTACTTGCCCACCGTGGCCCGGATGGAAGCGGATTTGAGTTTTTTACGGAAAAGGATTACCAGGTAGGCCTGGGACACCGCCGCCTCTCCATCATCGACCTCAGTAATGCCGCCTCTCAACCAATGAAGTACAAGCATTACAGCATCATCTTCAACGGTGAAATATATAATTATGAGGAGATCAGGGTGGAGTTGATGAAAGTCGGTCACGTATTTCACAGTCACTCCGATACGGAAGTGGTACTGCATGCCTGGGAACAATGGGGCCCCGAAATGACCGCCCGGTTTATCGGCATGTTCGCTTTTAGCCTCTACGATGCAAAAGAAGGTAAACTCTATTGCTTCCGCGACCGGGCCGGGGTAAAGCCTTTTTATTATTACTGGCATAACGGCCTGTTCCTCTTCGCTTCCGAATTGAAAAGCTTTCACCAGCACCCGGGTTTTGTTAAGAAGATCAACCACCCTGCATTAAAACAATTCCTGCAATACGGATATATACTGGCGCCGCAATGCATTTTTGAACACACGCATAAATTGCTCCCGGGACATTACCTCGTTTTTGATACACATCGGCGCGATTTTAGTTTGCATAAATACTGGGATGTGTATGATGCATACAACCAGCCCAAGATCGATATCACGGAAACAGAAGCCATTGAAGAAACGGAAAAATTGCTCATATCCGCCTGCCGTTACCGCATGGTGGCCGATGTTCCGGTAGGTGTGTTCCTCAGCGGGGGATACGACAGCACCGCCGTTACGGCCCTGCTGCAGGCCAACCAATCAGATAAGCTGAAAACATTCACCATAGGTTTTCATGAGGAAGATCACAATGAAGCCCCGTTTGCCAGGGAAGTGGCGCGGCACCTGGGTACCGACCATACCGAATACTATTGTACCACCAGGGAAGCACAGGAGATACTGCCCACAATACCGTTCTATTGCGATGAACCATTCGGCGATTCCTCTTTCATACCCACAACCCTGGTCAGCCGGCTTGCCAGGCAGGAAGTGACCGTGGCGCTTAGCGCGGATGCGGGCGATGAGATCTTTGCAGGGTATCCCAAATACCCGCTGGCACTGGATTTTCTCAAAAAAATGTCGATGGTTCCCGGCTTCATGAAAACACCGGCTGCATCCATCATGCAACAGATGCCCGATAGCTGGCTGATCAGGCTGAGCGGCAATACGGCCGCTTCCATCAAGAAGGAAAGGTTTTCCGGTTTGCTGAAAGAAAAGCGGTTAACCTCCACCGGTATAATGGACCGCCTGATGTCGCAGGTATATTCCGATCACCAGCTATCAGGATTACTTAGACAGTCTCCAGTACGTCCGTACTCCTTTTTCGACTCCGAGGAACTGCTCAGTCAATCGCTGGGCCCGCTTGATAAAATGCTGGCTGTCGATTATAAAACGTATATGGTCGATGATATCCTCGTCAAGGTCGACCGCGCCGGCATGAGCGTGTCCCTGGAAGGGCGCGAACCCCTGCTCGACCACCGCATCATTGAATGGGCCGCCCGCCTGCCGGAATCCTGTAAACTAAAGAACGGAAGCAGCAAACATATCCTCCGCCAAATCGTTCACAAATATGTACCGAAGGAAATGATGGAAAGACCCAAGATGGGCTTTGGCGTACCGGTGTTCCACTGGCTGCGGCACGACCTTCGTTATTATGCAGATGAATACATGAATGAAACCGAGTTTGCCAGGCATGGGCTTTTCAGGCAGGAAGGCGTAAACCATATCATGCAGCGCTTTTTTGCAGGCGACAGAAATTACAACAGCCTGTTCTGGTACCTGCTTATGTTCCAGATGTGGTATAAGAAATGGATGGAATGATACCCGGTCGATCCTTTGAGGATCACATTATCGGGGAGTGAAACTAACACAACAGGCCATTACATGCATTAGGTCTTTCGATGCAAAATGGGTTTTTAAGTGTTTGATCTAAAAACTATGCAACACATCCTCTTCATCTCCTACGACGGAATGACAGACCCGCTGGGCCAAAGCCAGGTGATACCTTATCTCGCCGGCCTGACGAAGTATGGATACCGTTTCTCGATACTCAGTTGCGATAAACCCGACAAATACAAGGCGCATCAACAGGAAGTGCGGTCGATGTTGAACGGACTGCCCATTCAGTGGCACAGCATCCCTTATCACAAAAATCCACCTGTCCTTTCTTCGGTCTATGATTTCTGGCAGATGAAAAAGGCCATCCGGCAAATGCAGAAAAACGATCCGGTGGATATGGTCCATACCAGGCCCGGCTTACCGGCCCTGCTCGGCGTATGGATGAAAAAGAAATTCGGAACAAAATTCCTGAACGATATCCGGGGATTCTGGGCCGATGAACGCGTGGATGGCGGCATGTGGAATCTCTCAAATCCATTGTATAAAGGCATATACCGTTTTTTTAAAAGAAAGGAAGATGAGGCGATTCGGCTGGCCGACTTCAATACCTGTCTGACAGAAAAAGCGAGAAGGGAGATCCTGTCATGGAAGCAGGTACCCCAACCCGTTAGACTGGAGGTGATCCCCTGCAGTGTGGATATGCGTGAGTTTGATCCTGCAGCCATCAACCTGGAAGACCAGGAAGTGTTTCGTAAGGAAATGGGTATCGGTAAAACAGATCTGGTGGTGAGTTATCTAGGCTCGATCGGGGGATGGTACCTGACAAAAGAAATGATGCAATGCTGTAAGGCAATTCTTGATGCGCATACCCATGCCCGTTTCCTGTTTATTTCCAACAACAGGCACGAACTCATACGATCCATCGCTGCGGAGTATGGTATCCCGGCCGACAGGATCATAACCCGTTTTGCCAGGAGGCAAGAATTGCCCGCAATTTTATCGCTCAGCCAGTATTCCCTCTTTTTTATCAAGCCCTGTTATTCAAAAATCTCTTCCTCCCCAACCAAACAGGCAGAGATCATGGCACTCGGCATTCCCGTGATCACCAATCCCGGGGTCGGGGATGTAGATGAAATAGTCAGAACCTGCAACGCCGGATTTATTCTGCCCGATTTTTCTGCCGGTAGCATGAAAAAGCTGTCACTTCAACTCAATACATCAAGCGATTTTGACAGAACCCGGATCCGCCAGGGGGCTTTCACCTATTTCGACCTCGAAAAGGCTGTGGAGAAATATGCAGGCGTCTATCGCCTGATATTCTCTAAGTAATTGAAAATCAAATGTATATTTATTATCAACGATCATGAGGCCATCGGTATCGTTTGAGCGTTGCACACACAAAAAGCGCTGAAATACAATAACCTGCACCCGGATTACGTTTTTCAGGATAATCTAAACCCTGAAACCTCAAACGTATCCTATGGACAAGGTTATAGCCGTGGTGGTAACCCATAACCGCCGTCAGCAACTCAGCGAATGCATTGATGCCCTCCGCCGGCAAACACGAAAAGTGGATGCCATTTTTGTAGTTAATAACGGATCGACCGATGATACGGCAGATTGGTTGCGCAGGCAATCTGATCTGGATTTTGTTACCCAGGCAAATACCGGCGGCGCCGGAGGCTTTGCCCGCGCCATTCAAACAGGCTATGTTCGCGGATACCACTGGATCTGGTGCATGGACGATGACGGGCTTCCGAAGGAAGATGCACTTGAACACCTGCTGGCTTCAGAAAACCAGGAACTCAGGTTGCTGAACTGCGCCGTGATCAATAAGGAAGACAAAGAAAGCTTCGTCTGGAAAACCGGGCACCATAAGAAAATTTCCGAAGTTCAATCCGACGAAATTAAAGGTATCGGCCATCCATTCAATGGTACGCTGATCAACCACCGCATCATCGCCAGGGTGGGTGTTCCGAAACAGCACCTCTTTCTCTGGGGCGATGAAACCGAATATTATTACCGTATTACCAGGAAGAACAACATCCCCGTGGCCACGGTCACCAAAAGCATACACTATCATCCCGCAACGGCCTTTTCACTGACAAAAAACTGGGATTTTGAAAATGGCTGGAAACTATATTACTATATTCGTAACCGTTATCACATTCATAAAGCGAAATTCAACAACCGATTCGTGGCAATGGTACATTACGCATGCTTCATCATGGCATTTGCCTGCATGGTGGTATTGTTTCAGAAAAAAGACAGGCTTAGAAAACTTAATTTCATCTTCTGGCCTGTGGCCGATGCATTCCGGAATGACTTTTCTGCCAGGCCGGCGTATATACTTCAACAGTTGAACGTACAAAACGAGCGGTCATACGGACAGGTCATACTCACACCGATCCGTAATTTTTTCTTAAGCATTTTTACCCCGGTGGCACGACCACAAGGTTCGCCATCCGTTTAGTAAGTCATCAATAAACTTGGTTTTTGATACATCACGCCCCGCTTGGGGCGTTTTATTTTTTCTGAACGAAGCTGTGCGTCTGTGCGGCAGAACGCCTGCTGTCGTCAGGCCTGTTGTTCCGGTTTTACTTTCAATTTATTATTGAAATACAACAGGAAGAACATGCTCACAACATAAAAGGGGAGCCCGGGTATCTTATATCTCACCAGGGTTCCGAAGTTCAGCGTGGTGGCGCCAACAAAGAGTGAAAACATCACGGAATATAGCAGGCAGTACATCACAATGGGGCGCTTGACTATGGTAACGAAGGTCTTTCTTAATCCTACTTTGATCAGCGTATAGATACTCAGTAACATGATTGCCAGGCTTTCAAGAGATGACAGAAAGGTGGAAGCCTTTTTCGATTCCCATAAGTATGGGCGGAACAACGTGGCCACTACGGCGGCAGGGGCTATTTTTACGAGGCTGTATACGGTACCGTCGAATTCCACACCGAGCGAAAAGTTTGATGTGGCGAAATCAGCCTGCGCCTCAAAATTATTCTGATATGTTTTGATGGTTTTGATCATGCCCTCCGATGCAAAATTACCAAGGGCTTTCTGCATGGTTTGGGCCACCGTCAGGAAGCTGAACAGGGATCCAACAATGAACCCCAACACGATGACCACTTTAATGGCTTTGTTTTTGATCAGTGTAACATGCTGCAACAACAGGAACATGATCAGGAAAGGCAGGTATGAAACGATGATATAGACCTTCAGTAATACGAGCAGGTAGGCGAATAAAAGAAAGATCATCACATTCACCAGCACGTTTTTTCTTTTAATGAAAATGGCATACAGCGAATAGGTCACCCATCCCATGGCGCCGATGCATAGGGGGTCTTTTAGTATCCCCGAACTCCAGAAAACAAAGGTGGGAAGATAAATGATGGCGATGGCCAGCTGTTTGTGCATCCTGGGGTACTGTTCGTAAAAAAAACGAAACAGCCGCCACACACCCGTAAACGACATCATCGAAAAAATCAGGTTGATGGCAAGGAACTTTCCAAAAGTGATGAAAGAAAGGGCGGCTACGATTTTTGCGATGAGGTAATTGCTCTCCTCCCGGAAATAGCCGAGGTTATTGATATTGGCCAATAATGCCTGGTCGAATTCTTTGCCGGGAATGAACAACAGGTATACGTTGGAAGGATCTTTAAGGATCAGCTTGTAAATATTATATCCTTCGGGATGAAACAAGCCGGTGGTATCGCCCGGCGAAAAATACAAAACGAACATGCTGTATGCCAGTGAACTGAAAACTTTGATCCAAAACCCTTGTTTCTGATACCTGCGGAGCAAAGGATCTTTGTACCTTCTCCTGCGCCAATAGAAAATCAGGTAAAATATAAAGATGTAAATGATGAACAGTATGAAGTCGAAAAAATTCATGGATCATGGATGCACGGCTGTTCAAAGGTTTCCGTGAACGGCGCATGGCAACAAATTTATCCTAAATAATCATACGCCATTCAACAATATCAACTTATTTTGCTCAACTAAACTGCTCTGGATACATGTGCGGAATCGCCGGTTCGGTCAATCACAAACTCGCTTATAATAGCCTGCGTGCAGCCATGCTGCATAGAGGTCCTGATGGACAAAACGGCTATTCAACGGGCCCTGTTGACTTTTACCACCTGCGCCTGTCGATCCAGGATATTGCGGGCGGCGCACAACCCATGCACCTCGGTGACCGTTACTCGATCATCTTCAACGGAGAGATATACAATCATACGGAGCTCAGAAAAAAGTACGACATAAACGGGCAGACACATTCCGACACAGAAACCATCCTGCACCTGTACGCTAAACTTGGCCCGGATTTCCTGCATCAACTCGATGGGATGTTTGCCATGGCCATCTATGATCAAAAACAGAACAAACTATTCCTGGCGCGCGACCGTGCAGGTAAGAAACCTTTATATTATTATACTAAAGGTAAACAGTTTGTTTTCGCCAGCGAGTTGAATGCATTGAAGAGCCAGTTGCCTCTCGAAATTGAAACGGCGCATATCGATCATTATTTTCGCCTGGGTGTTTTTTACCGCAGCATGACTCCTTATAAATATGTTGCCGAAATGCCCGCCGGTACATGGATGGAGATCGACTGTGATTCACTTGCCATCCGGGAAGAACGCTGGTGGGATATTCACCAGTATTACCGGCAATCATCCTCCGACGGTTTGGAAGAAGCCCTCAGGCAAACAGAAGACCGCCTGCAACGCAGCATTCGGCGAAGGCTCGAATCGAGCGACCTGGAAGTGGGTTGCTTCCTTAGTGGTGGTATCGACAGCGGGCTCATCACGGCGATGGCCAGTAAGATGACCTCTAAACTGAAAACCTTTACCGTTTCCTTTGCTGGAGAATACAACGAAGCGCCGCTGGCCAAATTGGTGGCCGATCAATACAATACCGATCATACCGAAATAAAAATATCATTCAACAACCTGGTGAATGATATCGAAAAGATTTTGTGCAACTACGGGGAACCCTTCTTCGACAGTTCTGCCATCCCTTCCTACTACGTCAGCCAGGCGGCCAGAAAACACCTGACCGTCATTCTTAATGGCGACGGCGCAGATGAACTCTTTGCAGGTTATCGCCGGTATGTGCCCTTTGCACGATACGATTTTTTCAACGCCCATTCTTTTGTACGGGCTTCCGCACTGGCCATCAAAAAAATACTGCCGCCATCGGCCGAAAAAAAATCGACATATAATTTTTTATACCGGCTCGCTTCTTTCGCCTCCAAATCGAACCTGGAAACATATCTCTCAGCCGGACTGGACATCATTGAAGATTATGAGTCGAATATCATCAACACATCAGATTACCTGCAACCCCTGCGGACAGATTTCAGCCGGATCGCTTCTTCGCCTTTATCCGGATTGAAGAAGATCATGAATATGGATTTTGATACCAATCTTTTCAGCGATCTCCTGGTGAAGATGGATATTGCCACCATGGCCCATTCCCTCGAAGGCAGGAGCCCGTTCCTGGGAAAAGAACTATTGGAATACGCACCTACGCTGAACGATTCATTAAAGATCAGGGGTGGCACCACCAAGTTCCTGCTCCGCACACTGGCCAAAGAATATCTCCCCGCCGATTTGATCAACCAGCCCAAACGGGGCTTTGAGATCCCTTTGAAAAAATGGATCGACCATGAACTCCGCGATATGATTCAGGATTATGTTGGATCGCCTTCGGCTTATCACCGTTCTTTCATCAAGCCGGCTTTCACCGAACAATTACTGGCCAACACAGCACCTGTTCCCGCTGAAAAAAGGGCCAAGATACTTTGGACCATATTCTGCCTGGAAGTGTGGTACAAAAAGGTCTATCTCGCTTGATACAATGGCCCGATCATTTCATGCAGGCCTCCGCCTTCCCCAAATGCAGCAGGCGGAATATCAACCCATTCCATTACTTTTGTGCCTTGTCTGACCCGGCAACAAAAACAGCATGATACTGATCGGTTATTCAGGGCACGCATATGTGGTTTACGGCATTCTCCGCCAGGCGGGCAGGGTCGTTACGGGTTATTGCGATATTGCACCCCGGGAAACGAATCCATTCGAACTGGCATACATGGGGCATGAAGCAACCGATGCGGGAACGGAACAGATCAGGCGCCATGATTTCTTTATTGCCATCGGGGATAACCGGATCAGGAAAAAGATCTATGAGCAGTTTGCGGCAATACAACGGTATCCGGTAAACGCAGTACACCCTTCGGCGCTGATCGATGCCAGCGTGGTCCTGTCAGAACATGGGGTCATGATCGCGGCCGGGGTCTGCATCAACCCGTTGGCGAAGATCGGCAACGGCGCGATCTGCAATACCGGTTGCATCATTGAACATGAATGCATCGTGGGGGATTTTGCACATATTGGTCCGGGTGCGGTATTGTGCGGGCACGTTACCGTGGGAGAGGGGAGTTTCATCGGGGCAGGCGCTGTGGTCAGGCAAAACATCCATATAGGAAAGAATGCCATGATCGGCATGGGGGCCGTGGTACTGAAAGATGTGGCTGACGGGGAAACCGTTGTAGGGAACCCTTCCAGGATGTTGAATAAATAAGAATTCTTAACCTATCTAATAAACAACCAGCATTATGAAGGTATTGGTTACCGGGGGCGCGGGATATATCGGATCCGTATTGGTCAGGCAACTCTTGGGTAAAGGCCACGAAGTAAGGGTCATAGACAGCCTGAAATTTGGCGGTGAAGCTTTGTATGATGTCATGCTGAATCCCCGCTTCGAATTTATGAAAGGAGATGTTCGCAACGCTGATGATGTGGCAAAAGCCATCCAGGGAATGGATGCCGTAGCCCACCTGGCGGCCATCGTGGGAGACCCGGCCTGCAAAAAATTCAGTGACGAAGCCAATGAAACCAACTGGAACGGAAGTGTGGCACTATTTGAAGCCGCCGAAAAAGCAGGCGTCAAAAGGTTTGTTTTTGCCAGTACCTGCAGCAATTACGGCAAAATGCCCGACCCGGAATCCTTTGTAACGGAAACATCCGCGTTAAACCCGGTCTCCCTGTATGCAGAGTTGAAAGTGAAATTTGAAAAATACCTGCTGGAGGAAAGAAAGGACAGCCGCATGTGCAGCACCTCGCTCCGTTTCAGTACGGTGTATGGTTTTTCTCCCAGGATCCGCTTCGACCTGACCGTGAATGAATTCACCCGTAACGCCTGTATCCATGGCGAACAGGAGATCTGGGGTGCACAATTCTGGAGGCCTTACTGCCATGTGGATGACCTGGCACGTTCTGTGGTGTTGGTACTGGAAAGCCCGGAAGAAAAGGTCAGGGCCAATGTATTCAACGTAGGCAGCACGGAAGAGAATTAC
>WBZP01006043.1_pt1 | contig 12110 bp, 13 predicted proteins | sample 5204301 | NCBI WGS metagenome assembly WBZP01 (sample SAMN12412401, study PRJNA552823) | activated sludge metagenome | isolation source: activated sludge from nitrification reactor of wastewater treatment plant... | place: USA: Pennsylvania | collected 2017
AAATGTTTCACGAACAACTGGTTTATTGCTGAATGCTGATGTGTGTGCCGTCGGTGAGGTACGGACTTCCGCCGGTAACCAGCAGGGGGTGTCCTTCCAGTCCGGAACTGATCCACGCCATCTCCTGGCTGATGGAAGCAATATTCACCTGTACCCTTTTTACGGTCGTGCTGTCGTCAGTCACGAATACATAACCCTTATTGCCATTGATTTCCAGCAGGGCTTCGTAAGGAACAGCAAAACCAGGAAGCGGTTGGGCGGCCCGGATAACAGCGTTTCCGAACATGCCTGCTGCGGGTTTTTCGTTGTTAAAACGTACTTGTATCTCTACCGGAAACGATCCGCTGACCGGATCAGCAGAAAGTGATTTTCGGCTAACTGTACCCGGAAAGGTTTTACCCGGAAATGCATCAAAACGGAGTGTAACCGGGTTACCGGTTTCCAAGGCAGCCCATTCTTTATCCGCCAATCCGCACCGCAGTACCCATTGGCTGCTGGCTGAAACGGCCTGCATCACCAGTACCGGAGCGCCTGGTGCAGCCAGTTCTCCCGCGTTGCCCAGTTTATGGCTGATGAAACCATCGGCCGGAGCGTAGATGCGGCTGTACTGGCGGTTAAATGCTGCCTGCTCCAGGCTTCTTTGGGCGATATCGAGTCCGGTGCGCGCATTCTGTAGTTGTTCAAGGGTTATTACACTGTCGCGGTAGAGGCTGGCTGCACGCTGGTAATCCCGCCGGGCTTTTTCAAGCGCCAGTTCCACCTGGCTTACCTGGGCGTTGATTTCAGTGAGTCGGAGGGTAGCCAGCAGCTGACCTTTCAGTACCCTGTCACCTTCCTGTACAGCCACCTGTTCAATTACACCGCCTGTTTTAAAGGAAAGACGGGCTTCATTCTCTGTTCCAAGCGTACCGGATACACTGATAACTGCAGCCTGGTTCCCCGGGAGGATGGGTAAAACGGTTACCGGAATGCTGCCGGCCGACTCAGCAGCCTTTTTCACATCTGCGTTCCTGTTACACGATATCAGGACCGCCGGGATAATGGCGGCAATAAGGAGTTTATACATATCCGTTAGTTTTTAAAATTCAGGTCGAATACAGCAGTCTGACGTTCCAGTTCTGCCTGTGCTTTCAGCAGGCTGAATCGGGTGATATTCAGTTTCAGGCCGGCATCCGTTAGTTGGTTGCGTGCGTCCAGCAGCTCTATGAAACCGGTCACACCTTCGCGGTAACTTTTTTCGGTTAGACTGAAATAGGAACGGGCCGCTTCCAGCTCTTTTGCAGCCGCTGCCATATTTTCCTTTGCCGTATTCACTGCGTTGCGGCTTACGAAAGCGGCCAGCATGAGCTGTTGTGTAGTTTGGGCTTGTTTCAGTTCGATCATGCGGCCGTCAAGCTTTGTTTGTGCTGCTTTATACAGGTTCCGGTGCCCACTGAAAACCGGGATGCTGAGTTGTATACCTCCCAGGTAATAAAACGAGTTGCTCTTTACCCGGAAGTCGAAACCCTGTGCGGCCAGGTCAAGGAACAGGTTAATGCGGGGGATGCGGAAGGATTGATCCATCCGGAGTACCTGCCGGTTGATTTCACCTGCCACCCGAAGGCTTTTCAGTTCTTCTCTGCCCCCGACATTATCGAAAGAACCCGAGAGAACCTGTACAGGGTCTGTTGGGGCGAATGTGGAAACCTCAATGGAATCGGACAGGGGTTTGTTCAATAAAAAATTAAAGTAGGCCTGCGCATTCCGGGTATCGGCTTCTGCCTGCTGCAGCCTTGCCTGTACTTTCATTACTTCGCTTTCTGCCCTGGCTATATTGGCGGGTACTCCCTTGCCGTTACGCAGGAGTGATTGATTCAACCGCAGGTGTTGTTGCACCAATACCATTGCCTGTTCAAAAATGCCGGCGGCGTCTCTCGAGAGGAGGTATTGGTAATAAGCCGTTTTCACCTCTTTTACCAGTTCCCGGGCATAGGATTCATAGTTCAGTTGTTCGAGTTCGATTTCTTTTTGCCTGATTTGCTGTTGAGCTTTCAGGTCGGGGTTCAGTAAGGGCAGGGAGGTACGCAAACGCACATCATAAAAATTGTCGGGATTCAATTGTTCAGACACGTTTTTTACCGAAGGAAACTTGTTGCTGCCGGTTAGCTGGTTGAGGGTGTTGTATACCGGGTTCAGGAGATCTCCTACCGGGATATCGATGTTACGGCCTCCCCGGGCAAGGGTATGCTGAGCTTCGAATCGGGTAGTGGGCAGGAAATAACTGCGGGCCTCTTTAAGAGCAAGCAGGCTTTTTTCAAAGGGAATTTTCTTTTCCCGAAGGTTAAGGTTATTGGTAAGCGCCTCCTGCAGGTAATGGGAAGGTATTTCCTGTGCTAAACCTTTGCTGACCAACCCCAGTACCAGGCCGGAGAAAACTATCAGGTGGTGAATCCAGCGCATACAAGATAATTTGAACGTTATATATATTATGAACACTGTTCAATATGGGTTAAAAAAAATCAAAGCCGCTCCAGCATGGCCAAAAACATGTCGTAGCCGTTAATAATCAGGGATTCGGGCTCCATATCGTGGTAAGCTTTACAACGATCACGGCAATAGAGGGCGGCCATACCGTGTACCATTGCCCAAATGGAAAATGACAGATATTCTATATCCCTGCCGGTGAACCGACCCTGTGCCTGACAATCAATCAGCACTTGCTTAAGGCTGTTAAGCGTGCGTTGGCCCATTTCCCAGTCATCTTGCTCTTCATGTTTGATGGGAGCAGACATAATAAACATCAAATCATAAAAATCTTTGTTTTCGTGTGCGAATTCCAGGTAGACGCGGCCCATGGCTTTGAGCCTTTCAAAAGGATCAGCTACATGTTGCAGGGGTTGCATTTTTTCCAGCAGACGCCGGAACCCTTCCTCGTGAAGGGCGTGAAAAATCTCATCTTTATCTTTAAAATACAGGTAAATTGTACCGGGGCTGTATTCAATCACGTCGGCAATATTCCGGAGGCTGGTATGGTCGTAACCTTTCTCCAGGAATATATTCCTGGCTGCATTGAGGATGAGTGTGCGCATTTCCTCTTTTTCCCGTTGCTTTCTGGTTGCGATGGTCATAAAAGAACGGAGCAAAATTAATGAACGATGTTCATTTTTCAAAAAATTTTTTCCCAACGAGAAGTCGACTTCCCACAAGTTGACTTCTTCCCACCTGATAACTTCTATCAATAAGTCGACTTCTCATCACCCGCTCCCCGTGCCTTGCTACGCTCCCATTTTCCCAGGTAATATTTTTCCTGTTCTTTATGAAAAAACTGAAATGATAACTTACCTCCAAACCAATTTAACACCTCCTGGCTATTAGATATCCAGGGCCTTCCATATAAGATCTCCCGGTATGATGACCAGGGATAGGTATCAAAATCCCTCTTTCCCAGATGCTTAACGAGGTTACAGTGAATATAGGCTATCACCTGTGTATAGTGCGAGAATTTGCTGATGATTACACGCCTGTAAGGATTCACAAAAAGTGCCCCCCGCCGTGTATATTGGCGGTTAAAGAACATGGCATAGCTGATGAAAAAGTCCCTGAACTGCATCTCCAGCTCAACGGCATGTGGCAATTCTCCCTTAAGAAACAACTTTTGATGGGCTTTCAGCCGGTGAACCGGCCTTTTTTGTAATAGTTCCTTCAGGTTGCTCTCCGGATTAACCCTTACCATAAAATGAACATGATTGTCAACCAGGATGTATGCCAGGGTGGAAATATATCCCTTCAGCATACACCTGTACCGGTAAAGAAAAAAGTCACGCTGGTCATCGGTCAAAAACAGCAACTGGTTGCCTACCGCCCTGGCGGTAATATGGTAACAACTATGTTCCATGAACTCAGCTTGATAAACAGGGTTAATGGGCATATAAGCCAGTTGACTAACCTGAAATTAAGAGCTATCCTTTCCGGATAGCCATCATTAAACGGAATTAAACGTTTAAATTCGGGGAGGTAAATCAGGGCGATAAAAGCAGACAGGGTTTTTATGAACCGTTATTCCTGTTCAAAAAATAAATACCTGTTTTTATTTTGTATTCCTGGGAGTTGTCATCGTAAATACTACTTTCAAATGATCACCATTGCATTGTACAACCTCAAAGGCGGTGTAGGGAAAACCGCGAGTTGTGTAAACTTCGCCTATCTCGCGGCAGCAGACGGTTATAAAACCCTTCTGTGGGATATTGATCCGCAGGGCTCGGCTTCATTTTATTATAAAGCCAAACCCAAAACCCATCCCGGCATCAAGAAACTGATCACCAAACATGCGGAACTGGAAAGCGCCGTACTCAGCACCGATTTTGAACTGGTAGATGTGATTCCCGCGGATAACAGCGCCCGGAGTTTTGATACCATGCTGGAGGAAATGAAGAGCAGCCGCAACCGTCTCCGTACAGTGCTGAAGCAACTGGAAGGAGAATATGAGTTTGTGTTTATTGATTGCCCACCCGGGTTCAGTGCCCTCCACGAAAATATCTTTAATGCGGCAGATATAGTATTGATGCCGGTTATACCTACCACCCTTTCTGTGCGTACCTATCATATGGTGAAAGATTATTTCAAAGAAAAGGACCTGGATCTGAAAAAAATGATGTGCTTTTTTACCATGGCCGACCTGCGTAAAAATCTCCACAATGAAGTGATGGAAGAACTCTATAAAGACAAGCGCTTTTTCCAGAACTATATCCCTTATCTCTCCGATGTAGAAAAAATGGGCATTCACAAAGCGCCCATTATGGAGTTTGCGAACAGCAGCTATGCAGCCAGTTGCTACCGGGAATTATGGACCGAGATCAAGGAAGGAATACTTTAATAAAACTGAAGGAATATTCATGACTGATACCGTTTCACTTATCAGAACAAATTCCACACATCCTGATTTCACCGGGCTGGTCCGTAGGCTGGATGAATACCTGGCTGTTGTTGACGGGAATGAACATGCATTTTACGCGCAGTATAATACACTGGTTCCCCAGACACAGGCTGTCATCCTGTATGCTGAGGGACAGCCGGCGGCCTGTGGGGCGATCAAAGAGCTGGAACCCGGCGTTATTGAAATCAAACGCATGTTTACCGAACCCTCTTTCCGCGGACGAGGTTTTGCCAAAAGGATACTCCAGGAGCTGGAAAAATGGGCGCTTGAAATTGGATACCGGGCCTGCAGGCTGGAGACAGGCAGGCGATTAGCCGATGCAGTGGGCTTGTACCAGCAAAGCGGGTATACAGTAATACCTAATTATGGTCAGTACGAGGGAGTTGACAACAGCGTCTGCTTTGAAAAAGTCCTGGACCACCAGCAATGATTTTCCCGCTTCCGGAAATCCATCTTCCACCTAATCGACTATAAGCCGTTAATTTTGCAGTATGGAAGGCGAGTTCATCAATCGTGTCACCGAAAGTGCGTTGGTTACCCTGGACCTGGCAGAATATTATCCCAGGGAGGAAGTAGTGGTATTTGACCTGAAGGATTTCCTTTTTATGGGCCTGATTCTGAAGGAGAAGGATTTCAGGGAATCGCTGAAAGGGCTGGACCTCACTCCTTATTCCGGTAAGGTGGTGGCTGTAACCTGCAGCGCGGATGCCATTATTCCCATGTGGGCCTATATGCTTGCGGCCAGCTACCTGCAACCGGTGGCAGCTTCCGTCACCTTCGGCACCGCTGAAAAGGTCAGGGAGCAGCTTCTTCTGCAACAGCTCGACCATCTGCCGCTGGCAGATTTCACTGATAAAAGGATCGTCATTAAGGGATGCGGCGAACTGCCCATTGGTGAAGCCGCCTATCTCAAAGCCACCGCATTACTCAGGCCGCTGGTGAAAAGCATTATGTATGGTGAACCCTGCAGCACCGTTCCCATCTTCAAGAAAAAATAATCGGCCTTTATTTTCTATCTTCATGGCTCTTACCTAAACAGCTGCTTTTCTGCATGATAGAGGCCGTATTAAAAGGATTTGCCATCAGCCTGCTGCTGATTATTTCAGTAGGTCCGGTCATTTTCGCCATCTTCAAACAAAGCATCAGCAACGGCTACAAAGCCGGATTCAGTTTTGTGGGAGGCGTGTGGTTCAGTGATGTGGTCTGGGTCATTCTGAGCAATGTCTTTTCTACCCTGGTCATTCAACTCCTCAGCTTTAAAAAAGAAATTGGCCTTGCCGGCAGTCTCTTCCTGATGGCATTGGGCATTTTTTATCTCTTCTTTAAAAAAGTACACCTTAAGGAAGATGAGAATAAAATTGTGATCACTACACGCGATCATGCACGGATCGCGTTATCTGGCTTCCTGATCAACACCCTCAACCCCGGGGTGATTTTTTTCTGGCTCACAACCGCCACAGCCATTGCGGCCACCCATACGGTTCAGCAACGGATCGTGATTTTCAGCACCTGTATCCTGGTGAATACGGGAACGGATATCCTGAAAGTGCTGATGGCGGGAAAAATCCGGACAAAAATCAATGAACGCGTGATTGCCCTGATCAATAAAATCTCCGGACTGATCCTGCTAGGCTTTGGTATTGCATTGCTGGCGGGTGTTTTCTACAGTAATGTGCTGAAGCACTGACGGGTGTTGATGGCGGGAGGAGTAGAAAGTTGTAGGTTTAAGGGTTTAAAGTTTAAGGTTGGCTCCGGGAAATAGGGTTCAAAAGTTTAAAAGTTCAAGGTTCAAAGTTGGCGCTGGAAGAAAGTTCATTTACACATCTGTCACATTCCTTCGTGTCCTTTGAGAAACCCTTTGTGAACCTAGTGGTTAAGTTTTCACACAACGATACAAAGAATACAACGGAACAATGTTTGAGGCCATCCACATTCCAACACATTGATCACATTCATCACATCATTCAAATTCTTCGTGTTCCTTTCTGTCTTAGAGCCTTTGTGGTTCAACTTCATCAGCAAATCACCAAATCTCTTCCGTCCCGCCCTCCTTATTTTTTCTTCAGCATGGATTCATACAAAGCAATCCAGTCTTTGGGCTTCATTTTGCTGACCAGTTTTCCGATCAGACTGAAGGGAATATCCTCTGCCTTCTTGTAGCGGATACAGCTTTTCCCCATATCCAGTTTTTTGGGTGACGCTTTCACATGTTCGGTTGTGAACCACTGCATGAGTGCAGGATCTGCATAGATTCCCATGTGATAAAGTGAAATGGCATTTTTCTGCGAAGCCAGTCCAAGAAACGGTAATGGCAGCTTCGGGTCACAATGATAGCCGGCCGGGTACAGGCTGTGCGGAACCACATACCCGATCATACCGTAATTCATACACTCTTCGAATCCTTTTGGCAGATTTTTTAAGATCTCTTTGCGGATCCTGTTGATGATTTCCTGCCGGTCGGCGGGCAGGGTGGCGAGGTATGCTTCTACCGTGCTGGCTTTGGATTGCATGATATCAAAATATTAAAGTTGGTTAGAGATTATTGCCGGTGATAATAAAAGTGTATTCTTTGTTTTTCTGTTCCGTCGTCTATCCACGCATGCAGCCGGTCGCTGCCTTCAAAAGCATATACAATACGTTTTGGAAAATCATGCTGCAGATTTACAAATATATACCTGCGATCCTGCACAGATTCCAGGGTAAAAGGAACCGGGTTGCCGTCATTCTGTCCGGCTGTAGTAGGGGTATACACTACCTGATTCCCATCCACCCTGAGATCCACCCATTCCAGCATGGTGGTATCCGTGCCTTTTACGCGGTAACTTCTGCCCTTTAGCAGCCCCGGATTTTTGATCAGCCAGTCTTCGCAGGTTTTGACGCCTCTCTTTTCTTCCGTAACCCAGGTGCCTTTAAAATCGGCGGGGTTAAACGCACCGGCAGGCTTTTGCTGTGCAAACAGGGAGGAGACAGGCAGTAAAAGAAGGAGGCAGCCCCGGAACATTTTTTTCATCATCATACCGGTAAGTTCTGCATAAATCCGGAATTATTGCAGCTTTAACAAAGTCTTTCCAAATTATTTTTCGGTCACCTTATGTAATCTCCTGCGCCGCATCATCCCATGGCAAAAGCCCTGTATGCCCTTTATTTTTCACCGCCCGGATGCACGCTATTTTCAAATGATCTGCCAGTTGCTGCTGCTGGGTTATGGCCTGCTTTTTCTGCACTGGAGCCACGACTGGCAAATCCTGCTGCTTTATCCTGCTGCGGGCCTGCTGCTGCAATGGCTGGCCGGGGGTTGGCAGACCGGTGATTTCGGCTGGCAGTCATTTATTCGGCAGGGGGCCTGGAAGAGCGCGCTGGTCAGCTGTTTCAGTCTTTGTCTCCTGCTCAAAACACATCACTGGTATATCGCCCTGCTCGCGGTGCTGATTACCATCGGCAGTAAATATGTGATCCGTGTGAACGGGCAGCATGTATTCAATCCATCTGCACTGGGTATCGCGGTTACGGTGGCACTTACCGGCCAGGCCTGGATCAGCCCGGGCCAGTGGGGGAGCGGACTGATCCTGCTGGCAGCCATCACCCTGCTGGGAACCATTGTGCTTACCCGGGTGCAGCAGCCCGGCATTACCCTTGCTTTTCTTTTCACTTATGCGTTCCTGTTATACCTGCGGCAGGTTTGGTGGCTGGGCTGGCCGGTGGATCATTTCCTGCAGTCGCTGAGCAACGGCAGCCTGCTCCTGTTTTCCTTTTTTATGATTTCTGATCCCCGTACACTTCCCCACCATCCTGTGATGCGGGTATTATGGGCAGCGCTGGTTGCAGTTACTTCATTTTACCTCAGCGCATTTCAATGGATCAACGGAGCGCCTATCTGGATGCTGGTCATCCTGCAGCCGATGGTTCCCCTGCTCAACCACTGTATGCGGGGAAGAAAGTTTGAATGGGCGATGGCCAATAACAAAACCGGCGTAATCAGTTCACACACTCAATAAATCATTAAACCAACACATCATGCAACGATTTCATTTGCTCCTGCTGCTTCCGGCGGCAACCGCCCTCCTCTCCTTCTGCGGATTTTATGTCAGCAAGGCGGACGCTACCCTCAAAAACAAAACCAGCCAGGTGATCTTGGTCCGCGATGGTAACCGGAATGTGATCACTATGTACAATGATTTTAAAGGGGATACCAAAGACTTTGCCATGGTGGTACCGGTACCTGCAGTACTCAGCAAACAGGATATCAAGGTCATTGACCAGGGGTTGTTTCAGCGGCTAAACAATTACAGCGCACCCCGCCTCGTGGAATATTATGATGCCAATCCCTGTGAGCAAGCCTACCTGGCCGAGTCAAAAATGGATATGGCGGTTGCCATGGCTCCTCCCGCCACCAGTAATGCAGCATCGGTCCGGAAAAAAGACTACCAGGTAAAAGTGGAAGCTCAGTACCTGGTGGGTGAATATGATATCCTTATTCTGAGTGCTGCAGAAAGCAACGGGCTGAAAGACTGGCTGCACGACAATGGATATAAAATTCCTCCGGGTGCGGAAGAAGTGCTGGATCCGTATATTAAAAGCAACCTCAAGTTTTTTGTGGTGAAGGTAAACGAGGCGGAAAAGAAAAAGCTGCCGGGAAATTTCCTGCGTCCCATCCAGATCCGGTACAGCGCCGCCCGGTTCATGCTGCCCATCCGGCTGGGTATGGCCAACGCGGATGGCGACCAGGACCTGATCGTGTATGCCTTTACCCGTAAAGGACGCATAGAGTGTACGAACTACCGCAACACAGCGATGCCCACCGGGCAAAAAATCCCCCTGTTTGTGCAGCAGGATTTCCAGGCATTTTATGAAAATCTCTTTACGCACCAGTGGCGCCGCGAACGGGAGGAAGTGGCCTTTCTTGAATATGCCTGGGATGTGAGTCCGCAAAACTTTATGAAGTGCGATCCCTGTATCGCCGAAGCGCCTTCCGTGCAGGACCTCGTACAAAGTGGTGTATGGTGGCTGCAGCCCGACTGGAACGATTACAGCGATGTAACAGATGATGAAGCTCCTGAATACAACAACCGGGTGCATTTCACCCGCCTGCATTTCCGGTATAACCGGCGGCACTTTGCGCAGGATCTCTTTTTCCAGGTAACGCCCAATACCGAAAATTACCAGGCCCGGTATGTGATCACCCATCCGGCCCAGGGGAGATTTGACTGCGCTGCGGGAAAGCAATACCTGAAAGATCTGAAGCAACGCCGCCGTGAAGAGCTGCGCAATCTCACCACCCTCACCGGGCGTGATCTGGGTACCTGGCGGGATACGGGTGCTGCCGGTGCGGAAGAAATGTCCGGAGAACAGGATCTGTACGCCGCTGCCCTGCGGGATTCACCGGACGGGGAAGACAGCAGCAGTAAATCGGTGACCGGCCTTCTCCTGCTTGGACTGACGCTGGGCGGCAGCACGGTACTCATGCGGTGGAAGGGGTGGGCGTAAAGCAATCCTGCAACAGGGAGGCCCGGTCCGTCATGCATCCGGGCCACCCGTTCCGGGGTTTTCCCCAACGGGCTTCATTTTATGCATATCTTGAATCTATTAGAGTCAAACATTTATCTTTGGCTCCAAATCAGATCAACATATGAAGTTCATCGTTTCCTCTTCGGCTTTACTGAAACAATTGCAGCAGATCAACGGGGTGATTAACGCCAATACCGTACTTCCGATTCTTGAAGATTTTTTGTTTGAAATAGAAAAGAACAGGCTGACCGTGGTGGCCACCGACCTGGAAACAGTGATGAAGGTTCACCTGGATATTGAATCCAAGGAGAGTGGTAAAGTATGTATACCCGCCAGGATTCTGATGGATTCACTCAAGAATATCCCGGAGCAACCGCTCACCTTCAACATTGATAAAAATTTCGGTGTCGAAATCACCAGCGACAATGGTAAGTATAAGGTGATGGGTGAAAATCCCGACAACTTCCCCAAGGAACCGGTCGCGGATGACACCAATAATTTCACGATGAGCTCTTCTGCCCTGGTGACTGCTATTAATAAAACCCTTTTCGCGGTAAGCAATGACGATCTGCGCCCGGCTATGACCGGCGTGTTCTTTGAGCTGGATAAAAAAGGGATCACCTGCGTGGCCACGGATGCACACCGGCTGGTAAAATATAAGCGGACAGATGTAAAATGCCCCAAGACCGATTCATTCATTGCTCCGAAAAAGCCCCTGAACCTGCTGAAAGCCGCTTTGCCGGATAACGATGATGAACTCACCCTCTCGTATAACAGCAATCACCTGTTCGTAAAGCACGGCGGAACTGAACTGGTGTGCCGGTTGATTGATGCCCGTTTCCCGGATTACAAAGTGGTGATACCCGCAGACAACCCGTATAAAATGACCATCAATAAGGGGGACTTTCAGAATGCCCTGCGCCGGGTAAGCGTATTCAGTAACAAGAGTACCAACCAGGTTGCGCTGAGTATCAGTGGCAGCGAACTGCAGCTGGCTGCACAGGATGTGGATTTCAGCTTCGAGGGGAACGAACGCATGGCTTGCCAGTATGATGGCGAAGACCTGCAGATTGCTTTCAATGCCAAGTTCCTGATTGAAATGCTGGGCGCTGCGGATACCGCGGACGTAAATATAGAACTCAGCACCCCCACCAAGGCGGGCATCATCAAGCCAACTGAAATTGATGAGAATGAAGAGTTACTGATGCTGGTAATGCCGCTGATGCTGAACAATTAATAGTCTGTTAGTTATTTTTCTGAAAGGGTCCGGTTTGCGGGCCCTTTTTTATGAAAGCAGGTAAAGTCAATTTGGTGATGGAGGAACCACTAAGGCACAAAGTGGGGAAAGGAGCACGAAGGAATTCAATGTGATGAAATGTGATCAAATGTGTTGGAATGTGATAAGAAATTTGGTGATGTGCTGATGAAATTGAACCACGAAGGCTCCAAGGCAGAAAGGAACACAAAGGGAAATGTGCTGAGTGTGATAAATGTGTTGGAATGAGGATGGCCTCAACCGTTGTTCCGCTGTATTCTTTGTTTCGTTGTGTGAAATTTAACCGCAGAGAACGCGAAGGTTTTCGCAGAGTACACGAAGGAGTTGAATGATGTGATGAATGTGATCAATGTGTTGGAATGTGGATGGCCTCAAACGTTGTTCCGTTGTATTCTTTGTATCGTTGTGTGAAAACTT
>WBZP01006044.1_pt1 | contig 12109 bp, 11 predicted proteins | sample 5204301 | NCBI WGS metagenome assembly WBZP01 (sample SAMN12412401, study PRJNA552823) | activated sludge metagenome | isolation source: activated sludge from nitrification reactor of wastewater treatment plant... | place: USA: Pennsylvania | collected 2017
GACGCGGCGCGCGCGGCCGGCCTCGTGGTGGTGGCGCAGGCCGACCAGGCCGACGTCGCGCTGCTGCGCATGGCCACGCCTTTCGAGCGCCTGCATCCGCACCATTTCTTCGGCGGGATGCAGAACGAAGGCCGGCTCGATTTCCGCGCCGGCGATGCCGGTTACGACGCGGCGCGTCGCATCTGGAACGGCGCGTTCGACCGCAAGCCGGCCCTGATCGCGCACTGTGCTGGCGCCGCCGACGTGATGCGCACCGTCGAGTTTGCGCGCGCCCACGACCTCCTCGTGTCGGTACGCGGTGGCGGGCACAGCATCTCGGGGCAATCGGTCTGCGAAGGCGGCCTGATGGTGAGCCTCGAGGAGATGCGCGGCATCCGCATCGACCCGCAGGCACGCATTGCGCGGGTCGAGCCGGGCGTCCTGCTGGGGGAGTTCGACCGCGAGGCGCAGGCTTTCGGCCTCGTCACGCCCGCGGGCACCGTGTCGCATACGGGTGTCGCGGGCCTGACGCTCGGCGGCGGATTTGGGCGCCTCGCCCGCAAATTCGGCCTCGCCTGCGACAATCTGCTGTCCGCGGATCTCGTCGCCGCCGACGGGCGCCTCGTGCACGCAAGCGTCACCGAAAACCCTGATCTTTTCTGGGCGCTGCGGGGTGGCGGCGGCAATTTCGGGGTCGTCACTTCCTTCGAGTTCCGGCTCCATCCCTCGCCACCGATCCTGCTCGGCGGACCGGTGATTTTCCCGCTCGCGCAGGCGCGCAGCGCGCTACGCGCCTATGCCGACTTCGCCGGCGACGCGGCCGACGACATCTATGCCGATGCGGCGCTCACCACCTTGCCGGATGGCAATCGCGTGCTCATCATCGACACCTGCTATGCAGGCGCCATCGACGCGGGCGAGCGGGCCTTCGCCCCGATCCGCAAGTTCGGCACGCCGATCGTGGACGCGATCGCACCCACCCCCTACGTCAAGCTGCAGCAGACCGCCGACCAGGTCCTGGCGCGGGGTCGCCGCTACTACGTCAAGGGGAGTTTTCTGCGGGAGATCGACGCCGCATTGAGCGACAGCCTGGTCGAGGGATTCGCGGGCCTGCCAACGGGCGTCACGGCAAATTTTGCGGATGCGGGGGGCGCGATCAGCCGCGTGGCGCAGACCGCCACGGCCTTCTGGAACCGTGGGGCGCGCTGGAACCTCGTGTGCTCGGCCGTGTGGGACGACCCTGCCGACAGCGAAGCCGGCATCGCGGCCGGGCGCCGCGTCTACGCCATGGCCGAGCCCTACGCGAAGGGCTTCTATGTCAACGACGCGAACCTCGCCGAGCGGACCCAGGCCCAGGTCGACAGCAACTATGGCGGCAATCTTGCGCGGCTCGAAAAAGTGAAAGCGCAGTATGATCCGGCGAATCTCTTTCATCTCAACGCCAATGTGATGCCAGCGCGTGCCTGATCCGCGCCGGCACCCAGGCCAGCCCCAGCTGAAAGCCCACATCCGGCGTGTTGTTGAAGTTCCGCAGCAGGTGGCCGGTGCGGTGCCGGACGCCGGCGCTGAGCTGGTATTTCCCGCCACGCAGCTCATCGAGATCCGTCTCGCGGCGCGAGTACACGCTCTGGCTGACATAGCCCTGCAGGTTGAGGTTCGTGCGTGCGCCGAGCCGGCGCTCGTACCCGAGGATCAGCGTCGGAATCACCCGTGAGCCCTCTGGTACGGGGAAATCCGCACCGGCGTAATAGACCCCGGCCAGATCCAGATACCACGCATGGTGCTGCCGGCGACGCTGCAGAGACAGTTGCACACCGAAGTTGGCGTGCCCGGTCGACAGCAGCTCACGTCGCCCCGCCACGGGAATCTGGAGGGCACCCTCGGCCACGAGATGCCATTCACCGGACAACCCGAATCCTGTGTAGCGCAGCCCCAGGGTCGGGTCCATGAAGCCGCCGTCGATCGGGGCGCCGAAGCTCGCATACTGCACCGGCGCACTGCGCCAGGGAGGCCGTGAAACTTGACAGTTTCCTTTGAAACTCAATAGGCTGGACTCCAACCGCGGCGCTACGCGAAGCACCTATGGAGAGCCCCTGAGATGCCAGGCAATCCACCCGCTGCGGATACCTTTCAGTATCAGTCCGGTTTCGCAAACCATTTCTCGAGTGAGGCACTGCCCGGCGCGCTGCCCGCGCAGAACTCGCCGCAGCGCTGTCCCTACGGCCTCTATGCCGAGCAGCTGTCGGGTACCGCCTTCACGGCGCCGCGCGCGAGCAATCGACGCTCGTGGCTCTATCGGATCCGCCCCGCCGCACTGCACGGCCCGTTTCGCAGGATGGCGAGCGATGCCCTCACGAGTGACTTCACGGAAGTCGAGACGCCGCCGAACCCGCTGCGCTGGGATCCGCTACCGATCCCCGATGGTGCCGTCGATTTCATCGACGGACTCGTCACTTTCGCCGGTAACGGTGATCCGCATGCCCAGCGCGGCTGCGGCATTCATCTGTACGCGGCGACCCGCCCGATGACCCGGCGCGCCTTCTACGATGCAGACGGTGAGCTGTTGATCGTGCCCCAGGCCGGCAGGCTGCTGCTCGTGACCGAACTCGGCCGCCTGCCCGTCGAGCCGCAGGAGATCGCGGTCATTCCGCGCGGCGTGCGCTTTCGGGTGGAACTGCCGGACGGCGTGGCACGAGGGTATGTGTGCGAGAACTACGGCGCCGCGTTTCGCCTGCCGGATCTCGGGCCGATCGGTTCAAACGGGCTCGCCTGCGAGCGCGACTTTCTCACCCCTGTTGCATGGTACGAAGATCGCGACGAACCTTGCGAGCTGGTCGCGAAGTTCATGGGAAAGATGTGGTCGACGTCGATGGACCACTCGCCCTTCGACATCGTCGCGTGGCGAGGCAATCTCGCCCCATACAAATACGATCTGCGCCGCTTCAACACGATCGGCTCGATCAGTTACGACCATCCCGACCCGTCCATCTTCCTCGTGCTGCAGGCCATCTCCGATACGCCGGGGGTCGACGACGTCGACTTCGTGATCTTTCCGCCGCGCTGGCTCGCGATGGAACACACGTTCCGGCCACCCTGGTTCCATCGCAATGTCGCCAGCGAATTCATGGGCCTGATTCACGGCGTTTACGACGCGAAGGCGGAAGGCTTCCTGCCAGGCGGTGCGTCGCTACACAACTGCATGACCGCTCACGGGCCCGATGCAGAGACCTTCGAAAAGGCCTCGCATGCGGATACGACGCGGCCCGAGCACATCGTCGACACGATGGCCTTCATGTTCGAGACCCGCTGCGTCCTGCGGCCGACGCGTTACGCGCTCGAATCACCGCTGCTGCAGACCGATTACTCCGAATGCTGGCAGGGGCTCAGGAAGCACTTCAACCCGACGCGGGCGTGACAGACGCAGCGCAACCGGCAGCGATCGCGCGGAATCCTTCGCTGACTCGAGCGTCGCGGCTGACGAGCTGCCAGTACTCATGGGCCATGCGCCATGCACTGGAATGCGCGCGCAACGTGTCGGAAGTGGTGTGCGGCGGAACGAACGGCCTTGCGGGCAGATGATCATGCTCGGGCGCAAAGAGCATCGGCAGCATGTCGTAGACCGGCGCCAGGCTGAATGGCCCGTCGTACCCACCGTAGAACGCCAGATTGCCAAAGTGTCGATCGGTGTTCGCAATGAGCCCACCGAACGTTGCGATCAGGCGCACCTGCTCGAGCGTACCCTGATCGAGTCGCCCATCACGATGCAATCTTGTCGCCGCCGCTATCCAGTTGTCGAGCAAGCCGTATTGCTGTGAGTCTATCGCCAGCAGCGACGTCACGCCGACACGCCCTTCGATCTGGTTGCGATCGAAACGATCCATTTCGAGATACGTGCGATTCGCAAACCGGAGGATTCGCGAGCTGACCGCAGGCAACCCCTTATTCGCAAGGTGCACGTGCGCGAGGTGCTCTGCCACCAGCAGGTCAGACCACCTCACGCCAATCAACGTGTCCGCGGGCGGCGAGAATTTCACGAGCACATGCCAGGCTCGAGGGCCTTCCTGCAGAATCGCTGCAAACTTCGGTTGCTCGCCATGGGCAGATGAGCCCGGCAAGCCTCCCGCCATGACCAGGTTCGCCAGTTCCGGATAGTGCACCTGACGTTGTGACGTCTGGACGAGCGTGCGTGCGCTGCGTATTCGCAGATAATCATCCAGAGCCGCGGTGCCGAGGATGAGATCCCCAACGGCATCCGAGCCGCGTTGCGTGAGGTAACGCAGGTAGTGATCATCGTTCCAGTCGATCACGCGCTCGGGTAGCTGCAATTCGGGATAGCGGCGCGGCACAGCACGACCGAGAAATCCGCCGGGCCGCTGATCTTGCAGAAAGCAGGGAATGCCCTGGTACAGCCCTCCCCGTGCAAATTGCCGACGCGAGGAAGCGAGGAAGTATTCGTTCGAGGTCAGCGCATACAAGGTTCCCAGCTCCTCGATGTCGCCGGACCCGCTTACCCTGTGCAAAGGCCAGGCACTGCCGATGCCATCAATGATCCGGCGCAGGCCATACCTGGCGCCACGCGTTGTCCCCATGCGAAGGACGCGACCACTTTCGATCAAGCCGCGCAGCTGACGCGAAACAGTCGACTGGGAAAGCGCCAGCAGCTGCTCCAGTTCTCGCGAACCCGCAGCACCGATGCTCAGTCGCCTTAGCAGCAATTCTGGCTGGGACGTGGCCGTCACGGGCCGACTATATCAGCCACTGACTTAATATTCGACTAGTTAAATAACTATATAGATATAATCTAAAAGTCAATCGAATCAGTCAGTTGCATTGATTTTATACTGATGCATAACTTAATATTTGCAACAGACCTGCCGGCTGCAGGGATCGAACCCGCGACCCCCTGATTACAAATCAGGTGCTCTACCAACTGAGCTAAGCCGGCGACGTCAGGGCGATTCTACCCCGGCACCACCCGCCCCCGCGCCCTGGGCCGGTGAAACTGCTACCGCCGGCGTCGGGCAAGGTTTCAGCTCGAGCTGCCCCGCCCCATCACGATTGAAGGCCTCGGCTTCGGCAAGCTCCTGCGGAGTACGCAGCAGCAGGTCGATCCACCAAGTGGTTCCGATCCGCAGGCGCTCCGTCACGTCCGGCACATACCCGAGCCGGCGCAGTTCCGCGGCGCGACGGTCCGCGCGCTCGCGCTCCTGGAAGAGGCCAACCGAGATGCGACGCGCGTCCGTTTCGGCCATGACACTCGCGTCCGTGATACCGGCGCGCGACAGGCGCGCGAGCACGCGTGTCTCCGCCGCAGTATTGCGCTGCGCCGGCAACGACACCCAGAAACCTTCCGTGACCCGCGATTCCTCGGTGCGCTGAAGTGCCTCGTAGCCACCTTCTTTGAACGCGCCGGCCGCTCGGGAAGACTCCTCCGCCGTGGCGAAAGGACCGATGGAGCGACACGCCGTCCCGGCCGTCAGCGTCGCGGCCGCTGCACCCGGGGCACCGCTCGATGCCGTGAGGGCAGGTGTCACTTCGCTCGCGAGCCTGAGTCGCGGCACGTCGGGCGGCGGCGAATTCGCCATCGGAGGTGCGACCGGCGTGAGCATCGCCCAGGCAAAAAGGCCGAGGTTGGCGGCGAGCAGGACAAAGAACAGGGTACGCACGGCAGCGAGTTTAATCGAGCACCGCGAGACCGCGCAGTACGAGATCCGGCACGTGCGCATACGGCAAGGTGAGCAAGGGCAGGACTGCCTTCGCACCTCCACCCGTAATCACGACGCGGGGCCGGCCGCCGTAACGCCCACGCGCCGCACTGCTCGCCCGCTCGACGAGTGCCGCAGCCGCATGGCAGGAGCCCAGCACGATCGCCTCCCGCGTGCTGCGCGCAAACAGCGTGCGGCGCCTGGTTTCGCCCGGCGCGGCGCGGCGCAGGATGCCCTGAGTGTCGCGCAGCAGCACCTCCACCATCAGCGCGGGAGCCGGCACGATGACGCCGCCGCCATGCTGTCCACTCCGCGATACGAAGTCGATGGTCATCGCCGTGCCGATGTCGACGACACACAGGGCCGGCGCCGGCGAGTACAGGTGATGCGCTGCGATGACCGCGGCCCAACGGTCGGCGCCGAGACGCCAGGGTTCGAAATAGCCGCAACGCACGCCACTCGCCTGCGTCGTCGTGCGAAGCTCGGACACTTCGACACCCGAGGCGCGTCGCAATGCCTGCACGAGCTCGCGCGTGCGCGCGGGGCGCGCCACCGACACCATGCGGATCGCGTCAATGCGCTTTGGCAGCGCCGCGAGCAGCGCAGCCACAGGCACGGCGCCCTTGCCGCCGACCGGCAGTGCCCGCTGGCGCCCGATGCGATCGCCTCTCGCCATCGCCCACTTGATGCGGCTGTTGCCGACATCGAGCAGCAGTCTGTGCTGCGCACGATTCGCACTCATGCCTGCACCCGCACGCTGACCTCACCTGCGACGAAACGCTGCAGACCGGCCGGTGTCTCCACGAGCAGCGACCCACCGGCGTCGATGCCGCGTGCGATGCCGACTTGCGGCTCCGCGCCCAACTGCACCGATATCGCGCGCCCGCGCAGCGCGTCTGCCTGGCGCCATTCGGCCGAAAACGGCGCAAACCCTTCCACCGCAAACTTCGGCAAAGCCATGACAATTTCACCCACGAGGCGCGCGACGATGGCGTTGCGATCCGCGTCACCGCCGAGTTCGAGGAGGTCGATCGCCTCGTTGCCGGCTGCGGCCACCCGGGCCCTCACATCGGCACCGAGCGCGACATTCACGCCGATTCCGATCACGACGACCGCTGGCCCTGACGATTCCGCACGCATCTCGATGAGGATACCGCCGAGCTTGCGGCCATCCGCCACGAGATCGTTGGGCCACTTGAGCGCGAGTCCTCGTACATCCCGCGCACCGAATGCGCGCAGCGCGCACACACCAACCACGAGCGACAGCGCGGCGAGGTCGCGCGGCAATTCAGGGAAAGTCCAGGCGATCGACAGGCACACCGCACCACCCAGCGGCGCGACCCATGCACGACCGCGCCGGCCACGACCCGCCGTCTGGTGCTCGGCCAGCAGGACGGCCGCCTGGCCGAAGGGAGGCTCCCCGGCCGCGAGCAGTGCCGCATTGGTCGACGGCAGGGCCCACTCGACTTCGCAGCGCGCGACACGCGCCAGCGCATGCGCCGGCAGCTGCGCGAGGATTTGGGCCACATCCAGCGCGACGATACCGTCGCGCAGGCGATGGCCGCGATGCGGCACGAATTCAACGGGCACTCCTGCCTCTTCAATGGCGTGCATGGCCTTCTGCACAGCACTACGGGTGACGCCGAGCTCATCGGCGAGGGTCTGCGCGGACGCGAATTGCCCATCGCTCAGGCGGCGAAAGACCTGCTCCGCGAGGCTCGCTTTCCGCACTGTCTTCACCGGCCGCGCCCGAGGAGCCACAGCCGGCGCGCGCGCGGCTCCGTACCGGCACGCATCCGGGCTATGTTGCTGCGATGCGTGTAGATCACCAGTACCGCGGCGGCGATGCCGAACACACCGAGCGGTCGCAACGGTTCGACCTGTGCGAGGCTGACATACACGGGCAGCACGGCGGCGGCCACCATCGACGCGAGGCCCACGAAGCCGCTGGTGACGACCATCAGCAACCACGCGCCGAGCACGACCATGAGCGCGCCGGGCGCAAGAGCAAGCAGCGCACCGACGAGCGTGGCCGCCCCCTTGCCGCCACGAAAGCCGTACCACACGGGCCAGACATGTCCCGCCATCGCCGCGAACGCGCAGGCAGCGGGCAACCAGTCCTGCGACGCACCGAAGCGCAGCGCGACGGCAGGCAACGCCGCCGCCGCGCACCAACCCTTGCCCAGATCGATCACGACAACACCGAGCGCAAACCACGGCCCCTGCGTGCGCAATGCGTTGGTGCCTCCCGCATTGCCGCTGCCGAGTCCGCGAATATCGACTCCGCCATGGAGGCGTCCGATCAGGAGCGCACCGCTCACCGAACCCAGAAGGTAGGCCGCGAGCACCGTGAATGCCGCGACGGCGGCGCCCGTCATCACCGGAATACCTCGCAGAGCATGCAGCGCACGCTGCCACCGCCCAGCCGCTCGATCGTCGGCACCGGCACCACCAGCACGCTGTCCGCGCAGGCCGCGAGACGCGCATGGCGCTCCGGCGCGAGGCGCGCGCGCGCCGTCGCCGACAGCACGAGCACGCTGCTGTCGCCGAGAGCCTCGTCCCACGTGCCGAGTTCGAGCAGGTTTCCGGCAAAGGCTTCGATCTCCTCGCGCGAGAGCCTGATGAGTTCGCGACCACTCTTCGCGAGTCGCGCCAGCACGCGCTCGCGATCGTGCTCCACCACGCAGTCCGCGCCGATCGCGGCAAAATGGCGCCCGATGCCCATCAGCACATTCGTGTGATAGAGCGGCACGCCATCGCGATCGACCGCATCGAAGACCTCCGCAACATAGCCCATCGCTGCGCACCATTCGGCGAGCACCCGTTCATCGGTGCGCGGTGATCGGCAGGCGTAGGCGACGCGCCCGATGTGATCGAGCACGAGGCTGCCTGTCCCTTCAAGATACCGGCCCTCGCGCTCGTGCGCAGTCAGGTCGAGTGTGCGTGCGATCCGCAGGCCCGACGCGGCGGCCACTTCGTCGAGGATCGCGCGCCGCCGCTCGGGGCGCCGGTTGGCGGCCTGCATCGGATACAGCACCACCGTGCCATCGGCATGCCAGCTCACCCAGTTGTTCGGGAAGAGGGCGTCGGGCTTGACCGGCTCGGACGTATCGTCGACCACGCAGACGTTCACGCCTTCGCCGCGCAGTGCCGCCACCATGCCATCGAACTCGGCGAGGGCGCGCCGACGACTCTCGACCGGCGACAGCGTGTCGGGGCGCTGCAGGCGATTGCTCGCAGCCGTCTCGGCGTTGAATCCGAAGGCGGCGGGACGCACGAGAAACACCGCATCGGCGCACTGCTGGTTCATCGGGTGTGTCGGCAGGATTTACAGTTGAGAGTGGCGGCAGCGGGAAACGCCAGCAAAGATATAGCAGTTTCAGGGACTTATCACGTGTGGCACAGGCATTGCTGCGATTTCACGGGGGCTCTGCAGCGAGAGCGTCCGCACGGGGGGTCGAGCGCGTCGTCAAGATCGCGCCGGAACGGGGCCTGCGACGGAATGTCGCAGGCCCTTTTCATTGGCGGCGTCAGATTGGCTGCGTCAGCGATAAATTCCGAGGTAACGATCCTCGAACCGGCGCTTCAGCCAGTGAAAGGCGCGCAGTCGCGGCAGCGCGAGATTCCGCGCTTCGCTGCGATACACCAGCATGCCGCTGTCGAGGCCATCGACGATGCAGGCAAGTTCCGTCTTGAAATGGTGGGTCCCCGGTTCACCGCGCAATTGCGCCGCGATGTTCCTCGCCGCCGCTACCGCCTGCAGATCGGCCTGATGCGCCTGCTTCGCCATCCACTCGGGCCCCGGATAGCTGCCGGCATCGCCCGCCACATACACGCGCTCGAGACCGCGCACGCGGCAGGTCTCGTCCGCCGCGACGAAGCCTCCCGCCGATTTCGGCAGCTCGCTCGCCTCGAGCCATGCGGGCCCGGTGAGGCCCGGCATGAAGAGGATCAGGTCGGCCTCGATTTCCTCGCCGGCGGTCACGACCTTGCGGGTCTCGAAGCGGACCACCTTGTGACCGAGCCGGGTTTCGATGCCCCGTCGCTCCATCTGCGCAAGCAGTTTCGACACGGCCGGCCGACCGAGGCGCTGCCCGGGCTCCTTCGAGGGATTGAAGAACACCAGCCGGAACTGTTGGCGCCGGCCTTGCCGGCGCAGCAACGTATCGATGCCGAACAGGAACTCGAACATCGGGCCGCCACGCACTGCGCCTGGCTCCTGCGGATTGGTTGCGAATCCGACTGCAATGGTGCCGCTGCTCATCGCGGCGAGCCGGTCGCGGATCGCTTCGGCTGCCGTGATGCCCTCGCAGGGAATGATCGCGTGCTCGATCCCCGGCAACTTGCGCAGATAGCGTCCACCCGTGGCAATGAGCAGGTAGTCGTACTCGAGTACGCCATCATCGGTGGTGACACGGCGGCCGCCAGCGAGCACCTGCTGTACAGTGCCCCGGTGCCAGCGCGCCTGCTGACGCGCGAAGAAACCGGCGAGCGGAATGCGCAGATCGTCGCCGCGTCTCATCCCGGACGGCAGCCAGATGAGGCTCGGCAGGTAGAGAAACTCGTTGCGCGGCGAGACCACGACGATGTCGGCTGCGACGCGCTGCCTGCGCAGTTCGCGGACCGCGGTCAGGGCGGCGAAGCCGCTTCCGAGGATGACGATCCTGGGCCGCGCGTGCTCTGCCATCAGGGCATCTCGCCGGAATAACACGTCGATATTCAATGACGCTCTCCTTGCAGCAGCGACCGGGCCGCCCGTCCGTCCGTCCGCTTGCAATAATATTAGTTATCGCTTATATTAGAGTCAACTGATTCATGCCCGTGCCGGCCGATGTCGAAACGAAGCCGCCGACTACCCGAACTTGCAGCCATGCAGGCACATGCAGGCGAGGCTGCGCAGCTGCTGAAGGCCCTCGCCAACGAGCGCCGGCTGCAGGTGTTGTGCCTGCTCGCCAGCGGGGAGCGTTCCGTCGGCGAGATCAACGAGCTGCTCGAACTCAGTCAATCAGCCCTGTCGCAGCATCTCGCCGTGCTGCGCGACGAGCATCTCGTGCGTACGCGGCGAGAGGCGCAGACGATCTTCTACTCGCTGGTACCGGGACCGGCCGCGGCTGTCATCGAAACCCTGCACCGCTTCTACTGCAGCGTTCCGGTCGACGCCGGTCACGAACGGGGAGCTGCGTGACGGGTGACGTCGAGGCAACCTGCGTGGCGCGCAAGCGCTGACCGGGGCATTGCCCCGCCGTTCGCCGGATGCCGTTCGGCCATGCGCATCCCTTAGAATTGCCCCATGAAGCTGCACCAGCTCCGCTACCTGCTGGCCGTCGTCGAGAACGGCCTCAACATCACCGCGGCAGCGCAGCGCCTGCATACCTCGCAGCCGGGCGTCAGCAAGCAGCTGAAGCTGCTCGAGGACGAACTCGGTTTCCATCTCTTCATGCGCGAAGGCCGTGCGCTCACCCGCCTCACGCCCATCGGCGAGCAGGTCGTCGTGCACGCGCAGCGTGTTCTCGGCGAGATCAAGTCGATCAAGCGGCTGTCCGAGGATCTGCGCAACGAGGCGGGCGGCACGCTGTCGATCGGCACGACCCACACGCAGGCCCGCTATGTGCTGCCGGAGGTGATACGCAGTTTCCGCGAGCACTATCCAGGCGTGCAATTGCATCTGCACCAGGGCACTTCCGAGCAGATCGCGGCCCTGATGGAGCGCGACCAGATCGACTTCGCAATCGCTACCGGTTCGCACGAGCTGTTCCCGGACACGACGCTGCTGCCGCTGTATCGCTGGCATCGCACGGTCGCGGTGCCACATGGGCATCCGCTCACGCGCGAGAAGAAGCTGTCGCTGAAGTCGCTGGCCCGTTACCCGATCATCACCTATTCGTTCAGCTTCACCGGCCCCTCCTCGCTCAACCAGATCTTCGCCGCCGCAGGCCTCGAGCCCAACGTCGCGCTCACTGCACGGGACGCCGACGTCATCAAGACCTATGTACGGCTCGGTATGGGGGTTGGCATCGTTGCGACCGTCGCGATCGAGCCGGACGCGGACAGTGACCTCGTGGCGCTCGACGCTGCGCACATTTTTCCGGTCCACACCACCTGGGTGGGATTCCGGCGCGGCACGCTGCTGCGCAAGTACATGTACGAGTTCCTGCAGGCGCTCGGGGGTCACCTCGACCGCCGGAGTGTCGATCGCGCGCGGGAATTGCCGACACACGGGGAAGTCGCACACTACTTCGCCGGGATCGAACTGCCGATGCGCTAGCGACCCCGGGCTACCCGGCCACCCCGCCGGGCGGCCCCCCCTGCCGGGCGGGGTGGCGCTGCTGCCCGGCTGTGCATATAATAAGCACCGCTTATTAGTTGCACTACTTAGTATGCGCCGCCCCGAAGAATCGATCGGCTTCCTGCTGAGCGACACGGTT
>WBZP01005603.1_pt2 | contig 12108 bp, 11 predicted proteins | sample 5204301 | NCBI WGS metagenome assembly WBZP01 (sample SAMN12412401, study PRJNA552823) | activated sludge metagenome | isolation source: activated sludge from nitrification reactor of wastewater treatment plant... | place: USA: Pennsylvania | collected 2017
CCCCCTTCGCCCCCAGCGAAGCCGCCCCAAGTCCCAAAGCGTCCAGCAAGACAGAGACTCCCGTCAGGACTCCCGATGCGCCCAGCGCTCCAGAAGCGGTCATTCCTAATGCCGATGCGTCTAGCAAATCAGAAGCAGTCATTCCCAACGCCGATCCACTCCCAGATCCGCACGTTTCGTCGTGGGGCCCCGCTACCCTACGAGACTTTTTTATCGTGCCGCAGGCGGCCCGAAAAAAAGCTCTACGGTCGCCCCCACGCTCAGTACTCAATCCCTGGACTCCACAGTGGACTCAGTTTGGCTCCGAAGCGTCCAGCGAATCAGAAGCAGTCTCTCCTAGGTCCGATGCGTCCAGCGAATCAGAAGCGGTCATTTCTAGGTCCGAAGCGTCCAGCGAATCAGAAGCAGTCACTTCTAGGTCCGATGCGTCCAGCGAGGCAGAGCCCCCGCTAACAGAGCCCACGAAGACGGCTCCAGAAAAAGACCCAGTAGGCATGGGGCCGACCGAAGACCTTTTTTTCGGGCCGCCTGCGGCACGAACAAAAAGCGTCGTAGGGAAGGGGGGCCCCGTGCCGAGCGTCCCCACAACGAAACCCGAAGCTGCAAGCGAGGCAACGACCACCAAAGGGTCACGCATGACCCAAAACGAAGCCTTTTCGATGTCCAAAGGGTCACGCATGACCCAAAACGAAGCCCTTTCGATGTCCGAAGGGTCACGCATGACCCAAAACGAGTCATCACCACCCGTTTTGACTTCCCGTGAAACAAAACAAGGGTCTTCATCACCCGTTTTGACTTCCCGTGAAACAAAACAAGGGTCTTCACCACCCGTTTTGACTTCCCGTGAAACAAAACAAGGGTCTTCATCACCCGTTTTGACTTCCCGTGAAGGCCCAGCGCAGCCCGCGCAGCCAGAGATTCACATCCGGATTGGCCGAATCGAGGTCCGCCCCCCCGCGCCGACCTTCGCAAAGCCCCAAGCCCAAGCTCCGGCCCCAACCCCCGCGATGTCCCTGACCGATTACCTCCACCAGGCCCACCGCCGAGGTTCCCGATGAGCAACTCCCTGGCCGTCGCTGCCGTCACCACGGTGATCCGCAACCGACTCTCCGTCCTCGCCACCCCCCTCACTGGCGAGACAACCACCGACCTATCCGATACCCAGGTCACCACCTTGCCCCCCGACAAAGCCGGCCAGCAAGAGGACCACAGCCAGGTCAACGTCTTTCTCTATCAGGTCCAGCCCAGCGCCCCCGGCAGAAACCTCGACTCCCGAGGCCAAGCAGGCCGAAAGCCCGCCCTCGCCATCGAGCTGTTTTATCTGCTCACGTTTTATGGTCGCAACAGCAGCGAGCTTCTTGCCCAGCGACTCCTCGGTCGCGCCATGAGCATCATTCACTCCCAGCCGTCTTTGGAGCCAGCCGAGCTTCAGGAGGCCATGCGCGGCACCGTCAGCAACCTTCACCTGGGCGTAGACCGAGTCCGCCTCACTCCCCACGTCATGCCCAATGAGGAGATGGTCCGACTCTGGGGTACGTTCCAGGTCAAGTATCGACTCTCTGTCGCCTATCGCGCCGCCATCTTGCTGATTGATCATGAGCATCCTGCCGTCGAGCAGCCAGTTCCCTCCCAGGTCCGTGTCGCGGTCGGAACGACCCCCGGAGCCGCTCTGTGAACGACTCCCTTCGCACCGAAAAGGAGCGCTGGCTCCTTGGCAATCAGCGCCACTTGCAGCATGAGCTTCAGCGCATCAAGCAGACCCTCCTGCACGCCCGCAGCCAGCAGTCTGCCCAGACTCCTGAGGCGCCCCCGCCCTCCCAATCGGAGTCCCAGCATGCCGCCGTCCTGGCCCAGCTCGCCGACGAGCTGCCTGCTCCTCCGGCTCTCACCAGCCTGGAGTCGACCTTTGCGCTGACTCCCTTTGAGCGCGACATTCTGCTCCTCTGTGCCGGCTGTGAGCTTGACCCGACCCTCCGCAGTCTCTGTCGCAAGCTCGCCGGGACTCCGCTTCCGACCTTTGCCCTCGCCCTGAGTGTCCTTGCCGAGCCTCACTTCTCGGCCCTGCTTCCCGAGCGACCACTCCGCAAGGCCCAGCTCATTGCGCTGACGACCGAAGAGTCCCTGACCCACAGTCCGCTCCGCATGGATGAGCGCGTCCTGCATCATCTGCTGGGGACCTCTTCCCTGGATCATCGCTTGACTGCCGTTGGCAAGCTCCTGTCTGCCCAGCCCACGCCCCTGCCGACCGCGCTCTTTACCATCGCTGAGCAGCTCTGTCTCTTGGTCAGCCAGCACGTCGATCCAGCGGAACAGAGTGCTCCTGTCCTGTCTCTGTTTGGGACCGACCCTGAGGATCGCCAGAGCATTGTCCAGGCCGCCTGTACCGAGCTGGGACTGACCGTCTTTGCACTCCGCGCCGCCGACCTGCCCGTCACTCCAGCAGAGCGCGCCCAGCTGCTCCGGCTCTGTGCCCGCGAGCAGAGACTCCTGCCGCTCGCCGTCCTGCTCTGTTTCGATGAGCACGACACCCCCGAGAGCATCCGCAGCGCCCTCGCGTGGCTTGAGCAGCTTCCCGGTACTGTCCTGTGTAGCAGTCCGGCCCCGCTGCGATCCGGTCAGCGCCGCCGCGTCAACCTGGAGATTCCGCCCCTGGGAATCACCGAGCGGGCCGAGCAGCTGCGCCTGCTCCTGGCCGAAGATGCAGAGGAGCTGACCGAGCACAAGGGTCCGGGGGGCGCCGACTTCCTGCTTGAGCTGGCCCAGCACTTTCACCTGCGCAGGGAAGGACTCGCGTCCGCCTGTCTGCTCGCGCAGGGTGGGACAGAGGAGCTGCCTACTGCCCTGTGGCACGCCTGTCGCAGCCAAGCCCGTCCCCACCTGGATGATCTGGCGCGTCGCATTGAGCCCAAGGTCACGTGGGATGATCTCATCCTGCCCGCGCCCCAGCTACATCAGCTGCGCCAGCTGGTCGCCCAGAAGCGCCATCAAGCCACTGTCTACCTCGACTGGCAGATGGCTGGGAAGTCGCAGCGAGGTCTGGGGGTGACCGCTCTGTTTGTCGGCCAGAGTGGCACTGGCAAGACTCTCGCTGCCGAGGCCCTCGCGCATGAGCTACGGCTCGACCTGTATCACATCGACCTGTCGCAGATTGTCAGCAAGTACATCGGCGAGACAGAGAAGAACCTGCGGCGGGTCTTTGATGCTGCCGAGGAAGGTGGCGCCGTCCTTTTGTTCGATGAAGCAGACGCGCTGTTTGGCAAGCGCAGTGAGATCAAAGACAGTCACGATCGCTACGCCAACATCGAGGTCAGCTATCTGCTCCAGCGGATGGAGTCCTATCAGGGGATCTCGCTGCTCACGAGCAACCTGCGCTCGGCCCTGGACACCGCGTTTCTGCGCCGCTTGCGCTTCATCATTCAGTTTCCGTTTCCCGATGCCCCGCAGCGGGCCGAGCTGTGGCGACGCGCGTTTCCGCCGACCACTCCTACCGCAGGACTGTCCCTGGACAAGCTGATGCGGCTGAGTGTGACCGGCGGACAGATTCGCAACATTGCGCTCTGTGCGGCATTCCTGGCGGCATCCCAGCAGCAGCCGGTGCAGATGCACCACATCTTGGAAGCCGCGCGCAGTGAGTATGAAAAAAACGAGCGACCGCTGGCCGAGCCAGAGGTTCGGGGGTGGCTATGAGTGTCACGCTGCACCTAGAGATTGGCGAAGTGATCTTGGAAGGAGTCACCGTGCCCCCGGACTTTGAGCAGCAGCTGGTGGCAGAGCTGCGTCGGCTCTTGCTGGCTCCGGAAGCGCTGGCGCTGCTACAGAGCCGCGATCCACACCTGGCGCTGCACCTGGATGGCGGACAGCTCGCAGCCATCGGGACCGGAAGTCATACGTCGCTCGGTACGCAGCTTGGGTCCGCAATTGCCCGCAGTCTGCTCCACCCCAGGGAGTCTCTGTCCGCAGCCAAGGAGTCCGCATGAGCTTCTCATCCAACCTCTCGTCCAAGATCTCTGGCACGCTCTCTTCTGCGGCTTCCGAGGTCGCTGGGGCCATCTCCAGTCTGCCCGCGCTGCGCAAAGGGGCGCTGATCCATGGGGCGATGCTGATTCCCTTTCAGTACAACCCCGAGCGGCTGACGCGGACGCTGACTGCCAACACCGTGAGTGCGGGCGGATCGGATCTGCTGCGACTGAAAGGTCCCCCGGGCGAAAAGATTCAGCTCGACATCTTGATCGATGCTGCCGATCAGTCCAATCGCAGCTCGGGCTTGCAGCTTGCAGATGGGATTTATCCGTCGCTGGCTGCGCTGGAGATGCTGCTCTATCCCAGTGCCGCGCGGGTCCTTGCCAATGCCGCGCTGTCCAGCTTGGGAATCATCGAGCTGATTCCTCCGCTGCCGGTCTTGACGGTCTTGGTGTGGGGTACCCGCCGAGTGGTTCCGGTCAAAGTAGAGTCGTTTACGGTCAGCGAAGATCAGTTCGACTCTGCGCTCAATCCGCTGCGGGCGCATGTCAGCCTGGGGCTGCAAGTCCTGACCTATGAAGACCTGGGACTCCTGTCGATTGGCGGAATGCTGTCGATGGCCGGACACCTCCAGCGCGAGGTCCTGGCGGTGTCTGCCGCTGTGCAAGCCACGCAGAGTGCTGCGGCTGCCACCGGACTCGATCTGAGCGTGGTCAGCAAAGCGATCAAAGGAATCCTCTGATGCGACCCAGGCAAGCGAATAGGAAGTCGAAAAGGAGTCCGTGATGCTGGAAAAGAGCAGTCGCTACTACAGTCAAGAAACCGCAACGCTCGAAGTAGACGGACGCACCATTCGCTACCAGCGCCGCCGCTTCCTGCCGCAGCCCGCTACGCAGACCACGCTGTTCGAGTACTCCGCAAAGGAGTCCGATCGACTGGATCTGCTGGCCGCTACGTGCTTTGGCGATCCGCTGCAAGCGTTCCGAATCCTGGATGCCAATGCCGTGCGGAAGCCGAGCGATCTGCTGGAAACCCGGCGACGACTGCGCATCGCGCTGGGAAAGTGGTAGCGCCCAAGACAGCAGAGCTTTGCAAGAAACGGGGGAGATGTTGTGCTGGCCAATCTGTTAGGCGTGCGGCTGATTGTGTGGGCGGGACCGGTGCCGGTACCGACTTCGTCCGCGCTGCTCCAAGCGATTGAGTCGCTGGAAGTAGAGCGCAGTGCGGATGAACAAGGCGGCTTCCAGATCACGCTGCGGGCCGAAAAGAGCATTGGTGGCGAGTATGATCTGCTGATCAATCCGCAGCTGGCGGTGGGCTCGCGGGTGGTGATTGGCGTGCTGATGGGAGTCGTTCCAGAGTGGCTCTGTGATGGCGTGATTACCCATCGGGAGCTGCTGCCCAGTGACAAGCCGGGACAGAGTCGGCTGACGGTAACGGGACGGGACCTGAGCTCGCTGCTGGACTTGGTGGATGTGGTGATGAGCTATCCGGGCTGTCCGGACTCGGTGATTGCGCTGACGATTCTGGCGCGCTACGCCGCGTTCGGAGTGGTTCCGGCTGTCTCTGTGACGACCGATGTGCCGCTTCCTTTGGAACGGATTCCGCTACAGCGTGAGACGGATCTGAAGTGTCTGCGCCGGCTGGCCAAGGACAACGGCTATGTCTTCTACATCCAGCCCCTGGGCTATGGCAGCAACCTGGCGTACTTCGGACCGGATACGCGCCTGTCTCTGCCACTGACACCGCTGCGGGTGGACATGGGAACGCAGAGCAATGTGAGCTCTCTGACCGTTCGCCAAGACGGAGCCCGACCCGAGATAGTGGAAGGTCGTTCCTATCCAACAGGATCGCCGGTTGCAGTGCCGGTGTTTGGTCTGCCTTCGATTCCGATTCCGCCGCTGGCTGCAATTCCGACCCTGCCGATGCGCTGGCGATTTGACTCGGACTTGACTGCGCGGAGTGTGCCGCGTGCCTTGCTGGCGGCGACCGCGATGCAGGCCTCTGCCGCATCCACTGTGGTGGAAGCAAGTGGCACCCTGGACACCGTTCGGTACGGCAGCATCATGCACCCCCGTCGCCTGATCGGTGTCGTCGGTGCGGGCTACTCCTTTGATGGCTACTACTCGGTCAGCAAAGTCCGTCACCAAATCGCCCGCGAGAAGTATTCCCAACAGTTCACCCTTCACAGAGAGGGAATCGGCTCTCTCACCCCTACGGTGCTGTGATGACAGACCCACAGAAGTTCTATGGCAAGTACCGAGGTGTCGTCGCAAGTGTGCTCGATCCAGAGCGCCGAGGACGCATCTTGGCGCAGGTTCCAGCGGTCTACAAAGACGGGATCAGTGGCTGGGCCGAGCCGTGTCTGCCCCTGACCGGAATCAACTCGGGACTGCTGGCTCTGCCGCAGATTGGCTCCCCGATCTGGATGGAGTTTGAGCAAGGTGATCCAGAGCGTCCAATCTGGTGCGGAGGATTCTGGCAGACTGGCATGGCTCCGTCGGCAATCGCGCCGCTACAGACTCTGCTACAGACTGCGGGTGGGAACTCGATTCTGCTGGATGATACGCCGGGAGTTGGTGGCATCACGCTGACCACGCTGACCGGAGACACGCTGCAGCTGTCCCCCGCAACCGGAGCCCTGTTGCAGACCGCACTGGGAGACAAGCTGGAGATCGGTCCAACCGGAATCACGCTGCAGACTGCATCGGGAAACAAGCTGATGATTACCGCCGCCAACATCGAGCTGGCGACCGCGCTGGGAGCGAGCATTCAGCTCGCAGCCGCAGTCGTGACGATCAACAAAGACGGACTGATGGTGACCTAATGGGAATGCCACTTGTACCCGTCAATGCAGAGATCAAGTGTCCGCATACTGGAATGGTCATCATCGCCACGGCCAATGCGCGGGTCAGCTCGGCCACGCTGTTCCTGGCCACTGCGACGGATCAGTTCCAGGTTGCGGGCTGTAAAAACCCGCCCACCGCCGGTCCGATGTGTTCGACGGTGCAGTGGCTGATGCCGGCCACGCGCGTGACGATCTGCGGCCAGTTTGCACTGCTTGCGACCTCCATTGGGCTGTGTCTACCGCTGTCTGTACCGGCGGTGTTAACGCCAGCGCTCTGCCGCGTAAAGGGGATTTGACCATGGCGATGCGCTTTCCTTTTCACATTGGTAGCCGAGGCTGCACCGCAACCGCAGACAGCAGCGAAGACCTGTATGTTCGGGATCTGCTGGAGCAAGTACTCCTGACCTCGCCGGGCGAGCGGGTGAATCGGCCTGACTTTGGTAGCGGACTGCTGGGAATGGTGTTTGCGCCAGGCGGAGATGTGCTGCAAGCGGCTCTGCAAGCGAATGTTCAGGCAGCGCTGCAGCGCTTTTTGTCGGACGTAGTGATGGTGCAGGCGGTCCGCGTCAGCGTCGAAGAGTCGGCGGTGGAAGTGACCGTTCAGTACATCGTCCAGCGGACCCAACAGCAGCAGCTGTCGCGATTTTCAGCGCAGCTTACGGGCGGGCAGCCGTCGAGCGCACCGAGCGGAGGCGTGTCATGAGCCAAGATCGCAGCAGCCCGAGCGGGCCAGAGCTGGACTACCTGAGCCGGGACTTTGCGAGCTTTCGGCGCCTGATGCTCGACCGCTTGGCGAGCCTGTCGCCCGACTCGGCCACCGGTCATCCGGCGGACCTGGGCACGGTGCTCGTCGAGCTGCTCGCCAGCGCGGCGGATGAGCTGAGCCTGTATCAAGACGCGGTGGTGACGGAGTCGTATCTGGCGACGGCGCGGCTGCGGACCTCGGTGCGACGACATGCGCGGCTGTACGACTACGCCATGCACGACGGGTGCAGTGCGCGGGTGTGGGTGGCACTGACGGTCACGACGAGCGCGGACGGCCAGGTACTGCCGCAGGGGACGGTGCTTCTGACGCGGATCGAAGGCCAGCCGACGGTGGTCAGCACCGAGGAGATTGCGAGTCTGCGCAGTCGAGGCGCGCTGGTGTTCGAGACAACCCACGATCTGCTGCTGCGCAGTGCCCACAGTCGGATGCGGATCGATCCCAGCCAAGGTCCACTTGCTCTCGGGGCACAGACGGCGGCGCTGCTAGATCTAGACGGAACCCTGATGCTGTGCGTCGGGGATGTACTGATCTTCGAGGACACGGCGGAGCCAGCAGCAGCAGCCGTAGCGGCGCAAAAGCGTCAAGCGGTTCGGCTGACCAGCGTCGAAGTGACCCAAAATCCAGCGGGTCAGCGAGTGGTCCGAGTCGGCTGGAGCGCGGCGGATGCCCTGCCCTTTTCGGTGACGGCCGAGCGGGCCCAGGTGGTAGGCAATGTGGTGCTGGCCGATCATGGCTACTCGCTGCCCGACGCAGAGACGCTGACCGCTCCGTGTGACCATGAGCGACCACAGCTGGCGCAGGGACCGCTGACCTGGCAGACGACGGTGCTGTCGGTGGGGCAGCCGGTGTTGTTTGATCCCAGCGCCGCCGCAGCAACGGCAACTCCCACGGAGCTTCTGCCCACGACGCTGCTTCGGCCAGTGATTACGCTGCTTGACTCCGACGGACGGACCTGGCGGGCGCGTCGCGACTTGCTCAGCAGCTCGGCCCAGGCACGTGACTTTGTCGTCGAGTCCGAGGACGACGGTCGTACTTTCTTGCGCTTTGGCGACGGCAGCTGTGGACGAAAGCCGCAGGGCAGCTTGCAAGCGCGCTACCGCATCGGCAGTGGCAGCGTCGGCAACATTGGCGCTGAGTCGCTCGCCCACATCGCCAGCGCACTGCCCGGTCTGCTGCTGATCCGCAACCCGCTCCCGGCGGTGGGCGGCACCGATCCCGAGTCGTGCGAGAAAGTCCGCTTGCTGGCGCCGCACCACTTCCGGACGCAAGAGCGAGCCGTCACCTGCGACGACTATGTCCGCATCGCGCTGCGCTATCCAACCGTCCGCGAGGTCCGCGCCACCCGTCGCTACACCGGCAGCTTCCATACCATCCAGCTGACGGTGTCTCGACGAGGAAGCCTGGCCATCGACGACAGCTTTCGCAGCGGCCTTACCACGTTTTTGGAACGCTATCGGATGGCGGGGCATGTCCTGCGCATCGTGGCTCCGGTAAAAGTGCCGCTCGATCTGCGGCTGATCGTCGGTGTCCAGTCGGGTCACTACCGCTCGGATGTGCTGGTGGCCCTGCATGCGGCTCTCGGTCCCGGCAGCGACGCCCAGCCTGGCTTTTTTCACCCCGACCGGCAGCTGCTGGGGGAGCCAGTCTATCTGTCGAAGCTGGTCAGCGCGGCGATGCAGGTCAAGGGCGTGCAGTGGGTCGAGTCCGTGCGTTTCCGTCGCTACGGAGATCCTCAAGGGCGGGATGGTGATGTCCTCTTGATGCGCCCTTGTGAGCTGGCCAGCGTCGAGAACATTGCCAACGTGAAGGCGCGCGGAACCCTCGAGCTTTTGATCGGAGGAAAGCTGTGAGCGACGACAGCAGCCTGAAATCTCCCGACTATTCGATCAACCGGCCCGGCCAGACGACGATCTATTACCGCGCCACCACCCACGGGCAGAGCCTGGCCCGCATGAAAGCTCGTCTGGCAAAACAGACGATCGCGAGTGGACCGTGGAAAGGCACTCGACCGCTGGCAGCCCTGACGACGCTGGCCGAGAGTGAACCAACGGTGGCGCTGCTCGACGCCTGGGCGGGCGTGCTCGACGTGCTGACGTTCTATCAGGAGCGGGCGGCCCACGAAGGCTATCTGCGCACAGCGACGGAGACACTGTCGGTGCGCTGCCTGGCGCAAGGTCTGGGCTACCGACCGCAGCCCGCGATCTCAGCGTCGACGTATCTGGCGTTCACCGTCGATGACAGCGCGACCATGCCGACTCAGGTGGCCATACCGAGCGGTGCGCAGGTGATGAGTGTGCCCGTCGGAGCCGCGCTGCCGCAGACCTACGAAACCAGTACCGATCTGACGGCGCGGGTGACGTGGAACCAGCTGCTGCCACTACTTTTTCAGCCGCAGACCCTGGTGACCAGCAACCAAGCAGCGGCGGGCACGGCTGTCTCGACGCTGCGCCTGGCCGGTCTGAGCACTGGGCTGCTCGTCGGATCGCTGCTGCGAATCGCCGATACCACGACGCTGCAGGTCACGGCGGTGACACGCTTGCCCAGTGAGCAGCTGACTGAGGTGTCATTCCAAGTCGTCGACGGTCCCGCCGTTCGTATCGCACCGGTGGCGACGCTGCCGATGGGCGATCCGAGCAAGCTCCCGTCGCTGCTTAGCGAGTCAGCAGTCAGTGAGCACATCCTCGGACGAACCTGGGATGACGCGACGCTGACCGAGTGCATCACGACGCGTGGCTGGGACGAGAGCAAGCTGACCCGCATCACCGCCTCGCTGCTGGCCGCAAAGACCACCGGCACTATCGTCACGTACCGTCAGCAGACCGCGTTCTTTGGCGCCAACGCCCCGCCGTGGAGCGCCATGCCCAAAATCGACTCGGCCTATCTGCGCGGCACCGACCTGTACGCCGACTCGAGCAGCAGCTGGGACGAGACTTCGACGACCACTGGCAGCAAGCTCGCCCGCAACAAGCGCAGCATCTGGGAAGACTCGTGGGGTCAGCTCTACAGCGCCACCACCAGCTGCGACCTATACCTTGACCGAGCCATCAGTGGCGTCGTCGCGGGTAGCTCAGTGTTGCTGGTCGGCTCCGCCGGCTATCGCAGCTTTGTCATCGGCAGCCTGAGCCACACCACCGTACGCGGCTACGGCACCACCGCCCGCAGCACCGGACTGAAGCTCAGCCTCTCGACGCAGGCCCTGGCGACAGCGCAGAGCACAAGCTTCCTCACTCGCGACAGCGTGCTGCACCTACAGAGTGAGTCGCTGGACCTCACGGCCACCATTCCCAGAATCGACACCAGCACCGTGCGCGACTCGATCGAGCTGTCCGGTCTGGTGCTGGGACTCTCGGTCGGCCAGCCAGTCTTGGTCAGCGGCGAACATGCCGCGCAGAGCGGCGTCAGCAGCAGCGAAATTGCCCGCTTGGCGCAGATCCTTCACAAAGGTGGCTACACTACGCTCCGCTTTGCCGCGCCATTGGCCGTAGAACGCATCAGGAGCTCCGTTTCGATATGCGCGAATGTCGTTACCGCCACCCATGGAAAAACGATCGCCAGCGAGGTTTTGGGAAGCGGTGACGCCAGTCAAAAAAATCAGCGCTTTGCCCTCAAACAGTCCCCGCTGACCTACCTGCCCGCTGCCAGCGCCGCCGGAGCCAAGAGCACGCTCAGCGTTCGCGTCGGTGGAGTGCTGTGGCTAGAAGTTGACTCGCTGCTTGGGGAAGACGGTCGCAGTCGCTGCTACGTCATCGAGCACAGTGCCAGTGGTCAGGCCACAGTCGTCTTTGGCGACGGAGAACACGGCGCACGGCTGCCCAGTGGCCAGGACAACGTCGTCGCCAGCTATCGGGTCGGCGGTGGTCTTGATGGTGAAGTGGCGGCGGGGAGCTTGCAGATCCTGCTGACACGGCCGCTCGGACTGCGCAGTGTGAAGCATCCCGTCGCTGCCTCAGGAGCGTCAGCCGGATCGTCGCAAGCCGAGCTAAAAGAAGCCTTGCCGCTGTCGGTGGCGACGCTGGGTCGGGCGGTGTCGCTGCTCGATTATGAGACGATGGCCAAGAACTATCCTGGGATTGCCAAAGCCCAAGCCACGTCGGTGCGGTCAGCCGGTGCAGCGGCGGTTCATCTGACGGTGGCGACGGACGATGGCGAGCCGCTGGCCCGCTCGTCGCTGCTGTACGCAGGTCTGCAGGCGACACTGCTGTCACTGGGTGATCCGACGCAGCCGCTGATCCTCGACGACTACCAGCCGCGTCGCTTTGCCGTCTCGATCCGCATTGCCCTCGATCCTCGCTACGATGCCACGTCGGTGAAGGCGCAGGTCGATGCGCAGCTCCAAGTGGCGTTTTCGTTTGCCGCTCGCAGCTTCGCGCAGCCGGTTCGCGCCGCCGAGGTGCTGGATCTGGTGCAGCGTGTGCCCGGCGTGACTGGGGCACTTCTCGACGGGCTGTGGCTGGTCGGAGAGCCACGCAGTCGTCGCCAGCTCTTGGTCGCAGCCCCGGCCCGCATCGATCGCGGTGGTCGCAGCGTCGGCGCC
>WBZP01006045.1_pt1 | contig 12105 bp, 13 predicted proteins | sample 5204301 | NCBI WGS metagenome assembly WBZP01 (sample SAMN12412401, study PRJNA552823) | activated sludge metagenome | isolation source: activated sludge from nitrification reactor of wastewater treatment plant... | place: USA: Pennsylvania | collected 2017
AAGCCAATCGCGCCACCTACCGCCTGCGCGATGCTCCCGGACATGACCAGGCCCAGCAAGACCAATCCGGCCAGGATGATGAGCACCAGCGTGATCGCCAACTGCTGCAGCCGAAGCCGCACCATCGGCCGGCCCTCGGGCACGGCATAGATCCGGTTCATCGCTCGCGCGAAGGCGCCCACGTAGCCCGAGGCCGACCACAGCGCCCCGGCGATACCGATCACCAGCGCAGCCCCCGCGCCGCCGGCATTGACCATCGATGAGATGGGGCCCTCGAGCTGGTGCGCGGCCTCGCCCTGGCCCATGTCGTTCAGGAGTTGGAGCAGCGCCTGGACGGTGGAGTCTCCTTGGCCGAAGACGCCAAAGAGGGAGACCAGGGCAAGCAACGCTGGGAAGAGCGCGAGCACCGAGTAGTAGGTCAGCGAGGCCGCGAGATCGGTGGCCTGATCGCGGTTGAACTTCGCAAAAGCCGCCGCAAGCGTATGCCGCCACGAGCCAAGCCGACCCGACGGCGCGGAAGCAGGACGCTCGGGAGGTCCCATGTCGGCCATCTCTCTCGGTCCTTTCGGGCCTCTAGGCCCTCTCGGGTCCGCTCGCTGGAGGAACCCCACTGTATCCACGCAGCGATCACCGAGCTGCCATCCGAGGGAGAAGCGGACCCAGCCTCGGTGAGGCACACTGGCTGCCATGACGACCGGAGGCCGACCGACGCCGCGTCGCCCCGCGCACTTTGGCCCGGATGCGTTGGAGGCTCATGGTGGGCTGCTCCCCGGCCCCGCGGAGACCACCGAGATCGCCCATCAAAGCGCCGCGGTTCTGGTCGGTGCCGGCCGGGCTGCCCGGGACCCGGAGATCACTGCTCGGCTGGTGGCCCTCGTGGATGACATCGGACTGTCCACGATCGCGGACCTGTGGTCGCAGCGCCCCGCGCGGTCGCTGCCGGGCGCGCTCTGGCGGCTCTACGCCCTGCGTGAATGGGTGCACCGCGCACCCCAGCAGGCCAGTCGCGAGTACGCGGCCGGTATTCGATTCACCGATGTCGCGCACGCGGTCGCTGGCATTGCAGAGCCGCCGACCCCGGAGGAGTTGCACCGGGTCATCGACGACGTACTCGCCGGACTCTTCCAGGGGGATCTCGCGATCGCGCTCGAGCGGGCTGCGGCCTTCTGCGCCGTCGTCGCCGCCGGGCGTGCCGAAGTCGCGCACGATCTCGACGGCCCGGCCCCCGAGGATGCCAGCGCCTTGACCCGGACAGCGTCGGCGATGCTGGCTATGAGTGAGGACCTGCGGGCATCAGCGGGCCTGTGGCGCGCTGGTCGGCTCGACTGAGGGCATACCCCTCGGGCGATGTCGTGAGCATGTGCCGGGCTGGGAGCGCCTCACGGCGCGTGGCCGCTCGTAGCGGCTGATGTTGGGACCCGGGGCTGCCGCAGCCCGGCACATGCGTCGTCAAGGCTAACCCGGTATGCCGCGAGAAGCGACCCCAGCGGCTCAGGGAACGTGCCGCTCCACCGCGACGATCCGGGCGTCCGAGCCGCTTCCGGTCACATGACAGACCAAGGCTTCGCCCTTGATGAGCCGATCATCGCGGGCCTCGCTCAGCAACTCGACCATGTGTACGGCACCGGGGATATCCAAGGCCATCCGCTGCGTCAGCTCATCGACCAGGGCCGGCAAGACCGGCCCATGTGAGCACACGGCCACCGGCACGCCGCGCTCGAACTCTCGGCGAAGAATCCGGGGGGCCTTGGCCGCCTGCTCATCGAAGCCCTCCTCGGACAGGCCGCGCTTGCGCCGCACGGGCAAGCCCGCGCGTGCGGCATACGGCTCGACCGTCTGGGAGCAGCGCGTGGCCGATGAGGTGACCACACGCGTAATCCCGTATGCCGCAAGGATGTCCGCGAGGACCCCGCTGCGGGCAAAGCCCACGTCATCGAGTGGACGCAGCCAGTCCCGCTTGCCCTTGTAGTCACTGCGCGCAACGGCCTTGGCGTGCCGCACGAGGACAAACGGGTGCGTATCGAGCAGGTCAAGTTGGTGGGCTCGCACGACGGCCAGCAACTGATCGCGGTCCCGGGAGTAGTCCAGCCGATCGAAGGCGCCTTGAGCGTCGAGCCAGGCCACCTCGTCGATTTCGTTGATGAGTCGGCCGTGGCCACCCGTGACCTGAGCAGCCCAGTAGCGCACCACCTTCTCGTCCGGGGAGCCCAGGCGGTCCAGGACGGTGTAGCGAGACTCGGGCAAGGGCAGACCCAGGCGCACCTCCAGCCCGGTCTCCTCGGCGGTCTCCCGCGTCGCCGCGATCGGCCACTCTTCCCCCTTGTCGAGCTTGCCCTTGGCCCAGGACCAGTCGTCATAGCGGGGGCGGTGCACGAGCGCAACTTCAAGAGTGCCGGCCGTCACCCGCCAGGGGACCGTGCCGGCGGCCGGGATCCTCACCGTCGACGCGCCTTCCGTCGACGGCTGGCGTGCAGGTCAATCATCGCGTCCTGAATGTGCGGCAGGGGCTGCCCGTGCGCGTCGAGATGCTCCCGAGTCCAGCGACCATCGGGCCCGAGGACGAAGTGCTGGTAGTCATCGCTCATGCCACGCGCCATCAGCGAGGTGAGGTCGGCGATATGCCGTTCCTCGGTGAGTCGCACGAGCGCCTCGACCCGCCGATCGAGGTTGCGGTGCATCATGTCGCCGCTGCCGATGAGGACCTCGGCGTCCGCACCCTCACCGAAGATGAACACCCGCGAGTGCTCCAGGAATCGGCCGAGCACGGAGCGGACTTCGATGTTCTCGGAGTAGCCCTCGACGCCGGGGCGCAGCGCGCAGATCCCTCGGACCCACAACTGGACCCGAACTCCGGCCTGCGAGGCCCGATAGAGCGCGTCGATCAAGGTCTCGTCGACAATCGAGTTCACCTTCCAGCCGACATAGCCGGTGCCGGGGTTCGCGCGTTCGACCTCGATCTGCTCGCCGATCCGCTCCAAGAGACCAGATCGCATGGAGCGCGGGGCCACGAGCAGCCGCTTGAACCGGCTGCGTGGCGCGATCCCGGAGAGCTGGTTGAACAGCCGGGTGAGGTCTGCGGCCACCGTCTCGTCGTCGGTCAGCAGGCCGAAGTCTTCGTACAAGCGGGCGGTCTTGGGGTTGTAGTTGCCGGTTCCCACATGGCAGTAGCGGCGCAGGCCTTCGGCCTCTTGGCGCACGACGAGGGCTAACTTGGCGTGCGTTTTGAGTCCCACGATGCCGTAGACCACGTGCACGCCAGCATGCTCGAGTTTGCGCGCCCAACTGATGTTGTTCTGCTCGTCGAAGCGCGCCTTGATCTCCACCACCGCGAGCACCTGCTTGCCAGCCTCGGCGGCGTCGATGAGGGCGTCCACGATCGGGCTATCCCCCGAGGTGCGATACAAGGTCTGCTTGATGGCGAGGACTCGGGGATCGGCGGCCGCCTGCTCGATGAAGGCCTGAACGGAGGTCGAGAACGAGTCATAGGGGTGTTGGAGCAGTACGTCCTGCTTCCGGATACTCGCGAAGATGTCTCGAGCCTTGGCCGACTCGGTCGGAGCCAGGTCCGGGTTGGTCCGGGCCATGAAGGGCGGGAAGTGCAGATCCGAGCGCTCCAGGTCGGCAATGATGTTCAGCGCCCGAAGATCCAGTGGCGCCGGCAGGTGGTACACCTCATTCGGGGCAACCCCGAGTTCGCGGACGAGCAGTTCAAGGACGTCCTCGTCGACATCCTCCTCGACCTCCAGCCGGACCGGCGGCCCAAAGCGCCGCCGCGTGAGTTCCCGCTCCAACGCGGTCAGGAGGTTCTCGGCGTCATCCTCTTCGACCTCGACGTCCTCATTGCGGGTGACCCGGAAGGTGAAGTGGGCCGTGACGTCCATCCCCGGAAAGAGCTCGGTCAGGTGGGCCGCAATGACGTCCTCGAGGGGGACAAAACGGGTGTTGTACAGGTCGGCCAGGGCAGATTCGCCCGGTGGGGGCTCGATGCGCAGCAAGCGCGGCAGCAGCGGCGGCACCTTGACCCGAGCGAAGTGCTCCTTCTGGGTGCGGGGGTTCACCAGCAGCACCGCGAGGTTGAGGGAGAGCCCGGAGATGTAGGGGAACGGGTGCGCCGGGTCGACCGCCAGTGGGGTCAGCACGGGGAAGACTTGGTCGCGGAAGACCTCCCCGAGCCTGGCCTGTTCGTCCGGTGAGAGCTCGGCCCAACGAACCAGGCGAATGCCCTCCTCCTCAAGTGCGGGCGCCACCTCCTCGCGGAACAACCTGGCTTGCTCGGTGAGGAGGTCCGCGCTCACCAGCGAGAGCTGCTCGAGGACCTCACGCGGCTCCAGCCCGGAGGCTGAGCGGACGGCGATCCCCGTGGCGATGCGTCGCTTGAGCCCGGCGACCCGAACCATGAAGAACTCATCGAGGTTGGAGGTGAAGATCGCGAGATAGCGGGCACGTTCGAGCAGCGGAATGGTGGGGTCACCGGCGAGCAGAAGGACGCGTTCATTGAACTGGAGCCACGAGATCTCGCGATCCAGGAAGCGGTCACTGGGCAGGCCGGACTCATCCAGCGCAGCGGGTGGGCCACTGACGACACGCATGAAGCGGCCGTTGGCAGCGCGAGCCCGGTGGGCGGTCAGCGAGGTGCCTACAGTCATGCCTTCATCCTGGCAGGCTTGGCCGGTCCGTGACAGGGGAGTGTGCGGCATTCCGCCGCCTGGCTCACTGCGGGATGGCCAGTTGGGTGTCGGTGTGCGCGATCTGGAAGCCCAGGGAGGTGTACGTCCGCAGCGCCGCGGCATTGTCGCCATCGACGTACAGGTGCACCAGGTGCACCCCATTGCGGGCGAGGTAGGCGGTGCCGAGCAAGGTCAGCGCTCTGGACAGGCCCCGCCCTTGGTATGCCGGGTGCACGCCAACCACATAGACCTCGCCCTCGGCGTGGGCGGCATCCGCGGACGCGGCTCGCTTGGTCCAGTGGAAGGCGATCGGGCCGCGGTGCGGGTCGCCCCGGTCCAGCAGGAAGATCAGCCCGGCCGGGTCGAACCAAGATTGCGCCATGCGCGACGCGATATCCGCCATCGTGAGGGCACCCTGCTCCGGGTGGCTGGCGAAGGCCGCGGCGTTGAGATCGGTGAGGGCGGCCAGGTCCGGGCGCGCGGCAAAGGTGGTGACCTCGACCCAGGATGGGAGGTCCGGGTCGGCCGCGTCGGCTTCGGTGAGGGGTCGGGTCATCAGGTGCAACTCGCGAAGCACCCGCAATCCGTGCCCTTGGGCGAACGCCCGGGCCGCCGGAAGGCTGCCATGAGCCCACACGCTGCGGGCGCCGAGATCGATGGCCGCCGCCAGCAAGGCGGAGCCCAGGCCGCGACCCCGGTGATCGGGGTGGACGACGAATTCGCAGGCTCCACCGTCCATCACCTGCGCGTATCCGCTACTTCCGCCGTCGGAGAGGATGTGGCTGCTGTCATCGGTGACCAGGGACAGCAGGAAGGACTCGGACAGGGGTGCCTCACCATCGACCGCCTCAGCAGCGGCGGCAAGCGCCGAAATGGCGGCGACCTGGTCGCCGCTCAGCGGTCCGCGCAGGCGCTCCAACTGGGGCGTCACGGCTTAGGGCGCGGCATCGGCGGGGATTGCCTCGGCCACCTGAGTGTCCTCGGGGACGAAGCGGTAGCCGACATTGCGGACGGTACCGATCAGCGTCTCGTAGTCCGTCCCGAGCTTGGCGCGCAGCCGTCGGACGTGGACGTCGACCGTGCGGGTACCCCCGAAGTAGTCATACCCCCAGACCTCTTGGAGCAACTGGCTTCGGGTGAAGACCCGGCCGGCGTGCTGGGCGAGGTACTTGAGGAGCTCGAACTCCTTGTAGGTCAGGTCGACCGTTTGGCCGCGCAGGCGCACGGTGTAGGTGCCCTCATCGATGACCAGGGCCCCGGTGGTGATCGGCCCATCGGCCACCGGATCGGCGTCACCGGCCCGCCCAATGGACAACCGCAGTCGGGCCTCGACCTCTGCCGGCCCCGCGCTGTCGAGGAGGACATCGTCGATGCCCCAGTCGGCGCTGACCCCAGCCAGGCCCCCCTCGGTGACGATGGCCATCAGAGGTTTGGAGGACCCGGTGGCAAGGATCACCCGGCACAGCGAGCGGGCGAGGGCGAGCTCGCGGCGGGCGTCGATCAGGATGGCATCGCACGGCGGGGCGTCGATGAGTGCAGCCGCCTCGGCCGGAAGGATGCGAACATGGTGAGCCAGTAGCCCGAGCGCGGGCAAGATCTCCGCACTCGGAGCCACGGTGTTGGTCATCAACAACAGCTCCGCCATCACGTTCCAGGATAGGTCGTTATGTCGCCAGAGTCCCCCGCCGTCCACGAAACGGTGATCACCGTGCGGTACTGGGCCGGTGCCCGGGCGGCCGCCGGTGTCGAGGAGGAGACCCTGGTCATGGCCGCCGGCGCCAGCCTGGGCGAGCTGATCGCCGAGCTGAGCACCCGGCACACGGCCCTGGTCGAGGTGCTCCCGGCCTGCAGCCTCCTGCTCGACGGGCTCCGCAGCGACTACTCGGCCGCGATCGAGGGGTCCGCGGTCCTTGAGGTGCTGCCGCCCTTTGCGGGTGGTTGATCCCGCTGCGGCCGTGGATAGTGACAGGATGGCCGCCGTGACCAGTGACGAGCTCGAGACCCGGGCTGCGCGACGGGCTCGCCGAGAGGCCCTCGAGAGCGAACCGGTGCTCTCCCCGCTTGCCACCATGCCACGCCCAATCCTGGCAACCACCAGCGCCTTGTTGGCGATTCTGCTGAGTTTGGCGGCGGCCTCTGACTACGCCATCCTCGCCGCCGGCCTGGCCGCTGTGGGCGTCATTCTCGCGTGGGGCTGGCCCCGCTTGCTCGGTTCACCGAGCCGCATCGGTTCCTCGCTGGCGATCGGCGTTGCGGCTGTGGTCGCTGCCGTGGCGGTCTCCTTCACTGACGAGCCGGCATACGCCCGCTTCGTCCCGGTGGCGCTCGCGGCTGGCTTGATGGTGATGTTCGTTCATCAGTTGGTTCGGCGCGACGGCCGCCCCCGGCTCGTGCAATCCACCGCGATCACGGCCTTCGGCATCGCCCTGGTCACCATCGGCGGCATGCTGGCTCCGGTGGCTCGCACCGAGGACGGACAGCGCGTGGTGCTGGCCGCCCTGGCCGGCGCGGCAGCGGCTGCCGTGGCCGAACTGGGCTGCGGCCAGGCGACCTACCGCCGGGTGATGTGGCTGGCCGCGATGGTGCTCGGTGCCCTGTGCGCGCTGGGCGTCGTCGCGCTCTATGCCGCGCCGGTGCGGGCCGTCGACGCGGTCGTCGGCGCCGTGTGTGCGGCCCTGGCCTACCCGGTCCAGCGGATTCTGTCTGTGTTGCCGGGGATCGCCTCCCGGCGAGGCCAGATCAGTGCGGCGGCCGCGGGATTGCTGTCGATCGGCGTCGCCGCGACCACGCTCTCGCGCGCGTTGCCACTGTGATCGCGAGCGGGCTCAGTACACCAGCGCCTGGACACCAACTGCGGTGATCTCCTCCACGTAGGCCGCAGCGCCCCGAATGCCGATCCCGTCCAGCAGGTCCGCCTCGGTCAACTCGCGGCGCAGGGCGCACTGACTGCACACCGTGATTCGGCCGGCGGCTCGAATGGCTTCGATCAAGTCGGCGGCGGCGGCAGCATGCGGCATCGTGAACTCCTGGGCCCGCCCCGGCACGGCCATCCAGGTGGCCTCTCCGGTCAGCCACACGGAGAGGTCGACACCGGCCGCCGCGGCCGTCGCGGCCACCGTCAGGGCTTGGTTAAGCCGCTCGGGTGCTTCGATCCCGCAGGTGATTTTGATGACCAGAGCGCGCTGCACGCCACCAGACTACGATCGGTGCGTGGTGTTCACCCTCGATGACAGCATCCATCCCGATGTCGCCCCGCTGGCCTGGCTTATCGGCCGTTGGGAGGGTGCGGGCGTGGTGGGCTATCCCACCATCGAGTCCCAGCAGTTCGGTCAAGAGATCATCTGCTCGCATGACGGCCGACCGTTCTTGGAGTGGCATTCGCACACCTGGCTTCTGGACGCTGATGGGCAGCGGGTGCGGCCGTTGGCGACCGAGCTGGGCATCTGGCGCCCTCAGCCGGCCGAGGCTGATGGCACGAATGTCGAGCTCCTCTTGACCCACCCGACCGGTTTCGTCGAGATGTATGCCGGTGTGGCGCAGCCCGCGAAGATCGAGATCAGCACGGACGGCGTGATGCGCTCACCCTCAGCCAAGGCCTATACGGCCGGGCATCGTCTGTACGGATTGGTCGAGTCCCGCTTGATGTGGGTCATGGACATGGCCGCCATGGGGGTCGAGATGACCTCGCATGTCTCCGCGGAGCTGCGCCGGGTCGAGTGATCCCTGACTGGTCGCCGGGCACAGGGGCCGCGGGTCAGGGGCCGCGGGTCAGGGGATGACTGTGCTTGCCTGCCAATCGCTGAGGCGGTCGGTGCGGATCAACTCGCCGAGTTGGGTCATCTTGGCGCGGTCGAGCACGACGATCGAACCGGCGCTGGGGTCGGAACCTAGCCCCGAGTAGGGCGCCGTGATGAAGACGATGTCCTTGCTGCGTACCGAGCGCAGCGAAAAGGCGTAATCCCGCATCCGATCCATGGTGAACCCGTCATCCACCACGAGATTGGACGAGGCGGCATCGGCGAAATCGAGCACCCGCTTGGGATTGGTGATCGTCTCGCGGCTCAGGGCCTTGGTCATCAGGGCCTTGACGAAGGCCATCTGTCGGCGGCCGCGCGAGATGTCCCCTTGGCTGAGTTGGTAGCGCTCGCGAACGAAATACAGGGCTTGCTCGCCATTGAGGTCATTCCAGCCCTGGTGGATGGCTACCGGCCCACCATTGCCCGAACCGTCGCTGGCCTCCTCGGCATACACCCGCACGCCGCCCACCGCGTCGGTCATCCGCTTGAATCCCTCGAAGTCGATGAGCGCCAGGTGGTCGATCTTGATGCCCGCAAGATTCTGGATGGCCTCGACCACGAGGGGGGCGCCGCCGAAGGCGTATGCCGCATTCAGCTTGTTGCTGCCGTGGCCGGGAATGGGGACGTAGAGGTCGCGCGGGAAGTGAATGAGTTGGATTTGCGAGCGGTCCTCGGGCAGGTGCACGAGCACCATCACGTCCGAGCGGCTGAAGGTGTCCTCGGGGCGGGCGTCCGAGCCGATCAGCAGGATGTTCACGCCGGTGCCGGTGGGGAGGGTGATCGGGTCGCCGCTGTCATCCACCGGGCCGGACGTGGGCAGGCTGAGCTCGCGGCTGACGTTGTCATCGATGGTGTGGTTGATCAACCAGGCGAAACCGGCCATGCCGCCGACGATGAGAGTGAGCAGCACCAGCAGCGCGATGAGAGCCTTGCGGGTCCTGGAGCGCTCGTGGCCGTCGGTTGACACTCAGGCAGTGTACGAACCTGGTGCGGCATACAGTGGATGAGTGAGTGAACTCGGTGAGCGGCTGCGGGCTCAGGGCAAGCGCCTGACGCCGCAGCGCGAGCGGGTGCTCGCGGCGGTTCGAGCGTTGGGGCATGGCACGCCCGAGGAGATCGCCGAGCAGGTCGCCGGTGATGGCGGCGCTGCCGTGCCCGCCTCCACGGTTTATCGCTCGCTGGAGGCGCTGCAGGAGTTGGGGCTAGTCAGCCACACGCATGTGGATCATCGAGCACCGAGCTATCACCTGCTCGAGCACGCCACCCACGTTCATGTGGTGTGCCGACGCTGTGGCTCGGTCGGTGAGGCGCCGCTCGAGATCGCCGACGTGCTGGTCGAACGGCTGGACGCGCGCCTGGGCTTTCAGGCGGATGTCGCACATGCGGCCATCCACGGGCTCTGCCGCTCGTGCCGGGAGGGCTCGTGAGCGGCGAATTGGTGCTGCCCTCGCCGCTCTTGGCTCGCGAGGGTGCCGTCGCGGGTGACGGTATGGATGCCGGGGTCGCTGCGCATTACGGTCAGCCGGCACGTGAGCAGCGGCTGCTCCTGGAGGGCTTGGCCTGCGTCGACCTCTCCCACCGGGGTGTGGTCACGGTCAGCGGCCCGGATCGGCTGTCCTGGCTGCATTCGATGACCACGCAGCAGTTGACTGGGCTGGGTGTGCGCGAGTCGACCGAGTCGCTGGTGCTCTCCCCGCATGGCCACATCGAGCACGCCCTCCATGTGGTCGACGACGGTGAGCGGACCTGGCTGTCCGTCGAGCCTGGCACCGCCGAAGTCCTGACTGCATGGTTGACCTCGATGAGGTTCATGCTGCGGGTTGATATCGCGGACGTCAGCGACGCGTATGCCGTTGTGGGAGAGCCAGTCTCGCGTGAATCCGAGGCTGGCGAGCCGATGGCATGGGTTGACCGGTGGCCCGGGCTCGTGGGCGACACCGCGGCATACGGTCCGGTGGAGGGGCACCCCGGTGCGGACTGGGCGTGGCGTGAGGTGATCGTGCCCCGGGCGGAACTCGACGCTGTCGTGGGCGAGCGGCCGCTGGCGGGTATGTGGGCGCTGGAGGCGTTGCGGGTCGCGGCTTGGCGGCCCCGGCTGGGCTTCGAGACCGACCATCGGACGATCCCGCACGAGCTGGACTGGTTGCGGACGGCGGTGCACCTGCACAAGGGCTGCTACCGCGGGCAAGAGACCGTGGCGCGGGTCAAGAATCTAGGCCGCCCGCCGCGGCGACTGGTGTTCTTGCATCTCGACGGGTCGGGGCATGTGCTGCCGGAGGCCGGGACGCCGATCGAGGTCGGTGGCCGGGCCGTCGGGCGCGTGACGACGGTGGCCAGGCATGAGCAGGACGGCCCGATCGCGCTCGCCGTGGTCAAACGGTCGCTGCCGGTAGATCTTGAGCTGCAGATCCCGGTGGGTGCGGGCTCCGCGGTGTCGGCCGCGCAGACGGTGATCGTCGAGCCCTAAGGCTCGGGTCCCGGGGAGCCGCCGTCCACACACGGAAGCAATGGGGCGAGGCTGTCCACAATCGCTTGCTGGCTCCTTGCTGGGCGAGCACGCGGGGGCCAGGCTCCCGACATGGCAGCAGCGGTAATCGGAGTGATCGGCGCGTCCGGAGGGTTAGGTTCAAGCACCTTGGCCGCCGCGCTGACCCGCAGGGTGTCGGTGCGTCAGGGCGCGTGCGTCCTGGTCGACCTCGATCTTGCGGGCGGGGGCGCCGAAGTCACCACGGCGGTTGAGCACCGGGAGGGCGTCCGGTGGGTCGACCTGCGCGATGTCGTCGGCTCGGTCGATGCGACGAGGTTGGTCGAGGCGCTGCCTGGGGTTGAGGGTGCTGGGGTGCTCTCGGCCGGTGGCCGGGGACCTGTGCGCCGAGCCGATGTGCCTCTGGCCGCGTGTCGGGATGTGCTGGATTCGCTGTTGGGGGGTGATATCCCCGTCGTCCTCGACCTGCCACGGTCCTTCCCCGCGGTGGAGGAGGTGGCCGCGCAGTGCTCGGAGCTGGCCATTGTCACCGGCCTGCACACCCGGGCGCTAGCCGACCTCGACTCCGTGGTTGAGCGGTTGGAGTCGGTGTGGGGTGCGGCCGGTGTCCCCCGAGGTGTTGGGGTGATCTCGCGCGGACGGCGGGTGTCGGCTGACGTCGTCGCGGCGATCGAGCAACATCTGGGCGTGCCCCACCTGGCTCACGTCGCCGATGATCGGCGGGTGGCTCTGGCGTGCGAGCGCGGGGAGTGGCCCGGCTCTGCGCGGGACGGGCTACGGGCGATTGCCGATCTACTCCTCGACCGCTGGCACGCAGCGGGCACCGCGCGCCTGCCCCGCGATGAGGCGTCGTGACCGGGACTCCGACGTGGCGCTTGCCGGTGGGCGACGTGATTGCCGGCGGGGTAGGGCCGACCGGTGACCTCATCGATGAACTCGTGGGTTCCGCAGCGGACCGCTTGGGTTCGGAAGGCGCGCGCCAGGAGGCGGAGCGGGTTCGCCATCGTCTCCTGGGGTTCGGTCCTCTCAGCGAGGTCGTGGCTATCGCTGGGGTGACCGACGTGCTCGTCAATGGCGATGGAGCCGTGTGGATCGACCGTGGCCAGGGGGCTTACCGCGTCGGATCCGTGGACCCAGGCGACGTGCGCGCTCTTGC
>WBZP01006046.1_pt1 | contig 12105 bp, 12 predicted proteins | sample 5204301 | NCBI WGS metagenome assembly WBZP01 (sample SAMN12412401, study PRJNA552823) | activated sludge metagenome | isolation source: activated sludge from nitrification reactor of wastewater treatment plant... | place: USA: Pennsylvania | collected 2017
GTGACCGGCAACATCGCCTTCGACGAGAAGGGCGACATCAAGAACGGTGCCCTGACGCTTTACACCTACAAGGGTGGCAAGCGCGAGCAGATTGCGGTCGTTCGCTGATCCTGCAGCAGGCCTGCTCAACAGTCTGAGGGGCCTTCGGGCCCCTTCTTGTTGTCAGATGCCTGGCGTGCCGGAGCGGACCCGGTGCAGCAACAAAAAACCCGCCTCACGGGCGGGTTGGTCGGTGGCAGGACCAGGCTCTACTTGAGCTTGATCTCCTTGTACAGCACGTGTTTGCGCGCCTTGGGGTCGAACTTCAGGAACTCGAGCTTCTCAGGCGTGGTCTTCTTGTTCTTGCTCGTGGTGTAGAAGTGCCCGGTGCCTGCCGTGGACTCCAGCTTGATCTTCTCGCGTCCGCCTTTAGTGGCCATCGTGATCTCCTCGTTCAGATTTCGCCGCGGGCCCGCAGGTCGGCGACGACCTGTTCAATGCCCACCTTGTCGATCAGGCGCAGCGCCGAATTGCTGATGCGTAGTCGGATCCAGCGGTTCTCGGCCTCGAGCCAGAAGCGGCGGTACTGCAGGTTGGGCAGGAACCGGCGCTTGGTGCGGTTGTTGGCATGCGAGACGTTGTTGCCCACCATCGGGCGCTTGCCGGTAACTTGACAGACGCGTGCCATGACGCTCTCCAGGGATGTTGGTGTCACGCTGTCCTGGCAGCACACATGCGCATGTGCGCGGCGAGCCGGTCAGCAAAGCCTGCGAGTATAACCCGGTTCGCACCTGATCATGCCTCCTGCTGTTCCAGGAAACGCTGCGCATCCAGCGCCGCCATGCAGCCCGTGCCGGCGCTGGTGATGGCCTGCCGGTAGACGTGGTCCTGCACATCGCCCGCAGCAAACACGCCCGGCACGCTGGTCATCGTGGCCATGCCGTCCAGCCCCGTGCGGGTGACGATGTAGCCGTCCTTCATCTCCACTTGGCCCTTGAAGATCTCGGTGTTGGGTTGGTGGCCAATGGCGATGAAGCAGCCCTGCAGCGGTATTTCCCGCGTGCCGCCGGCCTGCGTCTGGCGCAGTCGCACGCCGGTCACACCGCTCGCATCGCCCAGCACTTCGTCCAACGTGTGCCAAAGGTGCAACTCGATCTTTCCCGCAGCGACCTTGGCGTGGACCTTGTCGACCATGATCGGTTCGGCGCGGAACTTGTCGCGCCGGTGCACCAGATGCACCTTGGAGGCGATGTTGGACAGGTACAGCGCCTCTTCGACGGCGGTATTGCCGCCCCCGACCACGCAGACCGCCTGGTCGCGGTAGAAGAAGCCGTCGCAGGTGGCGCAGCCGCTGACGCCCTTGCCCATGAACGCATCTTCGCTGGGCAAACCGAGGTACTTGGCGCTGGCGCCGGTAGCGATGACCAGCGCGTCGCAGGTGTAGGTGCCCGAGTCGCCGGCAAGCGTGAAGGGCCGCTGGCTGAAGTCGACCCGGTTGATGTGGTCGAAGACGATGCGTGTCTTGAAGCGTTCGGCGTGCGCCAGGAAGCGCTGCATCAGCTCCGGCCCCTGCACGCCGTCCACATCGGCCGGCCAGTTGTCGACCTCGGTGGTGGTCATCAGCTGCCCGCCCTGGGCGATGCCGGTGATGAGCAGGGGCTGCAGGTTGGCGCGGGCGGCGTAGATGGCCGCCGTGTAGCCGGCGGGGCCGGAACCGAGGATGAGGACGCGGGCGTGGGTGTTGGTGGTCATGTTGGGGGGCAAGCGGGTGCAAGTCGAAGGGGTGGCCGGCGTCGCGCCGATCCCACGAATGGCAGGCAGATCGGGGCGCCGGGGGGGCGGCACAAGGCCTGCTATGGGCACAATAGCGCGATTCTTGCAGACCGCTGCAGTTCGGGCTGGGATGCGGGGACAGGACAAGACCACTACAGGAGCGAACCGATGTCGATGCTGTCCAACCTGGACCTGATCCGCCGCGTGCCACTGTTCTCGATGTTGACCGTCGATCAGGCGCAGGCCATCGCCGACAGCGTGGTCAAGCGGCGCTTTCGCCGCGGTGAACTGGTGGTCGAGCAGGGCCGCAAGAGCAACGCCCTGTTCATCCTGCTCAACGGCCGTGCACGCGTGCTGACAGCCGACACGCGCGGCCGCGAGGTGATCCTGGCGGTGCTGGAGTCGGGCGACTACGTCGGCGAGATGAGCCTGATCGACAACGAGCCCCACAGCGCCACGGTACGTGCCGAGATCCAGACCGACATGCTGGTGCTGGCCCGCGCCGACTTCGCGCGCTGCCTACCCGAAAACAGCACGCTGTCCTACGGCATCATGCGCGGCCTGGTGCGCAGGCTGCGCAACGCCGACCGGCAGATCGAATCGCTGGCGCTGCTGGACGTCTATGGCCGCGTGGCACGTACACTGCTGGACATGGCCGAGGAGGTTGACGGCGTGAAGATCATCCGCCACAAGGTCAGCCGTCAGGACATGGCCAAGGTCGTGGGTGCCTCGCGCGAGATGGTCAGCCGCGTCATGAAGGACCTGGAAGATCGTGGCGTGATCGAGACCCAGGACAACGGGTCGGTGGTCATCAAGGAACGTTTGCAGAACGATTGAGGGACCTGGTTCGCTCGCGGGCTTGGATCTTGTTCATGGCACAGAGGGCCGCGAAGCTGCTCCGGGGGGCGGGGCGACGCGCGTGCCCGGATGGAGGCTGGCATGTTGAACTTGACGGGTGGCGGACTCTCCGGCAGCTTGCAGGGCAGGGCGGTGGCCGGCCTGGCGCGCATGGGGTTGGGGGCCAAGCTCGTACCCGGGCGCTATCGGCTGCTGCCACCAGTGGATGATCCGGTCTATGGCACGGTCGTGATGGCGCTGCCTGCAGGCCTGGCGCCCACAGGCCGCTCCTACGAACTCAAGAACGTGATGGTCTCGTCGTCCCACCGGACGGGTTTCCCGGACAGCGGCTTTGCGCTCTGCGAACGCCAGCTGCCAGGCGTGCCCACGCTGATCATCTACAACGGGCATGCGGGCCTGGTGATGGCGGTGCGGGAGGCAGCCGGAAGTGGTGAACTGACGGTGGCCTGAAGAGCCCAGGCCACCCGAGAAGCAATGCCCGGGACGATCGCGCCTGCCGTTGCGAGCGACCGCGGGCACGAGCACAAGTCGTGCACGCGAGGCACGCACCGGGCCTGCCAGCCGGCCGAGACCGTGCAGCGACTGCGCCCTCTGCTGGCCGGACTGGGCATCACCCGGGTGGCCAATGTCACCGGGCTGGACCACTTGGGAATCCCCGTCTGCCAGGCCTGCCGCCCCGCGTCGCGTTCCCTGGTGGTGTCGCAGGGCAAGGGGCTGGACCTGGATGCCGCAAGGGCTTCGGCCATCATGGAGAGCGCCGAGTGCCACCATGCCGAGAACCTGCGGCTGCCGCTGCAGATGGGCAGCCTCGTGCAGATGCGCCAGCGCGGGCCGGTGCTGGATGTCGAGCGCCTGACGCGCGCGCCAGGCAGCCCTTTCCACGCGGGCTTGCCGATGTTGTGGCTGCAGGGTGAGGACTGGCTTGGAGGCGACCGCGTCTTCGTGCCGTTTCAACTGGTGCACACCAACTACGTGATGGCCGGGCACTACCGTTTGGAGGCCTGCAGCTTCTCGATGTCGACGAATGGGCTGGCCTCTGGCAACCATCTCCGCGAAGCAGCCTCCCATGCCCTGTGCGAGGTCATCGAGCGCCACGCCTGTCACGCCTTTGCGCGGCAAGCCGAGCACGAGCGCGCGCAGCGGCAACTGGACCTCTCGACGGTGGTTGATGCCGACTGCCGGATGCTGATCGATCGCCTTCACGCTGGCGGCATGGACGTCGTGGTGTGGGAGGCCGGTGCCGGGCTGGCGCTGCCCGTCTTCGAGTGCCGCATTGCCGAACGGGCACCCGGGCCGCTGGCTCCGATGCCGGCGACGCTAGGCTTCGGCTGCCACGCGTCGCGTGAGATTGCCCTGCTGCGGGCGCTGACGGAAGCCGCGCAGAGCCGGCTGACCTTGATCGCCGGCGCCAGGGACGACATCCTGGATGGCAGCGACTGGGGCGATCCGTCCATCGGGCATCAAGGCGCCGAGGCGTCACCATGGACGGGGCCGGGCGTGCTGGCCTTCGACCGGGTGCCGACTCAAGCCGCGCTGTCCTTCGATGCGGACCTTGCGCTGGAACTGCAGGTGCTGCGCGCGCTGGGTCTAGGCCAGGCCATCGTCGTCGACCTCAGTCAAGCGGAGTTTGACTTTGCGGTGGTGCGGGTGATCGTCCCGGGTGCAGCTTGTGAGGACCACGGGCGTGCCGCAGCGCCGCCACGGCCTGGCGCCTGGGCATGAAACCAGTCGTCTTCCTGGGGCCGACGCTGGACGCGGGCGACGCCGCAAGCTTGCTGGATGCCGAATTCCGTGGCCCGGCCGCACGGGGCGACATCTTCCGTGCAGCGGTCCAGCGCCCGCCGGCCATCGGATTGGTCGACGGCTACTTCCATAGCCGGGCGGCTGTCTGGCACAAGGAGATCGCCTGGGCCCTGAGCCAGGGCATCGCGGTCTACGGCAGCGCCAGCATGGGCGCCTTGCGGGCCGCCGAGATGGCCGACTTCGGCATGCAGGGCATCGGCCAGGTCTTCGAGCACTTCCGCAGCGGCATGCTCGAGGATGACGATGAAGTGGCCATCGTGCACGGGCCGGCAGAAGTGGGTTATCTGGCGGTATCCGAAGCCATGGTCAACATTCGGACGACCCTGCAGGCTGCAGCCAACCAGGCACTGTTGACGAGGGTGCAGGCACAGGCACTGACGCGCATCGCCAAGGGCCTGTTCTACGCCGACCGCCGCTACGAGCACATGCTTGACCTGGCCCGGGCCGACCCGCAGGCGGGCGATGCCGAGGTGCTCGCGCGCCTTCAGGTCTGGCTGCCGCAGGGCCGCATCGACCAGAAACGTCTGGATGCCCGAGCCATGCTCGCGGTGATGCAACGGGCCTTGGCTGTGCGCGACGAGCTGCCCGCGCCGCGCCCGGTCTTCGAAGAGTCCCTGGGCTGGACCGTGCTGCAGGAGCAGACCTGGCAGCCGGGCCGCATCGACCCGCAGGACGCACGGGTGCTGGCCCGCCTGCGCCGGGATCCAGTGGCGACCGGCCGTGCCGAAGTTGCCGCTATCGGGTGGCTGCTGGCGGCCGACGCGGCGCCACCGGGTGGGCCGGTGGTGAGCGCCGAAGCATTGCTGCAGGCCTCACGAACCTTCTGCGACGTACACGGCCTGAGCCATCGTGCCGCCGTCGAAGCCTGGCTGGCCTGCCAGGGTCTATCGCAGGCCGAGCTGGACCGCCTGCTGCTGGCCGATGCCTGGGCCCGGCAGCTCGGCGCCCAGCACCGCCTTCGCCTGGAACAGACCCTGATCGACTTCCTGCGCTGGTCGGGGGACTACCAGCGGCTGCTGCAGCTGCCGTGATCCTGCGGAGGCCCCGTCGCGGCCGGCGCGCGAGTGCGCATCGTCCACAATCCCGGGCATGGCGTTTCCTCTTGGTTCCCTGCAATCCGACGGCTCGGCACTGAACCCTTCCGGGGCTGGGCTCGAAGGCCTGGCGCGCTGGCGCCAGCAGGCCTGGGCGGTGGCTGGCGCGCTGCTGTGGGTGCTGTTCGTGCTGGCCATGCTGACCCACCACGGCGCCGACCCGGCCTTCACCACCTCGGGCAATGGTGAAGCCCTGCGCAACAAGGCCGGGGTGCTGGGTGCGCGCTTGTCGGATCTGGCATTGTTCCTCTTCGGCCACTCCGCCTGGTGGCTGGTGCCGGTCGGGCTGCGTGCCTGGCTGGCGGGCCTGGCCCGGCTGATGCGCGGCCGGCAAGACGGACCTGCCGCACCACGCTGGATGTTCTGGCTGGGTTTGCTGATCCTGCTGGCCGCCAGCTGTGCGCTGGAGTGGACCCGCTTGTACCGCTGGGAGCCCCTGCTGCCCGGCCATGCCGGCGGCGTGCTGGGCTATGGGCTGGGGCCCGTGTCGATGCGCTGGCTGGGCTTCGCCGGATCGGGCGTGCTGTGGATCGCGCTGCTGGTGGTGGGCATGGCCATGGCGTTGCGCTTTTCCTGGCTGCGGCTGGCCGACACCATCGGTGAAGGCCTGGGCCGGCTGCGCGACAGCCGCAAGGGCCAGCGCGAGATGCAGGAGGACCTGCGCCTGGGTGAACTGGCGGCGCGCGAGCGCGAGCACGTGGTCCAGGAGCAGCGCCACGAGGCTCAGGAGCACGTGCCCCTGGTGATCGCCCAACCGGTGGCCGAGATCCCTCTCTCGCAGCGCGTGGCCAAGGAGCGGCAGAAGCCCTTGTTCGCCGAGCTGGCCGATACCAGGCTGCCGCAGGTGGACCTGCTGGATGGCACGAGTGGTGCCAACCGGCAAGAAGCTGTGACCCCCGAGTCGCTGGAGATGACCAGCCGGCTGATCGAGAAGAAGCTCAAGGACTTCGGTGTCGAAGTGCAGGTGGTGGCGGCTTCGCCTGGGCCGGTGATCACACGCTACGAGATCGAACCGGCGACCGGCGTCAAGGGCTCGCAGATCGTGGGTCTGGCGCGCGACCTGGCGCGGTCGCTTTCGCTGGTGAGCATCCGCGTGGTGGAAGTGATCCCGGGCAAGAATTGCATGGCGCTCGAGCTGCCCAATGCAAGACGCCAGACCATCCGTCTGTCGGAGATCCTGGGCTCCGAGATCTACAACCAATCGGCTTCGATGCTGACCCTGGGCCTGGGCAAGGACATCATCGGCAACCCCCTGGTGGCCGACCTGGCGAAGATGCCGCACTGCCTGGTGGCCGGCACCACCGGTTCTGGCAAGAGCGTGGGCATCAACGCCATGATCCTGAGCCTCTTGTACAAGGCCGAAGCGCGCGACGTGCGGCTGATCCTGATCGACCCCAAGATGCTGGAGATGAGCGTCTATGAGGGCATCCCGCACCTGCTCGCGCCGGTGGTCACCGACATGAAGCAGGCGGCCAATGCGCTGAACTGGTGTGTGGGCGAGATGGAGCGTCGCTACAGGCTGATGAGCAAGCTGGGCGTGCGCAACCTCAGCGGCTACAACAAGAAGCTGTTCGAAGCCGCCGAGCGAGGCGAGAAGCTGCCCAACCCCTTCAGCCTGACGCCCGAAACACCCGAGCCGCTGGACCGCCTGCCGCATGTGGTGGTGGTGATCGACGAACTGGCCGACCTGATGATGGTGGTGGGCAAGAAGATCGAAGAACTGATTGCCCGCCTGGCGCAGAAGGCGCGCGCCGCCGGCATCCACCTGATCCTGGCCACCCAGCGTCCCAGCGTGGACGTGATCACCGGGCTCATCAAGGCCAACATCCCGACCCGGCTGAGCTTCCAGGTCAGCAGCAAGATCGACAGCCGCACCATCCTGGACCAGATGGGTGCCGAGGCGTTGCTGGGCCAGGGCGACATGCTGTACCTGGCACCAGGTACCGGCCTGCCGGTGCGTCTGCATGGCGCTTTTGTGAGCGACGAGGAAGTGCACCGCGTGGTGCAGTACCTGCGCTCGCAGGGCGAACCCAACTATGTCGAAGGCATCCTCGAAGGCGGGGTGCTGGATGGCGAAGGGGCTGCCGGCGATGCCGTCGGTGGACCCACCGGAGGTGGTGAGTCCGACACCCTGTACGACCAGGCCGTGGCCGTGGTGCTGCAGCACAAGCGGGCCTCGATCTCGCTGGTGCAGCGCCACCTGCGCATCGGCTACAACCGCGCCGCCCGACTGCTGGAACAAATGGAGCAGGCCGGACTCGTATCGCCCATGGGGCACAGCGGCAATCGGGACATCCTGATCCCCAAGAGGGAAGAATGATGCACAGGGCTTGGATCTTGAGCGCCCTTCTTGCGGGTGCGCCAGCGGTACGGGCCGATGCGGTGGACACGCTGCGCGAGTTCGTGCGCGACGTCAGAAGTGGCAAGGCGGCGTTCACGCAGACGGTCACGGCCGGCGATGGCGTGCGCAAGAAGGTGAGCAGCGGCGAGTTCGAGTTCGCACGCCCCAATCGTTTTCGCTTCAACTACACGAAGCCCTTCGCGCAGCTGATCGTGGCCGATGGGCAGAAGGTGTGGATCTACGATGCCGACCTGAACCAGGCCAGTTCCCGCGCTCTGGCCCAGGCGCTGGGCGCCACGCCGGCGGCCCTGCTGGCCGGGGCGGCCCTGGAACCCGACTTCGCCCTGGCACCCCTGCCTGTGGCTGCAGGCCTGGAGTGGGTGCGGGCCACGCCGCAAGCCAGGGATGGGCCCTTCCAGCAGATGCGGGTGGGCTTTCGCGGCAAGGAGCTGGCAGTGGTCGAGATCACCGACAGCTTTGGCCAGCTCTCCCGCCTGGAGTTCAGCGGCTTCGTGCCCAACCTGCCACTGTCGGCGGACCGCTTCCGCTTTGTCGTGCCGGCTGGCGCCGACCTTGTCGAACAGTAGTTCCAGCGGCCCTGGCGCCGCCCAGACCGTCAGATGTCCGTCAACCCCATGTCCGGGCTGTGCATCAGGCGTTCGATGTCCAACAGGATCAGCATGCGGGTGCTGTCGCCGGTGCGCACGTCGCCGATGCCGGTGATGTAGGTGGCGTCGATGGCGCTGTTGAATTCCGGCGCGGCACGGATGCCGTCGGCGGCGAGTTGAAGTACGTCGCTGACTGAGTCAACGACCATGCCCACCGTGCGGCCGCTGATGTTCAGGATGATGACGACCGTGAAGCTGTTGTACTGGACCTCGTCCAGGCTGAAGCGCACGCGCATGTCCACGATGGGCACGATCACGCCCCGCAGGTTGACCACGCCCTTGATGAAACCGGGCGCGTTGGCGATGCGGGTGGGGGGCTCGTAGCCGCGGATCTCCTGCACGCGCAGGATGTCGATGCCGTACTCCTCGGCACCGAGCTTGAAGGAGAGGTACTCGCGGGTGCTCGCGTGTACCGCTGTTTCGGCTGCTTCGGGAAGCTCGGCGACAGTGTTCAAGGCTTGCTCCGGCAAGGAGGCCCGCGCGCCATCCGCCATGGGCCTTGGCCGCGAGTGTGCGCCGTGCTGCCGATTGCTTTGCTTGGAAATAGCGGCGCTTCGCGACGCCATTTCGAGGCCGCGGCACGCCGCCGCGCCACCCGGCGGGCGCTGCCACAATGCCGGTCATGCCTGCGCAAGACACGCTGTTTGGCGACGAGCCCCAACTGCCGCTTGCGGGTGTGCCACTGGCCGAATGCCTGCGCCCCCGCACGCTGGACGAGGTGGTGGGCCAGCGCCACCTGCTGGCGCCGGGCAGGCCCTTGCGCGTGGCCTTCGAGTCCGGGCGTCTGCCGTCGATCATCCTTTGGGGTCCACCCGGGGTCGGCAAGACCACGCTGGCCCGGCTGCTGGCTGCTGCCACTGGGGCCCACTTCATCGTGCTGTCGGCCGTCCTGGCCGGTGTGAAGGACATTCGCGAGGCTGTCGAGCAGGCGCAGCTGATGCGCCGTTCGGGCCGCAGCACGGTGCTCTTCGTGGACGAGGTGCATCGCTTCAACAAGGCGCAGCAGGATGCGTTCCTGCCGCATGTCGAAGCGGGCCTGTTCAGCTTCATCGGTGCGACCACCGAGAACCCCTCCTTCGAGGTCAATTCGGCCCTCTTGTCGCGCGCCGCCGTGCACGTGCTGCAGCCGCTGGACGCCGCTGCCCTGGGCCAACTGCTGGACCGTGCCCGCGCGGCACTGGCTGCGCCACCGCTGGCCGCCGCCGCGCGCGAGCAGATCATCGCCTTTGCCGATGGCGACGGCCGCCGCCTGCTCAACGCCTACGAAACCGTGGTGGCCGGGCATGCCGATGCGGCCGAACTCGGTTCTGAACACCTGGAGGCGGCCTTGGGCCGCCTGCTGCGTCGCGGCGACAAGGGTGGCGATGTCTTCTACGACACCATCTCCGCCCTGCACAAGGCAGTGCGCGGGTCCGATCCCGATGCGGCACTGTACTGGCTGGCCCGGCTGCTGGACGCCGGCATGGACCCGCGCTATGCGGCGCGCCGAATGGTGCGCATGGCCAGCGAGGACATCGGCCTGGCCGACCCGCGTGCGCTGCGTCTGGCGCTGGACGCGGCCGAGGTCTACGAACGCCTGGGCTCCCCGGAAGGCGAGCTGGCGCTGGCGCAGGCGGTGGTCTACCTGGCGGTGGCGGCCAAGTCCAACGCCGTCTACAAGGCCTGGAATGCGGTGCAGGACCTGGTGCGCCGCGATGGCAGCCGCCCGGTGCCGGCCCACCTGCGCAATGCGCCGACGCGGCTGATGAAGGACCTGGGCCTGGGTGCAGGCTACCGCTATGCCCACGACGAGGCGGGTGGCTACGCTGCTGGCGAGCAGTACCTGCCGGCAGGCCTGTCGGAGTCCGGCTGGTACCAGCCGGTGGCCCGCGGCCTGGAGCTGCGCATCGGCGAGCGCCTGGCCGAACTGCGCCGCCTGGACACTTTGGCGCGCAGCGGGCACCCGGTGAACCCGCCACCTGCGGTCTGACCCGGCGCCAGAGGGAAAACGCCCGCGAAGGGTGCCACCCGGTGGCACCTAGAATGCCGGCGTCGACCGCAAGCCCGCCGGGCCCCGGACTTGCATGCAAGGCCAGCTTCTTGCATGCCGCTGGCGGCGTGTGCCGAAACGCGAGCCAACCGGAGTCCTCTTCCCCATGGAAACTTTCTTCCAGCAGATCATCAACGGGCTGGTGCTGGGCAGCATGTACGCGCTGGTGGCACTGGGCTACACGATGGTGTACGGCATCATCAACCTGATCAACTTCGCCCACGGCGAGGTGCTGATGGTGGGCGCGTTGACCAGCTGGACCGTCATCGCACTGCTATCTGGCAGCGGGCTGCCGGGTTGGGCGCTGCTCCTGGTTTCGGTGCTGTGTGCCATCGTCGTGTGCGCAGTGCTCAACTTCAGCATCGAAAAACTCGCCTACCGACCGCTGCGCAGCGCCCCGCGCCTGGCACCGCTGATCACCGCCATGGGCATGAGCCTGCTGTTGCAAACCTTGGCCATGATCATCTGGAAGCCCAACCCCAAGCCCTTCCCGATCCTGCTGCCCAACGAACCCATTGACCTGGGCGGCCCGGTGATCAGCGTCACGCAATGCCTGATCCTGGGCATCACCGCGGTGGTGCTGGCCAGCCTGATGTACCTGGTCAACAGGACCAAGCTTGGTCGCGCCATGCGCGCCACGGCCGAGAACCCGCGCGTGGCCGCGCTGATGGGCGTCAAGCCCGACATGGTGATCTCGGCCACCTTCATCATCGGCGCCGTGCTGGCCGCCGTGGCGGGTGTGATGTGGGCGGCGAATTACGGCACGGTGCAGCACAGCATGGGCTTCCTGCCCGGGCTCAAGGCCTTTACGGCCGCGGTGCTGGGCGGCATCGGCAACCTGGCCGGCGCGGTGGTCGGCGGCGTCCTGCTCGGACTGGTTGAAGCGCTTGGCGCCGGCTACCTGGGCGCGCTGACCGGCGGCGTGCTGGGCAGCCACTATGCCGACATCTTCGCCTTCGTAGCGCTGATCCTGGTGCTCACGCTGCGGCCGCAGGGCCTGCTGGGCGAGCGGGTCGCGGACCGGGCTTGAGAAGGGCCGCAACGTGAAGAACAAACTCCTCGTCTTCGTTCTCTGCGCGCTGGCCCTGCTGGCCTTGCCCCTGGTGGCCGGCCACTTCGGCCAGGGCTGGGTGCGCATCATGTCGCTGGCCCTGCTGTACGTGCTGCTGGCGCTGGGCCTGAACATCGTGGTGGGTTATGCCGGCCTGCTGGACCTGGGCTTCGTTGCCTTCTATGCCGTTGGCGCCTACATGTATGCGCTGCTGGCCAGCCCGCACCTGACCGAGAACTTCCCATGGATTGCAGCGATGTTTCCCAGCGGCCTGCACACGCCGGTGTGGGCGGTGATACCGATGGCGGCAGGGCTGGCTGCCATCGCCGGGGTGCTGCTCGGCACGCCGGTGCTCAAGTTGCGTGGCGACTATCTGGCCATCGTCACGCTGGGTTTCGGCGAGATCATCCGCGTATTCATGAACAACCTGGAGCACCCGGTCAACATCACCAACGGCCCGCGCGGGCTGGGTCAGATCGACTCGATCGCCGTCTTCGGTGTGCCGCTGT
>WBZP01006050.1_pt1 | contig 12100 bp, 10 predicted proteins | sample 5204301 | NCBI WGS metagenome assembly WBZP01 (sample SAMN12412401, study PRJNA552823) | activated sludge metagenome | isolation source: activated sludge from nitrification reactor of wastewater treatment plant... | place: USA: Pennsylvania | collected 2017
ATGTGCGCGTAGCCCTCGAAGATGCCGAACTGGTTGTAGACGACGTCGGACACGCACGAGCTCGAGTCGTCGGCGCAGCTGTCGAGCGGCAGCGCCGTGGTCTTGCACTCGCCCGCATCGACCTCGCCGTCGCCGTCGTCGTCGAAACAGTCGACGCGCGCACACACGAGCGCGACGTCGGTCGGACGATCGAGCACGCGGTTGGGCCTGTCTTGCTGGGTCGTCTGGTTGCAGCTGGTCAGCGCCGCGAGCAAGCCCGGCACCACGAACATCGAAGGGCGGGTGCGAGTCATCCGGTGTAGGGCTCCGAGAGACCGAGCCGCGCGAGCTCGGAGAAGCGGGTCGCGCGGCTCGGCGACATGTCGATCACGCTGATCGTCGCGTCGAGGCTGTTGCCGACGTAGACGACCTCGCGCGCGAGGTCGACGGCCATCGCGTCGGGTCCGCTGCCGGCCCGCACGAGCCCGACGACGGCGAGGCTGGCGAGGTCGACGACATAGAGCTCGCCGCTGCGGTAGCAGGTCACGAGCCCGAGCCGGCTCGTGCCGTCTTCGTAGAGCGCGAGGCTGGTCGGGCGCGCGCACACCTCGACCTGCCCGACCGGGATGTCGCGCGGCTCACCATCTTCGCCGATCGAGGTGTCGATGCGCAGGAGCCCGCCCGGGTTGGCCTGCACGACGTAGAGCTCGTTGCCGGCGGCCGAGAACGCGACGTCGCCGAGGATCGGCGAGGCCAGCTGCACGCCGACCGACTCGGTCGAGATGCCGCCGGCCGACACGCCGCGCACGTACTCGAGCTGCGGGTCGCAGTTGAGCGCGCCCATCTGGTCGAGGTCCTCGGGCCCCGCGCAGAACTGCTCGCCGAACGGCTCGTGGCGCACGGTCGTGGCGACCTGCAGCGAGCGATTCCAGCGAACGACCCCGTACACGCGCGGGCGCGTGCAGCCGAGGCTCGACGCGGGCGCGTTGCCGGACGCGACGTCGCAGGGCCGCTGCGCGATGCCCATCCCGCCGTTGGCGATGTTGGACGTGAACACCAGCCGGTCGTCGACGATGACCGGCAGTCCGTCGCCGTCGACGGCGAGACCCTCGAGCGCGATGAGGGTCAGGTCGGGGTCGCCGCTGCCGACGATGCCGTGCGAGACGTAGGCATAGGGCAGATCGGCTTGGGCGCTGACGTGCACGCGGAAGGGCTCGCGCGCGAGCCGATTCGCGTCGGGGTCGTTGCGCAGGAAACGGAGGCGGTGCCGCTCGTCACAGGCCACGCCGCCAGCTTGACCGCAGTCGATCTCGAGCGAGTCCCTGCCCGCTTGGCCGGCCTCGAGCCCGCCGCGCAGCGTGAACCACGTGACGCTCGGATCACCGCGGACCGGCACCAGCAAGGTCGCTTCGTCGGTCGCCCCCGGCTCGAGCCAAGGCGTCGCAGGCCCGGGGAAGTTGCCGTAGTAGGCCGTCGCTTCGGGCACCGCGAAGGGCTTCTCGTTGCACTCGATGACCTGCGGGAGGTTGGCGACGCGCCGACACGCCTGCGCTTTGTCGGTGTCCGAGACGCGGGAGCCGGGCGGCAGGATCTCGCCCTCGAGCGCCGCCCAGAACAGCTCGAGGTCGATCGCAACCATCGACGCGGCGTTGTAGCGGAGGTCGCTGTTGGCGTTGCCGACGAACAACCAGCGCGCTGGCTCGCCCGACACGCGCGGGTCGAGCACCAGGCTGGTCGGGAACGCGAACTCGTCGCTCGGCGGATCGACGCCCGGGCTGACCTCGCCGCAGCCTGCGAGCGCGAGCAGGCCGAGCAGCGCGAGAGCGGGCCGTGCGGACGCGTGCATGCGCTCGGACGCTATCAGGATGACGCGCGAATTCCAGGGGGGAGCTGCGCGAAGAAGGCGAGCGAGCGCAGGGGGGAGCGCAGATGTGGCTCGATCAGCTCGCGCCCGAGATCCCGCAGGCCCCGGCGGACCTCGCGGTCGAGCTCGGGCAGCTCGCGGGCCCCGATCGCGCCGTCGAGCAGCGCGACCGCGGCGTCGAGCAGCGGGGCCGAGAGCCGCCTCGGGTTGCCGCGCGCGTGCTCGAGGCAGAGCACCCCGCCGCGCGCCGGCGAGAAGCTCACACCCTCGCTCGTACGGTCGGCCGCGCCTCCGCACACGCTGCAGCGCTCGAGCACGGGCAGCTCGCCGAGCGCGGCGAGCAGCCCCAGCTCGAAGCGACGCAACAACACGGGGTGCGGGCGCACGCGGGCGGGCAGCGCCGCGGCCGTGCCGGCGATCGCCTCGTCGAGCAGCGCGAAGGCGCGGCCCTCGGCGTCGTGGCCGGCGACCAGGCGATCGGCGAGCTCGCACAGGTAGCCGACGAACGCGAAGGCCTCGAGGTCGCGCCCGAGCGCGAGGTGATCGCCGGTCGCTGCGAAGGCCTCGAGCGGCGGCAGGCTGCCGCGCCGCACCACGCCGAGCGTCGCCTCCCCGCGCGCGCCGCTCGGCAGCCCGCCCGGAAAGCGGCGCCGACTCTTGCGAGCGCCCCGGGCGTGACACTCGACACGCCCGCGCGCCGCGGTCAGCAGCACGACGACGAGGTCGGCCTCGCCCGTGGCGTGGCTGCGCAGCACGATCGCCGGCAGGGTCTCGGGCGCGCTGGCGTGGCCGCGATCGCTCATAGGCTCACAGGCTCACGCCCAGCACCACGGTCGCCAACCAGAAGTAGAACATCAGCCCGAGGATGTCGACCGCCGTCGTCACGAAGGGCCCGGTCGAGACGGCCGGATCGATCTTGAGGCTGTGCATGAGCAGCGGGATCGAGGTGCCGACCGTCGCGGCGATGCCCATCGAGCCCATCATGCCGAGCGTGAGCACGACCCCGAGCCCGAGCGGGTCGCCGACGTCGGTGCCGACGAAGGGCGCGACGAGGGCGATCAGCACGCCGTAGAGCGCCCCGAGGCTGAGCCCGAGCGCCATCTCGCGGGCGACGAGGCGACCGAGCGCGTTGGCCTCGACGTAGCCGACCGCGAGCCCGCGCACGACGATCGTCGAGCTCTGCGTGCCGACGTTGCCGCCCATGCCGGCGATCACGGGCATGAAGAGCGCGAGCACCGGCACGGCCTGCAGCGCGCCCTCGAAGCCCGACAGCGCGACCGCGACGAGCACCCCGCCGAGCGCAGCCGCGAACAGCCAGGGCATGCGCACGCGAAAGCTCGACCAAAACGAGCGCGTCTCGAACAGCTCCTCGCCGGCGCCGGCCATCTTGAGGATGTCCTCGGTCGCCTCCTCGCGGATGACGTCGACGATGTCGTCGATCGTGATGACCCCGACGAGGCGCCGCTGCTCGTCGACGACCGGGATCGTCGTGAGGTCGTAGCGGCTGACGATGTCGGCGACGACCTCCTGATCGGCCTCGCACTCGACGACCTGCAGCTCGGTCTGCATGGCCTCGCGGACCGACTCGTCGCGCTTGCGGACGAGCAGGTCGCGCAGCGAGAGCATCCCGACCAGCCGCTCGTCCTCGTCGACGACATAGACGTCGAACGCGTTCTCGGGCGGATCGTCGAGCTCCTGGATGGTCCGCACGGCCTCGGCCATCGTGACGTTGTCGTAGACCTTGATGAAGTCCGGCGACATGATGCCGCCGGCCGAGTTCTCGTCGTAGGCGAGCAGCTCCTCGACCTGGTCGGCCTGCTCGGGCTCGAGGCGCGCGAGGATCTGGCGCAGCTGCTGCTCTTCGAGGCGCCCGAGGATGTCGGCGACGTCATCGTGCTCGAGGTCATCGAGGATGTCGGCCGCCTCCTGCGGGGCGAGGCGCCGCATGATGTCGGCGGCCGTCTCGTAGCGCAGCTCGGCGAACACCGCGGCGCGCCGCTCGACGGGCAGGATCTGCAGGATCTGGTCTTGGTCCTCGGGCGCGAAGTTGTCGAGCTCGCGTGCGAGCTGGACGGCGTCCATCTTTTGCAGGGCACGGGCCAAGCGACGCCCCTCGTGGCGCCGCAACATCCGAGCGAGGTCCGCCATGTCGTATCGCTCGTGTCGCTCGTGTCGCAGCGGGCGCGACTCAGCTGCGGATCTGCAGGGTCTGGGCTGCCTGGCCGCTGGCCAGCGTGAAGGCGATCAGCACGATGATCGCCACGACGAGCGCGACGATCAGCCACAGCAGGATCTGGGCGCTGGGCAAGCGGTGGAGGCGAAGGGCCAGCCAGCGGGTGAAGCGGTTGCCGCGGTGCTTGGCGGCCAGCTCGGCCGGCAGCTCTAGCGCCACGCCGCTCTCGCGCCGCCGCGCTCGCAGCTGCTCGCGCTCCTGCTCGTAGAGCAGCCCGATCACGGCGTCCGGATCGAGGTCGAGCGCACGGGCACAGCAGCGCAAGAAGCCCTTGGCGAACACGAGACCCGGCAGGTCGCCGTAGCGATCCTCCTCGAGCGCCTCGAGCTGGCGGCGGGGGATCTTGGTCTGCGCGGCCAGCTGGTCGAGGCTCATGCCGAGCCGCTTGCGCTGGGCCCGGATGTACGCGCCAGGCAGCGGGGCCTCGCCGGCGAGGTCGAGCGGCTCGGCCTCGCTGCGCCTGCGTCCCGCCGGCCCTCGGGACTCGGCTGCGCCGTTCGCGGGTCCCCCCACGATTCGCAGACGACCGGTATCGACTCGCATCGGGCGGGAGTGTGGCCGCAGCCACGCGCGAGGGGCAAGCCCCACGCGCGACCCCTGTCGAATCCCACCTAGCTAGCGAAAATCACATGCTGAACACTGTTTTCGTCACTCGGAAGCGGTCAGCGTGGGCGCCGCGGGACGCCGAGATCCCGGCTCTTCACCCGCGCTCGGCGCGGATGCACCCGAGTGGGACAGCATCAGGAACTGCTCGCACGCGCTCGCCAAGCAGCTGCGCGGCGCCATCTGCAGGCAGCTCTCGAAGCTCTGGCCGGCCTCGCTCGCGTAGCCGAGCCGCATCTTGGCGATGCCGGCGACGCGGTGCGCATCTTGGATCGGGCAGCGCTCGTCGGCGACGACCCGCTCGATCTCCTCGAGCGCCTGCTCGGTCATGTCGGCGTCGAGGTAGGCCTGCGCGAGCCGATAGCGGCCCACGCAATAGTCGGGGTTCATGAGCACCGACTGGCGCAGCTCGGTGATCGCCGCGACCTCGTCGCCCTGCTCGTGATAGGCCCAGCCGAGGTTGGCCAGCGCCGAGTACTTCTCCGAGTAGAACTGCGCGTCGAGGGCATGCTGCAGCTCGTCCTCGGCCCGCGCGTAGTCGTGGAAGTAGAGCGAGATGACGGCCATCGAGTTGTAGGCGCGCCCGAGCCCGGGGTCGCGCTCGTCGTAGGCCGCCGCCGCCTTGGCGAACGAGGCGTGGGCGTCGCGATGCAGGCCGTCGGCACGCTCGCGCTGCCGCTCGGCCGACTCGTCGATCAGGCAGGTCTCGGCCTCGATGAACTCGAGGATCGAGCGGCCCTCGTGCAGCTGGATGAGCCCGAGCAGGTAGAGCGAGTCGCCGTGCTCGGGATCGTCTTGCAGCGCGAGGTCGATCTGCCGCTTGGCGTCGTCGAAGTTGCTGGTCTGGGCCGAGCCGAGCGCGATCTCGTAGTGTTTGATCGCTGCCTCGGTCCGCTCCTGGGGGCTGCGGCGGTCCTGGCCGGCGCAGCCCCCGAGCAGGGCGAGCGCCAACGTGGAGGCGAGCAGCGAGGCGATGGGACGAGCGGCCATGCTGCTCTCCTAGCGTCCATTGGCGCGCCTCCCAAGAAATCGGCGCTTGGCGGGCAGGTCTCGACCCCGCCGCGCGACCCGCCTACCCTCGATCCGCTCATGCGCGTCCACGTGCTCCTCCATGGCCGTTGCTTCGATGGCGCCAGCTCGGCCGCCATCTTCAAGGCCTTCTATCGCCAGCGGGCTCCGGGCGCAGCGTTCCTGTTCGTGTCCAAGCACCACCGCCGCGGCGACGCCTTCGACGCGTCGGACTTCATCGGCGCCGACGAGGCGGCGGTCGTGGACTTTCGCTACACCCAACACCCGGGCCTGACCTGGTACTTCGATCACCACCGCTCCGCCTTCCAGCTGCCGGGCGATCGCGAGCACTTCGAGGCCGACCGCAGCGGCCAAAAATTCCACGACCCCTCGGCGCCGAGCTGCACGGGCTACATCGCGCGCGTGCTGGCCGACGAGTTCGGCTTCGACCCCTCGCCCTACGGCGAGCTGCTGCACTGGGCGGAGGTCATCGACTCGGCCGACTTCGCGACGCCCGACGTGCCGGTCCTCTACGAGCAGCCGGCCCTGCAGCTCGCCGCGTGGATCCAGGCCGCTGGTGACCCGGCCGCCGTCACGACCTTCATCGACGATCTGCTCGTCACGCCGATGGCCACGCTCGCGCAGGCCGACTACGTGCGCGCGCTCGTGCAGCCGCGCCTCGACGCGCACCGGGCCGACATCGCGCTGATCCGCGACGTCCACCGCATCGATCACGGCGTGTTCGTCTACGACCTGCTCGACCACGCCCCGCGCATCCTCAGCCACTTCATCCCCTACTACCTCGCGCCCAAGGTCCGCTACTGCGTCGGGGTCTACGTGCACAGCGACGGCGACCTGCGCCTGTCGGTCGGCTACAACCCGTGGCTGCCGGCCAAGGCGCGCGAGTACGACGTCGCGGCCCTGTGCGAGCGCCACGGCGGCGGCGGCCACCCCTACGTCGCGGGGGCCTCCTACGCGATCGATCAGGTCGAGCCGCTGCGCGCGGCCATGCGCGACGTCGTCGAGACGCTGACGGGCCGCCGGCCGTGAGTGGGCGGGCGCCCGAGCTGCGAGCCACGCTCGTGCAGCTGCGCACGCGCGTCGACCAGCACTTCGAGGCCGCGCGCGCCCGCTCGCCCGGCGCGTTCGCGTGCCGCGAGGGCTGCGACAGCTGCTGCCTGCCGGGTCTGTCGGTGTTCGAGATCGAGGCCGCCGCGCTGCGCGAGGCCCTCGCCGCGCTCGAGCCCGCCCTGCGCGATCGGGTGCGTGCGCAGGGCCACGCGCCGGAACGCGAGCGCTGTGCGCTGCTCGTCGAGGGCCGCTGCAGCGTCTACGCCGTGCGCCCGCTGATCTGCCGCTCGCACGGGCTGGCCGTCGTCGCCGAGGCCGGCGTCGTCGATCACTGCCCGCTCAACTACGTCGACCACGAGGTCCCGCGCGCCAGCATGCTCGTGCTCGACGCCGTCAACCGCCCGCTCGCCGTGATGGCCGAGCTATGGGACGGCGGCGCCCGGGTCGAGCTCGCCGCGCTCGCGCGCGAGGCTTGAGCGGGCGCTTCGAAAATTAATTCGCGATCGCCTGCAAGGCCGCTGCGCCGTGGTCGACGAGACGGACGAGGAGTCCGTCATGCCCAACCAGTCCGATCGCCAGCGTCGCCGCGAGCTCGTTCACGCGTTCTGCCAGCAGCCCCAGCCTCTGATCGAGGCCATCTCGCGCACCTTCGAGCTGCCGCCCCACGACCCGACCCGCATCCGCCCCTATGTGCCGAGCTCGCTCGACCCCGGGCTGCTGGCGATGATCGGGCCGACGCCGCTCGCGTGGCAGGTCGACCTCGTCGAGCCACGCGGCGCTCGCTTCGGTGTGCTGCTCGACGTCGTCGGCCAGCTCGGCCCCGCGCGCATCCACGGCTGGCCGCTCTGGCGCGCCCACGCCCGCGTCGAGCTCGGCGGGCCCTGCTGGCTGGCCGTCTGCCCGGTCGACGCGAGCCTCGTCGACGACATCCGTCGCGCCTTCGACCTCGAGCCCGCGCACCTGCCCGTGATCGTCACGCCCGACGCCAAGGTGCTCGACGTCCCGCGCCGGCCGAGCGCCCCGCCGCCCCTGACCGTCCACGTCCGCGCCTGACCGCACACCCGTCCCTTCGCCCGAGGAGCCCACCATGCACGCCCACGCCCTGCCCCGCTTCCACGATCTGCTCACCGCTCGCCTCATGCACGACCACGCGTTCGCGTTCGCGTTCGCGGCCAAGTTCCGCGACGTGCCGCCCGTCGAGCCCGACCACATCGCCCCGCTGCTGACCATGCGTCTCGAGCGGGGCGCGAGCCTCGACAGCGCGCGCATCGACGCCGACGATCTGCTGCTCTTCGCCAAGGTCCGCGACGATGCGCCAGCCCTGCCCGGTCGCCAGCCTTGGCCGCGCACGTGGGCGCTGTCGATCGCGTGCCTCGACACGGCACCGCCACCCGAGGCGCTGCTCGGCTGGCCGCATCGCCTCGCGACCTTGCGCGCCCAGCTGCGCACGCCCGTGACCGCGTTGGTCGTCGTGCCGAGCCTCGCGCTGGCCCTGCGCGTCAACGAGGTATTCGCGATCGAGCCCGAGCTGACGCCCGTCGTCGTCGTCAGCGAGGAGCTCGGCGAGGCCGGGCCCCGCGACCCGACCACCCTCAACTAGCGCGGGGGAGTCGCAGCGGCGAGCGAGGCCTCACGCACGCCCGGGCACGGCGTGTCGCGAGTGCGAGAGGGCGCGTGCGCGGCCACCCACGCACGTGCACGCGCCCTCGGTATGCGCATGCACATGCGGGTGAACGCGGCTTCGCGCTTGCCCGGCCCGCGCGTGCGAGCGAAACCCGACACGCCGATGCTCGCCCAAGCCCGCACTCTCGTCGACGTCCTGGTCGAGCGAGCCGCTCGCCACCCCGATCGTCCGCTCTACCAGCAGATCGAGGTCGCCGAGGGTCAGATCGTCGCGACGCTGACCTACGGCGAGGCCGACCTGCGCGCCCGCTCGCTCGCGCTGCGTCTGCGCGAGCAGGCGCGGCCCGGCGACCGCGTGCTGCTGCTCTACCCCTTCGGGCTCGAGTACCCGCTCGTGTTCCTCGCCTGCCTCTACGCGGGGCTCGTCGCCGTGCCGGCGTTTCCGCCCGACCGCCAGCGCGCCGTCAAGACGATGCCGCGCGTGTCGGCGATCGTGCGCGACGCCGATGCCCGACTGATCCTGACGACCAAGGAGTTGGTCGAGACCGTCGAGGTCGCGCGCGAGCACGCGGCCAACCCCGCCGCGCTGCGCATCGTCGCCAGCGAGGACCTCGCCGGCTGGGGCGACGCCGAGTACTGGCGGCGCCCGACCGCGCTCGAGCAGAGCCTCGCGTTCTTGCAGTACACGTCCGGCTCGACCGGCACGCCGAAGGGCGCGATGATCGGGCACGCCAACCTGTTTGCCCACCAGCGCCTCGCCCACGAGAAGTTCGCCCAGCCCGAGGGCGCGCGCACGGTCAGCTGGCTGCCCTTCTATCACGACATGGGCCTGATCGGCTCGCTGCTCTACCCGCTCTATCACGGCGGCACGACGATGCTGATGTCGCCGACCGCGTTCTTGCGGCGGCCGCTCAATTGGCTGCATGCGATCTCGCAGTTCCGCGCCGAGGTCAGCACCGGCCCCAACTTCGCCTACGACCTGTGCGTGCTGCGTGCTGCGCCGGCCGACCTCGAGTCGCTCGACCTCTCGTGCTGGGAGCTCGCGGTCTCGGGCGCCGAGCCGCTGCGCGCGAGCACGCTCGAGCACTTCACCGCCAAGTTCGCGCCCTGCGGCTTTCGTCCGCGCACCTTCATGCCCTGCTTCGGGATGGCCGAGGCCACGCTGATGGTCACGGGTGCCTCGCGCGAGCGCCCGCCCAAGCTGGCGTGGTTCGATCGCCACGCGCTGCTCGACGACCGGGCCGAGCTGCGAGCCAGCCACATCCTGTCGACCACGCCGAGCGACGCGCCGCCGAGCGACGCGCGGGCGTTCGTGTCGTGTGGCACGCCGATGCGCGAGCACGAGATCGCGATCGTCGACCCCGACACGCACGCGCGCCTGCCGGACGGCCGCCAAGGCGAGATCTGGCTGCGCGGGCCCTCGCTCGCGCAGGGCTACTGGGGTCAGGTCGAGGCCACGCAGCGGGCCTTCCGGGCCACGCTCGCGGGTGAGCCGGGCGGCGCGCCTTGGTTTCGCACCGGCGACACCGGCTTCGTGTTCGAGGGCGAGCTCTACGGCTCGGGCCGCCTCGCCGACCTCCTGCACGTCGGCGAGCACGTCCACCAACCGCACGACATCGAGCGCAGCGTGTCCGAAGGTGCGTCGCCGCTCGCGCCCGACGCCGTCGCGTTCATGGCCAGCGACCTGCAAGGCCGCGCGATCGTGTGCCTGGCCGCGACCGGGCGCCGCAACATCGACGAGGCGCAGCGCCAGGCCCTCTGTGAGGCCATCCACGCGCGCGTGCTCGCCGAGCAGGGGCTCGACCTCGATCGCGTATTGCTGATCCCCGAGCGCAGCGTGGCCAAGACGACCAGCGGCAAGCTCCGCCGCCATCGCTATCGCTCGGCCCTCGCGGCCGGCGAGCTCGAGCTCTTGGCCGAGCGCACGCGCCCGCGCGGCTGATGGTCGGCACGCGGGGCTGCTATCCTCGCTCGACGTGCCGAACCTGCTCGCGATGTCCTTCGAGGGCCTGCTCGCCCCGCTCTTCACGCTGCACCACCAGCTCGAGGAGGGCGAGCGACCGGACGGCTGGGGCGTCGGCTACTACGGGCACGGCAAGGAGATGGCGACGGTCTTCAAGGAGGCCACGCCGCCGCAGGGCAAGCGGCAGCCGGCGCTCGTGCACGGCAGCTCGCAGCTGGCCTCGTCGCTGTTTCTGCTGCAGGTTCGCCACGCGCGTTGGGGCAGCGAGGACTCGGTCGCCAACACGCAGCCCTTCACGCGCAGCTGGCGGGGCCGCGACTGGATGTTCGCGCATGGCGGCAGCCTCAACTCGCGGCTCGAGGTCGGGCGCGAGCGCCTGTTCGAGCCGGTCGGCTCGACCGACAGCGAGCTGGTCTTTTGCGAGCTGATGAACGACATCGCGGAGCGACGCTGGCGAAACCTCGGCTACGCCGACTTCGGGCTGCTCCACCAGTGGATCTCGACCTTCGACAGCTTCGGGACCATGAACTGCGCGCTCACGGACGGCCGCGACCTCGTCGTCTACGTCGACCAAGAAGCCCCGCTCTACCTGTGGGAGCTGCGGCCGCCCTATGGCTCGCTGCTGCTGCGCGACTCGGTCATCGAGATCGACCTGGCCGCGCGCGGCGTCAAGGGCCACAAGGGCATCGTCGTGGCCTCGAACCCGCTCGACATCGTCGGCAGCACCAAGGTGCCGATGCAGGAGATTCCCGGCGGCACGCTGCTGGTCATCCGCGAAGGCGCGATCCGGCAGCGCGTCGAGCCAGGCGCGCGCGAGACCAAGGGCAAGCGCAGCGCGCCCTCGCTGATCGTCCACCCCGTCATGCAGTCGCGGCCCGTGCAGGCGCCGGTCCGCACCTTCGACGTCGTGCACCGCACCGTCTACCGCTACCAAAAGCCGGTCGAACACAGCACCCACATGCTGCGGCTCGCGCCCACGCACGATCGTCTGCAGCGCGTGCTTCACCACGAGCTCGACATCTCGGTCGACTGCCGCGAGCGCGAGTACGAGGACGTGTTCGGCAACCAGGTGCGCAAGCTGATCATCGAGGCGCCCTACACCGAGCTCGGGATCGTCGCGCGCTCGCGCGTGCGCGTGCTCGACACCGATCCGCTGTCGTATCGCCCGCTGCACGCCCGCACGACCATCCCGCTCGTGTGGATGCCCTGGCAGCGCCACATGCTGACGCCCTACCTGCTGCCGCCCGAGCTGCCCGAGACGCAGCTGCTCGAGCTCATCGACTACGCGCGCAGCTTCGTCAAGCGCAACGACGACGACCTGATCGACACGCTGCTCGACATCAACGCGACGATCTTCTCCGACTACGAGTACCTGCCCGGCTCGACCAACCTCGGCACGACCGCATGGGAGGTCTACGAGCGGCGCCGCGGCGTGTGTCAGGACTTCACCAACCTGTTCATCTGCATGGCCCGCCTGCTCGGCGTGCCGGCCCGCTACGCGTGCGGCTACATCTACACGGGCCCCAAGCACGGCAACCACATCCAGTCGGAGGCCTCGCACGCGTGGGTCCAGCTCTACCTGCCCGAGGTCGGCTGGAAGGGCTTCGATCCGACCAACGGCATCCTCACCCAGACCGATCACGTGCGCGTCGCGGTCGGCCGCAACTACGTCGACGCCACGCCCACGTCCGGCACGCTCTTCCTCGGCGGCGGCCGCGAGACGCTGGAGGTCGACGTGCGGTGCGACGTGATCGCC
>WBZP01006051.1_pt1 | contig 12099 bp, 10 predicted proteins | sample 5204301 | NCBI WGS metagenome assembly WBZP01 (sample SAMN12412401, study PRJNA552823) | activated sludge metagenome | isolation source: activated sludge from nitrification reactor of wastewater treatment plant... | place: USA: Pennsylvania | collected 2017
GCGACCTGCTTTACCTGCATCGCGAGACCCCCGCCATCTACCCCGACCCGCTCGACCTCGCTGGTCCGCCCGGCTTCGTGTGGGACGACGTGATGCTTCGGTGCTTCCGGGGAACGCTTCCGATGAGCAGCGCGGTTGTCGGTATGTTCAACGAGGAGTTCAAACGCGAATATGTGGCCCGTTACATGGACTTCGTGCTCGACGCTCCCGCTGACTTGCCGCAGCCGAGCCACCGTCAGCGCAAAGAACCGATGTGGTTGGAAACGGAAGGCCCGAACGCGCAGCTGGTCCTGGCGCAGTGGCTGCTGGCGGCGCTGGCCTACAAATGGAGGAAGTGCGACGGTAAGGCGCTGCAGACCAAGGCGGTCGTCCGTGCGGTGTGGATGTGGAACGAGTTCAGTCCCTTCGACCCCGATGACGACTCCGGTGCGATCAACGACGAGCTGGCCGCCAATTTCTACCGCCTCTGGGGCGCCGGTAACCTCCAGAACTGCGTCGCGGCCAGGCGAGAGTCCTATCTCAAGGTCCGCAACGCCCTGCTCGAAGGCCGGTTCATCGTCGAGCAGAGTCCGCAGTACGTCGTCGTAAGAGACGTCTACGAACGAATCATCGCCGGTCTGACCGACGAACAGAGATCCCGTCAGCCGGGCGGCGATCTCGAGACGGTGTTCGACTCGATCTACGAATCGGGACGATGGGGTCGGGCCGGAAGCTATCAGGGAACGTCAGGCTCTGGATCCAACGCCAGGAACTCGGAGGTCTACCTGGATTTCCTGCAGAACTTCCTGCGAGAGAAGGGGATTGGATCCGTCGTCGATGCGGGGTGCGGGGACTGGCAGTTCTCCAGGCTCATCGACTGGGGCGGCGCCTTCTACCTCGGGTATGACGCGTCCCGGATCGTGATCGAGCAAAATTGGAAGACGTTCGCGAACGACAATGTCAGGTTCATCCACGGGAACTTCCTCAACATGGACCTGCCGCCCGCCGATCTGCTGATCATCAAAGACGTCCTGCAGCACCTCGGCAACGAAAACATTCACCGTGCGGTTCAGCAGTTCGGCAAGTTCAAGTACGTGATCATCGTCAACGACATCGATCCGCACACCCTCAGCGCGCTCAACGTCGACATCAACGACGGCGACTACCGCACCCTCGACATCACGGCGGAACCCTTCAACGTCAAGGGCAGGCAGGTGCTGACCTATGCGCTCCCGTATTCCGACGAGGTCAAGCACGTCATTCTGATCGAGAACTGACCGCCGCGATTCTCAACCACGTTCGTTGATCGCCCGGGTGGAAATGATCCGCAGTTGTCGTCATGCCTCTTTGTTGGCCCGACGGTGCCCGGCCGAAACTTCTGCGGGACAATGTCCGCCATGCCCGACGACTACGCCGTGCACCACCACCAGCACATCACGCTGCCCCACGACCACTATTCCCATGCCGACGTCACCGGTGGCTGGCTGCGTGCCGCCACGTTCGGCGCGATGGACGGGCTGGTCAGCAACACCGCCCTGATCGCCGGTGTGGCGGCCAGCGCCGACGCGCGCACCGTCGTGCTCTCCGGTGTGGCCGGGCTGCTGGCCGGTGCGTTCTCCATGGCGCTGGGCGAGTACACGTCGGTGACTACCGCGAACGAGCAGATCGACCGTGAGGTCCGGGCCGAACGGCAGGCGTTCCGGCAGTTCCCGGCCGGGGAGCAGCTGGAACTCGTCGGCATGTTCACCGACATGGGTATGAGCGAGCATACGGCCATCGCCGCGGCCGACGAGATTCACCGCGACGAGGAACGCGCCCTGCACTTCCATCTGTCGCAGGAACTCGGCGTCGATCCGCGGGAGAAGCCGTCGGCCAGGGTCGCCGCCGTCTCATCGTTCCTGTTGTTCGCCGTCGGCGCGGTGATTCCGTTGCTGCCCTACCTCTTCGGCTTCGCGTCGCTGTGGCCCGGGCTCGTGTGCGGGGCCGTCGGCCTGGTGATCGCGGGCGCGGTCGCCGCACGGTTCACCGCCGCCTCGATGTGGCTGGGCGCCGGCCGTCAGCTGGCCTTCGGCGTGGTCGCGATCGCCGCCACCTACCTGGCGGGCAAACTCATCGGCACTGTCGTCTAGATGATCAGGACCGTCGGCCGGCTCGGCCCGCTCAAGGTCGCCGGGCTGGTGCTCTGGCAACTGCGCTATACGTTCGTGGCCATCGCGGTGGTCGTTGTGGCGCTGGTGCCGGTTCCCGACACGGCGCAGAGCGAGTACGCCGCGGCCGTGCTCTCGGTACTCGGCATCGGCGCCTCGGTGTTCATCGGTTTCCGCAACACCACCGCCTATAACCGGTGGTGGGAAGCCCGCACCCTGTGGGGCGGCATCATCATCAGCGCCCGCACGCTGAGCAACGGGCTGACGTCGGTGGACACCGGCGAGGCGGCGGTCGTGGAGATCGTCGACCGGATGCGCCGCCGCCAGGTCCGGTACTGCTGGCGGCTGGCCGCCGAGTTGCGTCGCATCCCGCCGGTGGCCGGGGTGTGCGAACTGACTCCGGAGGACCCGCCCGACGCCGATGCCGTCGACCTGCTCGACCGGCAGGCCGCCGACATCCAGACACTGGCGGCCGGCGGGTACATCGATGCGCAGGCCCGGGTGCTGCTGATGACGGCCAACACCGCGGCGGCCACCGCGCAGAGCGGACTGGAGCGCATTCGCAACGAACCGGTGCCGATTCACTACGACCTCTTCATCCAGGGGCTGGCGTGGTTCTTCGGGATCATGGCGTTCAGCCGGCTCGACAGCACCACTCACGAAGCCGGCAGTGTCGTTGTGGGCATCCTGTTGATGACGACGTTTATCGTCGCCGAACGCCTCGGCCACTTCATCGAGGCGCCGATGAACAACACCGTCTTCGACATCTCCATGTACCGCATCTGCAGCACCATCACCGGCAACCTGCTCGGTGCCGGCCATCCGCTGGCCCAGCCGCGGGAAAGCGACCAGGCCGCCGTCTGGATGTGATCAGCCGCCGCTGATGTCGTCGACCAGTCGCTGCAGGGCGCCCACGGCGTCGGTCAGCACCTGACGGTCGGCCTCCGACAGCTCCGCGACGAACGGGTCGATGACCGCCGCGCGATCGGCACGGACCTGCGCCAGCATCGCCGACCCCGCCGGGGTGATGCGGATCCGGACCGCGCGGGCGTCCTCCGGATCGGGGGTGCGGGTCACCAGACCTGCAGCCTCCAGACGCCGCACCTGTGTGGTCATCGTCGGCTGCGAGCAGTGGTCGAGTTCGGCGAGTTCGGAGATGCGCGCCGCGCCGCGGTCCTCGATGGTGCCGAGCAGTCGGGCCTGTGCCCACGGCAGCGGCAGACGAATGCGTTGCGACGCCAGCCGGTTGAGCCGGGCCACGACCGTCAGCAACTCCGAGCCGGGGCCGGCGGGCTGCGCCGGACGCGGCGACGGGGAGGCCGCTCGACGGGTCGGCGGGAAGGGCACAGCTCATGGTTTCACACGGTTGGCGGCAGGTCGGAACACCGTCGCGTCCGCGGCGGCTGGCAGAATCGAGCAATGACGTCGACCCGGCCGAAGGCGCCGGAGCAGCAACCCCGGGATCCGACGTCCCGCCGCAACCCCCGCTCGCTCACCCCCGTGGAAATGGCGCAGGCCGCCGTGATGGGAGCGCTCAGCGCGGCACTGGCCATCGTCTCGATCGTCGTTCCGTTCGCCGGGGGAGTGTCGCTGCTCGTGGCGGTCCCGATGGGCCTGCTCGGCTACCGCTACCGGCTGCGGGTGCTGCTGGCGGCGGCGTTCGCGGCGGCCACCATCACGTTCCTGATCGCGGGTATCAGCGGGTTCATGGTCGTGCTCAACTGCGCCTACGTCGGCGGTGCGACGGGGATCATCAAACGCCGGGGTCGCGGGACGCCCACCGTGATCGCGGTCTCGATCGTCGCCGGCATCATCAACGGCCTCTGGATCATCGCCATGCTGACCCTTCTGGTGCGTCTGCGCACCCTGGTCTTCGAGGCGCTGACCGCCAACGTCGAAGGCATGCTCACCGCGCTGTCGAAGTTCGAACTCTTCCGCGACTCGGTCGCCGAGACCCGCGCGATCTTCCATGTCGCGCTGCGGAACTGGCCGGCGCTGATCATGAGCTACTCGATCTTCACCATCACGGTCGTCTCGGTGGTCGGCTGGTGGGCGTTGTCGCGGGTGCTGGAGCGGTTGCGCGGAATCCCCGACGTTCACAAGCTCGAGACCCCCGACGAGACCGGACCGACGGCACCCGTCCCGGTTCGCTTGAGCCAGGCGCGGTTCCGCTATCCCGGCGCCGACCACGACGCACTGCGGCCGCTGGATCTGACCATCGACCCCGGCGAGCACATCGCGATCACCGGCGCCAACGGCTCGGGCAAGACCACACTGATGCTGCTGCTCTGCGGCCGGCCGCCGACCTCGGGCAGCATCGAGCGCCCCGGTGCGGTGGGGCTCGGCGCACTCGGTGGCACGGCGGTGGTGATGCAGCACCCGGAGAGCCAGGTGCTGGGCACCAGGGTCGCCGACGACGTTGTCTGGGGACTGCCGCCCGGCACCTCCACCGACGTCACCGCCCTGCTCGACGAAGTCGGACTGACCGGTATGGAGGAACGCGAGACGGGCGGCCTCTCCGGCGGCGAACTGCAGCGCCTGGCCGTCGCCGCGGCGCTGGCCCGCCGGCCCGCGATGCTCGTCGCCGACGAGATCACCACCATGGTCGACCAGCGTGGCCGCGACGCCCTGCTCGGCGTGCTGTCAGGTCTGACCGAGCGTCACCGGATGTCCCTGGTCCACATCACCCACTACAACAGCGAAGCCGAGATGGCCGACCGCACCGTCAATCTCAGTGACTCGGTGGACAACATGGTCATGGTCGACCACGCCGCGGCACCGGCGCCGACCGTCAACCCCGGTGCTGCCGCGCCGCGCAACAGCGCGCCGGTGCTGCAACTGTGCGGGATCAGCCACACCTACGCCGACGGCACGCCCTGGGCCAAGCCCGCGCTGCGCGACATCAGCTTCACCATCAACGAGGGCGACGGCGTGCTGATCCACGGCGGCAACGGATCCGGCAAGTCGACACTCGCCTGGATCATGGCCGGGCTCACCACCCCGACTTCGGGCGAATGTCTGGTCAAGGGACGCCCCGCCGACCAGTGCGTGGGTGATGTCGCCATCGCCTTCCAGGCCGCGCGCCTGCAACTGCTGCGCAGCCGGGTGGATCTCGAAGTCGCCTCCGCCGCAGGGTTTTCCGCGTATGACACTCCCCGGGTGGTCTCGGCGCTGGCGACCGTCGGGCTGGACGGCTCCCTGGCGCGGCGTCGCATCGACCAGCTGTCCGGCGGTCAGATGCGCCGGGTGGTGATCGCCGGGCTGCTGGCCCGCTGGCCCAAGGCGCTCATCCTCGACGAGCCGCTGGCCGGCCTGGACGCCGCCAGCCAGCGGGGCCTGCTGAGGCTGCTGACCGACCTGCGGCACAACCCCGGCCTGACCGTCATCGTGATCTCCCACGACTTCGCCGGTCTGGAGGAGTTGTGCCCTCGCACCCTGCATCTGGACAACGGGATGCTGACCCCGGCGCCCACCGCTGCCGAGGGTCTGTCATGACCACCCGTCAGCGCCGGCCGGTGGTGCTGCTGCGCCCGGTCCCCGGCACGTCGTTCATCCACGAGCTGTGGGCGGGCACGAAACTCATTGTGGTGTTCGCGATTTCGCTGCTGCTGTCGTTCTACCCCGGCTGGATTGCGATCGCGCTGATGGCCGTCCTGGTGGTAGTGGCCATGCGACTGGCCCATATTCCGCGCGGGGTGCTTCCCTCGGTGCCACGCTGGCTGTGGCTGCTTCTGCTGTTCGGCGCGGTCACGGCGGCGATGGGCGGCGGGGACCCGGTGATCCAGTTGTGGTCGCATGATGTCGAGATCGGCGGTCTGCTGAAGTTCCTGCGGTTCACCGCCCTGTCCATCGTCCTGCTGGCCTTGGGGGCCATGGTGTCGTGGACCACCAATGTCGCCGACGTGGCCCCCGCGGTCGCCACCCTCGGCCGGCCGTTGAAGTGGTTCCGTTTCCCGGTCGACGACTGGGCGGTCGCGCTGGCGCTGGCGTTGCGCGCCTTCCCCATGCTGATCGACGAGTTCCGTCTGCTCTTCGCCGCCCGCCGGTTGCGGCCCAAACCCGTGCTGCCGGAGGGGCAGCCGCGGCGCCGCCGCTGGTTCGCCGACCTGGTCGATCTGCTGGCCGCCGGGGTGACCGTCGCCTTGCGCCGGGCCGACGAGATGGGCGATGCGATCACCGCCCGCGGCGGGACGGGGCAGATCTCGGCGTTGCCGTCGCGGCCCGGGGCGAGGGACTGGCTGGTGCTGGCGCTCGTCGCGGCGGTGTGCGCGGCAGCGGTCGTGCTCGAGGTGCGCGGCCTGGGCGGCAGCTAGCGTTGCGCGGCGGTGTTGGCGGCCCGCTGGGCGGCGGCCAAGGCCTCGGCGACGGGTCGGCGTCCCAGAAACATCTCGTCGAAGAACGGTTTTATCGCCTGGAACCCGGCGGCGAACCCGGCGCCGCCGGGCGCGGCGATGCGGGGCCCGTCGAGCACGGCGAAGAACGGGGTCACGTCGACGTTCTCGGCCTTCCAGTAGTCGAAGTACACCCGCTGCGCCGACAGCACCGCCGGGATCGCCGACCCGCTGCGGCCGAGGTACTCATTGCCCTTGCCACCGAGCCAGGCCAGCACCTCTCGGACGGCCTCGGGGTGGCGGCTGGCCGGATTGCCCGCGGCGACAATCCCATTGGTGACGCTCACCCGTCCGGCCGGGCCGGTCGGCAGCATCGTCACACCCCAGCGGAAGCGGGCCTGCCCGGCGACCTGGGCCAGGTTGTAGGTGCCGGACTGGAACACCGCCATCCGCCCGGACAGGAACTGGTTGCGGGAGAAGTCACCGTTGTCGTTGGTGTCCGACGCCGGCGGCGCGACATGATCGGTGTTGATGAGGCCGACGACGTACCCCAGCCCGGTGGCGGCAGCCGGGGAGTCGAAGGTAAACCGGTCGCCCTCGCTGAAGGTCCCGCCCGCCGACCCTATGAAGTTGAGGTTGATGCCCTGCAGATCGTTGGCGGCGTTGTAGCCCCACTGCCGGATCCGGCGCGGGTCGAAACCGGGAGTGCCGGCCGTCCGCCCGGTGGCGTCGACGGTCAGCCGCGCCAGTAGCGGGCGCAGGGTGTCCCTGGCCGGGTCGGGATCCCAGCGCGCCGAACCCAATTGGGGCGGGGTGATCCCGGCGGCGGCCAGCAGGTCGGCGTTGTAGTACAGCGCGATGCCGGCGTCGGTCAGCTGCGGCACGCCCCACAGCACGCCGTCACGGGTGAACTGGCCGACCACCGACGGCTCCCAGTCCGCTGACGGGCTGATCGGCATCAGGCGCCCGTTGTCGGCGTATTCGGCGAAGTGGGAGTTGTTGATCCAGAAGATGTCGTCGGCCCCGCCGCCGGCGACGTCGGTGCGCAGGGTGTCGAAATAGCTGGCGTAGGACACCAGCGTGGTGCGGACCTCGATACCGGGATGGGTTCGGCTGAATTCGTCGAAGGACTGCCGGTAGGCGGCGGCCACCTGCTCGTCCCAGAGTCGCACGGTCACAACCGTTTTCCCGGCCGGATCGGAGGTGCGGCCGAGCAGCACCACCAGCCCCGCCAGCAGAGCACTCACCGCCACCAGCGCAATCAGCGCCATCGTCGAGGACCTCGGCCGGGAGATCACGTCGGACCCGTCACTTCAGTCCTGTGACAATGATCGAGCGGACGATATGGCGCTGGAACATCGCGAACAAGATCACCAGCGGGACGATCGCCACCGTCGTCGCCGCCATCACCAGAGTCCACTGCGCGTTGTACTGCGACTGCAGCCCGGCGGTCGCCACCGTCAGCACCCGCCACTTACCGCCGCTGGTGATCACAAGGGGCCACATGAATGAGTTCCACTGCGAGACAACGGTGATCAGCGTCAGCGTCGCCAGGATCGGCTTACTGGCCGGCACCACCACGTGCACGATCACATCCAGGGTGTTGGCGCCGTCGATCCGTGCTGCGTTGAGAAGATCCTTGGGAATCGATCGGAAGTACTCCCGCAACAGGAAGATCGCATACGGCGAGCCGAACAGGAACGGCAACACCAGCGCCCAGAACGTATTGCGCAGACCCAGTTCGGCCATCATCAGATACAGCGGGACCACCGTCACCGTGGCCGGCACCATCAGGGTCGCCACGTAAACCCAGAACAGCGCCTCGCGGCCGGGGAACTCAAGCCGGGCGAACGCATACGCGGCCAGCACCGAGAACGTGAGCTGGCCGATCGTGATGATCGCCGTCATCAACGCGGTGACGGCCAGGGCCCGGCCGAAGCCCGCGCTGCCCAGGGCGGTGTAGTTCGCCAGCGTGGGTGGATCGGGCAGCGACAGCGGCGTTCCGGTGGCGAACTGCTCGGCAGAGGTGAACGACGTCAGCAGACCCAGACCGAACGGTGCGACGGTCAGCACCGCCGCGGTCAGCAGTCCGGCGTAGATCAGCGCGTTACGTGAGGTCATAGCTGATCCCTTTGCGGAAATACACGTGCTGGACCACCGTCACCCCGACGAGGATGACGAACAGCACCATGGCCATCACCGCGGCGCGCCCGATGGCCGCCGCGCCGAAGGCCTCGGCGTAGATCCTGTGTGCCACAAGGTCGGTGCGCCCGGCCGGGCCGCCACCGGTCAGCGCGTAGACGGTGTCGAACACCTGAGCCGCGCTCACCACCCCCGTCACCGAGACGAAGAAGAACGTCGGCCGCAGCATCGGCAGGGTGATCCGCCAGAACCGCTGCCAGGTCGTGGCCCCGTCGATCCGGGCGGCGGCGTGGATCGACGGCGGGATCGCCAGGATCCCGGCCAGGAAGAACAACGCGACGTAGCCGACGTTGGTCCACACCGTCACCGCCGCCACCACCGGCAGCGCCAGAGAAGGATCGGTCAGCCACTCGATGCGATGCCCCAGCACCGTGCTGACCGCACCGTCGGTGGGTGCCAGGATCCAGCGCCACAGCACCGCCACCGCCAACGGCGAACAGATCCACGGGATCACATACAACGCCCGGAAAACTCCCGTGCCGGGCAGGCCGCGGGCCAGCATGGTCGCCGCAGCCAGTCCCAGCACCACCTGGGCAGGCACCACGATCGCGATGAACAGCAACGTCACCAGCAGCGAGTTGCCGAACGCCGGGTCGGTCAGCACCGCACGCCAATTGTCCAGTCCGACATAGCGAATCGGGCCCAGCAGATCCCAGCGGTGCAGGCTCAGCCACACCACCACCAGCATGGGCAGCAGTAGGAAGCACACCACCCCGAACAGGCTCGGCGCAAGCAGGCCGTACCCCAGCAGGATTGAGCGCCGCCGATTCCCATTCCCGGGTCGCTGCGCTCCTGCCCTCCGGTCCTCGTTCACCCGCCCCGCCGTGACCGCCGGAGGTCGAGCACCGACAGCACCACCCCCACCACGGCCGCGGCGATTCCCGGCCAGAACGTCAACGCGGCCAGGATCCCGAAGCCCACGGGATTCGGATTCGGGTCGTCGATCACGCCGATCTTGCTCGCCGCGATCATCGACAGCAGCGGCGCCGACCCCACGGCGGCGATGACCAACCCCACCCAAACCAGTGGGCGGAGTCGGAACCTCGGGTCGGGTGAGGGCATCGCGCTCTTCAGGTCGATCGGCGGGTCGATCGCCAGACTATCCAGCAGGCCGCCCCGCTACGGTGGAACCGTGAGTTCTCGGAACGTCGACGACGAGTTCCTCGCCCTTCCCCTGCGCCGGCTGGCCGATGCCGCGTTGTCCGCGGCCCGCGCCGGCGGAGCCAGCTACGCCGACCTGCGGGTACACGCGCTCACCACCGAGATCGTGCAGCTGCGTGACGGTGAGCTGGAATCGGCCGTGCTCGACCGCGACATCGGCCTGGCCGTGCGGGTGATCGTCAACGGCACCTGGGGGTTCGCCTCGCACGCCGGGCTCACCCCGGACATCGCCGCCGAGTCGGCCCGCCACGCCGTCGGGGTGGCCGTCACCCTGTCCGCGCTCAACGCCGAGCATGTCGAACTGGCCGACGAGCCGGTCTATCGCGACGCCACCTGGGTGTCGGACTACCGTATCGACCCGTTCACCGTCCCCACCGCCGACAAGATCGGCCTGCTGGAGGAGTACTCCGGGCGCCTGCTGGCCAGTAAGAAAAAGGGGGGCGGCGTCGACCACGTCTCTGCCATGGTGAACACCGTCAAGGAGCAGATGTTCTACGCCGACTCGTTGGGCTCCTCGATCACCCAGCAGCGGGTGCGCACCATGCCCGCGCTGGAGGCCGTGGCCGTCGACGCCTCCGCCGGAAGCTTCGAGACAATGCGTACCCTCGCGCCGCCCACCGGGCGGGGATGGGAGGCGCTCGCCGGTGACGGCGTGTGGGACTGGACCACCGAACTCGCCGAACTGCCCGGCCTGCTCGCCGAGAAGACCAAAGCGCCCAGCGTCGTGGCGGGGCCGACGGACCTGGTGATCGACCCGACCAATCTGTGGCTGACCATCCACGAATCCATCGGCCACGCCACCGAGTACGACCGCGCCATCGGCTACGAAGCCGCCTATGCCGGAACGTCTTTCGCCACACCCGACAAGCTCAACACGATGCGCTACGGCTCACCGGTCATGAACGTCACCGCCGACCGGACCGTCGAACACGGGCTGGCCACCATCGGCTACGACGCCGAGGGCGTGGCGGCCCAGCGGTGGGATCTGGTGCGCGACGGCATCTTCGTCGGCTACCAACTCGATCGGGTGTTCGCCCGCAAGCTGGGACTGGCGCGCTCCAACGGCTGCTCGTATGCCGACTCCGCGCACCACGTGCCGATCCAGCGGATGCCGAACGTGTCGCTGCAGCCGGGCCGGGAGGATCTGAGCACTGAAGACCTCATCAGCCGGGTGGACAACGGCATCTTCATCGTGGGCGACAAGAGCTGGTCGATCGACATGCAGCGCTACAACTTTCAGTTCACCGGCCAGCGGTTCTACCGCATTCGCGAGGGACGTCTGGACGGCCAGGTCCGCGATGTCGCCTACCAGGCCACCACCACCGACTTCTGGAACTCGATGGAGGCAGTCGGCGGGCAGTCCACCTGGCGGCTGGGCGGAGCGTTCAACTGCGGCAAGGCCCAACCCGGTCAGGTAGCGGCGGTGAGCCACGGCTGCCCGTCGGCGTTGTTCCGGGGCGTGAATGTGCTCAACACGGTGGAGGAGTCTGGTCGATGAGTGCCAGCGAAGAGGCCGAATCGGGACGGTGCAGGTGATTCCGGCACAAGACGTCGTCGACCGCATCCTGCAGGCCGCCGCCCGGCATGGCCGGGCCGACGAGACCATCGTGATCGTCACCGACCGCGCCGAGGCGTCGCTGCGCTGGGCCGGCAACTCCATGACCACCAACGGGGTCGCCACCAGCCGGTCCATGGCGGTGATTTCGGTTGTGCGCAAAGGGGATGGCGCGCACATCGGCGCGCTGCGTTCCAGCGTCGTCGACCCCGACGCCATCGACGCACTGGTGGCCGCCTCCCAGCAGGCCGCCCATGGTGCGCCGGAGGCGCGCGACGCGGCGCCGCTGCTGACCGGCTCGAGCGCACCGCTCGACTGGGGAGACCCGGTACCCGGCACCGGGGCGGGCGCGTTCGCCGAACTGGCGCGGTCACTGTCCCGGGGTTTCGGCCGCTCCGACCGGCTCTACGGGTTCGCCCACCACATCGTCGAGACGACGTTCCTGGCCACCTCCACCGGGCTGCGCCGCCGGTTCACCCAGCCGACCGGGTCGGTGGAGATCAACGCCAAGCGCGACGGCGCCAGCGCCTGGGCCGGGGTGAGCACGCCCTGGTTCGCAGACGTCCCGGTCGACGCGATGCTGCTGGACCTGTCCACCCGGCTGGACTGGTCCAAGCGCAGCGTCGAGTTGCCGGCCGGACGTTACGAAACCCTGATGCCGCCGTCCACGGTCGCCGACATGATGATCTACCTCGGCTGGTCGATGGACGGCCGGGGCGCTCAG
>WBZP01006053.1_pt1 | contig 12096 bp, 8 predicted proteins | sample 5204301 | NCBI WGS metagenome assembly WBZP01 (sample SAMN12412401, study PRJNA552823) | activated sludge metagenome | isolation source: activated sludge from nitrification reactor of wastewater treatment plant... | place: USA: Pennsylvania | collected 2017
CCGGTCCGACTGCGACAGCCTGGTGAGGGCCAGCTCGAGGCCCTCGGCGATCGCGGGGTTCGCCGGGTCGAGGCCGGCCACGGCCGACGCGGTGATGCGCCCCGACCGGACGAAGGCCTCGACACCATCCAGCGGTCCGAGACCGCCGGCGTACCGCGGCGTTACACGGCCGATGCCGAAGCCGAAGCCGTTCCCCCGGGATTCAGAGCGGAATGCCGCATCATAGATCCGGACATTCGTGCGCGTTTGCGAGAAGGTGAACTGCGACGCATCGGCCAATTCGCGCGAGACGCGGCCATGAAGGGTGAACGACACGCTCGAGCCGAACAGCGCGGGCATCGTCAGGTTCGCCATCACCGTCGGCAGCGACGTGGAGAATCCGTCCGCGGAGCGCATGCCAAAGTACTGCAGAGCGATGCGTCCCGTGATGACGGGTGACCCCGACGTCGCCGCGATGGATGCACGCACCGACCGCAGCGGAGAGAGGGCCGGTTCCGGGGACCGCCACAGGCGGACCGTCACGCTGTCGCCCACCGCGGGGATCGAGTCCTTTGCACCGAATGGGACAAGGGCGGAGTGGCCGGACACCGCGGCGATCACGCCGCGGCCCGTCGGTTTGCCGGCCTTCTCAAACGTGACCGTATCGCCGACCGCGAGACGCTGCTCCTTGCCAGCCCCGAGGTACGCGGAGGAGCCGGACACATACGTGATGACCGCACGCAGGTTCGACGCCTTCGGGAGCGTTTGCGCTCCTCCACAAACGGCCCCCAGGACGATCAGGACGCCGACCGCCGCTCCGATCGTTCCCGTTCTCACTCGCGCCCCCTTGGATGGCAATTATAGCACGCCGTGCTCACGTAGCTGTATTTCGAATTCCCCCGGTGTTTCGAATCCATCGTGGACTGTGCGTGCTCATGACAGGTGAGGCACGAGAACACGCGGAAGTCCGAAGCCGACGTGTGGCAATCCGCACAGGCAGACCAGCGTCCCGGCCGGTGCACCGCCGTCGAGGAGATCGGGAACGATGGTTCATGGTTGAACGTCGACGGCGCCCATCCTGACGTTGAATGACATGTTTCGCATGTGGTCGGGAATCCGGATGTTGCGTGCGCGGGATTCGTGGAGCCGTTGTAATCCTGCTGGTGGCAGGACACGCACGTGGTGGCCAGACCCTTGTACACGCTGTTGACGTGGCACTGGGTGCAGGAGACACCCACATGCCTCCCTGTCAGCGGGAAGGACGTCTGCGAATGATTGAAACTCCCTGCCCAATTCACCGCACCGGTGCCGTGGCACGTAACGCAGTCCGTGCCGAACCCGGACGCCTGGTGAGGCGGGTTCACGGTCTTGGTGTAGTCCGTCGAATGGCAGGTGTAGCAATCCGACGGCAGACCCTTGAACACGTTGTTCTTGTGACAGGTCAGACACGGCACGGCGGCATGCGACCCATTCAGGGGGAAGCCGGTGGTGGCGTGATCGAACTTCCCTCCCCACGTCGTGGACGAGGCCGAGTGGCACTGGACGCAATCGGTGCCGAATCCCGCCGACTGATGCGGTGGTGTGGTCGTTGCCGAGTAGTCACTGGCATGGCACGAGTAGCAGGTTGCCGACAGCCCCTTGAACACATTGTTCTTGTGACAGGTCATGCATTGCACGGTCACGTGAGCACCGGTCAGCGGGAAGAGCGTGGTGGAATGATCGAACTTCCCCCCCCACGCGGCGGCCGATGCCGAGTGGCACGACGCGCAGTCCGTGCCGAGACCCGAGGCCAGATGGGGTGGATTCTTCGTGGCATTGTAATCGGAAGCATGGCACGAGAAGCACGTGGACGGCAGTCCCTTGTACACATTGTTCTTGTGGCAATCTGCACATGGCACGGCGGCGTGCGATCCGACGAGCGGGAACGATGTCGTCGCATGATCGAACTTCGCCGTCCATGTCGTTGTGGATGCGGAGTGGCACTGTGCGCAATCCGTTCCGAAACCGGCCGACTGATGCGGGGGCTTGGTCGTCCCCGTGTAGTCGTTGGCATGACACGCGTAACAATTGGACGGCAGTCCCTTGAAGACGTTGTTCTTGTGGCACTGCATGCAGGCGATCGCGGCATGCGGACCGACCAACGGGAACCCCGTGGTGGCATGATCGAACTTGCCGCCCCACGACACGGAGGCGGACGAATGGCACTGCACACAATCCGTCCCGAAGCCGGACGGACGGTGGGGTGGCGCGGTGGTCCCGTTGTACTGCGTCGCGTGACAGCCGTAGCAGTCGTGCGTCAATCCCTTGTACACATTGTTCTGGTGGCACTGCGAACACGCCACGGCGGCGTGGGCACCCTTCAAGGGGAACCCGGACGTGTTATGGTCGAACCCCCGTCCCCACGTTGGCGAGGAGACGGCATGGCACGTCTCGCAGTTGGTGTTGATCCCGGAGACGCGGTGCGGCGGCGCCGTGGTGGCATCATAGTTCGCGCGATGGCAGCTCACGCATTCGATGGGTGCGCCCGTGTACGTGTGCTTCTGCTCGTTGGTGTGGCAGGCCCGGCACTGCGCAAGGCGATGGGCACCGAGGAGGGCGAAGCGCGTGGAAACGTGGCGCTGGGGCATATCCGGAACGAGCCAGGAATCCGTGGAGTGGCAGCGTTCGCAGGCGGCGCCCAGTTCGTTCCGGTGCACGTCCGTGTGACAGGTACCGCACCGGGGCTTGGCCTCGGAGAACTTGAGTGTCGTGTGGCACTGGCGGCATGCCACCTGGGTGTGCCGGCCCTCCAGAGGGAACCCCGTCTGCGCATGCTTGAACTTCATCCCGGACGCGAGCACCTTCCATGATCCCGTATCATGGCACTGGTCGCACGCTACCGACAGGGGACCATGCGGTGAATCCTGTGCCTGCACCGGACGCGCACCAGCGAGCAGCACGAGCACGGCGATCGCCGTCATCACGCGGTTCATGTTCATGGTTCCCTCCTCATGACCTCATCCCTGCCACCCGAGTGAATCTCACAGTGGCCCCACATTCTGTCCATGGCAATCATTGCACTTCTGCGGGGTCCTGGCGAACCGCCATTGCGCGAGCGGTGCGTCGTTGCCCCCCGGGGCATGACAGCGGAAACACGGCACCCCGGCATGCTTCCCTGTCAACGGGAACGCCGTGGTCTCATGGGAGAACTTCACGTCGCCCCAGGCCGTGGACGTGTGACAGTCGCCGCATCCCTGCTTCACGAACTTATCGAACTGCCCCTGATGGACATCCTTATGGCAATCCTTGCAGAGCTGCTGCCGGTCCCAATGGAACTGCCGCATCGACTCGCCGCCGATCGTGGTCTTCTTGTGACACTCGACGCAAGCGACGGCACCATGCGCCCCCACCAGGGGGAACGTCGTCCGCTGATGATCTGCCTGCCCGAAGACCGGCGGGATGAAGGTCCGCTCCGTGTGGCACCGGTCGCATGCCGTCCGCCCCGCGGCAACGAACTGGCCGCGATGCATGTCCTTGTGACAATCCTCGCATGCGTATGCCGCCTGCCGTTGTGCGATGGACGCTTTCATCGCCGGCTGCTGTACGGTGCCATGACATTTCTCGCACGTGGCCGAACGGTGGGCATCACGCAGGGCGAAGCGGGTCTGCCCATGATCGAACACCTTTGCCTGTCCTTCTTTCCAGCCCGACTCACCATGACACTGTTCACACGGTTTCGTGGCGCCAGCCGGGACGAATTTTCCCTTGTGCGGATCCGCATGGCAGTCGGCGCATTTGCCGAACTGCTTGATCACGAACCGCGCCGCCCCGGTCTCCTTTCCGCGATGGCACCGCTCGCACGGGACCGTGGCGTGCTTGCCGCGCAAGGGGAAGCGCGTCGTGGTGTGATCGAAGTGCGATGCGACCCCGGCATTCCACCCCGTGGTGACGTGACAGCTCTCGCACGGTTTCTTGAACTTCCCGGCATGCGGGTCCTTGTGACACGACGAACAGGTGGCGAAGGCGATCCCCGCGTACGCGACAATCCCTCCGGGAGCCGGGGCACGGTGACACTTGCCGCACTCCACCTCTGCATGCTTGCCGGTGAGCGCGAACCGCGTCTTGTCGTGTGAGAACCCTGTCACGGGTTTCCATCCCTCCTGTCCATGACACGTCGTACAGGCCTGCTTGAACTGACCGCCGTGTTGATCCTTATGACAATCCAGACATTCCCGTCCGAGACCCAGGAACGTCCCGGCCTTCATCCGGGCGGCATTGCTCTTCACGCGATCGTCGCGTACACGCTCCCGGCGGTGACAGGCCACGCACGCGGTCCTGGCATGCTTCCCCACGAGCGTGAATCCGGCACGGGCGTGGTCGAATGCCGTCGTATCGAACCGGACGAGACTGAACTCCTTGCCATGATGCTCCTTGTGACATTCGACGCACTTGTGTGAGGTCAGTCCGCCGTGCACGCCCGCACGGCGTGCGATCCGGTCCGCGATCTCGACATGGCATCCCAGGCACTTTTCATTGTCGATGTTCTTCCCGAAGGAATGGCACGACGTGCATTTTCCCACTCCCTCGAGCGCGGCATGTGCTGCCGACAGTTCCCCCGGAGAGATCTGTGACCGCGATTCTCCCGCGAGGATCACGATCAGCATGAGTACCACACCCCCTAAGCGTGCTTTCATCTCACCAGATCCACCAGTACCCGAACGCCACTGCCACCCCCACGTGAATGAACAATATCACGAACATCACGATCGTGAACGGAAGATGGATGACATGCCAGAGATGGAACAGCCTGCGCGATTGCTCCAGCATGTCCATGCGACGCCGGAGGACGGATCGGCGCAGCGCAAGGTGCGACAGCCTGGCCAGCAGTTGACCGGACAGCCGGGACCGCTCGAGTTCCTGCCGGAAGAAGCGGAGCTGCCGTCGCCGGTGCAGGTCGAATGTGAGGCCGTCGATCAGCGCCCCGAAGATCCCCATGTGGCGTTTGCCGTCACGGGCATGGACGAGCGCTTCGATGCGGTCGAGGTCCGCGGGTGACAGCCCGGTTTGATCGAGCAATGCCTGCCGGAGCATGTCACTCTCGCGCGTCATGTCGCCTTCGGACATTTCCTGGCCTTGCATGGTCTTCGGGATCTGGTTGTACAGATACCGTCCGATCACGCCGCTCGCCACGACCGCCAGCATGCTCCAGACACTGACGGCGACGATGCCGCCGAATTTGAACGTCGTATGAAAGATGACGAGCGCGGGACCGAGCAGACAGAGGAAGATGTGGACGGTCAGGAAGGTCCGGATGGGCCCGGTATTCCGGAGGAATCCGAGACGCTTGCGCGAGGAGTACATAGCCACGCCGGTCATGATCATCAGGGAACCGACGATGCCGTATCCGTGACTTTCGACGCCGGAGGGCTTGAGTTGTTCATACCGGGGATGGAACGGACGCTCGACTACCGGCGTTGTGTAGTAGTCGCAACCCCGCAGCCCGATCGTCAGGGGGATCAGGAGAGCAAGCGAGACAAGAATGACAACGAACAGCACATGTGCTTTCACCAGGTACCTTTTGTGCTCGATGGTGGTAAAATCAATGCAACGCTGTTGAAAAATGCAACGGTCTCGAGCCCCCCAGAACAAAATGTGCCTTAAAATAGTATATTACAGCATTCACCCTAGGAACCTTACTGTATGGACAAGCGTGTCGTCCTTTATACTGTGCTCAGTGCGACCTTTCTCACTGCCCTCATTCTGGGGGAGACCACCGGCGGCAAGCTTATCCAGCTTGGTCTGGGTGGCGGGCTGGTCTTCACGCTGACCATGGGCGTGATCCCCTTCCCGATCACGTTCATCGTGACCGACATCATCAATGAGTACTATGGCCGCCGGGGCATCCGGTTCATCACGGTCCTCGGCATGATCATGGTCGTTTTCGCTCTTCTCCTCCTTCAGGTCGAGATGGCGATCCCGGCAGCCGCGATCTCCCCGGTCCCTGACGCGGCGTTCAACACGGTCTTTGGCATCTCCGCCCGGATCATTATCGGCTCATTGATCGCTTACCTCATCGGCCAATTCGTCGACATCGCCGTCTTCCATGCGATCCGGTCCCGTACTCAGGGTTCGATGCTCTGGCTGCGGGCAACGGGGTCCACCATCGTTTCCCAGCTCATCGATTCCTTCGTGGTCCTGTTCATCGCGTTTTACGGCCCTCTGTCCGCCGGCCAGATCTTCGACATCGGGCTGACCAACTATATCTACAAGTTCATCATCGCCGTTGCCATCACCCCGGTCTTGTACCTGGTCCACGCAGGCGTGGACAAGTACCTCGGTCACGAGCTTGCTGCGCGGATGGCGGAGGAAGCACATCCGGCTCCCGCCGTTGCTGAGACCGAACCGCAGGAAGCCTGACCGTCGGCTCCCGCCGCCGCCTGTCACGTCAGCTTGAACGTGATGACGAACGTGGTACCACCGGAACGGTCGAGCCCAATGGTTCCGTGCACCTGGCGGGTGAGACTCGCAACGAGCGTCAGGCCCATCGTCTCCACGGTTTCGGGGTCGATCGACGGCGGGAGCCCCACCCCATCGTCCTTCACGACCAGTTCCCCCCACTTCTCGTCCTTCCGCCGCAGGACGATCTCCACATGCCCCTTGTCCCTGCCGCGGAAGGCATGTTTGAGCGCATTGGAGATCAATTCATTCACGATCAAGCCGCACGGCACGGCCACATCGATGCTGATCGAGACGTGCTCGCTTTGCACCTCGTAGGTGACACCCGAACGGTTCGTCAGCCGCATCAACTGTGCGGCGAGCCGGGAGATATAATCACCGAAGTCGATCCCTGAAAGATCCCCCGCGCCGTAGAGTTGCTCATGGACCATGGCCATGGAACGGATGCGGTTCTGGCTCTCCACCAGCGCTTCGCGCAGCACCGGGTCCGGGTACTCAGCGGCCTGCAGAGAGAGGAGGCTGTTGATGACCTGGAGGTTGTTCTTGACGCGGTGATGGACCTCCTTGAGCAGGACCTCCTTTTCGAGCAAGGACTGTTTCAGGTCCTCTTCGGCCTTCTTGATGGCGGTGACATCCGTGGTGACGCAGAGGACGCACCGTGATGTGGTCCGGGAGAACGTGAAAGGGATCTTGATGGAGTGGAGCGTTCGCTGTGACCCATCATATGCGAGGGCGATCGTGGGGGGCATATAGCGCGGAAGCCCCGACCGCAGGATCTCCTCATCCTCAGCGCGATAGCGTGCGGCCTCCGCCTCGGGAAGACCGAGGTCCGCCTCATACGATCCCTGGATATCGTCCACGGTCCTGCCGTAGAAGTCGGCGAACGCCGCATTCACCATCAGGAACCTGCCTGCGCCATCCTTCACGAAGATGAGATTCGGCACCAGGTCGATGATCTGGCGTTGCCGCTCTTCGCTGATGCGCAACGCCTCCTCGGTGCGGCGATGTTCGATCACTTCCGATTCCAGTTCGCCCGTGCGCACCGCTACCCGTCCCTCCAGGTCCCGGTTCACTTCGGAGAGCTCGCGCTGTGCCGCGGTCAGGCGATCCAGCATCGCATTGAAACCCCTCGCCAGGTCGCCCACTTCATCCGCCGGACCGACGGGAGCACGGACCGCGAGGTCACCATCCGCGATGGACTGCGCGGTGGCCGCCATCTTTTCGAGATGGGTGGTGACGAGTCCGCTGACGCCGATCACCAGCATCAGCTCCACCAGAAAGACCGCGAAGGTCACCATGGCGGTCTCGCCGCGGATGCCGCTGGATTCCTGGATGATGCTCGCACGGGAGAATCCCATGAAGAGCGTGCCGATCACTTCGTCGCGATGGACGATCGCCGTCTGGGTCTGCCACAGGCGCTCCCTGTCAGCAAGACGGCCATCCAACGGCGTATACCGATACTCGAATCGTTCCGCTTCGGCGCGCCCTACGGCCCCCCACACCCGGCTGCTCCGGTCACAGACCACCGCATAGACCACATCCGGATCCAGTAATGCGGTCTGCAGTTCTGTCGCGACCTGCTGGGAATCTGCGAAGACCATTGCGGGGAGCAGGTTCGCGGCCGTCATGGTGGTGACCACACGGGAACGTGCGAGGAGCGCACGGGTCCCCTCATTCTCCACGCTCGCGGGGATGAACATCAGGAAGAACCCGGCGATCAGCAGGAAGACCAGAGCCGTCGGGATGACGAATTGCCAGCGCAAGGGCAGGCGGCGGAGTATGCTCGGGGTGACGTTCATTCGCCGATCACCTCGGCGATATGCAACACCTGCGAACTCAGGTCCGTACCGGCCCGGCGGGCTGCCGGGAGATTCACCAGGATCGCTGCCTTCCCACCTCGCTGCGCCACACCCAGAGGGATCCCATCGTTGACGTACGACGATACCCCGGTGAATGCCGGGATCCGTTGCGTGCCGCACAGATCGCCCACCTCCTGCAGGTCCACCGAACGCAATGGCGTCACATACAGGATACCGATATGCTGTTCACGCATCGCACGCTCTGCATCGGCCCGGTTCTCCCACGCGATGCGGACCACCCGCACCGAACGGTCAGCTGGCCATGCAGCCGTCGGCAGCAGGTCTTCCACCTCGTCCGCAGTATTCACCGATGTGCGGAACCGTTCCTGATAGAGGATACCGATCGTCAGCCCCTCTTTCGTCCGGGTATCCATGGCCCGGTCGAAAGAGAATATCCGAGCCATGAGTTGTACCTGGACATCCAACGGGACGGACATCTCCTGAGCATCGGCGATCGCGGACACCGTCAGGACCGTCATGACCAGGGCGAGGATCACGACAGCATGCCACAGGGGAAAATGTCGATCCGCCGTCATTACCATCGCACCGCCATCCGCAGGTCGATGGTGCGTCCATCCTGAACGATCGCCGCCTGACGATGCTCCAATCCTCCTGGATAGGCGTACCGGGTATCGAACAGATCCCGCACAGCGAGGCCGACATCCACCAGTCCGGCGATACGGTTCACGCGGAGGAAGGCATGGACCACCACGAACGGATCGGTGGTCGACCCGTAGACAGTCGTGCGTCGCGATTCATACCTGCCCCGCACAGCGATCTCGCACCGCTCCAGGAACCGCACGCTGCCACTCATACCGATGATCGTGCGCGGCGAATTCACGAGTTCGGGTTGCTGGCCGATCCCTTCGCTGTACTGGGTGCCGATACTCATGGCGGCGGTGTGACCTGTCGGCGACCGCATGATCAGCTCACCCTCGATACCGCGGGCATGGGCCGAGCCGATGTTCTGATGTTGTCCGACCGCCTCGCCCTGGAGGGCCGTCTGCTCGATGATATCCCACATCGTGAACTGATACAACGACACCGAGGCGTAGGTGAGCGCACTCAGCCGTTGCTCCGCCGACACCTCGAGCGTCCGGATGCGTTCGTCGCGGAGCGATGGATTGCTCACCAGTCCGTCATGGTCTTCATAGTAGAGCTCATAGATACTGGGTGCCCGGAAGGCCTCTCCATACAACGCCTTGATCGTCGAGCGGGGTGACGGGTTGGCCACGACCGTGGCGCGCGGAGAGAGCAACCAGCCGGACACGCTATGGTGGTCCGCACGCAGGGCCAGCGAGAGCGCGATGTCGGGGTGCAACTGGTAGCTATCCTGCACGAACACCGACGCGACATCGTGCGGCACGTTCCGGTAGTAATCGTAGGTGGACTCGGTCCAGGTGCGGTAATCGGCACGCGGATCGAGCCGCAGCTCCGCCCCGACATCCAGCCGGTTGGCTTCGTGCGTGTCCCACTGGAGGTGCACACGTCCGGTCCACCACCGCCCGCGCGAACCATCGAATTGCAGATGGTCGTAGGGATACGCGCCACCGTAGTCGTAGCCATCGAAGGACAGCCGGCCAGTCACGCGGATCGAGGGCGATGGTTCACCGGCATAGTCGATCTCCACCCCCCACCGCTCGTCTTCCGTCATCGCCCGGGTGTCGCCGAATGTCGTACCATACGGAGCCGTCGGTATGCGTTTCGTCCGGTTCGAAAAGATACCCATGAACGTGAAGTTGCCGAGGGAGACGCGTCCGTTGAGGCCGATCGACCGTTCCCTCTCGCCATTGCGCACCACGCCGTAGTTCGTCGCGGGGGCGTCGAACTCCGGGAACGCGAGATCGAACCCCCGGCGTTCCATCCAGGTGCCCGACACAACAGCGTCCAGTCCGCCGGGGTCCTGCATGCCGTAGAGAACGGAGCCAGACACCGCGTTCCCTGAACCATACTCGACAGCTGCCTCACCGCCGTTCACGTCCGCTCCGGTCTTGCCGATGATGTTGATCACCGCGAGCATCGCATTCGCGCCATACAGCGGTGAGCCTGGCCCACGGACGATCTCCACACGCTCTACGCCATGCAGATCGAGCGCAAGGTCCGGACCGAGAGCAGCCGACGCATAGACGTTGTCGTTCAACACGTGACCGTTCCAGAGCAACAGGATCCGGTCGTTGTAATCCGTTGGCCTCCCGAAACCGCGGACCCCCACATATTCGTAATTGCGATCGTTGGAGAGATAGAAGCCGCGCACATAGGACACGAGTTCGGCGAGCGTTCGTATCTGGAACCGGGCGATGTCATCCGCACCGACGATGGAGACCGACGCGGGTGCTTCACGGGCGAGTTGTGAGTAGAGTGAGGCGGTGCTGACACGCACGGAAAGGAGGTCATCCAGCGAGCCATCCACCTGACCGGCGGGCTCCCGCTGCATGATCTGGGCAGGGGCGTCCAGAGCAACACTGATGCTCACGACCAGGAGCAATGTCCTAACGCAAACACGCATAGCACGTTCATAGCATGTGAGACCACGCCGCCCCATCTCGCCTATCCTCTCCCGCGCCCGTTCGCCGGACCAGCGGGATCTGGCATGGTCGATCACTCAGGTTTCCGCAACAAGTACGCCATCACTTCCATGGAAATTGACCCAAAATGGGGCAAAAAAAAGAGGCCGGGTCCCCCCGGCCTGTTCATTATTAGCCATATCTTCGAAAATGGTATTTCCCCGACACGTCCTACATGGATGGCCTGTTGGTCGCCACCTCATTATAGACGGCAGCCGTCCGCGCCGCGACATGCTTCCAGAGGAAGTTCCCGGCGATATGGGTGCGGAGCGCATCATCCCGCGGCGACGCAAGGGCGGCCACGATACCTTCGCGGATCGAGCGCTCGTCGGCGGGATCAACATACCGCGCCAGATCACCGAAATACTCGCGCGTCCCCCCATGCGGCGTGATCACGACCTTCGCGCCCGCCAGTCCGGCCTCCAGCGCCGCGATGCCCGGCGTTTCGAACAGGGATGGGAGTGCGAACACATCGCAGGCGGCGTAGGCCGACGCCAGCATCGCGGAATCATTCCCGAGTCCGTCGATCAGGCGGATGTGTTTGTGCCGCGCGGCCTCGCGTACGCAGGCCTCGCCATACGGCCCCTTGATGATCCGTCCGATGATGACCGCCGGATGGTCGATGCCGCCCAGGGCCTTGATGAGCTGCAGCACGTTCTTTCGTGTGTGCCCGATGTGTCCCACATTCAGGATGAACTTGTCCAGGCCGTAGGCCTTCCTGAACAACTCCGGATCGCCTGACGCGAACCGTTCATCCACGCCATTGGGAACGACCCGAACGTTCCCTCCGGGGATCCCGTATCCCCCGGTGATGAGGTCCGCCTCCGCCTGCGTGTTGGGAACGACGCGCGCCGCCCACGCGCAGATGTCCGCACACAATGAGTAGTCGGTCCAGATGCCTGGCCCCACCTTCTGCATGAACCTCGACGCTGCGAGGGCATTGCGCACGAACCCCACGGAGTGACTGGTGTACGTGATCGGTGAGACGATGAGGGGAACGCCGAGAGCCCTGATCTCGCGGGCGATGTGATACGTTCCGATGTTCGCCGCGAACAGATGCACCAGGTCGCCAGGCTCGGGCCGGAAGGGTGTCCAGGGATCGAAGAAGCGGACACTCACCCCGGACGCTTCGAGTTGCCGCGCGGTCTCGGCGATCTGGGTGCGCGGGCCGCCATGAAGGATCGAGATGGCGTGATAGCTGGTCATATGAACGGTCACGTGAACCTGCTGAGCAGCGAAACGAACAGGTCACCGAATGC
>WBZP01006054.1_pt1 | contig 12096 bp, 22 predicted proteins | sample 5204301 | NCBI WGS metagenome assembly WBZP01 (sample SAMN12412401, study PRJNA552823) | activated sludge metagenome | isolation source: activated sludge from nitrification reactor of wastewater treatment plant... | place: USA: Pennsylvania | collected 2017
ACGCGATGACATTGGTCGTTGGGTGTGGCGGTTGTCATACTGCCCAGTCTGCCAAACAGGAGCTCAAGTGACAACGCCCTCAGGCTAGGCCAGGCACGTATGACACACCCTCACCACCTCAGTGCGTGAACAACGCAAGGCTTCGGCATACTCGCAAACAGGCACTAGGCAGTTGGCTTACGACCCGTAAGAAAGCCGACCAGCGCAAGAATCACGAAGATAACAAACAGGACATAGGCGATGCTGGTCGCGGTCCCAGCCACCCCGGAGAGTCCTAATACTCCTGCGATAATGGCAACGACAAGAAATGTGACAGCCCAACTCAGCATGGTGTTTCCTCCTGGTTAAAGTGAGATGCGTAATCTACTTGGATTCCCATCGGTGAAGCTCCTTCAGCCGTCACGACGGATGATCGCCCGCGTGAACAGACTCCGTCTTTCTTTCCTATTGACATGCGCCCCGCAATGACTCGATATCATCGGCAATCTGGAATTTATTTGGGTCCAAGACTCGTCAGTTCCAAAGTTCGGCGATTCAGGTGATCGATGCATACTCTTCCGAGTGAATCTTGATGCGTTCCACGTCGCCCTTCCTGATCCTCCTGCGCGGGATCACCCGTGTTCGCTCCGAACGGCGGAAACGATTCGCACGAACGACGGCATCCTCGATACACCCACAATTGATACAGCGTGTCGCCGAGTATAGAGAGTGTGTATCGATATTCAGCTCATCGAAGGTTTCGCATATCAGTAGTCCCCGACAGCGTTGGCAGCGCATACATCCTCCTTCTACCTTTGTGGTCGCACTGGCGTGACGTTCGCTTGGGCATCACAGCTCTTGCCTTGGACGATCGGCGGGGTCGTGGCCCCTGCCTCGCTGATGATGCCCGGATCTCGGCGACTCCGGTTCAGGCGACCTTCTGATGTCTCATCGGCACACGCGACATGTGGCTGGAAGACATGAAGTGCGGGCTCAAGGACTTGGCGCAGATCGAACACAGATGCGGCCCTAGAGTCCCTGAGGCCACACGTACGTCCAGATAGGTCGATCCACACTCAGAGCAAGAGACCGGCTCCATCTGGACGAAGTGTTGATACGAGCGGGCAACTCGACAGGTCATGATGCCACCTCCTTGGCCGGGACAGACGGCGACTATTAATAACTAGTATGCCGAGACGCCCGATGCCTGTCTGGTCACAATTGCTCGGTGGGGAAGAAATTCATGTGGCAGGAAGGACAGGATGGATCCACATGGAAGCCGAGACCATCCTTCGTGACGGGGGCGCTGTGAATGGTATACCGCGAGTCCTCGCACCCCTCGAGCGCCAAAAGATTCGGCAGATCACCAAGATGATACGGATGGTTTCCGAGGCCGGAGCTCACATCGGGATCGAGGCTGGACTCGGCAGTGTGGCCTGTTCTCCGCCACCCGGTATGCCGTGACTGGAATCGAACGATGAGTCTCCCTCATGGCAAAAGAGCGCTCTTGCAAACATCACCGCTCTCGTCGCTCTTCCTTCACCTGCCCCCCACCCTGAGACTTCTGTTCAACAGGCTTGTCCAGCTTACGCGCGGCTCGCTCAGTCATGCACGGGCTACTCTCGCAACCTTTTGATCGTGCCTGCTGCCTCTCCAAACAAGACTTCTTATCCTCTTGACTGATGGCGCCCTCAAGACACTGCTTCAGAAGGTGCTTCGCCTCATCCAGACAGTCTTCACAGAGATGCTGAGCAGACAGAGGAGCACTCACAAGGCATAGAAACAGGTACAGTCCCACTACAATTCGTACGTTCATTTCAGCCCCTCACACAATGCATTCAGGAATGTTCGATAGGCGAACCGACCGAAACGTGAAGGTCATCAGCCTGTCATTTCATACTTCCCGCCAAACGCTTACCCTACATCCTCGTCTTGATATCATCCGGTGGTGACTTCTGATGCCATTGGTCAGCCCACTTCATCAGCTCGTCTTTTTTGTCGCCATACCGCTCCTGCGCTTTGCCGACAAACTGCTCGTAATTCCCTTCGATTTGCTGCAAGTCGTCATCGGTAAACTTGCCCCACTTCTCTTTCAGTTCGCCTTTGAACTGTTTCCATTTCCCCTTGAGTTGATCGGCGTTCATGATGTCTCCCTCCTGCGTGTAAGTGTGTGCCCCTCCCGACCATTGTCCTCTCTTCGCCTGCAGGCCAATTCTGACATGAGCCCAGACGGCAATCTGGTCACAATTGCTCAATGTGCTCGTAATCAGATCCCTTGAGCTTTCCTATGAAGATGAACCCAACTAGAATGAAGCATGAAGTTCCGCTGGCTCGTGCGATTGGCAAAGACGACCGTCATGAAATGGTGGGACGACAATGTGTTGCGTTTGAGCGCGGCCTTATCCTTCTACACCCTTTTCTCCCTCGCCCCACTGTTGACCATTGCCGTTGCCATGGCCGGGTTGGTGGTGGATGAGAAAGTCGTGCAGGACGAAGTGCTCGGCCAGTTCAAAGACTTGATCGGAGCGCCCGGGGCTGATGCCATTGCCAACATGCTGGCGAGCGCCAGTCAGCCAGTGCAGGGCACCATACCCACAGTCGTCAGTCTGGTCACCCTGATCATCGTGTCGATGGGAATGTTCAGTGAACTTCAGGATGCCTTCAATCTCATATGGCGGATTACGCCACAAAAGGGTGCTGCACTATGGGGCGTCATCAAGAATCGCTTCTTGCCCTTCATGCTGGTGATCGGCACCGGCTTGCTTCTTCTGGGCTCACTCATCCTGAGTGCCGTTATGGCGGCCTTGAGCAAATTCATTCTTCAGGCCGTGCCAGGGCCTCAGGTGATCCTGATAGTCATAGACGTGGCCGTCTCCTTGCCGGTGATCACGTTGCTCTTCGCCCTCATGTTCAAGGTACTCCCAGATGGATATATCGCCTGGATGGATGTCTGGCTTGGTGCGGTGGCAAGCGGCACGCTCTTTCTGATCGGGAAGTGGCTCATCGGCCTCTATCTCGGCTCAACGGCGATGGCCTCAATGTATGGAGCCGCCTCCTCCCTCATGATCATTTTGGCCTGGGTGTACTATTCTGCCTTGATTTTCTTTTGGGGCGCCGAATTGACCTGCGTGTATGCTCATGAGTACGGCTCGCGTATGGCTCTTCCCAGAGTCACTCCCTCGCGCGTGTGAGTAGGTTGACGGAGGGATGGCCTTCATCTCATCTTCCTTTCCGTCATGTACCCGTTTCGGTCTTGGGGAGAACAGGCCCTTTCGTTTGATATTCTTCCTCATAGATGTGAATCGCCGTGAGCAGGATCGCCAATACAATGGGACCGAGGAACATGCCAATAAACCCATAGGCCGCAAGCCCTCCGAGGATACTGAAAAAGAGAAAGAGTGTCGGCAGCTGCGTCCCATGTCCGATGAATAGCGGTTTGAGCACATTGTCGACCAAGCCAGCAACCACAAGGACGCCCCACGCAACCATCGCAATTCCCTTCCAAATCGGTCCGGACACAAAGAGGTACCCGGCAATCGGCATCCAGACCAAGGCGGTCCCGCCAACCGGCACGAGAGACAACAGCGCGGTGATCGCCGCCAGCACCAAGGCAAATGGGACACCGAGGACCACATAGGCGCCTCCTGCCAAGACGCCCTGCCCGAGCGCGGTCGCAAGCACCCCTTTGACCACCGCCGTCATGGTACTGTCCAGCCGATCAAGCACCTTCCGTTTATGTCGCTCTTCCAAGGGCAGAAGGTGATAGAGCCGCCAAAATAACCCTCTACCGTCCTTATAAAAGAAGAACAGAGTGAAGAGCATCATGGACAAATCGAACGTCAGCGATACGGCATCACGGGCAAGGCCAGAGAGCTGAGTCAACAAGAACGTGCCCACTGTTTTCGTCCCTTCCGCGATCGAGCCTTCGTACCCACTTCCCGCAAGGACGAATGTCCCTAGTTGTTCCTGGATAAACCGCCCTGCCAGCGGAATCTTGCCGAGGTACTCCGGGAGTTGTTTCATCCCACCGGCCTGGACCCATTCCACCACACTCCGGTAGGCCATCGTGCTTTCCTGCACGAGCAGAAAAGTCAGAAACACGATCGGGAAGACGACGAGGAACATGGTCGCACATGTCAGCAGAGCGGCCGCCAGCGTGTCTCGCCCCCGAAGAAGATGGACCAATTTCACGTACAGGCCATTGGTCATGCGGGCGATGATGACGGCCCAGAGGACAGGGACAAGAAAGGGCGAAAAGATCACGGCAATCTGCCAGAACAGCACAAGAAGCACGAGGAAAAATGCCAACACAAACAGTTGATGCTGCATCATTGACTTTCCCGGCTCAATGCCGGTTTCTGAAACCGGAGGTCAGGATGTATCCCGATCCAGCTTGCGGCCTGCAGGTTGGGGCAAATCGGCAGACCTACCAGGATTGTGTATGTGTCCAGGAATCAGCCTACAGGACCCTCCCAGCCTCTTCGCAGTCCGGTCAAAGCCAGAAAGCTTGGAAGAATTCAGAAAGGATCTGGTGTCGGCTGCGGAGGTGTCATTGTTTGGAAGGGCCAGAAAGAGAACAACAAGGTCTAGGAAAATTGCTGACTAAAGAACGGCGCAGGTTGGAGCACGTGTCGGTTCTTATCCCCCTCTCGATCCATTGCATTGCCCATCGGCGAAGCTCCTGGCTTCTTAAGAGATCCAGCCGACTGCCTGCTCCTTCAGCGAGGTGGCACAAGGTGAAGAACTCTCTCATTTTTCTTCAATGCCGCCGGCCAATTCTGTCCGCACCAGTCGCAGATGAGTCCTCTCCTGCTGAAGGATCTGAATCTGCGCCTGGATATCAGCCAACAGGCAATCGATTGTCCGCACTCTGACCGTCAGACCTGGCGACATCGTGGTGATAGACTGTTGCCCGTCTGCCTGCAAGCACGGTTCAGAGACCGCCCCCTGTCCACGCCGCATCTGTGACGACCGGCCACGCTGCCTGATGGTTTCCCCCCTCATTGTCACTGCCTCCTGATGATCAAAGAGAACATCGCGCACCTGCACACCGCGGCTTCCCTTTCATGACTCATTGTGAAACAGCTCATGCGCTGTCGCATCGTCTACTCATGAGATCGACGCATACTCTTTCGAGTGACTCTTGATGCACACAATGTTGCTCTTCCTAACTCTCCCCTGCGCTTTCACTAAATGGTGGACCCGATTGGCTCTCACCACGGCATCCTCAACACAGCCACAATTGATGCAGCGTGTGGCGATGCAGAAAGAGTCTGTTTTGATATTGAGATCATCGAAGGTTTCGCATACCAGTAACCCCCGACAGCGTTGACAGACCATAGGTCCTCCTAGTGCGCCCCATGACTCGCACATGAAGCATCAAGCACGACCGCAAATTGGAACCTCTCGCGTTGAGGCTCATTCCCTCAGGAGACCAGCGAGACTCTCCGCGTGTGCCTCTTCCTGCGCCAGTATCCGCGACAGAACCTGCTGGGTCGTCGGATCATCGGAGCCGATAGCGGCGATCATGTCGCGATAGCTCGTGATCGCGATCTGTTCGTCGAGCAAATCAGCCGTGATCATCTCCACCAACGACTCTCCTTCGATGTTTTCAGCATGGCGCCGGATCAGCAGCCGTTCAGGAGACAAGTCCGGCTTGCCTCCAAGCTGGACAATGCGCTCGAGCAATTGATCAGCATGCGCTCGCTCCTCAGTGACATGCTGGAGAAACTTCGCCTTCACGTGACGAGCACTGATCCCCGCGGTCATAAAGTAATGGCGCTTGTACCTGAGGATGCAGATCACTTCCGTGGCCAGCGCCTCGTTCAGCAATCTGATTACAGTCTTCCGGTTGGCCTTGTCTCCTTCGGTCGTTGCCGAGTCTCTCATCATGGAAGTTCTCTTTATGATTCAATCCTCGCTGGCGACGGCCCCGTTTGGCTTATCCCCACCAGAAGTCCCCTGGAGCATTCCCGTTCTCCGGTCCGGACCGAATTGCTTCGGCAACATCGTACCGGCCACAACAGCTTGGGTTACAGGGTCAATCTTCCTAGACTCCTAAGCGACTGCGCGCGCTTCTCGATCAACGATCGCGTATGTGTCAATCGACCGCGATCGTTTCGTTTGAATAATGCTTTGGGCTCGAGCAACCTCTTCTGCCGTGCCGTGGGCCATGAGGATAAACTTATGCGACTTGAGCGCCGTTTCGTATTTGAGGACACTGTCTTTGGGAATCCCCAGATTATGGAGTGCTGCGCCGATTGCCGTTACTCCCCCGGTCGCCACCGCCTCTTCAAGTGCACCGATGATCCACCCAAGGAGAGGGCCCGCAATCAACACCGGGCCGATCCCCCGGATGACCGTGCCCCAATATTTCATGTGATCATCGCCGGTGTTGTAATAGCCCACCACGTGTTTGTCTGTGTGGTAGTCCTTCCCGACGATCGAGAGCTTCTTCACATTGAAGGCCGCTTGTTTGAGCTCCTTGACGGCGGCCTCAGCCTCGGTGTGCGTGTTACAAACGGCAACGACTGCATTGCGCTCACCCATAGCCGGCTCTCCTTTTCTGTGTCATGCTTTTTGGTGTCATAGTCCCATCCGGCATAGCCCTCTCGAATTGGGACCAGGCCTCTCATCTGTGGCACGCATATCCACGGCATCATTCATGGAGACGAGCATAATTGAGCGGACGGCTGCAGTCTGTTCACAATTGCTCAGCTGGAAACGATTGCACAATGGTGGGGATGGCGGACTTAGCTTGGTGTGGTTCTACGGAACCAAATACGCGGGATCAGATGGAGGCCCTAATCGTGGAGCACGACATTGAGGAGAGAACTATGCACGTGTAATGCGCCATTCCCGCGTGACCCGCCTTTGTAATCGATGAACCCCAGCTTACGGAACTTGTTCATAAAGAAGCTGACGCGCGAGCGGGTGGTGCCCACCATTTCAGCCAACGTTTCCTGGCTGATCTTGGCAATCACCGTCTCCGGTTTGCTCTCCTTGCCAAAGTGCGCCAACAACAGCAACGCCCGCGCCAGCCGCTTCTCGCTGGAATTAAACAGTTGATCCACCAGATCCTCTTGGACTCGGATCGAGTGGAGCAGCAAATACGACATAAACGCTTCGGCAAACTTAGGCTGTTCCTGAAGCATGCGGAGCATGACGGCTTTCTCGATCCGGAGAATGCGAGAATCTTCCAACGTGGTCGCGGTTGCCGTACGGATCGTCTGGCCCACGAGGCAGGATTCTCCCAGAAACGCACCCCGCTCAAGAATCGCCACGACGGCTTCCTTGCCATGTTCCGAGACCACCGTCACCTTGACCCTGCCGGCCTGAATATAGAATACAGCATCTGTGGTATCCCCCTGTGAAAAAATGATCTGTTTCTTGGGGGACACGAGGATCTTCTGGCTCTTATTGGCTTTGCTGAGGAATGTGTCCAAATTGAACGGCGTTCGGATACGTACCATTGATCCCCCTCCTCTTCTTGGGGGAGCGACTGAGCCAACCCCGCTATCAGTCACATCATAGCATGGACGTACTCAGCGTATGCAGCAAGGCCCATATCGATGGATCGTGCCCGTTCCCTGTGCAGTCTCTTCCAGTGCTCATCGACTCATGGACAAGGGCAACACGTTACCGACCGCGGTTCAGCGAATAGGATCCACCGGATGACGAGACGGGGGTCTGCAAGCTATCCACAGTCTGCTGCAGTTCCCTCAGTGCCGAACCAATCTGTTTGACCGAGCAATGCCGTAGCGTATGGATGCTGTCCCCCATCCACAAGCGAAGGCCCTTCTTGCTTGGTGAATTGAGCGTCAACACATATGTCCGTGGTGTGTTCTTCATTCTGTCCTCCGGGGTGATTGTGCCGGGCGTCTCCCGCTCGAACCGAGCCTGAGACAACCGGCCCTATTCCGTTTTCCGCTATGCCGTCCGAAATACCGCAAGAAGATCCGTCAAGACCATGGTCTTGTGTTTCAGCACAGCCCGCTCCGCCATCAGCGCATCTAGCGCGACTGGTTTCTCGCCTCCATCCCTAAGACATGCCAAGATAAGCGCATGCACTCGATTGCGTTCTTGCTCAACCTTTGTCTTGACCACCTGATTGCCCGCCAGCATGTCCAGCAGGGCGGTCCTGGTTGAAACAAGATGCGCCTGTAACTCGGCTTCTGGATAATCGATCTGTGTCCTCTCACTCACGCAGCGGTCGATGCTTTGGGCCAAAAAGAGATACAATCGAGCCAGCGCCGCCGTGATGTCGATATGGCGATCAACGTGAGATTGAACAGTCATGGTTTATGCTCCTTCCCGTTACGGACACCAATGCGTTTCCATCATGGCTTACAACCGGCTACCTGCCTCCAGCACGGTTTTCACAGAAGGATTCGGCTCCGGCGTATCCTGCATGGACGTCTTCAGCTCCTGGATAGCCCTTGCGACATCCTGTTCCGTCGATCCAAACCGGTCTCCCATTACCTTGATCGCCAGAGCGATCGCTTTCTTCATTCTTGAGCTCTGCTCGTCTGTCGTCATAACCCCTCCCTCAGGGACGAACCCTTACGGTTGATCTGATCAATGGGGATACTCGGTCAGTACGTTCCACCACCTTGTGGATGATCACCAAGACAACCCCACTCAACAGCAAAGTCCAAGCCCCCTGAGTCACTTGTGTGGCGTGACCAAGCACATTCACCCCCCCCGGCAATCACTCCCAACGATAGGAATATCGCGGCGTAATACAACATGCTGATCTCCTTCCTCATCTACAGCTGTCTGAAGAACATCCGCTACACATCTTGACATCTGTCTCGATTAATAGGTCACTCCCTGACGGGCCCCGGTAGGTACAGCCACAACATACACCTCAGGAGAAACAACCGAAAGCTTGAGTTGTCTGTGGCGTCGACACGAGGAAGAGGGCTGAATCGATTGCACAGGAGAGAAACAGGCCGCGCCCGGGCTCAGACAACCTGCTGAGCCCACACTTCCGGAACGACAACTATCGACTGAGAGCCCTCTCTTCTCCCTCTCGTCCAAATCCAGTCTAGGAGGGTTAACCATACATTGTCAAGTATAGACTTGCGCAAGCTTCTATATACCTATACCATTAACCAGATTTGTTAATCTTCCAGAAGAGGATCATTCATGAACATTGCCTTCCTCATCAAGAATCGTTTGAAAGAGTTAAAACTCGGACAGCGGGATCTCGCCCGTGCGGCCGACGTCACCGAATCGTATATTTCCCAGTTGCTCACGCAGAAGAAACTTCCGCCGGCACCGAACCGGACGGACATGTACGAAAAGATCGGTCGCGCATTGAAACTTCCGGAAGGACATCTGGCCAAACTCGCCGATCAACAGCGGCGCGAACAGCTCCGGAAACGGCTCGGTGACCAGCCAACCCCCTTGCTGCACAACGTGCGCGAATTGATCCTTCGCAAGTGTCATCCCAGAAAGACCACGCAGATCCGCGAGATCTTCGAGAAACAACACTTCGGCGAACTCGAGCGGTTCATCACGCAAAAATTGTTGGGCGTCGTGAAAAGTGTCGCGCGGCAGGAACTCGACAACCCAACCTGGATGCGCAAAGTGGCGCGACTGAGCAAGAAAAGCTATCCGCAGATGCGGGTCACCGTCCTGGAGTTCTTGGATGCGACGATCTTCGATCTCTCGGACGAGAATTGCATCGCGTTTCTCGACTCCTTGATCGAATCCTGGAATATTGACCTTGCCACCTTTTGCATCGAGATTGTCATGAACCGCCGAGTCGCGCCGGGGCACCACAAGACGTATGAGTTCATGGAACGAGGACCGGACAAGACTCCAGGGGAAGAGCCTGGGCTGAAGGACTTTCTGCAAGACTCTTTACTGAGTGGGGACGTAACGGAGGAGGAACTGCGCTTCCTGCGCACACTCACGTTTGCGGACAAACGGCCGAACTCGCTCTACTACTACCGTGAGCTGCAAAACCTGAGAGATCCGCTGCACTTCCAACCCTCTGCCAGAAAAGCTTCAGCGCGGTAACGGCACCTTGCGATCGTGCTATTCGGTCAGCATATAGGCCACAAACAGAGCAATCGCCCACGCAAGCATATACACCAACATAACATGCTCAAATTTTTTATCATACCACATGTTGATGACAGCCCCTTGATGTCCGGCGGCAGCACATCCGTGCCGTACGAACCGCCGTGTCGGCACATGGTTTCTTCTGGTCCCATTCTTGTTGATAGGGCCATTTTGTACGGTCCACATCATGCACTTTCGTGCCGATCAACAACGGGTGTCCCCTGAATCTTGTGATGACTTCGACATCACCTCATGAAGCTTCTCTTCGCATACAGACTCCTCCGACAACGGTCATCATCCCGACTCCCATCAGGAAGACTAAGGGAGAGATCATTTCCGACTCATCATGGTCCGTCTTCTCCTCTTTCCCGTTGTACCTAAACCGATCCCTTCTTTGACCTGGCCGTCGGAGATCCAGGGACACGAGCCCGGGTCCGAACGGACGGGGGTGTGCTTGCCCGATTGGCTTCAATGCCAGGATCAATCGACTCACCACACAGCAGACAACGCCACCCTACGACGGCATCCGAGCTTGATGATTCTTGCATCCGATTGACGATCATAAGGCCTTGGCAACGACGACATTGCATCGAGTCCTCCGGCAAATCTGACTTACAACACTTTCCTCAACGTATTAGCCCATATAATGCATTCATAGATAGACTCAGCCTGACTTCGATGACAATACCGAACCCAGCACCTCCTGACGAACACCAAGAAGCTGACCATGCGAAGCCTCCCTCAGCGAATATCCGGCGCCAGGACAAGGCCCATCGCCTGAAGATACCAGGTACAACCATCTACGCTGTCCCGCTGAGAGGGTGAGGCCCAACCAAGCAAATTATCCACGACAACCGGCATAAGGCTTCCTCTAGGTTGCTGGCGGTGACACGAATCTTTTGGATGCACTTGCGATATGACGCTCACAGGACGGGGAGCGTGACGAAATACCACACGAGAAACATTGCAAGTGCCAGCAGCAGTCCTGTGAATGCGATTGAGTCGATCTTACTTCTGGTTTGTGTTGTCATCTTGTTCTCTCTTTTTCATGGCCACGCGAGTGACGGGATCCAGCAACTCTGCGAATCATGGTTCCCTTCGGGCACACAGATCAGCACCGAGAGGGGCGGAACCTTTTGCCTACATTTTAGCCACCTAGCTGAAAGAGTCCGGCGACGATTGCTCGTCGATAAACAGCCTACGCAGCAGAGGGTCAATGCACTCGAGGTGCACCAGCACCAGAGTGTGTAAGAATATGGTCTTCCTTGGGTGGCTGCCCAAGTGACGCGACATTGAAGACGGCCAGATTTGGATGTTGAAACTCAAGGCGTTTTTCTCTATTCGGGAATGAGCGATCCCCGATCGCCAGCAACTGCTGCTTATTCAGAAGTAACTCTCGTTTGTCGTAGACGGCCCATTCATATTCACGGGTCATGGCGAGTGCGTCGACTGGACAGGCCTGAACACACATTCCACAAAAAAGACACCGCGTCATGTCCATAGAATATTCTTTGGCATATCGTTTGACAGGCTCCCCTGGCACTTCAGCGCTCACAACCGTGATCACACGTGAGGGGCAAGCGGCTTCGCAGAGATCACACCCCACGCACTTATCAGTCCCATCGTCATAGCGCAACAAGGCCAACATGCCCCGATAGTTGTCCGGCAAGATCCGCTTCTCATGTGGATATTGGAGGGTTATCGGCTTGTAGTGAATGAGGTGGCTCATGGTCGACTTCATTCCCACAGCAAGCTCATAAAAGGTGATCAGCTTAACCCAAGCCGTGAATCCACGATACTGCTTTGCGACTCTCTCTCCGAGCTTCATCTGTATTCTTTCTTGAACATGGTGAACTGTCCGTCGCACGCGCTCTCGCCTGCATCGCTAATGCGATGAGCTGTTTTCGCTCCTCCATATCATGGCCGGCGGAGCAGTTCGGCGCGAGAGATACACCGCGACAATCAGGACCACCACGACGAGCACATTCGCCCCAAGATCCATGAGATAGCGGTTGAATACGAGATCGGTCAGTTCGCCCATAT
>WBZP01006055.1_pt1 | contig 12095 bp, 10 predicted proteins | sample 5204301 | NCBI WGS metagenome assembly WBZP01 (sample SAMN12412401, study PRJNA552823) | activated sludge metagenome | isolation source: activated sludge from nitrification reactor of wastewater treatment plant... | place: USA: Pennsylvania | collected 2017
CGGCGGGCCCGGTCGGTAAACCTCTCGAACATCCGATGACTCCCATCACCTGAAGACTTCTCACTCTAGCCTCGTACTTCGACAACCACGAGACGTCTTGTGGGCTTCCGGACTTCGCCCTCGGTGAACGCGTGGGCCGCGGAGGAGGCCGTTCTGCGGAGCGCGCCATCCGCCGCCCCACCGGACTACCCTGCGACGGTGAGCGAGTACGAGCGCATGAAGCAGGCCGGCGGGATGGCCGGCGGACCCGAACAGGCCGGCCCGTGGTACCAGTGGGGGCCGTACCTGTCCGAACGTGCATGGGGCACGGTCCGCGAGGACTACTCCGCCGATGGCGATGCGTGGAAGTACTTCCCCTTCGACCACGCCCACGCCCGGACATTCCGGTGGAGCGAGGACGGCCTCGCGGGCCTGTCCGATCTGCTGCAGGACACGTGCTTCGCGATCGCACTGTGGAACGGCAAGGACCGGATCATCAAGGAGCGCCTCTTCGGCCTCGACGGGTCGCAGGGAAACCACGGCGAGGACGTCAAGGAGTACTACTGGTACCGGGACGCGTTGCCGTCGCACGCATGGCTGCGCTGGCGCTACCACTACCCGCAGGCCGCGTTCCCGTACGAGGACCTCATCAAGACCAACGCCGAACGGGACCGCACACAGCCGGAATACGAACTCATCGACACCGGCGTGTTCGACGAGGACCGCTTCTGGGTCGTGGATGTCGACTACGCCAAGGCCACCCCGACGGACATCAGCATCCGGATCACCGTCACCAACGCCGGTCCGGACGAGGCCACGATCGACGTACTGCCGACCATGTGGTTCCGCAACACCTGGGGCTGGGGTCGCGGTCACCCTGTGCCGGAGATGCGGGTGGACTCCGGTGCGCTGCTGGCGACCCACTGGCGCTCGGGCACCTACCACCTCGACCCCGGGACACTGCCCGACGGCAGCGCGCCCACACCGGTCCTGTGCAACAACGAGACCAACGAGGAACTGCTGTTCAACGCGGAGAACATCACGGCCTACCCCAAGGACGGGATCGACCGCCACGTGCGCCTCGGGGACCCCAGCATCAACCCGGAGAACCGCGGGACGAAAGGCGCATGGTGGTACCGGCTCACCGTGCCTGCGGGCCAGACCCGGGAGATCCGTCTGCGCCTGTGGAAATCGCCGGAGAACAAGCGCAACGCGGAGGCCCTCGGCGAAGACTTCGACGACCTGTTCGCGACGCGGGAGGCCGAGGCCGACGAGTTCTACGGCGATCTCGCACCGGACAACTGCCCGGGGCCGGAGTTGATCGCGATGCGGTCGGCCTTCGCGGGGATGATCTGGAGCAAGCAGTTCTACCGCTACGACATCCAGCGCTGGCTGTCCGGCGATCCCAATCAACCGCCGCCCCCTCCACCGGATGAACGCCGCAACCACACATGGCAGCACGTCGACGCCTACGACGTGATCTCGATGCCGGACGCCTGGGAGTACCCCTGGTTCGCGGCCTGGGACCTCGCCTTCCACACCGTGGTGTTCACCCACGTCGACCCCTCCTACGCGAAGTACCAACTCCTGCTCATGTGCCGGGAGTGGTACATGCACCCCAACGGCGCGCTGCCCGCCTACGAGTGGAACTTCGCCGACATCAACCCGCCCGTCCATGCCTGGGCCGCGCTGCGGGTCTTCGAGATCGACGGCACCAAGGATTACGCCTTCCTGCAGGAGGTGTTCCAGAAGTTGCTGATGAACTTCACGTGGTGGGTCAACCGCGTGGACTCCGAGGGCAACAACGTCTTCCAGGGCGGCTTCCTCGGGCTCGACAACGTCGGCCCGATCAACCGCTCGCAACTGCCGAAGGGCTGCGGCCTCGAGCAGGCCGACGGTACGGCGTGGATGGCCTTCTACTGCCTGAGCATGTTGCGTATCGCGCTGCGTCTGGCCGAACACGATCCGGTCTACGACTCGATGGCTCTGAAGTTCGCCGAGCACTTCGCGTCCATCAGCGACGGGATGGCGGCCAGTGGGATGTGGGACTGGCAGGAGGGATTCTTCTACGACCAGTTGCTGCGCCCGGACGGCACGAAGGAAGCCCTGCGCGTGCGTTCCATCGTCGGGTTGATCCCGATCCTCGCGGCGGCCTGGATCGAGACGGACAAGGCCCTCGAGCGCAACGCCCGCCTGTACGAGCGGTTCGCGGACTTCCTGCGGCGACGCGGGCTGGACACGATCGATTCCGGGCGCGCGGGCTTCGTCTACCGCTCCCCCGAACAGCACAAGTTGCTGCTGACCGTGCTCGACCCCGAGCGCCTGCGCCGGGTGATGCTGGAGGTCCTCAGCGAGGACTCGTTCCTGTCCCCGCACGGGCTGCGCAGCCTGTCCAAGCGCCACAAGGCGGCGCCCTTCAGCGTGGCGATCGACGGCGAGTCCTTCTCGGTCGACTACGAGCCCGCGGAGTCCGCGACCCCGATGTACGGGGGGAACTCCAACTGGCGCGGGCCGGTGTGGTTCCCGATCAACCACTTGGTCATCGAGGCCCTCGAGCGCTACTACATGTACCTCGGCGACTCGTTCCAGGTCGAGTGCCCGACCGGCAGCGGCGAGATGGCCAACATGCGGGAGGTCGCCGAGGAGTTGCGGCGACGACTGATCAGCATCTTCCTGCCCGACGACGCCGGACGCCGTCCGGTGTTCGGAGACACCGAGAAGTTCCAGACCGACCCGCGCTGGAACTTCGCCCCGTACTTCTACGAGTACTTCCACGGCGACAACGGTGCCGGGCTCGGCGCCAGCCACCAGACGGGGTGGACAGGACTGGTGGCCGACCTGATCATCGGACGGATGGGCTGAGCGGGAGCACATCGGTGAGTCCTCTCACCGGAGCCCCGGGAGCGCCACCCGGGCTAGGGGATCACGCTCCCCAGCCACCAGCCGAGATAGGCGGCACCCAGACCCGCGGCCAGGCTCGCCAGGACGTAGCCGCGCGCGACGGCGGCGCGCCCCTCGCCGGCCAGCACGACGGTCTCGAAACTGAACGTGCTGAACGTGGTGAATCCGCCGCAGAAGCCCGTGCCCAGCACGAGCACGAGATCGGGTGCCGAGCGTGCGCCCAGCAGCACGCCCAGCAGCAGCGACCCGACGACGTTGACCACGAACGTCCCCCACGGGAAGACGCTCGTGTGCCGCGACTGCACGGACCGGTCGACCAGCCAGCGGGCCGCCGCGCCCACAGCGGCGCCGAGCGCGACCAGCAGGAGACTCATAGGTCGTCACCGATCACGAAGCGACCCAGGCGGAGCCCCGTCCAAGTCGCCAGGAACGCCAGCAGCAGGCTGCCGAAGATGTACAGCAACGCCAGGGGGACCTCGCCGGCGACGAGCAGTCCGCGGGTCTCCACGGCATAGGCCGAGAAGGTCGTGAAGCCGCCCAGTACCCCGACACCCAGGAACGGGCGCACGTACCGATGCTCGGGATGGTTGACCACGTAGACCATGAGCACACCGATGAGCAGCGATCCGATGACGTTGACGGTCAACGTCGCCCACGGGAAAAGGTGCCCGGCCAAGGCGAGATTCACCGCCTCCCGGGCCGCGCCGCCGAGAGCACCCCCGAGGGCGACCACCGCGACGATGTCCCAGATCCTGCGCGACGGCAGATCAGCGGCCACCACATCCGGGTCGACCGGCTCCTCGGCGTCTGCTGACACGCGTCACAGCCTAGGCTCACGACTCATCCGAAGGCGGTGTTGATCCGCCGCCGCGCTCGGGTGACACTGGAAGGGTGATCGATGCCCTTGCCGCAGCCGTCTTCCTGTTCCCTGTGGAGGAGACCCCTGCTCCGACTCCGACGCCGACCCCGGTCGCCGAGGAGGAGGTCAAGAAGGCCCCGCCGTTGCAGGACGTCTACAAGGGCAAGGCCAAGATCCGTCCCGGGATGCAGGGTCGTTCGGTGGAGCGGATCCAGGAACAGCTCAACGGCGTCGGCAAGCCGGCGCCCACGACCGGGGTGTTCGACAAGAAGACCGTCAGGGCCTACAAGTCCTTCCAGGACAAGTTCGGCTACTGGCCCACAGGCAACGTCACCAAAGGTCCCGCACTGAAGTTGAAGAAGCTCTACGGGAACGGCAAGTTGCCCGCGGCGTGCAAGGACGGTCGGGTGTTGTGCATCGACAAGACCCAACTGGTGCTGCGGATGATGAAGGACGGCAAGCAGCAGCTGGTCACCGATGTGCGCTTCGGCGCGGAGCAGACCCCCACCCGCAACGGGAAGTTCCGCGTCTTCTCCAAGATCCGCTACCTCATCAGCGACCTCGCGGGCACGCCGATGCCCTACTCCCTGTTCTTCAGCGGCGGCCAGGCGGTGCACTACTCCCCCGGCTTCCACCGTGACGGCTACAACGGCGCGTCGCTGGGCTGCGTGAACGTCCGCGTCTACCGGGATGCCCGGGAGATCTACCAGTCCTCACCGATCGGCACCACGGTCTACGTGTACCGCTCCTAGCCGCGTGTCGTCCGCACGCCACAATGGGCGGCGTGCGCCGTTGGACCGTGGTCGTCGACCTCTGCTTGGTCGCGGTCTGCGCACTCGTGGCGGCACTGCTGGGTCAGGATGCGAACTGGGACCAACTCCAGTACCACTACTGGTACCCATGGCAGTTGCTCCACGGCGGTTTCACCGACCCCGACCTCTACGGGGGCCGGTTCCAGAACCCACTGCCACAGGTGCCCTTCTATCTGTTGGTCACCTCCCTTCCGCCGGTCGTCGCACAGGCGGCACTCGGGGCCATCGCCGGCACCGCCGCCGTCGTCGCACGCCGGATCGCCGCCCGGATCATTCCGGCGTCCGGGGGCTGGCTGCTCGCCCTCAGCACAGCGGCCGCGGCGGCCGCGATGGTGGGCGCCGGCTTCCGCAGCGAGGTCGGCACCAGTTACAGCGATGTCTGGCTTGCCACCATGCTGCTCGGTGGCCTGCTACTGATCCTGCGCGGCGGGCTGTGGCCGGCCCTGTGGGCCGGCGTTCTGGCGGGGGCCTCGGTGGGCCTGAAGTACACCAGCGCCCCCTTCGCCATCGCCGCAATGGCGGCACTGCTCGCGATCAGCCACCAGCGCCTTGCACGCCTCGGACTGTGGGTGCTGGGTGCGGTCGTGGGGTGGGCGGTCACCGGCGCATGGTGGGCATGGCACCTGTGGCGCACCTATGACAGCCCGGTGTTCCCCTTCTGGAACACGATCTTCGGAAGTCGCTGGTTCCCGGCCGAGTCACTGACCGATGAGCGGTACGGAGTGTCGGGGACGCAGGAATGGCTGCGGTGGCCCTGGGACATGGCCACGGGAACAGCCCGGGTACTCGACCTTGCGGTGCGCGATCCCCGCTGGCTCGCACTCGGGGTGATCCTCGTGCTCGCGGCCATCGGGTATCGGGGCATCACCCGCCCCGCGGTCGCGGTCATCACCTTCGCCGCCATCGGGACGGTGGTGTGGCTGGCGGTCTTCGGCGTGCTGCGCTATGCCATCCCGGCAGAGATGCTCGTCGGGGTCCTGGTGGTGTGGGCGTTGACCCTGGTCCTCAGCGACCGCGTCGCGATGGGGGTCGCAGTGGTCGCAGTGGTACTCGCAGGGGTGCTGACCCAGTCCGCACAGGGACGCCGGGTCGCCTTCGGGGAGACCTGGTTCGCGGTGCAACCCGGGGCCTTCGCCGAGGTCCAGGCCGGGGATGTCGTGCTGGTCGACGGGCAGTACCCGTCCACGTTCCTCCTGCCGGGGAACCTTCCGGACGGCACGGATGTCCACGTGGTGCAGAAGGACTTCACCGACACCGCGCTGCGGGACTGGCTGGTGGCCGACCTCGAGCGCGCGCCCCGCATCTGGGTGGTCACCGGGAGGCCGCCGTCACAGGTGGACCCGGCGATCGGGACGATTGACTACGACAACTGCACGCGGATCAGGAGCAATGTGGTCGATCGATGGCTATGTCCGATGACCTTGTGACCCCGGCGTGGCGCGACGGCCACGTCGAACCGGGTGCCGTCGCGCGCGCCGCCCGAGCCCTCAGCGCAGGCGGGGTCGTGGGCCTGCCCACCGAAACCGTCTACGGCCTCGCGGCTGTCGCCAGGGACCGGGCGGCGGTGGCCCGCGTCTTCACGATCAAGGGACGGCCGTCGGACCATCCGGTGATCGTGCATGTCGCAGGCGCGGAGGACCTGCGGGTCTGGGGCGCCGGCGTGGCGGACTATGCGGTGCGCCTGGCGGAGGGGCTGTGGCCCGGACCTCTGACCCTGGTGGTGCCGGCGGCCGACGACGTCCCGCGCTCCCTGACCGGAGGGCAGGACACGGTCGGGCTGCGCTGCCCGGCGCATCCGGTGGCATTGGCGGTCATCGACGCCGCGGGACCGGTGGCCGCTCCGAGCGCCAACCGCTTCGGGCAGGTCTCCCCCACGAACGCAGGTGATGTGGTGGCCGATATCGGGGACCGTCTCGACCCGGCCCGCGATCTCGTCCTCGACGGCGGAGCGTGCCCGGTGGGGGTGGAGTCGACGATCCTGGACTGCACGGGGGACGCCCCGCGGGTCCTGCGCTGGGGCGCCGTCGAGATCACGCAGATCGAGCAGATCGGTGGACGCCCGGTCGCACGCGATCCCTCGGCGATCCGCGCCCCCGGCGGCTTGGCGTCCCACTACGCCCCGCGCGCCATGGTCCGTCTGGGCTCAGACGCTGCCCCTGGCGACGGATTCCTGGCCCTCGACGGTGTCCCCACCCCACCCGGGGCGGTACGGCTTGCGCAACCCGAGGACACCCGCGCCTACGCCGCGGTCGTGTACCGGGCCTTGCGCGACGCCGACGCCCTGGTCCTGACGACGGTGTGGGCCGAGGCTCCCGACGACGGGTCGGCGCTGGCGGTCGCCGTCCGGGACCGTCTGAGCCGCGCGGCGGTGCGCTGAGGCGGGCTAGCGCTCGGCATCGCGGTGAGAGATCGGCATCCTGGTGAGAGATCGGCATCCTGGTGAGACCTGTACGGCCGTGGGACTCTCACCAACGTGCCAACGGCTCACCAACGTGCCGATCTCTCACCAGGATCTACGAGGTACCAGCCGGCGGGAAGCACCATCGGCTTGCGGGTGGGCGATGTGCCAAGGCCAGCCAATCGGGCCGCCAGGGTGTCGGGGTCAGCGAGATGCTTCCAGAGAACCCGGACCACGACATAGCCGAGCGACTCCAGCCAGGCTTGACGGTCCTTCTCACTGGTCACTTCGGTCGCCGCTGACGCCTGATACTTGATCAGCCCATCGAACTCGACAATCGTGCGGCCATCCTCCAGCAGGAAATCAACCCGCGCGGTTCTGCCCGCGTCGCGAACAACCACCTGGGAGCGCGGAGCGTAGCCGAGCATCGTCAGGACGATGCGAGTCCAGCTTTCGCCTGGCGATTCGGCGAGTGGATCAACATGGTCGGCGATCCAGGCGACCCGGCGCACGCCGTGCCGTCCGCGGAAGGCCTCGGCCACGTGCGCGAGATCTTCGACCCCACACAGGCGTTGGTGGGTTGCCGCATCGGCGATGGCCAGACTGTCACGGGCGGACAGACATCGAGCACAGTCAGCCACGACCACCGCAGGGTCAGCCATTCGAAGACCGTCGCGAACCGTCGCCGGAGCCGCCTGCCCCAGCACCTTCACGTCGTCCCCGTACGTACCTCGCGGAACACCTCTGACGAAGATCCGGTCCGGAGGCACCTGAGGGCGGGGCAAACCGAGCAGATAGGCGGCGGTGGGACCGGTCAGCATCGCGCTCGGCTGCAGGTCGGACAACACCGCCCCCGCCAGCACATCGTGTCGCTCCCAGGGGTCCATACCCTGCGGAATCCAGACTCCACGCCGAAGCCTTTCGGAGTCTTGGCAGAGCTGGTCGATCTGAGCCCGGGAGGCTCCTGACGAGGCGAGATCTGACCTACGGAACACCCGACCAGTGTTGTTGACGCCGAGGGGCCAGAGCGCCAATGCCGCAACTCTGTGGATAAGCGAATCAACACACACCCGGCATCCTGGTGAGAGATCGGCATCCTGGTGAGAGATCGGCATCCTGGTGAGACCTGTACGGCCGTGGGACTCTCACCAACGTGCCGACGACTCACCAACGTGCCGATCTCTCACCAGAAGGCAGACCGTCACCACGACGCGACCTCCGCTGCACACTGGGAGGCATGTACGCCGCGACCATGACCGCCGTCGACACTCTTGTGGTCGGTGATCGCCCGGATCCCCAGCCCGCCGCCGACGAGGTCCTCATCCGCGTGGAGGCCTCGGCCGTCTGCCGGACCGACCTGCAGATCCTGCACGGGGATCTCCCCAGCCACCGCCTGCCACTCATCCCCGGACACCAGGTCGTCGGCGAGGTCCTCTCCCCGGGTCCCCTGCAGGGCCACCGCGTCGGGCTGGTGTGGCTCGCACAGGCGTGTGGTGCCTGCCGCTTCTGCCGCAGCGACCGGGAGAACCTGTGCGAATCCGCGCAGTTCACCGGATGGGACCGCGACGGCGGCTACGCCCAACTCGTCACGGCCAAGACCGACTTCGTCCACCCGTTGCCCGAGGGTGATCCTGAGGCCATCGCGCCGTTGTTGTGCGGCGGCGTCATCGGGTTCCGGAGTCTGCGGGTCGCGGGGATCGGCCCGGAGTCCGCCGGAATGCGACTCGGGCTGTTCGGCTTCGGCGCGTCGGCGACGATTGCGATCCAGGTCGCCAACCACTGGGGCTGCGAGAGCTATGTGGTCACCCGGTCCGCTGCCGAGGCAGAGAGGGCCCGGGCACTCGGCGCAGCGTGGGCGGGGACCTACGACGAGCGACTCCCGGTGCCGTTGGACGCCGCGGTCACCTTCGCGCCGAGCGGCGACGTGGTCCTGGCTGCTCTCAGGGCCGTCGACCGGGGCGCCGCCGTGGCGATCAACGCGATCCACCTCGACCGGATCCCGCGGTTCGATTACGACGACCTGTGGTGGGAGCGAAGTCTGCGTTCGGTGGCCAATGTGACGCGCGCGGACGTGCGGGACTTCCTCGCGCTCGTTCCGCAGGCGGGCATCCGTACCCAGTACGAGACCCTGCCCCTGTCCGAGGCCCCCACGGCCCTGCAGCGCCTCGAGGCCGGCGACGTGCGTGGAGCATTCGTCCTGATCTAGCCAGTACGCTGCGGCGTGTGTCGTCCTCGCTGCGGGCCTGGTTGAAGTCCAAGGACCCCGACCATCGCGCCTTGCGGCGTGGCAGTCGGGTGGCCCTCACCGTTCCCGTGACGCTGGCTGTCCTACTGAATCTGCCCTGGGTGTCCGACGGCGCCCTGATGGGGGCGTTCGCCGCACTGTCGCTGTTGGTCTTCGCGGACTTCGGCGGACCGCTGCGGCAGCGCTTCATCGCCTACATGATCACCACCGCCGCCGGCATCCCCCTGATCGCGATCGGCGCCTTCGCCGGTCAGCAGCGGTGGACCGCGGTCGTCGCGATGGCCGTGGTGGCGATGGTCGTCGGGTTGCTCGCCGTCCTGCGCGGACTCATCGCGGCCGCCCAGAGTGTTCTGCTGCTGTCCATGGTCCTGGCCCTCACCGCCTCGACCCCCGCCGTCGTCCTTCCGGACCTCGCGTCATGGACCCTGGGTGGCCTGGCCGCGGCCTGCGCAGCCGTGTTCCTCTGGCCGTCACAGGCGAACCTCCCGATCCCGGGCCTGATCGCCGAGGTCCTCGACGCGGTCGCTGATGCCTCCGACGTCCGCTGGGTGCACCACGGCACCCACGAGGAGCTGCTCGCCGCACGCGACCGGGTCAACTCCTCCATCGCCGCCCTGCACGCCAAGTACGACGGCAACCTGCTTCGCCCCTCGGGGGTCACAAACGCGGACCGCGCGCTGGCCGAGCTCGTCGACGAGGTCAGCCGCCTGCGGTACCTCCAGAAATGGGAGGACGTCGCCGACCACAAGGATCAGCAGGTGGCGGAGATGACCGCCCACTTGTGTGCGCGGATCTCCAACGCCTTGCGTGCCTGCGCCTCACGGCTGCGCGGCGACAAGAACCCGTTGTCGTCGGCGAACCTGTTCGAGATCCGCACGGAGAACCTCGACCTCACCGCCGACTGGCTGGCCGAGAACCGTGGGACGAAATCGCCGGAATACCTCCGCGAGCAGATCGAGGACACCTTTCCCGTACGCGTCATCACGCTGATCACCTCGCGCATCACCGACCAGACCATCGCGGTGAAGCCACGGCCCGGCGACGAGCGCTCCGATCCACCGGGGGTGCCGGCGCTCGAGGAGAAGCCCCCCGGTCCACTCGACCGACTGCGCATGCACCTGTCCTGGCACTCCCCCTGGTTCCGCAGCGCCGTCCGTTCCGCGGTCGCCCTGTCGTTGAGCATCGCCGTGGCCAAATCGGTGAGCCTGCAACACCCGTTCTGGATCGTGCTCGGCACCTTGAGCGCACTGCGTTTCGACGCCCTCGGCACGGGCCGCACGGCAAAGCAGGCACTGATCGGAACCACCGCGGGCGTGGCGCTGTCCGCGGTGTGCATCCAGATCATCGGCGGCAACGAGGTCATCTGGTGGATCCTGTTCCCGATCGCCTTGTTCTGGGCCGCCTACACGCCGGGGACGCTGTCGTTCGCCGTGGGCCAGGCCGGCTTCAGCTTCGTGGTCATTGCGATGTTCTCGATCCTGTCCCCGGTCCGGCTCGACACGGCGGCCGCACGCCTCATCGACGTGGTCCTCGGTCTGGCGATCAGCCTCGTGGTGAGCCTTCTGATGTGGCCGCGTGGGGTCGTCGAGACGCTGTACACACGTCTGCGCGAAGCGATGCAGGCGGCGTGCGACTACTACGTGGCGTCTGCGGACTGGATGGCCGGCGGAGCCGTGAACGACCGACTGCTGGCCGAGTACAAGTCGGCCTCCGAAAGTGCACTCGACCGCGCGCAGGAGGCGCTGGACCTGTCGATCGCGCAGCGACCCCCCAAGGCCGTCGCGCTCCAGCGGTGGACCGCTCTGGCCAACACCGTGCACCACGTGGACTTCGCGTCGCGGCTGATGCCGCAGGCCGTGGGGATCATCCGCCTGCGGGGCGATCAGACACCGCTGCCGATTCAGCTCTCGGGCCCCCTGATGGCAGGAGCCAACAACGCGCGGGAGGAGTTGATGGCAGCGACCAATGCCTGGTGTGACCAGCAGCCGGCCTTCGATGACGACAGCACGGCCGGTGCTTTCGACGGCACCCTGCCCGAGTTCGAGACTGCACCCACGGTCCGCGACCTGCGTCAGGCGATCGACGACTATCTCGCCACCCCCGACGACTGGCATGGCACGGGCAGCGACCCCCGGCCGGTGGTGGCGACCTGGCTCACGGACTGGACCGCGCTGTTCGACCGCTCAGCACAGGTGTTGCGGATTCCGGCGTGAGGCGAACTCAGAACACCGACCGGCCCTCAGCCGCCGCGGCCACGATCTTCGCGATCCGGTCGGCCCGCGTCTGCGGGCGTTTGGCCGACTTGACCCAGTAGAGCGCCTGTTTGCGCCGGCTGGCGCTGAACCCATCGAAGACCGGCCGCAGATCACCGAGTGCCTCGGCGAGGTCATCGGGAACCACCAGGGCGTCGATCTCGTCCAGGAAGGTGAACATACCGTTCGCCTTGGCCACCTCAACGGCCCGGATCCCGGCGGGTTGCAGCAGACCGGCGGCTTCCAGCCGTGCCAGCCGCTGCTTGTTCGGCGCGGACCACACGCTGTTGGGCTTACGCGGGGTCAACCGCAGGCCGCTGCGCTCGTCATCGAACTTCTGGACGGTGCTGTCGATCCACCCGAAGATGAGGCACTCCTCCACGACGTCGTCGTACGCGATCGACGGTCGACCGGTGACCGATCGCCATTGCACCAGCCAGAAGCCACGGTGCTCGACGTGGTTCTCCACCAGCCACTCGTGCAACTCCTGCCGGCTCTCCAGAAGGATCCGCGGCAGCGGGTTGCGCTCGACGATCGCCAAGGCTCAGTCGAACAGGTTGAGCAGATCGCCGATCCGGTGTCCGGCCTCCTCGGGGTGCCGGAACGCACCCCTGGTGTTGACGCTGTAGGTGTTGCGACGGCCCACCTT
>WBZP01006056.1_pt1 | contig 12093 bp, 8 predicted proteins | sample 5204301 | NCBI WGS metagenome assembly WBZP01 (sample SAMN12412401, study PRJNA552823) | activated sludge metagenome | isolation source: activated sludge from nitrification reactor of wastewater treatment plant... | place: USA: Pennsylvania | collected 2017
CGACCGTCAGACAAACACAACGACGCTGGTATCGCGCGACGCCGCCGGCAACCAGGCCGAGTGGGGTTATGGCTCCTCGATGTCGGCCGACGGCGCGCTGGTGGCCTTCGAGAGTCCGTCCGGGCTGCTGCCCGGCGGCGCGGCCAACAGCTATGACATCTACGTCCGCAACTGGCAGACGGGCACCATCGTCCGCGCCTCGGTCAGCAACGGCGGCGTGGGCGGCAACGGCGAGTCGTGGTGGCCGGCGCTGTCGTCTGACGGCACGGCGGTGGCCTTCCAGTCGGTGGCCACCAACCTCATCGCCGGCGACAACAACCTGACCATAGACATCTTCGTTCGCAAGCTGAGCCAGAGCCAGACCAATCTGGCCACCGGCGATGCCTTCGCCTTCACCGAGCCGAACAAACAGAGTCATAATGGCGCGCTCTCCCTTGACGGCCGTTACGCGGCCTTCATCTCCTACGCCAGCAACCTCGTACCCGGCGATTATAACAATGGGGTTGACGTCTTCGTCACCGACCGTCAGACCGGCGCGACGACGCTCGTCAGCGCGGCCTACTGGGGCGGCATTGTCTGGGGCGTTAATAGTGAAGCGCCAAACATCTCGGATAATGGCCGCTACGTAGTCTTCAGCGGCTATGGCGAGTATTTCGTCGAGAATGACACCAACGGCACATACGACATCTTCGTTCGCGACCGGCAGATCAACACCACGGAGCGCGTCTCGGTCAACAGCGCGGGTGATGAAAGTAACGGTCAATCCTGGGAACCGTCTCTCTCGGCTGATGGCAATCTGGTCGCCTTCAGTTCGTATGCTGACAACCTCGTCTCTGACGACAGTAACGGCTATAGCGACATCTTCGTTCACAATCGCGCGACCGGCGTAACAACGCGCGTCTCCGTCGCTTCCAACGGCGCGGAAGGCAACGACAACTCCTACAGCGCCTACATCGCCGCCGGCGGCCGCTACGTCGTCTTCGAGTCCTACGCCGACAACCTCGCGCCGGACGACTTCAACGGCACGGAGGACATCTTCCTGCACGACATGCAGACCGGCCAGACGGAACTGATCTCACATGCGCCTGATGGTTCAAGCGGTGACGACTACTCCATTGGAACGGTCGTCTCCGGTGACGGCCGCTACGTCGCCTTTTTGTCAGGGGCATCCAATCTTGTTCCCGGCGACACCGGCTACCCAGAGGACGTTTTCCTCTACGACCGCCAGACGGGCGCGATGACGCTGGTGACAATCGGGTATGACGGCGGCCCGGCCAATGGCAATTCGGATCAGTTGGATATTTCGAATGACGGCCGCTACATCAGTTTCACGTCCTATGCCGAAAACCTGGTTTTCGGTGACACGAACTACACAGACGATGTATTCGTGTACGATCGGGTGGCCGGCACAATCGCCCGTGCTTCGGTCAACAGCGCCGGGCAGGAAGGCAACGACTACAGCTTCGCCTCCGCCCTCTCCGGCGACGGCTCTAAGATCGCCTTCACGTCCTACGCCGATAACCTGATTGCCAACGACACCTATGGCTTTGAGGACGTGTTTGTCACCGACCGGCCCGTCGGCAGCATCCCCCCCGACCCCCACGACGTCTACTTCATCAGCCCCAGCGGCACGGGCAACGTCGGCGGCATCGCCTTCACCGGGGCCGACATCCTGCGCTACACGCGGTCGAGCAATAGCTGGCAGATGGTCTACGACGGCTCCGTCCGCGGCACGGTGAAGAACATCGCCGCCTTCGACCAGAACTGGTGGGGTAGCTGGCTGCTGGTCTTCGGTGCCAACCAGGTCATCCCTGGCCTGGGCACGGCGACGCCGCGCGACATCGTCCTGTTCATCCCCAACAATGCCTCCAGCTACCCGCTGGGGGCAGGAACCTACGACTGGTATCTGCGCGGCGCCGACATCGGCCTGACCACATCGGCCGAGAATATTGACGCGCTGCAACTTGACTCCAATGGCGTCTACATCAGCACCGCCGGCGCGGCGTCCGTCGGCCCGGGCAACAGCATCAAAGCCCAGGATGAGGACGTACTGCTCTGCGTGCGCAACGGCATCACCTGCGACTGGCAGGCCACCCTCGTCCTAGATGGCTCAACCATTCCGGGCATGACCCCGGAGGACGTCGGCGGCCTGAGCATCGGGCCGATGAACGGCAACTATTACGTCACCCTGCCCGGCGCGTTCAACGTCGGCGGTGTGAAGGGCAACGGCAAGAGCATTCTCAGCTTGCGGCCCGACGGCGGAAGCTGGATTGTGAAGAACGTTGACTGGCTGGCCCCCGGCATGACGTTCCCGTCCAATCTGGACGGCCTGTCGCTGTTCAACCCCTACCCGTAGTCTTGAGCGCATAACCACAGATTACGCAGATTACACAGATCTCTTCTTGAAATCTGTGTAATCTGTGTAATCTGTGGTTCCTTTCTTAGCTATACCGCGCAATCACCCGCTCCAACGCATCCAACCCCCGCGCCACCACCTCCATCTCCGGCCCGAAGCTGATCCGGCAGTAGTGGCGATAGCGGGCGTAGGTGCGGCGCTTCTCCGGGTTCACGTCGAAGAAAACGCCCGGCACGGTAATGACCTTCTCGTCCAGCCCGGCCTCGAAGAACTGGATGCCGTCGTTGAGCGGCGGCGGCAGTTGCGACAGGTTGGCCCAGACGTAGAACGTGCCCGCCGGTTCCACCTCGACCAGGATGCCCATCTTGTACAGCCGGTCGAGGGTGTAGTCGCGCTTGGCGCGGAAGGCGGTCTGGATGGCGACCGTCTCCTGCAACACGCACTCCGGCTCCAGCAGCCCCAACACCTCATTCTGGAACGGGTTGTTGGCCCCACCGTCGAGGAACGACCCGGCGCTGGCGATGGCGTGGATGACCTCCTTCGGCCCCAACGTCCAACTGATGCGCCAGCCGGGGTAGCGCCAGTTCTTGGTCAGCCCGTCTACGATGATGACCGGGTCGCGGTCAACGTCTTCGACCTGGCTGGCGGCGGAGACGATCTTGGGCCGACCGCCGACGGCCGACGGCCGACCGCCGTCCGTTCCTTGTGGGCCGCCGTCGGCCGTCGGCGGTCGGCCGTCGTGGCCGTTATAGATGTAGTGCGAATAAAACTCATCCAGAATCAGCGAACAGCGATAGTTGCGCGCCAGTTGCACCCACTGCGCCAGCCGGTCACCGTCAATCACCTGGCCGGTCGGGTTAGCCGGGTTGCTCAGCAGCATCGCCTTCAGGCCGCGCCCCTGAATTTCGCGCTTGACCATGTCCAGCGGGGCCTGATAGCCCAGGTCGGGGTCGAGCAGGATGGGGATGGGGATAAACGCCTTGAAGATGCTCAACAGCTCTTCGTAGGCGGTGTAGTCGGGCAGGAAGTGGCCCATGTTGATGTTGCCCAGCGCCGCGGCAATGCGCGTCAGGGCCACACGGCCGCCGCCAGAGATGCTGACGTTCTCCCAGGTGTACTGGCTGCGCTTGCCCTGGCGGTAGAGCGTGTTGTAGAGGTCGGCCACCTTGCGCCGCAGGGCCACCTGGCCGGTGATGGGGCCGTACTCGTGCTGGCGCGGGTTCATCGTCACCGTCTCGATGCGCGGCGGCGCGCCCGGCAGCGGCCCCGTCTCCGGCGCGCCCTGGCCCAGATTGGCCCAGTCGGGCGCGTCGTAGCTGAAGCCGAGTTCTGTCGCCCGGTGCATCACGTAGATCACGCCCGTGCGGGGCACGTCGCGAAAACCGGGAATAGGGGGTTGCGTCATGGGTCTGATTGCCTTATGATCTATTCTTGTTGTAGCTGTAGCACAGGATTCTTTGCCTGTGCTCTTTGCCCAGAGCACAGGATAAGAATCCTGTGCTACAGTCCAGCAGGGCAGTCGCATATTTTGTAGCGAAGCACCGCGAAAGTCAACACGGCATTGTAGGGCGATTTGCCAAATCGCCGTATCAGGTAGAGGTAGACGTGAGCAAAACCCGCAGCAGTCAGGGCCAGCGCCCCTCCCGCAGCGAACTGCGCGCCAGCATCGTCTGGCCGGTGGTCATCTCCGTCGGCATCTGGGTCGCCGGCCTGCTGATCTACATCTTCCTGCCCGGCCGCTTCGACGTGCTCGTCTCGGCCCTCATCGCCGTCGGCCTGGTCGTCTACCTGCTCTACTACCAGCGCGCCCAACGCCTGACGCCCGGCGAACGCCTCGGCGCGCTGCTGCTGGCCGCCCCGGCCGTCGTCGGCATCGCCTTCGGCCTGGTGCGCGGCGAGGCGCTCTTCGCCATCACCGGCGTCAGCGCCAGCCTGCTGCTGCTCAGCGCCCAGCGCTTCCTGACCACGCCCATGTCCTACCGGCTGGCCCGGCGCGCCTTCATGCGCGGCCATCTGGAGACGGCGCTCGACCTGGTGGACAAGGCCATCGCCGGCCGGCCCACCTTCTGGGAGTCGTACCAGTTGCGCGCCCTCATCAACCTGTCGGGCATGCAGTTCGTCGCCGCCGAACGCGACGCGCGCCGGGCGCTGGAGCTGCGGCCGGACGCCCACCCGGTCTACAACACCCTCGGCCAGCTCTATCTGGCCGAGAGCCGCTACGCCGCGGCCCTCGACGCCTACTCGCGCGCCGTCTCCCTCTCGCCCAAGCAGGCTCTCTACCACTACCATCAGGGGTTGGCCGCCTACCGGCTGGGCCAGGCGCGCGACGCCGCCGAACCACTGGCCGCCGCCACCCGCCTCAGCCTGCCCCACGTCACCTATGAGCTGCAAGCCTACTACTACCTCGGCCGCGCCCTGGAGCGCAACGGCGAGATCGAAAAGGCCGAAGAGGTCTTCGCCGACATGGTCAAGTTCAAAGAGGGGCTGGACGTGCTCAAGGACGAGTTGAAGCAGCAGCCCGACTTCCCCGAACTGCCCGCCCTGCGCGCTGACCTGCGCGACATGGAGAAGCGGCTGTCGGCCGCCGAGCGGGAGGCGGCCAAGGGGTCGTAGACGGTCGTTGGCCGAAACGAAGAGGGACATAGAGAAAGAATTCCCATTCTTTCGCTATGTCCCTCTTCCTCTTAAAGCACCTCATCCAACCAATCAAACGCCGTCTCATAGGCCAGCGCCGGGTTATTGACCTGGCAGTGGGCGTCGGCTCCGCTGGCCTCGTCGAAGATGACCAGCCGCCGCGCCGGGTGGGGCAGCCGCGCATAGGCGTCGCGCGTCTGGCGCAGGCACTCAGCCGGGTCGCCCGCGCCGGCCAGGCACAGCACCGGCTGGCGGATGTCGGCCGGGTCAATGACGCACTGCCGGGTCATGGTCATATAGGCGGCCACGTCCGGCGCGCCGACCGTGGCCAGCGCCTTTTGCAGGGTGATGCGCGTCACCGGATTGACCCGCGCCGCCGCCCGCGCCAGCGTCGTGGTCACAAAGGCGGGCACGGCACGCAACACCGGCGGCCACTCCGCCTCGAACACCCGGTAGAGATCGGTAATGGGCGTGCTGAGCACGGCCGCGGCGATACGCGGCTCAGTGGCCAATCCGGCGGCCATCAGGTAGCCGCCGCCGCTGATGCCATAGACGGCCAGCCGTCCCCCGTCCACGTCGGGCCGGGCCAGCAGCGCGTCCACCAGCGCGCCCAGCACCCCCTGAATCAGCGCGTTGGGCGAACTCTCCCGCAGCGCCGCGCCCACGTCGAAGCCCAGCAGCGGCCCCGCGGCCTGCGCCGGCAGGTCGGTCAGCAGCACGTGGTAGCCGCGCCTCGCGCCGGGCACGCCGGCCCAGAAGTACATCTCCTCGGCATAGCACTCGCCGCCACCGACGAGAATAACCGTCGGCCGCGCTCCCTCCCCCGTGCCGTGGACCAGGTAGCCGGGGATGGCCCAGTCGCTGTAGGGGATGGTCATCGGCTCGACCAGCGGCCCCGGCAGGGCGATGGCCCGGCGAAAGGAGGCGCGCAGCCGCTGCCAGCGATCACGCAGCCGGGCGTCGGGCGGCATTAAGACAGACGCCGCCTTGTTATAGGTCGTCGCCCGCAGGTAGCGCTGCCGGGCGGTGTGGCGATGGCCGGCGGCTTCGGCCTCGGCCGCGGCCCGGTCGAGGTCGTCGGCCAGCCCGCCCCAGGCGGCCACCCAGTTCTCCGGGTCGCGCTCGTCCACCTGCGCCGCGGCCCGCAGGCACTCGCCCACGGCCGCCCCGCCGTGGGCGACGTAGCTGAGGAACTGCAACAGATAGAAGTCGAGATCGTGGTTGTCGAACAGGATTCGCCGGTTGTGGCGTTGAAAGAGCTTTTCATCCGGCATAGTTGCCTCTGTGCGCCAAGTTGTTGCATAACATGCGTTTTGTCGCTAGTCTCATTATAGATAACCGGCGCGCGAGGCTCAAGAGGCACCTACACGCGGTCGTCGTTTAAGCAACAGAGGAGGCCAAAATGTCGCAGGAAAGCGATGCTGGGGATTTGCGCGTGCGCCGCACCCACAAATTGCTACGCGAAGCGCTGCTGGCGCTGATGGCCGAGCGAGGCTTCGAGACGCTGACCATCCAGGCGATCACCGACCGGGCAATGGTCAACCGGGCCACGTTCTACCGCCACTACCGCGACAAGAGCGACCTGCTGGCGCGGTGCATGGATGACGTGTTCGCCGAGCTAGAGGCCAGCCTGGCCCCACCCCCCACTGACGCCGGACGCCTCGACTGGCCGGCGCTGACCGACAATCTGACCCGCCTGTTCGAGCACGCCGCGGCCTATGCCCCGGCCTACCGGCTGCTGCTGAGCGAGCGCGGCGGCGGCCAATTCGCCGCGCGGGCCAGGGGGACAATAGAGGAAGTCAGCCGGCGGCGCTGGGAGGCGATGCGGCCGGCGCTGGCTGACCCGCGCCTGCCGCCGGAGATGACCCTCAGCTTCATCGCCGCCGCCGTGCTGGGCGCCGTCCAGTGGTGGCTGGAAGCGGGGCAGCCGTTCGGCCCACCAACGGCCGCGGTCCACCTGATGGCCCTGATCGTCGGCGGGCCATATCGCGCCCTGGGGATGCCGGGAGGATAAGAACAGACAGACCTCAGAGGTCTCAGAAGACCTCTGAGGTCTAACCTAATCAATCGCCTCTAACCTCACCGCGTCAATAAAGAAGTCCTTCGGACTCCAATAGATGGTTTTCACGCGGATCAGCACCTCCACGTCCTGCTCGGCCGGCAGCGTAAACTCGACCACGTGATAGAACCAGCGCCGGTCGCCCATGTCGCGGGCCGTGGCCCAGCCGCCTTCCTGCTCGCCGTCGAACAGCACCCACGCGCCCGATTCGGCGGTGTAGGTGTCCCACGATGGATTGTCGGGGTCGAGGCTCTCGTGCCAGTGGAGTTGCACCGGCACGGTCAGCCGATACGTCCCGGCCGGCAGCCGCACCGTCTGCGTTAGTTGGCCGCCGAAGACCGCGCCGCGGTGAAACATCTTGTAGACGGCGTCGCCATCGAGGATAAGCGCATGGGGGCCGCCCAGTTGCTCGTCGGGTGGCAACTGACGACTTAGCTTGTGGATCATCTCGGCCACACCGGAGACGATACCGACGTCTGGATTGCCGGGGTACATGGTGCGAAAGTCCCACACCTGCTCACCCCGCTCCAGCCAATCCAGCGTCCAGCCGTTGGGGTTCTGGTTGATGAGGAACCCCTCGACCGGCGGCAGGTTGGTCCAGCCATCCTCGAAGCTGCCGTTGACGATCCAGTTGCCGTCGGGGGGCGGAACCGGCGTCGGCCGCGGCGTGGGCGTCGGTGATGGCGTGGGTGTCGGCGTGTTCTCCGGCTTCAGAATAACCGGCAGATTGACTCCGCCGGCTCCTTCAGCGGCGCTGGCCACGCCGGCCGCCGGGCGAGATGCCAGCCAACCAAACACGGCCGCGCCCAGCACGACCCAGGCCACAACGACCAGTAGCCACTTCTTGCGCATGACGTTACCTCCTTCCAGTAATGGGCAGACCCGGTAATGGGTCCGACTGCGCTTCCCTTCATCCGCCATTATAACCGACTTTTTTGTAGCGCGGGTTGGCAACCCGCGTCTTGTCAATCGCGCCCCGTGCGATGCACCAATTGCGCCCCGTGCGACGCACTTTCTTGAGTGCGTTGCACGTTCTTTACACCTCGCGCACTCCCGTCGCCCGGAAAGGTGCGACGCACTCAGGAAAGTGCGACGCACCAAAGCACCCGTGCGACGCACCGGAGCGAAATCTGTGCACTATGCGCCATCTGTGGTTAATATCTCTCTCATGGCCAAAGTCGAGATCATGTCCCCCGTAGACGTCGCCTGGCTCAGCATGGAAGAGCCGACCAATTTGATGATGGTCAACGCCGTCATCACCTTCGATCGGCCGCTGGACGTGGCTCGTGTCCGGCAGGTGCTGGAATATCGCTGGCTGCGCTACCACCGCTTCCGGCAGCGCGTCGTCCGGCCGCCTCTGCCCCTGCTGCGCCCCACCTGGCAGGACGATCCCCACTTCGACCTGAGCCTCCATCTCCAGCACATCGCCCTGCCCGCCCCCGGCGACCGGGCCGCGCTCCAGAACATGGTCAGCGACCTGATGTCCACGCCGCTCGACTTCTCGCGCCCGCCGTGGAAGTTCTACGTCATCGAGAACTACGGCCAGGGCTGCGCCGTCATGGCCCGCATCCACCACTGCCTGGCCGACGGCATGGCTCTGGTGGCCGTGCTGCTGGCCATGACCGACTTCACCCCCGACGCGCCGCTGACGCCGGGCCAGCCGCTGGACGGCACACCCGGAGTCGGGCCGGGGGGTGACGGGTTACTAGGCGGGCTGACGCGCGAGGTGGGCAATACCATCGGGCTGGCCCGGACACTGGCCGGGCGCGCCGCGCGGGGGGCGCGGGCCGTCGTTGGCGACAGCGATCGCGCCGTGGAGTTGGGCGAGCAGGGCGCGGGCTTCGGCCTGGCCGCCGGGCGCTTGCTGGCCCGCAGCGCCGACCCACGCACGCGGCTCAAGGGCCAACTGGGGGTCATGAAGCGCGCCGCCTGGTCGCCCCCCTTCCCGCTCAACGACGTGAAGCTCATCAAGAACGCCCTGGGCGGCACCATCAACGACGTTCTCGTCACGGCCGTGGCCGGTGGGCTGCGGCGCTATCTGGTGGCCGCCGGCGACGACGTGGGCCACGACGGTGGCGGGCTGGAAATTCGCGCCGCTTTGCCGGTCAATCTGCGCGGCGACGACGATCACGGCAAGCTGGGCAACAAGTTCGGCCTGGTCTTCCTGACTCTGCCCATCTACATCGAGGAGCCGCTCATGCGCCTGGCCGAAGTGCGGCGGCGGATGCTGGAGCTGAAGCGCTCGGCCGAAGCGCCGGTGACGCTGGGCATTCTGGGGGCAATGGGGCTAGGCACCGACGCCTTCCGCGAGTTCGTCGTCCGCACCCTGGAGCCGAAAGCCACCATTGTGCTGACCAACGTGCCCGGCCCGCCCATCCCGCTCTATCTGGCCGGACAGCCCATGCGCGAGTTGATGTTCTGGGTGCCCCAGGCCGGGCGGCTGAGTGTGGGCATCAGCATCCTCAGCTACGCCGGCAACGTCCACCTGGGCATTGCTACCGACGCCGGGTTGGTTCCCGACCCGGAGCGGGTGCTGGCCGGCGTCCATGAGGAGTTGGCGCGGCTCAAGGCTCTGGCCAATGCCGTCAACAAAGTGCAAGCGTAGTACACCGTTGCCCAAGAAATCTTAACCACAGATTACACAGATTACACAGATTACACAGATTCAATACAGTGTTACAGAAAGATTATTGATCCGCAGATTTGGCAGATTTGGCAGATTTTCTTTCTTGAATCTGCTAAATCTGCCAAATCTGCGGATCATATTTCTTGGGTAACAGTGTATTCAAGAGAAAATCTGCGTAATCTGTGTAATCTGTGGTTTCAGCTTCTTTAGGTGACGGTGTATTTAATCGTCGTAGTTAGAAAAGGAGGGTGTTATGAAAAGGTTTTCGCTTGTCTCTCTGATTGCCGCGCTCAGCGCGGCTTTTGTTATGTTAAGTGCTTGTGGCGATATTGGTTCGCTGCAACCGGCCGTCGAGAGCGCCGTGGGCACGATTGCGGAAGTGGCCACCTCGCTGCCGGCGGCCGAAGCCCAGGCCGAACCGGAAACAGCCGAACCGGCCACCGGACACACAACCGCCGCCCACTGGACGTATGAAGGCGAAGCCGGAGCGCAGACGTGGGCCACACCCTATCCCGATTGCGGCGGCGTGGCGCAATCGCCAATTGACCTCACCGGGGCCGAAGCGATGGACATGGCCAACCTGGTGCTCAACTACCAGCCGAGCGGCATCACCATTCGCAACAACGGCCACACGGTGCAGGTTGACATGGACCCCGGCAGCACCATCGAGCTTGACGGCCAACGCTACCGGCTGGCGCAATTCCATTTCCACGCGCCGAGCGAGCACACCATTGACGGGCAACCGGCGGCGGCCGAGTTGCATCTGGTTCACGTCAGCGACGACACGCAGCCGGCGAGTCCGAAGGTGGTCGTGGGGGTGCTGATCAAAGTCGGGGCCGATAACCCCGTCCTCAGCGCCGTGTGGGATAATCTGTACGCCGCCAACGCCACGCCACAGCCGGTCAACGGCACGATCAACGCCGCCGACCTGCTGCCCGCGACGCAAACGCGCTACCACTATACCGGCTCGCTGACCACGCCGCCTTGCACCGAAGGGATTGACTGGAACGTGATGACCAAACCGATCGAGATGTCGCAGGCCCAGTTGGATGCCTACATCGAGCTGTTCAAGAGCGCCACCAACCGGCCGGTGCAGCGGCTCAACGACCGCGCCTTGTCCATAGATTCGACGCCCTAGCGTCGCCTCGATTAGGTCGCGGGAGAAAAGAGTCTCACGCAAAGACGCAAAGAACGCCAAGCTCAGAAACTTTCTGGGCTTGGCGTTCTTTGCGTCTTTGCGTGAGACCTTCTTACGCTTGGCGTGAGACCTTCTTACGCCTTACCGAGCACGCCCGCCAGCAGGGCCATGCGGATGTACATGCCGTTCTGCACCTGCCGGAAGTAGGCCGCGCGCGGGTCGGCGTCTACGGCGGTGCTGATCTCGCCCACGCGGGGCAGCGGGTGCAGCACGATCATCTTGTCCTTGGCCCGCTCCAACAGTTCGGGGGTGATGACGTAGTGATCCTTCACCTCGTCATACTGGGCCAGGTCGCTGAAGCGCTCCTTCTGGACGCGCGTCACGTAGAGCACGTCGGCGTTCTCGATAACGTCGGCCACGTCGTGGGTCTCGCGGGCGTTCACCCCGGCGTCGCGCACCTCGTTCATGATCTTCAGCGGCATGCGCAGAATCTCCGGCGAAACGAAGCGCAGGCTGACGTCGAAGTGCAGCAGCAGCTTGGTCAGGCTGTGGACGGTGCGGCCGAAGCGCAGGTCGCCGACCATGGCCACTTTCAGCCCGTCAATGCGCCCCATCTCCTCGCGGATGGTGAACAGGTCAAGCAGGGCTTGCGTCGGGTGTTCGCCCGCGCCGTCACCGGCGTTGATGATCGGGATGCTGGCCGCCTCGGCCGCCACCTTGGCCGAGCCGATCTCCGGGTGGCGCAGCACAATCACGTCGGAGTACTGCTCCAGCGTGCGGATGGTGTCGGCCAGCGTCTCGCCCTTGCTGACGGAGCTGAACTGCACGCCCTGAGTGATGGGGATGACGCTGCCGCCCAGCCGCTCCATAGCGGCGATGAACGAGGCGCTGGTGCGCGTGCTCGGCTCATAGAACAGGCAGGCCAGCACCCGCCCCTTCAGCAGGTCCACGCCGTGGACGCGGTTCACCATCTCGCGCATCTCCTCGGCGCGGCCGAAAATGTAACCCAGTCGCTCGCGGTCAAACTGGTCAACGGACAGGATGTCCCAACCAGTCATGCCGTTGGCCACCTGCCCATTGGCCCCGAACTTGGCCTCCAACGCATCCAGATCAAACATCGGTTTCAGATTCAGCGCTTCCATGATTCTTATCTCCTTTCTTGTAGCGCGAGTTGCCAACTCGCCTCTTCCTGTAGCGCGAGTTGCCAACTCACCTCTCCCTGTAGCGCGAGTTGCCAACTCGCCTCTTCCTGTAGCGCGAGTTGCCAACTCACCTCTCCC
>WBZP01002640.1_pt3 | contig 12088 bp, 8 predicted proteins | sample 5204301 | NCBI WGS metagenome assembly WBZP01 (sample SAMN12412401, study PRJNA552823) | activated sludge metagenome | isolation source: activated sludge from nitrification reactor of wastewater treatment plant... | place: USA: Pennsylvania | collected 2017
CAGGTCCAGACCCACGCCAGAACCACTGGCTGCGGGTGCAGGTGCCTTCGCGCGCGACCTGCGACAGGAGGGCGCGCTCGCCCTCCTCCAGGGTCGAGAAGTCGACCGAGAAGTAGTTCGCGACCATCTCGTCGGCGGTGATCTGCTCGAGCGTCGCCGCGAGGTCGCGGCTCTCGAAGAGCCGGCTCGCGAGAAGCTGCAGCAGGAAGGGGTGGCACGCCGTGCGCTGGAGAAGCACCTCCGCGTCGGCCGGGTCGAAGCCGCCGCGGGCGAGGAGGGTCCGCCCCTCCTCGAGGCCGAGCGGCGTCAGGTAGACGGGCGGGATGAAGCCGTGCAGGAAGGGCGAGGTGGGCAGCGCGGCCTCGTCGTCGAGCCGGGCGAGGAGGCGGGTCGCCGTCAGGACCGTGCGCACGTCGGGCCCCCGCGAGAGCACGCGCCGCAGGCGCGCGAGCACGGCGGGGTCGTTCCGACCGACGACGAGCAGCTCCTCCGCCTCGTCGATCAGGAGGAGCAGCCGCCAGCCCGAGCGCACGGTCCGCCGGACGATCGTCGCGAGCATCTCGGAGATCGGCAGGCTCTCGAGGTCCTCGACCGAGAGGTCGGTCGCGCGGCTGAACGGCTCCGAGTCCTCGACGCTCGAGAGGAGCGTCTCGGCGAGGCCGCGTGAGTCGCCGCTGCCCTGCAGGTCCCAGTAAAGCGCCACGAACGGCGTCTCGCGGCTCTTCTGGACCCGCAGCTCCAGCTCGCGCAGGAGGCTCGTCTTCCCGAGCCGCCGGCCGCCGAGCACCCAGATCTGCTGCCGCTCGCCCTCGAGGACGTCGCCGAGCAGGCCCCGGCGGCCGAAGAAGTCCTCGCCGCGCACGAAGCTGCCGACGATGAAGGGGTTGCGCGTCGCGGGGTGGGTGCTCATGCGCGGCCTAGTCTAAAGCAGCGCGGGCTCGCGCGCCGGCACGGGCTCGCCGGCGTCGGGAGCCTCGAGGTCGACCGAGGCGCGCGCCGCCTCCACGTCCTCGCGGCGGACGGTCGAGCGGCCCTCCTCGAGCATCCGGCTCAACGAGTGGACGCACAGCTTCTGTACGAGGTAGGGGCGCAGCCGCGAGAGCTCGACGATCCGCTCGACCGCCTCCGGGGCGAAGCGGAACACGCCCCTCACCGGCTCGCGGATGAGCGCCTCCGCCTCCTCGCGGGTGAACGGCGTGAGCTCGACCTCGTCGAAGAAGTTGTACCAGGGCGAGACCTCGCTCTTCCACCGGCGGCGGATGGCGACGCCGCTCATGACCGCCACGAGGTTCTCCGAGAAGCTCTTCATGAAGATCCCGCGCAGGCGCTGGTTGACGGTCTCGGAGTACTCGTTGAGCACGTCGACCTCGTCGATGAGGAGAGCGAGCTTCACCTTGCGCGCCGTCCGCGTGCGCAGCTCGGCGATGACCTGCTGGAGGTCGTGGCTGAAGTCGCGCGCCTCGTAGCCCTCCGGCTCCGGGGTGAAGCGCAGGGCGGCCCGCGTGGCCGGCGAGGGGGCGAGGGTGTCGACCACCTCGGACTGGATCGCGTGGAAGAACGCCTCCTCCGGCACGCCCTGGAGGTCGACGAAGACGGGGAAGAAGCGCCACTCCGTGCCCTCGTCCTCGGCCAGCACGCGGCGCAGGTGGTGGAGGAACGTCGTCTTCCCGATGCGCCGCTCGCCGGTGATCATCACGCTGTTGCGGTGCAGCATGCTCAGGATCCGCCCCGTCAGCTTCTCGCGCCCGTAGAACATGTCGTCGTCGAGCACGGGGGCGCCGGCGATGTACGGGTTGAACCGGCGGCGCTGGGCGCTGCGGCGACGCACCTGCTGAGCGGTGAACCCCAGCCCGACGAGGGAGAGGGCTCCCGCCAGCGCGGCCGGCAGGAACCAGCGCGTCTCGTAGAATCGCAGCCGGCGCGCGACGGGGAACGACAGGGCGAACGACTCGCCGCCCGTGTCGAACGCCGTCACGGCGATCTCGTTGATCCCGGGTTCGATCGGGATGGCCTTGATGAAGGGGACCTGGCGCGGCGGCACGCCGGGCGAGGCCTCCGGGTTCTCCGTGGCCACGAGGCGGCCGCCGACGCGGAACTCGACCTTCGCGACGCCGCGGTCGTCCGTGGCGACGCCCTGGAGCGAGTAGGTCGGCGACTCGAGGACGGCGTCCTCCGGCTCGAACAGGACGATCGACGGCTTCTGGTTCGGCAGCCACCGGGCGATGAGGGCCTCGCCGGTGAGGCGCTCGGCGTCGGCCAGCCGCTCCCGCGCGCGCGCGTGGCCGGGGTCGAGGCGGCGGGCGGTCTCGAACGCGACCTGCGCCTCGGGGTAGCGCCCGGCCTTCATGAACGCCTCGCCGCGGGCCATCGCGGAGTCGATCTGCTCGCGCAGCTGCTTCTGCTGCCGCAGGCCGTCGAGCGTCCTGCGGGCCCGCGCCAGCAGGTCGCGGGCCGCGGCCTGCGACGGGTCGGCCGCGGCGTCGGCGAGCGGGGCGAGCGCCTGCTCGTACTGGCCGGCGTCGAAGAGGGCCTTTCCCTTCTCGTACTGCGCCTGGCGCTCGAGCCGGGTCGTCGTCTCCAGGATGCGGGCCTGGGCCGTCCGGCGACCCTCGAGCGCGACGGCGTTCCGCGGGTCGACGTCGAGGGCCTCGCGGAAGGCGAGGTCGGCCTCGGTCGGCCTGCCCTCGTCGAGCAGCCGCTGGCCCGCCGCCAGGAACTGCTCGAGGCGCCGGCCGCGCTCGTCGGCCGCCTGGGCCTCGGCCCGGGCCGCGCGCCACCGTTCCTGCTCCCGGTTCACCGCGCTCAGGGTGTCGGCGTCGAGGTTCTTGGCCAGGGTCTCGGCCTCGGCCAGCCGCGCGAGCGCGTCGTCCCACGCCCGGCGGCGGCCGAGCTCCTGCGCCTCGCGCATCTTGCGCTGCACCTCGGCCATTGCCTGCCGCGTCATGCGGGCGCCGCGGGCCGTCTGGGCCTCCAAGCGCAGGCGGAGGAGCTCCGCGTGCTGCTCCGGCGCCTTCTTGACCGCCCCCTGCCGCTCCGCCCGGTCGAACTGCTCGATCGCCCCGTCGTAGTCCTCGAGCCGCAGGAGGCAGACGCCGAGGTAGTGCTCCGGCAGGTAGTTCTCGGTCCACATGCCGTAGGTCCGGACGTTCGTGCCCGCCTGCGGGCGCAGGCGCATGGCCGACCTCAGGTCCTTCACGCAGTCGGCCCACCGCTTCTCCGGGATGTCTCGGTCGCGCGCCTGGAGGTAGTAGTCGTACCACTCCCGTGCCGCGAGCGCGGGACGGGGCGACGACGCGGCGAGGGCGGTCGCGAGGAGGAGGGTGGTCCGGAGTCGCACCTACTTCTCGAACATCGCGGCGATGTGGGCTCCCCGCGCGGTGGCGGTGAGCGGGTCCGAGGCCATGCGGACCTCGGACACCTCGACGGGGAAGCGCCGCGCCTTCAGCGTCCGCTCGAAGAGGTCGCGGAAGCCCTTCGGCTTCGCGGTGCCGCCGGCGAGCACGATCGGCAGCGCGCGGTCCGTCTTCGGCAGCTTCTCCGCGCGCGAGATGGCCCGGCGGAGGGTGTCGACGAGCGACTCCACGAGGTCCTCGTAGTAGATGTGGAGCGCCTTCTCCATCTTGTCCTTCGGGGACTTGGACAGGTCGAGCCCCTCCTCCTTGGTGACCTTGACGCGCGTCGCGTGCTCGCCGACCGCCTCGCCGACGGAACGGTCGATGAAGTCGCCGGCCTTCGCCAGGGAGACCATGATCGACGGGATCGACAGGAAGGCGAGGGTGGCGTTGCACATGCCGCCGCCGCACGAGACGCCGATGCCGGTGAAGTTGTGGTCCTCGAGCTCGGAGAAGATCACGGCGAGGCCCTCGTTGATGGCCATCGCCTTGTAGCCGAGCGACGCGAAGTACTGGCGCAGGCTCGCCTCGTGGTAGGTGAGCTGCGCCTCGCGGCCCTGGGCCGCGGCCGGCACCGAGAAGGCGAGGACCTCGCTCGACGAGCGGGGCTTCGGGACGAGGCTCTGCACGATCGCCTCGAGCACCGGCCAGGCCTGCTTCTCGCGCGGGTTGAGCAGGCCGTCGGCCATCGGCCGGCGGGCCTCGGCGTTGAACATGTTCGCGAAGCGCTCGGTGGCCGAGCCGAAGATGACGAGGTCCTCCCCGTCGCGGAAGTAGTGGATGTCGCTCTGCTGCTGGATCGTCCGCTCGGTGACGGGCGAGTAGGGCACCGGGATGAACGCGTTCAGCTGCGCCCCGCACTGGACGTCCTTGCCCCCGCGCCGGGCGACCACGACCTTGCTCGTGCCGACGTCGATGCCGACCGGGTGCGAGCCGCCCTTCACGAGGTCCTCGATCTTCTCCGCCGACTCCTCCGGCGCCTTCCAGAGGTGGTCCTTGTTCTCGGCCATGGTCGCTATCCTCCGCTCGTGTGGCGCCGCGGCTCGCGGGCCGTCGTGGTCTGCTGCTTCTGCTGGGCCTCTTCCGCGTCCTTCGCCTGCTCGGCGAACCAGCGGTCGTAGATCCCGGTCCTCTCGCGCCGGACGGTGGCCTCCGGGCGCCCGTCGCGCGCGGCCTCGGCGGCGAGCTGGGCCTCGGCGGCGGCGACGCCGGCCCACGGCTCGCCGACCGCGGCCGCGAAGCGCTCGTCGTGGCCGAAGCCGAAGAGGGCCACGGCCGGCGACGGCACGGCGTACTGGTCGGGCAGGCCGAAGGCGGCGAACGGGAAGCCCCGGGCCCAGTCGACGTGGTGGCCGATCAGGTGCTTCTTCGGGTTCACGCTCGCGATCCCGTGGGTCACGCACATCGAGGGCTCGATCGACCACTTCTGCGTCAGGTAGTCGGTGAGGCTGCGGCCCGCCTCGAGCTGGGCGCGGGTGATGGGCAGCGCGCGCCCTCCCTCCCACCGCGTCTCGAAGGAGACGCCGATCGTGGGACCGTTGAGGTTGAGGTAGACGCGGTCGCCGACCGCCCACACGGAATTGCCGGAGTGGTTCGCCTTGTCCTTCTCCTCGACCACGCGGAAGACCTGGCCGAACCGGTCGATGAGGTAGTGGTAGACCCGGTTCTTCTTCAGGTAGTGGAGGAGGTTCTGGCTCGAGTCGCGGAGCTTCTCGTTGAAGGACTCCTCGAGCGGCCAGATGTCGCTCTCCGAGGTGTGGAAGACGATCCCGGCGGGGAGGTCGAGCGCCTCGGCGCCCATGCCGGAGCGGGCGTCGAAGACGTGGTAGCGGCGCGGCTCGCCGGGCACGGCCGCGGTCGTGTCGATGCGCAGGCCGTTGCTGTAGAGCTCGAAGCCTCGGCCCGAGTCGACGAGCCAGATGCGCGCCGGGGCGAGGCCGTGCGGGGCGGGCGGCAGCGACTCGGCCACGGGGGGCGGGCCGGGCGGCGTGTCCGCGGGGCGCGGCGGCCGCGCGTCGGTCCCGCCGCGCGAGCGCAGCGGGATCGCCGCGAGGGCGAGACCCGCCGCCGCCACGAGGAGGACGGCCGCGACGTTCACGGCCCGCCGCGCGCGTCGCGGCAGCGGCGTGCCGCGCCGCCGCTGCGGGTCGAGGGCCCCGTTCGGGTTCCCCGAGAACAGGGGGCGCGCGGCCTCGACGCCCGTCACGCGCGACGCGAGCCAGCGCAGCGGCGCCCCCGGCACCGCCTGCAGCTTCTCGTCGACCGTCTCGTAGTGCTCGAGCGAGCGGCGCAGGAAGCGCAGCTTCTCGACGGGATCGCGGATCTCGCGGCCCTTCGACTCGAGGTCCGCGATGGGGTCGCGCGTGAACAGGCCTGGACGCTTTTCGCTCACCGCCGCTCGCGGCAGCGAGGGTCGCGGCGGCGCGGGGCGCGCCCCGGGCGCCCGGCGGCCCTGGGGCTCGCGCCGTCCGCCGACACCCGTGCCCGACCCAGGACGCGCCAAAGTCCTCTCCGATCGGGGATTATAGGGTTCGGCCGGCCGGGGGCCAAGCCGCCCGTGCCGCCGGCTTCCGCTTGAGCGGCGCCGCCCGCGCCCCTAGAATCCCCGCAGGGGGCCAGCCTGAACGCACGCAGCGAGGAAGGGTCGACCGGACGCCGGGAGCCCCGCGTCGCCGTCGAGCTGCCCGCGACGCTCGCGGGCCGGACGAAGCGCTCGGCCCGGGTCGTGGACCTGAGCGTGATCGGGTGCCTGCTGCGCAGCACGGCCGCGCTCGATTCCGGCGCCGTCGTCGACCTCGTCATCGATCTGCCGGACGGGCCCCTGGCGGCCAAGGCGCGGGTCGCCGAGGCGTCGGTCGACGGGGCCTCGCTCCCCGAGGGCGGGTCGTTCCTCGCGGGACTCGAGTTCCTCGGCCTCGGCGCCCGCGACGAGGGGCGGCTGCGCGCCTTCGTCGAGGAGGCCGGACGCCGGAGGCGCGGTGCGAACACTCCCGCTCCGTGAGGCGGGCGGCCGGGAGCTGCGCGGCATCCTCGACGAGGAGTGCCGGCACTGGGACGCCGAGCTGGCGTGGGACTTCACCGAGGTCCGCGAGGCCGTCGCGCGCGGCGTGCTGTCCGGGACGCTGCCCGGGCGCGCGGTGATCGAGGGCGGTCGCGTGGTCGCGTACTCCTACTACATGGTCGACGGCGGCCGCGTGATCGTGGGCTCGGTCTTCGCCGCGAGGGAGAGGCGCGACCGCGGGCTCGAGGAGGCCCTCGTGGACGCGGTGCTCGGCGACGTGCGCGGCGAGCGGGGCAGCGGCCGCATCGAGTGCCAGACTCTCTTCTGCACGTCGCCCGGCGTCGACGAGCGCTTCGACCGCGCCGGCTTCGCCGGGCGGCCGCGGCACTACATGCGCCGCGGGCTGCGCGAGCCGGTGCCCGCGGCGCCGCTCCCGCCGTCCGGCGTCCAGCTGCGGCCGCTGCGGCGCGAGGACCTCCCGGCCGCGGCGGAGGTCGTCTACCGCAGCCACGCGGGCTCCGTGGACGCCGCGCTCAACCTCACCTATGCCACGCCGGCCACCTGCCGCGCGTTCGTCGACACGCTCGTCGTCCGCTCCGGCTGCGGCCGGTTCGACGCGGACGCGTCGCGCCTCGCGGTCGGGCCGCGGGGGGCGGTGGCCGTCCTCGTCGCGAGCCGCCTCGCGGCGGCGAACGGCCACGTGTGCCAGGTGTCCGTCACACCCGAGTGGCAGGGCAAGGGCCTCGGGGCGGCGCTCCTCCTCGCGGCGCTGCGCTCGTTCCGCGAGCAGGGCCTCGCGAGCGCGACCCTGTCGGTGACGGTTGCGAACGACCGGGCGCACCGCCTGTACGAGAGGCTCGGCTTCCTCACCCAGCGCGTCTTCGGCGCGCACGCCTGGGTGCGGCCGCCGGGCCGGATCGAGGTCCCCTCTTGAACGCAGCCGGACTCCTCTTCGCCGCCGCGCTCGCCGCGTCGACTCCTCCCGGACCGGTGATGGTCGCCCCGCCGGAGGGCCCGGAGGGATCGCCCCCGGGGTGGATCGGCGCCGCCGTGTCGGTGACGTTGCCGCGCGCGCTCCAGCGCGCCGGCGTCGCGGCCGTGCCCGACATCGAGCGCCGCCGCGCGCAGGAGGCGCTCGGCGCGCCGGCCGCGGTCGTCTCCCGCGCGACGAGCGTGCGGACGGCCGAGGCGCTCGGCGCCTCGCGCCTCGTCGTCGGCTCGTGGGACCTGAAGGACGGCGAGGTGACGCTCGCGCTGCGCCTGCTCGACGTCGAGCGCGGGGCGCTGAGCGCGCCTTTCGTCGGCCGCGCGCCCCTGCCGGGCCTGGGCCGCCTCGTCCACACGCTCGCGTGGGACGTGGCGCTGGCCGGCGCGCCGCCGCCGCCGCCCGCGGCGCGCGAGGCCCTGCAGAAGGCCGGCGCCGAGCTCCCGTTCGACGCGCTGCGCGCCCTCGCCGAGGGCATGGCCGCGCGCGACGCGGCCTCTCAGGTGGCGGGCGCGCGGCGCGCGCTCGCCGAGCGCCCCGGCTACGAGGAGGCGGCCCTCGCGCTCGCGCAGCTGCTCGTCGAGGCGGACGACTTCGACAGCGCCCGCCAGGCGCTCGCTTCGGTGCCGCCCGGCACGCCGTTCGCCCGCGACGCGCGCTTCCTCGACGGCGTCGCCCTCCTCGGCCTGCGGCGCTTCCGCGAGGCCGACGTGCTCTACGCCGCCCTCGCGGCCGAGGCGGAGAGCGCGGCCGCCCTCGGCAACCGCGCGATCGCGCGCCTCCGCGCCGGCGGCGCCGGCGGCGCCTCGACGCTGCTCCGCCGCGCGATGGAGGTGGAGCCCGCGTCGCTCGAGCTGCCGTTCGACCTCGGCTGGGCCCTGCTCCTCGAGGGCGAGCCGGCCGCGGCGGCCTTCTGGCTGAAGGCCGCCGTCCGGCGCGATCCCGGCGACGCTCAAGGGCGCCTGCTGCTGTCCTGGGCCTACGCGAACGCGCACCTCCCGGCCGAGGCCGAGGAGCAGTTCCGCGCGGCGGTCGCCCTGACGCCGACCCTCGACGGCATGAGCGCGCCCGACCTCTCGCGGCGCCTCGAGCGCGTGTTCCTCTCCGAGCACGGCCTCCTCCTCGACCCGGACCGCGCGGCCGACGTCGAGAGCGCCCGCGCCCACGCGGCCCGCGGCGAGTCCCTGCTGGCGGCGGGCGACGCGGCCGGGGCGCTCACCGAGCTCGCGCGGGCGGCGCTCCTCGATCCCTTCTCGCCGGGAATCCGGCGCCTGCTCTCTCGCGCTCACGCCGCGCAGGGCGAGGCCGGCCTGGCGATCGAGGAGCTGCGGCGCGCCCTGTGGTGCCGCGAGGACCCCGACGTCCGCCGCGAGCTCGCGGCGAGGCTCGAGGCCGCGGGCCGGGCCGAGGACGCGAAGCGCGTGCTCGCCGGCCGCTGAGCGGGCCGCGGCGGCGCCACTTCGTTTGACGTCCGGCCCGGCTCGCGCGTGCGGGCTCGATCGGCCCGGCCGGATATGATGCGGGAGTGAAGGCTCTCGCCCTCGTGCTCGCGGCCACGCAGGCGGCCGCTCCCGCCGCGAAGCCCCCGGCCCCGGCCGCCCGGCCCGCGGCGCCCGCCCCGGCGAAGCCCGCCGCGGTCGTCGGGCAGCCGGTGCGCCCGCCGGCGCCGCCCGACCTGAGCTGGACGGACTCGGACGCCCTCACGACGACGCTCGCGCGCGTCGACCGCCGCCTCCGCTCCGGGCGGCCCCCGGCGAGCGGCACGCTCGTCGTCACGGAGCGGCAGCTGAACTCCTACGTCAACCTCGAGCTCGGCCCGAAGATCCCGGCCGGCCTGAGCGAGTTCCGCCTGGCCCTGCTGCCCGACGGCCTCGCCGCGCGGGCCCTGCTCGACCTCGACCAGGTGAAGGGCAAGGTGCCGAGCGGCGCGGCGACCGGCTTCCTCGCGCTCCTCAGCGGCACGGTGCCGGTCGAGCTCCGCGGCCGCCTCGTCGCGGCGAACGGCACGGGCCGGGTCGAGGTGAGCCAGGCGAGCCTCGGCGGCGTGTCGCTGCCACCCGCCCTCGTCGCTCAGCTCGTCGCGTCGTCGACGAAGACCGCGGCGCGGCCTCAGGGCTTCGACCTCCAGACGCCCTTCCCGCTGCCGTGGCGCGCGCGTCAGGTCCGCTTCGAGGGCGGCCGCGCCCTCGTCGACTTCTTCCAGTAGCGAAGCGACGCCGCGGGCGGCCTCGGTGCCCGCCGGCCGCGCGCCGTGCCATCATCGCGGGCGGCGATGGATCTCCAGGCGTCCGTCCAGTTCGTCAAGGGAATCGGCCCGCAGCGGGCCGAGGCGCTCGCGCGGCTCGGCGTGCGCACGGCGGAGGACCTCCTGCTCCACCTGCCGATGCGCTACGAGGACCGCTCGTCATTCGTCCGCATCCGGGACCTGAAGCCGGGGATGCGCGTCTCGGTCCTGGGGGAGGTCGCGGTCGCGGGCCTGCGGCGCGTGCGGCGCATGGCCATCTACGAGATCCGCCTCGACGACGGGACGGGCCGCCTGAAGGCCGTCTTCTTCAACCAGGCGTTCCTGAAGGACGTGCTGCCCCGCGGCCGCCGCGTAGTGCTCTTCGGCCTCGTCGAGAAGGACGCCCTCGGCTCGCGCCTCCTGTCGATGCGCTCGCCGCAGTACGAGGTCGTGGAGGGCGAGGAGGTCCCGGCGGCGGGCGCGGGGCCCGGGCCGGCCGCGGAGGCGGAGAGCCGGGACGACGACGCGGCCGCCCCGGAGCACGCCTTCGTCCACACGGGGCGCATCGTCCCGGTCTACGAGAAGCTCGGTCCCCTCACCGTGAAGCCGCTCCGGCGCGTGCTCGCGCAGCTCGCCGCGCAGGTGCCGGAAGATCTCGCGGACCCTCTCCCGCCGGAGTACCGGGAAAGGCTCGACGTCGTCGGCCGGGGCGAGGCGCTGCGTTGCGTGCACCTGCCCGGGGAGCGCGACTCGCTCGAGGAGCTGAACCGCTTCCGCTCGAAGGGCCACCTCAGGCTCATCCTGGAGGAGCTCTTCCTCTTCCAGCTCGGCCTCGCGCGCCGCCGCCGCGGCGTCCGCTCGGCCCGGCGGCGCGCCGCGTTCGAGGTGGGGGACGCCGCCCGCGAGGCGGTGAAGCGCATCCTCCCGTTCCCCCTCACCGGCGCCCAGCGGCGCGTGCTGCGCGAGATCGCGGACGACCTCCGCTCGCCGCACCCGATGAATCGCCTCGTCCAGGGCGACGTCGGCTCGGGCAAGACGCTCGTCGCGCTCCTGTCGATGGCGGTGGTCGTGGAGAACGGCGCCCAGGCGGCCTTCATGGCCCCGACCGAGATCCTCGCCGAGCAGCACTTCCTTACATTTAAGCGACTGCTGAAACGTTGTCCGTACCGAGTCGTGCTCCTCAGCGCGGCGGTCAAGGGGCGCGAGCGGAAGGAGGCGCTCGCCGCGATCGCGGGCGGCGAGGCCCAGCTCGTGATCGGCACGCACGCCCTCATCCAGGAGGGCGTGAGCTTCCGCGCGCTCGGCCTCGCCGTCGTCGACGAGCAGCACCGCTTCGGCGTCCTCCAGCGCGAGGACCTGCGGAAGAAGGGCTACGACGCCGACGTCCTCGTCATGACCGCGACCCCGATCCCGCGGACCCTCGCCCTCACCGCCTACGGCGATCTCGACGTGTCGGTCGTCGACGAGAAGCCGCCCGGACGCAGCCCGATCCGCACGATCGTGCGGCCGGCCTCGCACCGCCGCGAGGTGCTGGAGCTCGTGCGGGGCGAGGTGGCGCAGGGCCGGCAGGCCTACGTCGTCTACCCGCTCGTCGAGGAGTCCGAGAAGCTCGAGGACGTGAAGGCCGCGACGGAGGCGGCGGGGGAGTGGACGGCCGCCCTGCCCGGCGTGCGGGTGGGCCTGCTGCACGGCCGGATGAAGAGCGCCGAGAAGGAGGAGGCGATGGCCTTCTTCTCGCGGGGCGAGACGCAGGTGCTCGTGGCGACGACGGTGATCGAGGTCGGGGTCGACGTGCCGAACGCGACGGCGATGGTCGTCGAGCACGCGGAGCGCTTCGGCCTCGCCCAGCTGCACCAGCTCCGGGGCCGCGTGGGGCGCGGGGCGGCCTCCTCGGTCTGCGTGCTCCTCGCCTACGGGCCGCTCTCCGAGGTCGCCCGGGCCCGCCTCGACGTGATGGCCGGGACCGAGGACGGCTTCGTGATCGCGGAGCGCGACCTCGAGATCCGCGGCCCCGGCGACTTCTTCGGCACGCGCCAGTGGGGCCTGCCGACGCTGCGGGTCGCCAACCTCGTCCGCGACCGGGCCCTCCTCGAGCGGGCGCGGGACGAGGCCTTCCGCGCCGTCGAGAAGGGCCCGCTGCCCCCGGCCCTCGCCGAGTTCCTCGAGAAGGGCTGGGAGCAGCGGTTCGGCCTGGCCCGGGTCGGCTAGGGGCGCCTACTGCCCGCCGAGGATGACGGGCAGGCCGTCCTTGCCGGAGCCGACGATCACGACCTTCGCGTTGTGCGACTCGGCGAGCTTCGCGGTCGCCTCGATGCCCTTCCACTTCAGGAGCTGCTCGTTGATGCCCTGGCTCACGATCTTCTGGAAGTCGGCGATGCCCTGGGCCTCGATGCGCCGGCGGTCGGCCTCCTGGCGCTCCTTCGCGAGGACGAACTGCATGCGCTGGCTCTCCTGCTCGGCCCCGAGCTTCTCCTCGATCGCGGCGG
>WBZP01006063.1_pt1 | contig 12083 bp, 9 predicted proteins | sample 5204301 | NCBI WGS metagenome assembly WBZP01 (sample SAMN12412401, study PRJNA552823) | activated sludge metagenome | isolation source: activated sludge from nitrification reactor of wastewater treatment plant... | place: USA: Pennsylvania | collected 2017
GGCGGCCGAATTGACCCTGTTCGGTCGCGGGGGCCGGATCATTGCCACCGCCACCGCCGATCCGACGCTGATCGTGCCGGACCCGCCGCTGGAGGCGGTGCTGCTGCAAGTCCGCCAAGGCCGCGACTATGTCGGTCTGGAGCCGATCCGCGAGACTGGCTTTCATATCCGGGCGGTGGTGCGGGTGGCGGCGCCCGACGGCGAGGAGCGCTTGCTGCAAGCGCTGTTTCCGGTGACGGATCGGCTGAGTCTGCTCGCGGATGCGGTGCAGGCGGCCTTCGACAGTTACAAAGAACTGATTTTTCTGCGGGCGCCGCTCAAGGCCAGCTTCACCCTTACCCTGTCGCTGGCTCTTTTGCTGGCGGTCTTGGCGGCGTTCTGGGCGGCGTTCCATACCGCGCGCCAGTTGGTGCGGCCACTGCGGGAACTGGCTGGCGGCACCGAGGCGGTTGCCGCTGGCCAGTTCGACCAGCAACTGCCCGGCGCCGGCGGCGACGAACTGGGTTTTCTGGTGCAGTCGTTCAACCAGATGACCCGCAACCTGGCACAGGCGCGCGATGCCGCGCGACGCGGCCAGGAGTTGGTCGAGGGGCAGCGTGCTTATCTGGAAACGGTGCTGGCGCGACTGTCTTCCGGGGTGTTGACCCTCGACCAGGCTGGCCGATTACAAACCTGCAATGCGGCCGCCAGCCAGATTCTGGGCGTGGATTTAAGCAGTTTCTTCGGCGCCGACCACCAGCGCATCGTCGCCGCGCAACCGGTTTTGCAGGATTTGATCGAGATGATCGGTCCCCAACTGAACACCGCCGGTGACTGGCGGCAGGAGATCGCCTGGTTCGGCGGCGCTGGCCGGCGCATCCTGACCTGTCGCGGCAGCTCGCTGCCGGACACGGTCGGTCTGCGGGGCGGTCACGTCATCGTGTTCGACGATATCACCAATCTGGTGCGGGCCGAGCGCGACGCCGCTTGGGCTGAGGTCGCCCGCCGATTGGCCCACGAAATCAAGAATCCGCTGACGCCGATCCAACTCGCCGCCGAGCGCATCCGCCACAAATACCTCAAACAATTTGACGAGGAGCAGGGCAGGGTGCTGGATCGTGGTACCCACACCATCATTCAGCAGGTGCAGGCGATGAAGGAGATGGTGGACGCTTTCAGCGAATACGCCCGCCCGCCGCGCCTGCAATTGGCGCCGCTGGAACTGAACGAGTTGATCGCCGAGGTGCTCTATCTCTACCGCGACTATCCCGCCGGGGTGGAGATCAAGCTGGATTTGACCCAGGAACCGCTGCCGGTTAGCGCCGACAAGGTTCGCCTGCGCCAGTTGTTGCACAATCTGGTCAAAAACGCCATCGAGGCCATCCGCGACGGCCACGGCTCAACCCTGTGGATCGGCGCCAGTCGCGCGCATGCCACCGGGGCCGATTGCGCCGAGTTGAGCGTGCGCGACGACGGGCCGGGTTTTCCCGACAGCATTCTGGCCAACGCCTTCGAGCCGTATGTGACTACCAAACCCAAGGGAACCGGGCTAGGATTGGCGATCGTCAAGAAAATCGTCGAAGAGCACGGCGGCTGGATCCAGTTGGAATCGCCGCCCGGCGGTGGGGCCCGGATCGCGATCCGGTTGCCACTGTTGCGCGACGGCGTCGGATCGCCCGTCGTTCCCACCGTGCCATTACACACCGAGAAGGAGGCCGGATGAATGCGCCTTATATTCTGGTCGTCGACGACGAGCCGGATATTCGCGATCTGGTAAAGGAAATTCTGGAAGATGAAGGCTACACCGTCGCGACGGCGGAAAATGCCGCCACCGCCCGCGAGGCCCGGCGTGCCCAGCGGCCCGATTTGATCCTGCTCGACATCTGGATGCCTGATACCGATGGTATCAGCCTGCTCAAGGAGTGGAGCGAGGGTGATCATCTACCCTGCCCGGTGATCATGATGTCCGGGCACGGCACGGTCGAAACCGCCGTGGAGGCGACCCGGCTGGGCGCCTACGATTTCATCGAGAAACCGTTGTCCATGGCCAAGCTGCTGCTGACCGTGGAGCGGGCGCTGGAGGCGGACCGGCTGGCGCGGGAAAATCAAAATCTGCGCCGCCAGCAGCGGGTGGTCGCTGAACCGGTCGGGCGCGGCGAGGTGGTCCAGCGCTTGCGAGCCCAGGTGCTCAAAATCGCCCAGCATGACGCGCCGGTGCTGATCTTCGGTGAGCCCGGCACCGGCAAGGAAGTCTATGCCCGTTTCCTGCACGCCCACAGCCCGCGTCGCACCGGCCCGTTCGTGGACGTGGGCGTCGGTTCCATTGCCCGCGAGAACGCCAGCCTGGAACTGTTCGGCTCCGAGCAGGGCGACCGGATTCACTACGGCCGGCTGGAGCAGGCCAGCGGTGGCACCCTGTTTCTCGACGAACTGGCCGACATGGATTCCGAAGCCCAGGCCAAGCTGGCCAGCGCGCTCGAGAACGGTTCCTTCCTGCGCATCGGCGGCAAGGAATCGGTGAGGGTGAACGTGCGGGTGGTGGCCGCGACCCACCGCGATCTGGAGCAGGAAGTGTCGGTCGGACGGTTTCGCGAGGATCTGTACTATCAGTTGAACGTGGTGCCGATGCGGTTGCCGCCTCTGCGCGACCACATCGAGGACGTGCCGGAATTGCTCAACTATTACGTCGGCTATTTTGTCGACCAGGAAAATCTGACCTATCGCCACTTCACCATGGCCGCGCAAAACCGGCTGCGCAACTACGCTTGGCCCGGCAATATTCGCGAACTCAAGAATCTGGTGCAACGCCTGCTGATCCTGGGTGGCGAGGAAGAAATCGCGCTCGAGGAAGTGGATGCCGCCGTGCGTGGCGCCACCACCGCCAAATCCCAGGATGCCGGCAGTATTCCCCTGAATCTGACACTGCGCGAGGCTCGGGAGCAGTTCGAACGGACCTATCTGATGCAGCAGTTCCGTGAGTGCGAGGGCAATGTGGCGCGGCTGGCCGAACGGGTCGGCATGGAACGCACCAATCTCTATCGCAAATTGCGCGCCTTGGGGATCGATCCCAAGAAATCGCTGGATGAGTGAGAGCAGGATATGAAGATCGTGATTCTCGGCGCCGGCCAGGTGGGCGGGTCGGTGGCGCACATCCTGGCGAGCGAAGCCAACGACGTCACCGTGGTCGACGTCGATGCCGAACGCCTGCAGGCTCTGCAGGACCGGTTGGATCTCCGTACCGTTTGTGGCCCCGCCTCCTATCCGAATGTGCTGGAGCAGGCCGGCATCGCCGATGCCGATATGCTGATCGCGTTGACCGACAACGACGAGGTCAACATGATCGCCTGCCAGATTGCTTACACCCTGTTCAACACACCGACCAAGATCGCGCGGGTTCGGGCCGGCGATTACACCGCCTATGGTGATCGGTTATTCAAGGATGAGGCGTTGCCGATCGATGTGCTAATCAGCCCCGAGCAACTGGTGACCGAGTACATCCGCCAGATCATCGAACACCCGGGCGCCTTGCAGGTGCTGGATTTCGCCGAGGGCCAAGTCCGGCTGGTGGGCGTCAAGGCCTATGAAGGCAGCACGCTGGTGGGTCAGGCGCTGCGCACCCTGCCGGAGCGGATGCCGGGCATCGACAGCCGGGTGGCGGCCATCTTCCGCCAGGGCAGCCCGATCATCCCGGAGGGCAACACTCTCATCGAGGCCGACGACGAAGTATTCCTGATCGCCGCCCGCAAGAACACCCGCGCCATCGTCGGCGAATTGCGCAAGTTGGACAAAATAGTCAAGCGCATCATCATCGCCGGTGGCGGCCACATCGGCGCCCGGCTGGCGCAGGCGCTGGAAGAACGGTTTCAGGTCAAGGTGATCGAGCGCAACCCGGAAACCGGCAAACGATTGTCCGAGCAGTTGAGCCACACTATTGTGTTGCAGGGCGACGCCACCGATGAAAACCTGCTGCGGCAGGAAAATATTGAACATGTAGACGTGTACTGTGCGGTAACCAACGACGACGAGACCAATATCCTATCGGCCATGCAGGCTAAGCGAATGGGCGCCCGCAAGGTCATGGCCCTGATCAACCTGGTGTCCTACGTGGACCTGGTGGAATCGTCGGGCATCATCGACATCGCCATCTCGCCGCAGCAAGCTACTATCGGCAGCCTGCTGACCCATGTCCGCCGCGGCGATGTGGTCAAGGTGCATTCCCTGCGCCGCGGCGCCGCCGAGGCGATCGAGGCGGTGGCCCACGGCGACTACAAGACCTCGAGGGTCGTGGGCCGGCGAGTCGAGGAGATTCGCCTGCCGCCCGGCACTACTATCGGCGCCATCGCCCGCGGCGACAGTGTGCTCATCTGCCACCGCGACACCGTGATCGAAGCGGACGACCATGTCATCCTGTTCCTGGTGGACAAGAAACGGGTGCCCGAGGTCGAGCGGCTGTTCGCGGTCGGCGCCACTTTCCTGTAGGTTCGCGCGCCGGCAACCAACCCCGTGCTAAAATCCGCCAGATCCGATTTCGAACCAGGGGGCGTCGCCCCCGCCAGAATTTCAAAACCACCCGGCGTTGACAGGACCCCGACCATGACCGCATTCAATTTCGAACTGGCCCGCCACAACATGATCGAGCAACAGATCCGGCCCTGGGATGTGCTGGATCAGCGGGTACTGGATGTGATCGCCAGCGTGCCGCGCGAGGATTTCGTGCCGGAGCGCTATCGCAATCTGGCGTTTGGCGACGTCGCCATCCCGCTTGGCCACGGCGAGTTCATGCTGAAACCCACCGTCGAGGGTCGCATCCTGCAGGCGCTGGCGGCGCAACCGACCGACCATGTACTGGAGGTGGGCACGGGCAGCGGCTATCTGACCGCCTGCCTGGCGCGGCTGGCCGCCAGCGTGGTCAGCGTGGACATCGTCCTCGAGTTCACCGAGGCTGTCCGCCAGAAGCTCAAGACCCACGGCTTCGGCAACGTGGCTTTGCACACCGGCGACGCCAGCCGTGGCTGGGGCGAGCACCGCTATCAGGCGATCGCCATCACCGGTTCGGTGGCCACGGTGGCCGAGGTCTGGCCGCGCAGTCTGAGTCTGGGCGGACGGCTGTTTGTCGTGGCGGGCCAGCCGCCGATCATGGAGGCGCTGCTGATCACCCGGGTCGGTGAGCAGGAGTGGGTCCGGGAAAGTCTGTTCGATACCGAGTTGCCACCGCTGCGCAACGCGGCGCCGGTCAAGGCCTTCGAGTTCTGAGCGCCCGCGAGCGGTGGTCGCGGCCCACGGACTCCCCACTGCTTCATGTCTCTGGTATATTAGCGTTTACTAATATCTGAGAGGGAGTCTTTCAGCTATGCCCAAAGTGCATCGTTTGGTATTGGCCGGGATCATCGCCGCGCTGGGCGGCCATCCGGCTGGAGCGGAAGACCTGCTGCAAGTCTACCGCCAAGCCATGGAAAGCGATCCAGTACTCAAGGCCGCCGCCGCCAGCCGGGAAGCCGCGCAGGAGACCAAACCGCAGGCTCGAGCGTTGCTGCTGCCGAATGTGGGAGTTACGGCCGAACAGGGCCGTACCTTTGGGATCGCCGGATCGCCGACGGGCCAATCATCGTTCAATAGCCACAACTACGCGATCGGTCTGGTGCAGCCCGTCTATAATCGCCGCAGCCAAGTCCAGCAGCAACTGGCGGACGCCGTGGTCAGTCAGTCTGACGTAGACTTCCACAACGCCCAAAACGATCTCATCCTGCGCGTATCGTTACGCTATTTCGGGGTGCTGGCGGCGCTGGACAACCTGATCTACACCACAGCCGCGAAAAACGCCTTCGCCCGCCAGCTTGAACAGGCCAACCGGCGATTCGAGGTCGGGCTGGCGACCATCACCGACGTGTACGATGCCCAAGCGCGTTTCGATGCGGCCGTCTCCGTGGAAATCGACACCCTCAACAAATTGGCCGATGCCCGCGAAGCCCTGCGGCAGTTGACCGGTCAGGAATACGCCCAGCTCAACCTGCTCAGCGAACGCATGCCGCTGGCGCTGCCCAAGCCAAGCGATCCCGAGGAATGGGTGCGCATGGCGCTTGAGAACAACTTGACACTGCGCAGCGCCGGCTTCGGGGTCGATCAAGCGCGGGAAAATATTAAGCTGCAAAAAGCCGGTCACTATCCGACGCTGGACCTGCGGGCCAGCCGTGTCAACCTCGACAACAGCATCACCGATACCAGCAGCAGTCAGGTCAACCTGGAGCTGACTATACCGCTGTACACCGGCGGCGCGGTGTCCTCGCTGTCCCGCCAGGCGGCGTACAACTACGAGGCGTCCCGGCAGAATCTGGAAAACCTGCAACGCGACATCATCCGTACCGTCCGCAACGCCTACCGCGGCCAGGAAGCCGCCATCAGTCAGATCAAGGCGCTCGACCAGACCCGCATTTCCACCCGCAGCGCGCTGGAAGCCAATCAGGCCGGCTACGAAGTCGGCACCCGCACCATCGTGGACGTACTGAACGCCGAGCGCGATGTTTACCTCGCCTCGGCGAATTACGCTACCGCCCGCTATTCCTACATCGCCAATTTTCTGACGCTGCGGCAGGCCGCCGGTCGGCTGTCGGATGAGGATTTGACGGAAATCAACGGTTGGCTGGGCAAACCCCAACCGACGGATGGCACCCCTGCGACGGCGGCCAAGGAGTCGGCCAAGCCCGACTCCAACAAGAAAAAGACGAACGGTAAGAGCCCCGCTACCCAGACCGCCGGTCGGGAACCGCCGCCCGCGTCACCGCCCGGCAAGACAGCGGGGGGCAAGACGACTCAGCCCGCGCCGGCGGTCAAGCCTCCGTCCGTCGACTCAAAATAGCCTGGTGCCCGCATGAGAGCCGCCGCGCCCTCGCTCGCCCGGTTGCCGCGCCGGCTGGCCGCCATCGTCTACGACGGGTTGCTGCTGGTCGGCGTACTGGTCGGCGCGACCGCACTGGCGCTCGGACTGGTAGTGGCGCTCTTTGGCGGCGAGACGGTCACTCTCCACAACCCGTTGGCGGGCAATCCTTTTTTCCGGACCTATTTGCTGCTGGTCTGTTTTTTCTTCTACGGCGGGTTCTGGACCCATGGCGGTCAAACCCTGGGGATGCGCGCCTGGCGGTTGCGGGTGCAGCGCCGCGACGGGTGGGGAATTGGTTGGTGGCAGGCGCTGCTGCGGTTTCTGATCGGTAGCCTGTGGCTGGCGCCGGTCGTTTATCCGCATCAGGTTTTGAAGATCGGGGTCGTTCCCAGTTTGGGAGCGGGGTTCGGTTGCCTGCTGCTGCTGCTGGCGCTACGCCTGCCCGACCGCATGTCGGAAACGGAACTGGTGGTGTTGCCCAAAAAGTCCTGATATAAACGCCGTCGGCCGCAAAACGGGGTTAAGGGCGTGGGAGCGGATGGCGGGTTGATCGGCTTGCCGTTCGCGCCGGTCTGGCCCATCATCAATCCCTATCCCGAAATCCTTGCTCAGGACCCATCGCCATGGCCACCATGGAAACGCCCCAAATTCCCGGCTATCGCATCGAGAGGATCATTGGCAAAGGCGCCATGTCCACCATTTATCTGGCTGTTCAGGAATCGCTGGATCGACGGGTGGCGCTCAAGGTCCTGGCCCCCGACCTGGCCGCCGAGCCCACCTTCAACAAGCGTTTCGTCAAGGAAGGTAAAATCATCGCCAAGCTCGGCCATCCGCATATCGTCACCATTTACGACACTGGCGCGTACCAGGATTATTCCTATATCGCGATGGAGTATCTGGAAGCCGGCACCCTGAAGGAGCGGATCAAGGCGGGACTGAGTCCGGAACAGGCGGTCAAGGTTCTAGTCCAGATCGCCCAGGCGCTCGGCTACGCCCACCGTCAGAATTGCATCCATCGCGACATCAAACCGGCCAACATCCTGTTTCGCGATGAGGAGACAGCGGTGCTGTCGGATTTTGGCATCGCCAAAAATCTGGAGGACAAGACCCAGTTGACCGCCGCCGGCTGGCGAATCGGCACGCCCAACTACATGAGTCCGGAACAGGCGCTGGGCAAGCCGGTGGACGCGCGTTGCGACCTGTACAGCCTGGGGGTGGTGTTTTACGAAGCGCTCACCGGCAACCGGCCGTACAAGGGCGCGGATCCGTTCGAGACGGCGATCCTCCACGTCAAGGGTCCCATCCCAACCCTACCGGAGCCGCTGCGCCGGTTTCAGCCGGTGCTCGAGCGGTTGCTGGCCAAGGCGCCGGAGGCGCGGTTCGCCAGCGCCGAGGAACTGGCGCGGGCCGTTCAGCAGGCGGCCGCCGCGCCCGTAGCGAGCGAAACGGTGGTTCGACATGAGCGGCGGTGGCGGCCCTGGCTGATCGCGGCGCTGCTGGCCGTGGTGCTGGCCGGCCTGGGAGCAGTGCTGGTCTACCGGTACTGACCGGTCGTCGCCGATGCGCCACCGGAACCGGCTTGCCGCTTAGTAGCTCATGCAGGCGGCGTTGAGGATGCCGATGGCCAGCGACAGCGCGCACATCAATACGCCGGTCGCAGTCTTGCCGGCGGGAATGTCGCGGACCAGATCAGGCAACAGCAGACGTCCCGCGCCATAGGCCAGCAGTTGGATGATCAGGGCGATCAGGCCCCAGACCGCCATGTCGAGCAGGCCGACGCTGTGGGTGATGGCGCTGGCCAGTGGCAGGACGAAGCCGAGGAGGGCGCCGCCCAGGCTGGCCGCCGCCGCCGCGTTGCCTTCGCGGATTAGGGCGATCTCGCGATAGGGGGTGATGAAGAGGTATGCCAGCAGAAACAGCAGCAACAGGCCGATGGCGGTGGCGAAGTAGAACAGGAACGACGGCAAGCCAGCCAGGGATTGGGTCAGCATGAAAATTTTCCTTGGGAGTCGGCGGGAAAGATATAGCCTGGCAGCGATTCGAACACAGTTGCGCCCGTCGCGCTTGGCCGGGTGGATCGCCCAGTGGGGGCATGCGGCTTCTGGTTTGACTTACGCTTGCTCAATCTTTGCTCACCGTCTCCAGATTTAGCGCCGCCGCCAGCAACGCCTGGGTATAAGGATGCTGGGGATCAGCAAACACCCGCCGAGCCGGCCCCGCCTCCACCACCCGGCCGTTTTTCATCACCAGCAGATGATTGGCCAGAGCGCGCACCACCCGCAAATCGTGGCTGATGAAGACGTAGGCCAACTGGTAGCGGTGCTGCAATTCGCGCAGCAAGTCCACAATCTGCGCCTGCACCGACACATCCAGCGCGCTGGTCGGCTCATCCAGAATCAGCAGGCGCGGCTGCAAGGCCAAAGCGCGGGCGATGGCGATGCGCTGGCGCTGGCCGCCGGAAAATTCGTGCGGATAGCGGTCCCGCGTCGCTGGGTCCAGCCCCACTGCCTCCAGCGCCTGGGTAATCCGGGCGCGACGGGCGGCACGGTCGCCGGCCAGCCCATGCACCAACAATCCCTCCTCGACGATCTCGCCCACCGACAACCGGGGACTGAGCGAGCCGAACGGGTCCTGAAACACAATCTGCATGGCCTTGCGCAGCGGGCGCAGCGCCTTGCCGGGCAAACCATCGATGCGCTGGCCCTCGAACCGGATCGCGCCCTTGCTGGCCAAAAGCCGCAACAAGGCCAGCCCCAGCGTGGTCTTGCCGGAACCGCTTTCCCCCACCACGCCCAGCGTCTGTCCTTCCCGCACACTCGTGCTGACCCCGTCCACCGCCTTGACGTGATCCACTACCCGCTGCAACACCCCGCGCTTGAGCGGAAACCAGACCTTCACATTGTCACCGGATAGCACTTCCGGTGCATCGGCCACTTCTGGCGGCGGCTCGCCCTTCGGTTCGGCGGCCAGCAGTTGCCGGGTGTAAGGATGGCGCGGGCCGGCGAACAGATCGGCGACCGCGCCGGTTTCCACTACCTCGCCGGCCCGCATCACGCACACCTGGTCGGCCATCTTGCGAACGATGCCCAGATCGTGGGTGATGAACAGGATCGCCATGCCGAATCGCGCCTGCAACTCCTTGAGCAGTTTTAGAATCTGAGCCTGGATCGTGACATCCAGCGCGGTGGTCGGCTCGTCGGCGATGAGAATGTCGGGGTCGTTGGCCAGCGCCATGGCGATCATCACCCGCTGGCGCTGGCCGCCGGACAGTTCGTGTGGCAACGCATTCAGGCGATGCGCGGCGTCGGGCAGACCGACCAGTTCCAGCAGTTCCCGAATCCGCGCCCGCAGCCGGGCGCCGCTCAAGCCCTTGTGCAGCAGCAGAGTCTCACCGATCTGCTTCTCAATCGAATGCAGCGGATTGAGCGAAGTCATCGGCTCCTGGAACACCATGGCGATCTGGTTGCCGCGCACCTCGCGCAAGCGGGCCGGGGCCGCGCCCAGCAATTCCTCACCGCGCAGGCGGATGCTGCCGCCGGGATGGCGAGCGTGGGGATAGGGTAGCAGTTGCAGGAGCGACAGCGCCGACACCGACTTGCCGGAGCCGCTCTCGCCCACCAGCGCCAGCGTCTCGCCGCGATTCAGGGTGAACGAGACCTGCTTCACTGCTGGCGTCATGCCAAAGGAGACCGACAGATCGCGGACTTCGAGGAGGGGGAGGATTGCGGTGGTCACCTTAATATTTGCTCCAGTTAACCAGCATCAACGGCGCGGCGAATTGCGCCGCACATCAGTGGCATGGTAAACAATCGCCAAGCAGCTCCACTCCTGGCAAGGCCCGGAGGTTTAGCCGCGACGGTGTCAGGCGCCGCGATGCTTGTGGTTGGACTACCCTTTACCGGGATCGACGGCAGTATCACAAGCCGTGCGAAAACGAGTCGTGGAGCCCGCCCAGTATAGCTTTACCCGCCCTTTGGGTCAGGGTGTGCGAGCGACATCCGTTATTTCCATTGATACAATCAGGGCTACCGATGGCCAATCCCCTTCATCTGCTCGTCATCGACCTCGAAACCCGCCCCGACGCGGCGATCCTGCCCGAGGCTCGCGATCCCGGGGTCTTTCCCAAACCGATCCAGCACGAGATCGTGACGCTCGGCTTCCTGCTGGCGCGCATTGACCGCGACGGACAGGGCGAGCGCTACACCGTCCGCAAACTGGGCGCGGCCAGCATCGCCAACCGCAGCGAGCGAGAGATGTTGGCCGGGTTCTGGCAACTGGTGGACAAGCAAAAACCCCGGCTGGTCACCTGGAACGGGCGCGGCTTCGATGTCGCCGTGCTCAAGCAGCGCTCACTGATCCACGGTATCGCCGCCCACCACTGGCATCGCACCGATCCGCGCTTTGGCTACGACTACCGCTATGAAAGCAACTGGCACTGCGACTTGATGGACGTGCTGGGCGATTTCGGCGCCTCGCCCCGGTTGGGGCTGGACGAGACAGCCCAGGCGCTGGGCCTGCCGGGGAAGTGGAACGGCCGCGGGGAGAACGTCGCCGACCAGGCCACCGCCGGCGACTACGCCGCCATCGACCAGTACTGCGAAGGCGACGTGCTCAACACCTACGTGCTGTATCTGCGCTGGGCCTGCTTCAGCACTCGCATCAGCGCGCGGGGCCACAACGCCAGCGTGCAAAACCTGCTGGATTATCTCGAAGCCGGGCGGGAACAACACCCGCACTGGGGCGAGTTCGCCGACCGCTGGCGGGCGAGCGTGCGGCCGTGTCCGCTGTTCGTCGATGAACCACTTGGCGAGCCGGGGCCACAATCGCCGGAATCTCATCTGCGCAGCGAGGATGTGTTGCCTTAGGCACGGGTTCAGTACGATTATGCGCTAACTAATTGAAGGGGTCTTTTCCGATGGTTCAGAGACTGTATAAAAACTAACTCCTTGATCTATATGATTGTCGATTTGGGCTTCCAACCGACTTTTGGCCCATCCAGCCGGCTGGAGACGGAATCGGCGAAAAATTTTTCTGAAAAATCAATGAGAAGTTTTTCGACAGCTTCTCAGAACCCTTTCCAGCCTCGCGGAGTCTCCTCATGCCCGACTATCGTTCCCGCACCACCACTCACGGCCGCAACATGGCGGGCGCCCGCGCGCTCTGGCGGGCCACCGGCGTCAAGGACGGCGATTTCGGCAAGCCGATCATCGCGATCGCCAACTCCTTCACC